>Ga0209798_10000635_pt1 | contig 21391 bp, 24 predicted proteins | sample DOMMetBare3Fresh_FD_187475 | JGI IMG/M metagenome (GOLD analysis project Ga0209798, IMG submission 187475) | Wetland sediment microbial communities from St. Louis River estuary, USA, under dissolved organic matter induced mercury methylation -... | ecosystem: Environmental > Aquatic >... | reverse complement strand
GTCGACCTGCGTGACCTCGGCCTCCGCCGTGACGTCCTGGCCGGCCGGCGTCGCCGCCAGATGGCGGATGTCGACCGCGGTGCCGACCGCGCTCTCGCCCGGGTCGAGATAGCCGCGGATGGCGTTGAGCGCCGCGTTCTCCATCGCGGTGATCATCATCGGGGTGGCGAACACTTCCGGCAGGATCGCGTCCTTGAATTGATTGGCGAGGTGCGCGGGCGTCACCCGCAGCACGAACGTGCCCTTCGCTCCCAACGGTATCGGACGCATAGGTGATCTCCGGCAGTCTTTCTGGCTTCTGCGGTCGCCTTTCCGTGCAACCGCTCGCACCTTGCGCTAGGATCAAACAGGGCATCTTGAATCGTAAAGGTGGAACAATGTCTCACGTGACGTATCAGATCGTCCAGCACGACGGCGGTTGGGCCTACAAGGTCGACGGCGTCTTCTCGGAGCCCTTCCCCACCCATGCGGAAGCGCTGGCGGCCGCGCAGGCCGCGGCCGAGGAGCAGCGCGTGCCGGGCTACACCGAGGTCATCGAATACGAGGACGAGAAGGGCAAGTGGCACACGGAGACCGCGCCCGGCAGCGATCGTCCCGAGACCGATGTGAAGGACAGCGGATAGCGCCTTGTTGTTGCCGACGCCTTGCTTGACGGTGCTGCCGCGCTTGCCGCTTTCGCGCAGCCTATGCCTTGAGTTCTCGCGCCACGCCGTTCTACGGTGTTTCACCCGTCGGCACCCGCGGCGCTGGCCGCCTTGAGCGAGGCCATCATGAAACGTCTGGATTTGCGCTGCGCGCTCGCTCTGGCGCTCGCGGCTTCGCTCATCGGCATTGTCCCGGCGCTCGCGCAGGAGCTGTCCTTGCTGGAAGGCTTTGGCGACGGCTTCCTGTTCCATTGGGTGTTCGCGTCGGGCCGCAAGCCCAACATCGACGGCTCGATCACCTATTGGCAGGAGGACAATGCCGGCGCCGTGACGCTGCGGCAGAGCCCCGGGGATCCGTGCGTCTTCCATGTCAACGCGCTCAACCTGCGACCGGCGACCGGCGGCGCGGCGCTGATCGAGACGATCTACGATCTGCGCGGCATTGCCTTCGAGCTGCTTCCGAAGCACGAGCGGGCACCCGCCGGCGGCTCCTTCTTCCGGATGAAGGGACAGCGCGTGGTGTGCGAGGTGCGCACCGGCGGCAACCGGGATGGCGTGAAGCAGACGGTCGAATGCAACAACCAGATCGAATCAACCGTCGAGCCGCAGATGCTGCCGATCATGGAGCAGACCGCGCCACGGCTGCGCGCACAGTGCCGCTGGCGGTGATGGCGCTGATGCGGCTCCTCGCGCTCGCGGCGCTGACGCTGGTGCTGACATTCGTGTGGGCGGCGCTGATCGCGCTCGTCTTCCGCTTTCCGATTCCGCTCGGCGGCTATGCCTCGGGATTGGACGCGATGCGGTTGAGCCCGATCGCGGTCCTGTTCTACGGAGTCTTTTTCGGCGGCTTCCTGGTGCCGCTGGTGCTCGCTTTCCTGGTCGAGGCGCTCGTGCGGCTGTCGGATCTCAGGCTCGGCCCGCGCGCGCGGCTCTGGCTCGCCGCCAATGCGGGCGCGTTCGCCAGTGTGATGACGCTCGCGCTCCTCGATTTTATCATCGGGCCGTGGTGAGGGCGACAACAGATCACAGCGAAGCGCATCAGGCCGAAAGCGGCAGCAGGCAGAGCACGATCGCGATTCGAAACAATCGCGTCATTCCGGCTCGAGCCTCTTTGTCTTGGCAAGCTCCGCCAATGCTTCCGCCTCAGGCACGGGCTCGAAGCCAATATTGGCGGTCGCGTGCACGATGACGACTCCGGGAAGGACAATTGGAACGAAGGACTTGTATGTCTCGCTGTAGCGAAAATACGCGGTCGAGCCTGCATACACGCTGAAGCTCGTCTCGCCGCGGACTTTGCCGGTGTCGTTTCCGAGCAATGACTCTGTCGTGGTCAGCCGGTGCTTGCCAGGTGTGACCGGGAACGCAACGTGACCGCCGATGCGTATGCGCGTAATACGCCGGCCATCCAAGTGCATGATCGAAACGTCGGCATTGCCGATGCCGATCAACGTGTCGGGCCGATACACATAAACCAGCGCGCGACCAGGCGCCGGCTTGACCAGGTCCGGTGCGAATTGCGGACCCGATGCACCGCAGCCGCTCAAGATCAGAAACGACAGTAAGAATCCGCCAAGCTTGGCGCCACGCCCCCATACCAACATGGCCACCCCCTTTTGCCCGCATTCGTATATATTTGATTGCCAATATCCACCAGTACGTGCAATAAGAATCTCGTGTGCATTTCAGCCGTGAGCTTCGAATGCGTGTGACTCGTGCTGCCTTGCTCATAATCGGCGTCAGCGCTCTTGGCGGCTGCGTCAACCGGCACAGCAGCTTCACGGTTCAAACGAGCCTTTCGTCCGCCGCACCACCGCCGGCGTTCCTCCCATTGTCATTCGTAGCGCCGCCAGCAGATTGAGCCCGTTGCGAGACGAGGCATGTCAGCCTCACGCGGCGAGGAGCTACTTCACCCGCTTGTACACATTGAACGCCGAGCCGCGGCCGCCGGCGACGTCGGGATTGGAGTTCACGAACTCGTCGGCGGTGAGCTTGTCGATGGTGCGCCGCTGCGACTGGCCCTGCTGATTCGGAAACGTGCTCGACACGATCGCAAACGTCACCGTCTTATTCGCCTCGTCGACCGTGTAGGTGCCGAAGATCGAGAGGCTGCGGCGCATGATCGCGGCGTATTCCTCCGCCGTGCCGGTCAGGCGGTTGTTCGACGCGAACTTGGGCACGTCGCTCGCAATGTGGATCTGCGAGAAGTGGCCATCGGGCGTGAAGATCAGAAGGCCCTTCGGGGTCTCGCCGAACGGAAACGACTTGGTGCCGTCGGGCGCCGTGATCTCGGCGACCACGAAGGTCCAGGTGCCGACGAGCTGGTCGCGCAGGCCCTGCTGCGCGGCGGCGTTGCCGAGCGTCAGCGCGAGCGCGAACGTGGCGGCGGCGATCTGCATGAGCCTCATGGTGTCCTCCCGATGGCGGTGCGCGCGCGCATGCTAGTGTCCTGATTCCGAAGTTCGCATCATTCCGCGGCACCCTCGTTCGCGAACTTCGGAATCGAAGGACATTAGCAACTTATTGATCTAGTGTGGCTTTGGTTCAGAAGTCCGCGTCCCGACTCGCGGCAAGAATGATGCGGACTTCTGAACCGCCACACTAACCTGCCGGCGCACCGTCGCAAACGGCCGAAGCGCCCTACTCCGGCTTCAGGCCCACCGCCTTGGCGACCCGGTCGGTCTCCTCAACCTTGGCCTTGAGATAAGCGCCGAATGCCTCCGGCGTGCCGCCGACACGCTCGACCCCGAGGTCGGACAGCCGCTTGCGGATGGTGGCATCGTCGAGCGCCTTGTTGATGGCGCCATTGAGCCGCTCGATGATCGGCCGCGGCGTGGCGGCGGGGGCGAGCAGCCCAAGCCACGAGCTCGCCTCGTAGCCCGGCACGGTGTCGGCGATGATCGGCAGCTCGGGCAGGATATCCGAGCGTCGCGCGGTGCCGACCGCGATTGCCCTCAGCTCGCCATTGCGGATCTGGCCGAGCACCGCGGGCGCGTTCTCGAACTGCACCTGGATGCGCCCGGCGATGAGGTCGATCAGCGCCGGCCCGGTGCCGCGATACGGAATATGCGTGAGATCGACGCCCGCGAGCGCCTTGAACAGCTCGGTCGCCAGGAAGTTGAAGGAGCCGAGGCCGGCCGAGCCGTAGCTGATCGAGCCGGGCTTGGCGCGCGCGAGATCGAGGAGATCGCGCACGGTCTTGACCGGAACATCCTTGTTGACGACCAGCACGACCGGGCTGGTGGTGATCTGCACCACCGGCGCGAAGTCGCGCAGCGTGTCATAGGGTACGGTCTTTTGAATGTGCGGGTTGATCGCGATCGAGGGCGTCGCGCTCACCAACGTGTAGCCGTCGGGCGCCGCCTTGGCGGCCTGGCCGGTGCCGATCGAGCCGCCAGCGCCGCCGACGTTCTCGATCACGACCGTGCCGCCGAGCTGCTCGCCCAGCACCTGGCCGAAGATGCGCGAGAGGGTGTCGGTGCCGCCGCCGGCGGCAAACGGCACGATCAGCCGGATCGGGCGCGACGGATAGCCATCCTGCGCGTGCGCCGCGCCGAGCGAGACAACGGCGGCGAGCGCCATGACCACGAGCGTGCGGACCATGCGGGTCTCTCCTTGTGTCGGCCTGACGTCCGGTGCCTGTCTTGCAGGTTTGGCCGCCGATTTCCAGGGCGCCGCTGCCGCACCGGTTGACGCCGGACCGTCCGGCCGCCATCAACACGCTGTGCGCGCAAGGAGCGATCGATGGGAATGAAGATCTGGTACCAGAGCATGAGCCGCTTCGAGACGAAGTGGAAATCCTATCCGAAATATCTGCGCCGCATTCTCGACCAGGTCAAAGACCCCGACACCGAAATCGAGGTGCACGGCATAACCAAGATCGGCGGCTTCGCCGACCAGTACCGCTATCTCGAATATCTTGAGACCGGCGAGGTGATGGAGAACGTCCACACCGCTCTCAAGCAGGGCTTCGACGCCTTCCTGATCGGCAACATCGCGGACCCGGGTCTGCGCGAATGCCGCGAGATCGCGAACATCCCGGTGCTCGGGCTATGCGAGACCAGCCTGCACACCGCCTGCATGATGGGCGCGAACTTCTCGCTCGTGACCATCAACGAGAAGTTCACGCCGCGCATCGTCGAAAACGTGGTGCACTACGGCCTCAGGGATCGGCTCGCCGCGGTCAACCGCATGAAGGTCGACCGCATCCTCAACCTCGACGAGGGCTTCGAGAACAAGGACGTGCAGCGCGACCTCATCGGTCAGTTCCAGAATGCCGCCAAGGCAAGCACGGACGCGGGCGCCGAGGTGGTGATCGCGGCCGGCGGCGTCGTGATGGCGCTCCTTGCCTACGCGGGCGTCTACACCACGCCGTCGGGCGCGCCGATCCTCAACGGCATCACCACGCTGGTGAAGATGGGCGAGATGGCGGTGAAGCTTGACCGCATCATGGGCGGCACGTTCACCAGCAAGCGGCTGCAATATGCACCGCCCGGCCCCGACCAGATCGCCGAGATCCGCGAATACTACGGCGCCGACATCTATCCGACCGTCAAGCCGAAATGACCGAACCTTTCGGGGCTCCTACGCGCGCGGCGGCAGGACCGCGATCACCTCGACTTCGAGCAGATAGGCCGGGCTGGCCAGCCGCGGCACCTGCACCAGCGTGGACGCCGGCAGCGCGGAGCGGTTCGGGAAATAGGCCGCGCGCACCTCGCGGAACTCGGCGGCGTTCGCTTCCACGTTGGTCAGGTAGCTGTTGAGCTTGACCACGTGCTCGAAGCCGCCGCCGACGGACCCGAGTGCGGTCTTGATGTTCTCCATCACCTGCACCGCCTGGGCGCGGAACCCTTCGGCAACCTTGCCGGTTGCATCGGCGCCGGTCTGGCCGGCGACATAGACCGTGCGGTGTGGCCCATTGACCTCGACCACGTGGCTATAGGTCGGCGGCGACGACATGCCGGGCGGATTCGAATAGCGCACGTCCGCCCTCGCCTGCGCTTGCGCGCTGCCGGCTCCTCCGGCTACGGCCGCGACCGTCACGGCGGCGGCGACCAGATCGCGGCGCGAAGGCTCCTCGGATGCGGGCGACGCGGATGGGGTGTCGGTTGTCATGGCTTGGCTCCTGCGCTCCTGCACGGGTTTGCGAGCATTCCGAACCTAGCGCATCGCGCCACGGCGCGCGATCACCACGACGCGCGATCACCATGGCGCGCGATCAAATGGCGGAGGGGCGCCGCTGTGGGATAAGCTGCGCTCCGAATCGTCGATCGAGGAGCAGCATGGCGCGGACGCCGATCATGGGAGCAGGCGGTATCGTGGTGCGAGGCGGGCCGCGTCCGCTGATCGCGCTGGTCCAGCGCCGCAAGGACGACGCCTGGGTGCTGCCGAAGGGCAAGCTCAAGCGCAAGGAAGCGCCGATCGATGCGGCCGAGCGCGAGGTCGTCGAGGAGACCGGCTACGAGGTCGAGATCCACGACTATCTCGGCGCGGTCTCCTACCAGTCCGGGCGCAAGACCAAGCTGGTCGAGTTCTGGCGCATGCAGGCTCTCGCCAAGACCGGCCGCAAGCCGACGGACGACATCAAGGCGGTGCAATGGCTGCCGCTCGAGGCGGCGATCAAGCAGCTCGAGCTGCCGCTCGAGCAGGTGTTCCTGCGCAATGTCGGCCCGCGCGCGCTCGCGCCAGCGACCGCGACGCCCGTTTCCGGCAGGCCCGTTGCCGCGCCACCGGTCGCGGCACCGCCCGTTGCGCCGGAAGTCGTGCCCAACGCTCCTGCCGTTGTCGCGGCGCCGCCAGCCCGCAAGAGTTTTCTTCAGCTCATCCTGGGCGCGTTTATGTTGCGCCGCCGCTCGCGCGCCTGATCGTGTGCCGGCGGACGCAGCAGCAAGATCGCCAGGCGACCGTGCTCGGCCTGATGCCCGACAACGTGGTCTTCATGGCCTACGGGAGCGCGCAGCGCTGTGCAACGGCCGCGAACAGCCGCACGACCGCGTTGACCCTCGCGCCGCCTAAAGGCATCGTGAGGCCGGGGCCCGGCGCACAAGACAAGAACAACCCGTGCGCCGGCTGCGGGGGGAGGCCGGAACGGCATGATGGCGTTCGTCCAATGGCTGCAGAGCTCGCCGTTGAGCTTGACCGTCCGCCGGATCGGCTGGCTCATTCCATTGATGCAAACGCTGCACATTCTGGCGAACGGGCTGGTGTTGTCCGCGATCATCATGATCGACCTGCGGGTGTGGGGCTCCCGGACCGAGCCCCTTCGTGACCGGGTCCGCCGATTGCTGCCATGGCTGTGGACCGCGATGGCCGTGCTGACCGCGACCGGGCTGGTGCTGATCCTGGCGACGCCGCGGCGCACGCTGCTCGACGCGACCTTTCAGGTGAAGATGCTGATGATGGCGGTCGCGATCGCGGCCACGCTGGCGCTCGCGGCAGCGCTGCGGCGCGTGGCGCCCGATGGCGTCTCGGCCGGGCGCATGGCCGGCGCCATGGCGGCGGCGGCGCTGCTGCTCTGGCTGGGCGTGACGCTGGCAGGCCGTGGGCGCTGGATCGCGAACCTCGTGGGCTAAAGCTAAGTAAAAGGGGAGCGCGCGACGTGCCAAGCATCACCGAGGCCCTGCAGTGGCTTGAGCATACGCCGGTTGCGATCTTCGTCTCGCAATCGACCTGGGGCTTCTCCGCCATCCTCTCGGTGCACATCGTCGCCGTTGCGCTGGTGTTCGGCATGATCACGGTTGTCGACCTGCGCCTCATTGGCGTCGCTGCCAGGCGCTGTGCCGTCACCGCGCTCTGCCGCGAAGCGCTGCCGTGGACCTGGAGCGCATTTGGCCTATCCGTCGTGACCGGGGCGCTGTTGTTCACCGCCCAGCCGGTGAAATACTGGGACAATGAGGCGTTTCGCTTGAAATTCGCGCTGATGGCGCTCGCCGGCATCAACATGCTGGTGTTCCAGTTGATCACCTATCGCAGCGTCGCGCGCTGGGATCACGACACCAGCGTACCGCTGGCCGGCAAGCTCGCCGGAGCGATTTCGCTGGCGTGCTGGATTGCGATCGTCGCCTACGGCCGCTGGACCGCGTATTTGATGAGCTGATATCCGCCATCATCGCTGGCGAGATCACTGGCGAGCGCCGACAGCGGCGACCATAGGCCCGCGCCCAAATCGCGCGGCAGCGGCGCAGCAGAACAGCTTTCCCGCCTCTCCGTTGCGGGCTATGATTTGCCTGCAAGGACCTGCGAGCAGCCAGCAGGCTGCATCTTGCCAGTCTCTATCACATTCGGAGGAAACACCATGATACGCGTGTCCGCAATACGCCTGTCCGCGATCGCCACCGCGCTTGCCCTCGTTGGCGCCGCCACGTTCAGTCAGGGCACCTCGGCCCAGACCGGCACCGGCTGGACGCAACTGTTCGATGGCCGCACCATGAATGGATGGGACCAGGTCGGCACCGCCAACTGGCGGGTCGAGGACGGCGCGCTCGTCGCCGACAAGTCGACTGCGCCGCCGCGCGCTGATGGCCAACCCGGCGGTGGCGGCCATCTGGTGACCAAGAACTCGTACAAGGACCACATGATCTACGCCGAGTTCTGGACCGACGAGAAGGCCAACAGCGGCATCTTCGTGCGCTGCAAGGACCCGAAGAAGATCGGCGCACGCGACTGCTACGAGTTCAACATCTTTGACACCCGCCCGGATCCGTCCTACGGCACCGGCGCGATTGTCTACTTCGCCGAGGCCAATCCCGCGCTCAAGGTCGCCGGCAAGTGGAACACGATGGAGATCACCGCCAATAAGCGGCAGCTCACACTGACGCTCAACGGCACCAAGACTGCCGACGTGAACAACGGCTTCTTCGAGGAAGGCCACTTCACGCTGCAGTGGGGTGACGGCGTGGTGAAGTTCCGCAAGGTCGCGGTCAAGCCGCTCTGACGCGGCATGCTCTGAAATTTTGCGACAAAGGCGATGGCGGTCATAAAGACCAGCCATCGCCTTTTACGTTCGATCGGTCACGAGAGGCACCACGTTATAACCACTTGCGTAGCGGCCTAGCTCTGCTTCTCCACTTTTGGGATCGTGCCGATCTCGCCAAGCCAGCGCTGTTGCGAGCGCGACCAGATCTGCCGCTTCGGAACGATCTGATCGCGCTGGCGCGCGGTGCCGACACGGATGTTGTAGACCTTCGGCCCGTCACCGACCGAGGTCGCATAGAGACCGGAGCCGCAGCGCGGACAGAATCCCTGCGCCCGCTTGGCGCCGCTCTCCGCGGTCTTGACATAGACGGCCGGCTCCCCAGTCAGCACGCGGAAGGCGTGGTCAGGCGCCGGGATCGACGTGCGGAAGGCGGTGCCTGACAGCGTCTGGCAGTCGGTGCAGTGGCAGATCGAGGCCCGCTCCGGATCGGCCTCCGCCTCGTAGGTGATGTAGCCGCAGTGGCAGCCGCCGTCGATTTTCATCCTCGCCCCTCTTTTGAATTACAAATTTGTAATGTCGTCGCTCGTTCATGCTGCAGTAGCGAAATCCGCGTTGCCATGCATGAATCCGGGCTTGTTCAGACTTCTTTTACCCCGATCCGGGCCTACTGTGGGCCACCGTTCCCCTGTGAATCACCAAAATTCCGACAAATTAGTTGTGCTCTAAGTGTAAGTGAGATGGGGGACTAAGCCAAATTGCCCTTCGGGCGGCGTAGCTTTCGGGCGATGTTGCCTTCGGGCGATTCAATCCTGGTCGGCCGGTGCCGACCGTCCTCAAGGAGATCTGCATGAAGAAGACACTCACTGCGCTGACGGCGGCCGCGATCATCGCCGGCACGCTGGCCGCGACCGCAACCGACGCGGACGCCCAATGGCGTCGCCGTGGCTGGGGCCCGGGCATCGCGCTCGGCATTCTCGGTGGTGCTGTAATCACCAGCGCCATCATCGCCTCGCGGCCGCGCGGCTACGTGGTCTATGAAGGCTACGGCCAGCCGGTGTACGGCCCGGGCTGCTATTGGGCATCGCAGCCAGTCTATGATCGCTGGGGCAACGTGGTCGGCTACAGCGGCCAGCCGGTGCAGGTCTGCCCAGGCTATCGTTACTGAGCTATCGTTACTGAGCTATCGTTATTGATCGCGCCGATCCGGCGCAGAGCTCAACGGTTTGACACCCGGCGGCGCGCAAGCGTCGCCGGGTTTCGTTTGCGTAGCGCGATGTCAAGTACACGATTTCAGTTGCGGCCGTACTTCTGCTGCATGTGGTCGAGCACCGCGGCGGTCGGCCAGCAATCGACCTTCAGGCGATTGGCCTTCTGATAGGCGCCGAGCGCCGAGCGCGTCAGCATGCCGGCCTTGCCGTCGATCTTGTCCTTGTAGAGGCCAATGCGCGTGAGCGTCTGCTGCATGGTCTCAACCTCACGGGTCTTGAGCTGAGTACCCTTGCTCCACGGCGTCTCGAAGCCGCGCGGATCGCTGATGCGCTCGCTCAGATGGCCGACGAACAGCACATAGAGATCGGAAAAGTTATAGTCCTTGATCACGTAGTAGTTCTTGAGCGTGAGAAAAGCCGGACCGTAGGTGCCTTCCGGCAGCAGCAGCGAAGCCTGAGCGCTCATTTCCGTCAGCGACGGCCGCCGTCCATGCGCCGGAACATAGCCGCGCTGCAGCCACTCGCTCACCGGCTGGGTCACCTCCGGCACACCGATCGTGCAATCGACGTCGCGCGGCGTGCGCACCTCATAGGCCCAGCGCATGCCGCTCTGCCAGCCCTTGCCGACGAGCTGAGCCGCCGCCGAGGCGAGCGCATCCGGCACCGAGCTCCAGATGTCCTTCTTGCCGTCGCCATCGAAGTCGACGGCATATTTGTAGAACTCGGACGGCAGAAACTGCGTGAGCCCCATGGCGCCACCCCAGGAGCTGCGCATGTCGGCCAGCTTGATGTGGCCCTCGTCCAGCATCTTGAACGCGAACAGAAGCTCCTGGCGGAACATGTCCTTGCGCCGGCCGTAATAGGCCTGGGTCGCCAGCACCGTGATGCCGTTCTTGGGCAGCTTATAACCGCCGAAGGCGGTCTCGCGGCCCCAGATCGCCAGCAGCACGTTAGGTGCAACACCGAACTTCTGCTCGATCGCGGCCAACGTCGCGCGATGATCGCCCGCAAGCTTCTTGCCCTGCTCGGCGAGCCGCGCGATGGTCGTCTCCCGGACGTAGTCGGCCGGCGTCTGCACGAATTCTGCTTGCGAGGGCGGCGGCGTCTTGCGGCCCGGGATGTCGAGGTCAGGCAGCGTGAGATCAGGCTCGAGCTGGTGCGTCGCCGCGGTGAAGGTCTTGCGCGACACGCCGAGCTTCTGGACGTCGGGCCACAGGCCGTCCAGCCATCTGGTGAAGGCGGCGTCGGGCGCGGCCGATGCTGGCGCCGCGAGGGCCAGCCAGCCCGCAATCATGCAGGCCATCAATCGCGCGTAACATTGTCGAACAGGTTTCATGGTCGAACAGGTTTCATGGTCGAATAAGTTTCATAGTCGAATCGATCTCATCTCGGGCCAACCTTAGCGGTAAAGCCCGACGAAATTGAGACCCGGAAGCACCGCCGCGCGGCCTTACGGCGCCGGATTGTTCTGCGGCTTGCCCTTGTCCATGATCAGGAGCTCGATCGTCCGGGTCGGGGCGTTGCTCTTGTTCTCGTTGCGATGGACCGTGCCACGCGGGATGTGGACGAACTCGCCCGCCTTGAGCACTTTCGGCTCCTGGCCGCGCACCGTGTAGGTGATCTCGCCTTCGACCACCACCTGCCACTGGTCGCCGTTGTGCGTGTGGAACGCATTGCCGGCCCGGCTTGGCAGATGAAGCTGCATCTGCATCCGGACGTCGCGCGTCGGATCGTTCTCGAGCGCCGTGGTGAAGAACCGCCACGAGAAGGCGGGGCCGGTCGGGGATGTCGACGTCTGCGCCGACACCATCGTCGCGAACGTTACAGTCGCCGCAATAACGGCCGACATCAGCAATGCTCTCAGCATGGTCACCTCCCTGTCTGCTTTGGTTGCCGCGATCCTATCGATCCGCGGCTGCAAAGCCCAGGGAGGAAGGCGAGATTACCGCGCCGCCACGATGAACAGCCGCGGAAACCGGAGCAGCACCTTGCCGTCGAAGCGGGCCGGATAGGCCTTGGCGATGCGCGCAGTGTAGTCGGCGAGGAATGCCTCGCGCGCCTCACCGTCGAGCGCGTCGATGAAGGGCCGCAGCGCCGAGCCCTTGAACCATTCGACGATCGCCTGCGGCCCCGCCATCACGTGATTGTAGACGATGTGCCAGACATCGAGATGGCGCGACAGCGGCCGCAACAGATCGTAGTAGCCGCCCGGCGTCGGCAGGTCGCCGCGCGCGGCGTGCTCCAGCGCCGGATGCCCCGCATAGGGGCCGCGCTCCGCCACCTCGCGCATCAGCGCGAGCGCCGGCTCGCTGGTGTTGTCCGGCATCTGCACGGCGAGCACGCCGCCCTCAGGCAGCGCCTTGAGCAGCCGCGCCAGCACGGCGGGATGGTCCGGCACCCACTGGAACACGGCGTTGCCGAACAACAGATCGGTGCGCGGCGGCGGGTTCCAGGTCGAGAGATCGCCTTGCACGAAGGCCCTGCCGGAGAGCCGCTCGCGCGCCTGCCGCAGCATGTCGGGCGAGGAATCGAGCCCGATCACCTCGGCCTGCGGAAACCGCTCAATGAGCAGCTCGGTGGAATTGCCCGGCCCGCAGCCAAGATCGAACACGCGCGCGGCGCGATCGAGCGGCACCTGCGCGATCAGATCGCGCGAGGGCCGGGTGCGGTCGTCCTCAAACTTGAGATATTGGCGAGCGGACCAGTCGTTCATCAGCGCGAGAACTTCTTGTACTTGATCCGGTGCGGGATCACCGAATCCGTGCCCAGCCGGCGCATCTTGTCGGCCTCGTAGTCCTGGAAGTTGCCCTCGAACCATTCGACGTGGCTGTCGCCCTCGAAGGCGAGAATGTGGGTAGCGATGCGGTCGAGAAACCAGCGATCGTGGCTGATGATCACGGCGCAGCCGGCGAAATCCTCAAGCGCCTCCTCGAGCGCGCGTAGCGTGTCGACGTCGAGGTCGTTGGTGGGCTCGTCGAGCAGGAGCACGTTGGCACCCGACTTGAGCATCTTGGCGAGATGCACGCGGTTGCGCTCCCCGCCCGAGAGCTGGCCGACCTTCTTCTGCTGGTCGGCGCCCTTGAAGTTGAAGGCCGAGCAATAGGCGCGCGAGTTCATCTCGCGCTTGCCCAGCAGGATGATGTCGTTGCCGCCGGAGATTTCCTCCCAGACGTTCTTCTTGCCGTCGAGCGAGTCGCGCGACTGGTCGACATAGCCGAGGTGAACGGATTCGCCGATGGTGATGGTGCCCTTGTCGGGCTTCTCCTGGCCGGTGATCATGCGGAACAGCGTGGTCTTGCCGGCGCCGTTCGGCCCGATTACCCCGACGATGCCGCCGGGCGGCAGCTTGAAGGTGAGGTCGTCGATCAGGAGATTGTCGCCGAAGGCTTTGGTGAGGTGCTCGAAGTCGACGACGTTCTGGCCGAGCCGCTCGGACACCGGGATGACGATCTGGGCGGTCTGGGTCTGCTTCTCGGACGCCTGCTTCACCAGCTCCTCGTAGCGCTGGTAGCGCGCCTTGGACTTGGCCTGACGGGCGCGCGGGGACGCCGCGATCCATTCCTGCTCGCGCGCGAGGGTGCGCTGGCGCGCCTCCTCCTCGCGGCCCTCCTGGGCGAGCCGCTTCTGCTTCTGCACCAGCCAGGCGGTGTAGTTGCCCTCATAGGGAATGCCGCGGCCGCGATCGAGCTCCAGGATCCAGCCGGTCACATTGTCGAGGAAGTAGCGGTCGTGGGTGACGATCAGGATCGCGCCCGGGTACTCGCGCAGATGCCCCTCGAGCCAGTGCACGGACTCGGCGTCGAGGTGGTTGGTGGGCTCGTCGAGAAGGAGGAGCTCGGGCTGCTCAAGCAAGAGCCGGCAGAGCGCGACGCGGCGCCGCTCGCCGCCCGAGAGCTTGCTCACGTCGGCGTCGTCGGGCGGGCAGCGCAGCGCGTCCATCGCCTGGTCGACCTTGGAATCAAGGTCCCACAGCCCCTTGGCCTCGATCTCATCCTGCAGCTTGGTCATCTCGTCGGCGGTCTCGTCCGAGTAGTTGACGGCGAGCTCGTTGTAGCGGTCGAGGATCGCCTTCTGCGCGGCCACCCCTTCCATGACGTTCTCGCGCACCGACTTCTCGGCATCGAGCTGAGGCTCCTGCTGGAGGTAGCCCACGCGCGCGCCTTCGGCCGCCCAGGCCTCGCCGTTATACTCCTTGTCGATACCCGCCATGATGCGCAGCAGGGTCGACTTGCCCGAGCCGTTGACACCGAGCACGCCGATCTTGGCATCCGGGTAGAACTGCAGGTTGACGTTCTCCAGGACCTTGCGGTTGCCCGGATAGACCTTGGTCAGGCCCTGCATGTGATAAATGAATTGACGGGCCATACGCCCTGCCCTCGCGTGCTGGGCGCCTTTGGGCGCCTGGGTTTGGGGGAAGTTGGCGCTGATGTAGCGGTGCGGCCCGCCGAGGGCAAGGTACCGGAGCCCCACATGTGCACACGGGCAACCAAACACGGGCAACCAAAATGCACACCGGCGACGAAAACTTGTGACGCCCGTCACATCCATCCGCCGCGCCGCCTCGTAACTTCCTGGCAACGATGATCGCAATAGGAAGCACGATCGGAAGGGATTCATACCAGTTTTTAATGAATTCCGACCGATTGTGGGCTGAACCAAGCCGCAACGAACGGCGACGAAGAAGTGAAGCCGGTTTAACCGGTGACGATGGCCGACAGGGGCCGACAGGATCGTGTCATGGCGAGCAAGAGTCGCAAATCACCCGGCCTTTCCCGCGATGTCGCGGAGCTTGTCGGCGCGTTCAAGTCGCTGCTCGACCCTTACCGGCCCGAAGCCCACTATATGCGCGGCCCCGGTCCCAAATGGCGTGCCAAGCATGCGCCGGCCGCTCCCGCTGATACCGTTTCGGTCCCGGTCCTGGCGCACGCCAAGGGCTGAGCGCCTCTCCCACAAAAGCCGCCTCACATCCTGCTTCACGCCGCCGCGCCTTGTGCGCGGCGCTTGATTTTGCGCCCGGCCTGACCGGGCGGCGCCGCCCCATTGCGGGGGCGCCCGGTTTCGCGTTTCTATGGCCGCCGCCGGCGGGGGCAACATCCTCCCGGCTTCCGAACGAGCGCCCCCGCTCAACGAGCGCACCTCCACAAGCCGGCCTGCCGCCCATAAAGGACCGAGACCACATGGCAAAATACCGCTGCGCAATCCTCGACGACTTCCAGAACGTGGCCCTCAAGGTAGCCGACTGGTCGACGGTGTCCGGCGACCTCGACATCAAGGTGTTCAACGAGCATCTCGGCGGGCCGGACAACGTGGTCAAGGCGCTGCAGGACTTTGAGATCGTCTGCGCGATGCGCGAGCGCACCGGCTTCCCGCGCGCCGTGATCGAGAAGCTGCCCAAGCTCAAGCTCCTGATCACCACCGGGATGCGCAATGCCTCGATCGACGTCGCGGCCGCGACCGAGCGCGGCGTCACGGTCTGCGGCACCGGCTCGTTCGGCAGCCCGACCTCCGGCATCGCCATCGGGTTGATGCTCGAGCTCACCCGCCACATCGGCTACGAGAACGCCCGCCTCAAGGCCGGCGAAACCTGGCAGCGCACGATCGGCCCGGAGCTCGAGGGCATGACGCTGGGCATCCTGGGCCTCGGCAAGCTCGGCACCCGCACCGCCATGATCGGCAAGGCGTTCGGCATGAAGGCCATCGCCTGGAGCCAGAACCTGACGCCCGAGAAGTGCAAGGAAGCCGGTGTCGACTACGTGAGCAAGGAAGACCTGTTTCGGCAGGCGGACTTCATCAGCATCCACGTGGTGCTGTCACAGCGCTCGCGCGGCCTCGTCGGCGCCAAGGAATTCGGCCTGATGAAGCCGACCGCGTACCTGATCAACACCTCGCGCGGCCCGATCGTCGACGAGGCCGCCATGCTGGCGGTCCTGCGCGACAAGACGATCGCCGGCGCCGGCCTCGATGTGTTCGACGTCGAGCCGCTGCCCAAGGACCATCCGCTGCGCAAGATGGACAATGTCGTGCTGACGCCGCATCTCGGCTACGTGGCGCAGAAGAACTATCAGAACTATTTCGCCGGCGTGGTCGAGGACATCCGCGGCTTCATCGACGGCAAGCCGGTGCGGGTGATGACGACGTGATGATTGGGGCAACATCCTCGACCCGTCATCCTGAGGTGGCCGCCATAGCAGGCGCAGCCTGCGTGCACTTGGCCGCGAAGCGGCCCTCGAAGGATGATCGGCCACCTAAGTCGGCTATAGCCGACTTAGGTACTCTATAATGCCGATCTCGGATAAACCCGAGATCGGTGCCCGTCGCCCTTCGAGGCTCGCTTCGCTCGCGCCTCAGGGTGACGGACTAAAGACCTGCGCCGGATAGGGACATCATGACCAACAATCTCCTCAACGGCGGCCAGGTGATCGTCGACTATCTGGTGCGCGAAAAGGTGCCGTACGTTTTCGGGCTGTGCGGGCACGGCAATATCGGGCTTCTCGACGCCCTGTTCGAACGCGCCTCCGACATCAAGACCCTCTCGGTGCATCACGAGACGGTCGCGGGCTTCATGGCGGACGCCTATTACCGTGTGGCCGGCAAGCCGGTCGCCACTTTCACGTCCTGCGGGCCCGGCTCCGCCAACCTGCCGATCGCGCTCGCCAATGCGTTCCTCGACTCGGTGCCGTTCCTCGCCATCACCGGCAACGTGCCGACCGGCCAGTTCAACCGCGGCGCCTTCCAGGAGCTCTATCGCCACTACCAGGCCGACTTTCCCTCGACCGTGCGGTCCTGCTGCAAGCATGTGTTCCAGCCGACGCGCGGCGACATGGTGCCGCTCGCGATCCGGCAGGCCTGGAAGACCATGGTGACCGGCCGGCCTGGCCCGGTCGTGCTCGACGTGCCGTTCGACATCTTCAAGGAAGCCGCCGCCGAGGAGACGCCCAATCCGCAGGAATGGAGCGCCAACATTTCCTCGCGCTGCGGCGCCGATCCGGACGGCGTAGTGAAGACAGTCGACATGCTGCTTGCGGCCGAGCGGCCGGTGATCCTAGTCGGCCAGGGCGTGCGCTATGGCGGCGCCTCAGCCGACCTCGTGGCGCTTGCCGAGCGGCTGCAGATCCCGGTCGCCGCCTCGGCGAGCGGGCTTGGCGCCATCCCGAGCGATCATCCGCTGGCGCTTGGGCTGGTCTCGCGCGGCGGGCTCTATCATGCCAACCACGCGGCGCGACAGGCCGATGTCCTGCTGGCGCTCGGCGTGCGTTTCGACGACCGCACCTCGTCGTCCTGGCTGCCGGGCTATTCCTTCACCATCCCGCCGACCAAGCTCATTCACGTCGACATCGATCCCAACGAGATCGCCCGTAATTATCCGGTCGCGCTGGGCTTGATGGCGGACGTGCGCACCTTCCTGCGCCAGCTGCTCGCCGAGCTTGACCGGCGGAAAAGCACGGCCGAGCGCGCCTCGGCGCGCGCGACCTGGCTCAAGGCAATCGACGGCTACCGCAAGGAATGGGATGCGCTGGTCAAGCCCGGCTTCACGGACGACGCCTCGCCGATCAATCCGCAACGCGCCGCCTACGAGATCGACCGCGCGCTGCCCGAGGACGCCATCCTGGTGAGCGACATCGGCGTGCACCACAATTGGCTGCTGCAGTTCTGCAAGCCGAAGCGGCCGGATTCGCTGATCGGCTCGATGGGCTTCGGCCCGATGGGCTTCGGCGTCGCCGGTGTGCTCGGCGCCAAGCTGGCGGCGCCCGATCGGCCCTGTGTCGGGGTCGTCGGCGACGGCGCCTTCTTCATGCATGCGAGCGTGCTCGGCACCGCGGTCGAATACGAGCTGCCAGTCGTCTGGGTGATCTGGAACAACTACGCCTATGCGTCGATCCGCGGCCTGCAGCGCGGCTATCTCGGCGGCCGCGAGCTCGCGACCGACTTCAAACACCCGAAGACCGGCCTGCCCTACAATCCCGACTTCGCCGCCATGGCGCGCTCCGCCGGGGTCGAAGGCGTCACCATCGATCGGCCGGGCGACCTTGCAGACGCCGTGCGTGCCGGCATTGCCAGCGGCAGGCCCTACCTGATCGACGCCATCGTGGGCGCCGACAAGAACCCGGGCGGCGCCGGCGTCTGGGAGCTGCCCGGCCACGGAGTGAGCACGCCCATGATCGGCGGGCGGTATACTCCTTGAACGTCCTGCGACAAGCAGCCCCTTGTGGTAGGGACTACCGATGCCGGACAATTGCGAGCCAAAAAGCCGCAAACTCGATCTTAACGATACCAAGGAGACACGCCCATGCGACGGATTTGGATTTTCGGTGCCCTCCTCGGCACCGCGATTGTCTCGCTGGCGCTGACGTCATCATGGGCGCAGACCGACTTCTATCGAGGCAAGACCGTCTCGGTCGTGATCGGCGCCAAGACCGGCAGCCTCGCGGTCGCCGCGCAGCTCGTCGCGCATCACATGGGCAAGCATATTCCGGGCAATCCGATCGTGATTTTCCGGCAGCAGCCCGGCGCCGCGCACATGAATGCGACCAACCACATCTACAACGTCGCGGATGCGGACGGCCTGACCATCCTGGCCGCCAATCCGAACGTCGCGATGTCGCAGCTTGCCAAGGTGGCGCAGGTGCGCTTCGATATGCGCAGGTTCGAGTGGCTCGGCTCCTCCGGCCCCGATGGCGCGATGTTCTCGATCCGCGCCGACCTGCCTTACAAGACCTTCAAGGAGTTCAAGGACTCCGGCAAGGAGCTGATCGTCGGCACGACCGGGCCCGGCTCGAACGCCTACGACATGCCGCTCCTGCTCAAGGAATTCGCCGGCGCCAACTTGCGGCTGGTGAAAGGCTATGCCGCCAACAGCGACATCCTGCTGGCGGTCGAGCGCAAGGAGGCTGACGCCTGGGCGGCGCTCGCCAACACGATCAAGTCCGGCATCGACCGCGGCGCCGTGCGCGCCATCGTGCGCACCCGCGCGCCGGTGCCGGGCTTCAATGACCTGCCGACCGATGAGTCGCTCACTACCGATCCGATCGGAAAATCGCTGATGGCGCTGCGCGGCATTCCGCTGTCGATCGGGCGCGCCTTCGCGGTGCGGCCGGGCACGCCCGCCGACCGGGTCGCCATCCTGCGCGAAGCGCTCGCCAAGACGATCGCAGACCCGCAATTCCAGGCCGAAGCCAAGAAAGCGCAGATCGACATGGAATACATTTCGGCGCAGGATGTGATCAAAGGCTTCGACGAGATGATGAGCCAATCACCTCAGGTTATCGAGGCGATGAACAAATATCTGCAGCCGGAGCAATGACCAACCAGCAATGACCCACGAGCAATGACTCGAGTATCCTGAGGTCTTGCCGGGAGAAGAACGGGAGGAGGCGCCGATGCGACGGTCATTCTGGAGCCTCCTCACCATCGGGCTGCTGTGGTGCATGGCGCACACGCCGGCGCTGGCGCAGGCCGATTTCTACAAGGGCAAGACCGTCACCCTTGTGGTCGGATCGCGCGTGACCGGCAGTCTGTCGATCGGTGCGCAGATCGTCGCCCGGCACATCGGGCGCTTCATCCCCGGCAACCCGATCGGCATTTTGCGGCAGATGCCCGGCGGCGCACACCTCAACGCGACCAACTATGTCTACAATGTCGCGGACGCCGACGGCCTCACTATTCTGGCCGCCAATCCCCAGGTCGCCACCGCTCAGCTGCTTTCGGTTCCCGCCGTTCGCTTCGACGTGCGCAAGTTCGAGTGGCTGGGTTCCTCGGGATCGGAAGGCGCGATCTTCTCCATCCGCCCTGATCTGCCTTACAAGACATTTCAGGAGCTGCGCGACTCGCAACGGGAGATCATCGCCGGCACGACCGGCCCGGGCTCGAACTCCCATGACGTTCCGCTCCTGCTCAAGGAGTTCGCAGGCCTCAAGATCAAGCTCGTAACAGGCTATGCGGCCAATGCCGACATTCGGCTCGCGCTTGAGCGCAAGGAAGTCGACTCCTGGACTTCGATGTCGACGACAGTACGGCTTGCTGGTGAGCGCGGCATCGTACGTCCGCTGGTGCGCTCGAGCCGCGCCCCGGTGCGCACGCTCAACCATCTGCCGGTCGACGAGGATCTCGCAACCAGCGATCTTGGCCGTTCGCTGATGCTGATCCGCGGCGCGCCGCTGTCGATCGGGCGCCCCTACGCGGTGCGTCCCGGTACGCCGCTGGAGCGCACCGCCATGTTGCGCGACGCGATCGCCAAGCTCGCCGTCGATCCGCAATTTCTTGCCGAGTCCAACGCGGCGCAGATCGAGATGGAGCACATCACGGCCGACGAGGTGGCCAAGCGCTTCGACGCCATGATCAGCCAGCCGCCGGACGTCATCGAGGCGATGCACAAATACATCAAGCTGGCGGATTAATCGCCGCCGGCGGAAACCATGGCCGGAGCAGATCCGGCCATGTCGTCGCGCGCTGAGCCGCTACGCCTTCTTCGCCGCCACCGGAACCGGCACCCCCGCAACCTTCAGGTTGACCGAGAACAGCCCGCTGCGGCTTGTGAAGTAGAGCGTCTTCCAGTCGTCGCCGCCAAACGCGATGTTGGTGGTCGCGTTATGGCCGTGCACGATACGGCCGAGCTTCTTGCCCTGCGCGTTGAGGATAAAGAGGCCACCGGCACCGCCGCAGTAGACATTGCCGGCGACGTCGACCTTCATGCCGTCGGGCACGCCGGGCTCGCTGCCGGCGAGATCGGCGAACAGGCTATCGGTCTGCTTGGCCAGCATGCCGTTGGGCAGAAGCTCGAAGGCGCGGATGTGGCGACGACGGGAGTCATTGACATAGAGCAGCCGCTCGTCGGGCGAGAATGCGATCCCGTTGGGCTGGATGAACGTCTCGGTGAGCAGGCTCTTGGTCCCGAGGTCGGCCGTGACCCGGTAGACACCGGAATATTGCAGGTCCCATTGCTCGGGCACGATCCCGGCACCCGGATCGGTGAAGTAGATCGCGCCGTCCGATTTGACCACGACGTCGTTCGGCCGGTTGAGCCGCCGGCCTTGGAAGCTGTTAGCGATCACGGTGAGGCTGCCGTCGAGCTCGCGGCGCGTGACGCGGCGCGTATCGTGCTCGCAGGACAGGAGCCGCCCCTGCAGATCGCGGGTGAGACCGTTGGCGCGATTGGTCCCCTCGAGATCGACGGTGACGCCCTTGCCGGGCGTGAATTTCAGCCGGCGGCTGGCGTGGATGTCGTTGAACAGGAGGTAGCCGCCCTCCTTCCACCACAGCGGTCCTTCGGCCGGCCCGAGATCGCCGCCGTAGCCCGACCCGAGCTCCTGGATGGCCTGCGACTTGTCGATGATGGCGTCGAGCGCCGGATCGAGCTGCTCGATCCGCTTGGCCTGTGTCCAGGCGCCGCGCACTCCGCCCGCCATGACCAGACCGCCGGCGGCGAGCTCCAGCATCAGCCGGCGCGAGATTCCTGCATGCATGTCGATCCTCCCTCGCTGTCGTCGCGTCGACCGCTATGGCCGCGCGTCGTTGAGCGCATCCTAGCCGTTCAAACGAGTGGAGCGAAGCATCACGTGCACGCCAGAAAAGTGCCCGGCTGAACAGCCGGGCACGGAACGAAATCAGCAAACCCGGTGTAGAGTTACCGT
>Ga0209798_10000634_pt1 | contig 21403 bp, 22 predicted proteins | sample DOMMetBare3Fresh_FD_187475 | JGI IMG/M metagenome (GOLD analysis project Ga0209798, IMG submission 187475) | Wetland sediment microbial communities from St. Louis River estuary, USA, under dissolved organic matter induced mercury methylation -... | ecosystem: Environmental > Aquatic >... | reverse complement strand
GTTTGAAGATATTCACAAATTTGAAGATCAGGATGACGCTGAGTTTGAAGATGAGGATAATCTGGAGAAAGACTAAAGACGTAAGTCAAAACTTTCGTCTTGTGCCTTTAGCCTTTCATCTTATTTCCTATTTCTCAGGTAGTTGCAGGTCTGCAGTCAGGTTCCAGGCAGAAAAAGGGAAAGGTAGTGTTTCCGTGTTGAAGGTCAGGAACAGCATTATGTGGTAAATGTAGACCGAAAGGCTGCGTCCGAAACTTAGCACATTCTGGTTAGCTTTTCCGGTCAACAGTGTGGATGCGACCTGTAATATAATCACTGCCCACAGTATCATTCTGACCAGTGCGCCGATCGCGGCAAAAACCAGCATGAAGAAAATACGTTTCCAGGTGCTCAGTTGTTTCAGGTTATAGTTGATTTGTTCGTCCATAGTATTAATTAACCTCGGTTCATGATGTCGCGCAAATCGAGAGCTGCTGCGTTAGCACGAGCTATATAATTTGCCATTGTCAGTGAGTAATTAGCAAAGAGGCCGTAGCCGCTTCCGTTTAAAACCATCGGGCTTAGTATGGGTGTCAGGGCATTTTCAAGTGCCTTGATCATAATATCAACCGTACGCATTGCCCGTTTGTCCAGCAGAATATCAGCAAAGTCATGTTTGATTGCTCTTAGAATATGCAATAAAGCCCAGCTCGCGCCGCGAGCTTCATAGAAAATATCGTCAATTTCCAGCCATGATACTTTAGCGAGTGGCGTTCCTTTTTCTTCTGCGGCCAGTTTCTCAAGCTCTGTTAACCCCGGGCCGTAGTTGCCGCCGGAACTGTTTGCGCTAAGGCGGGTAGACAAACCGCCCAGACGTTTGATTACAACCTCCGTGTATTGCCAAAGATTGTCGGCCCGGGAATAAAACTGCGCTTTTTTCACTGGACCGCCGTATTTTTGCAAGCGCGACATGTATTTATGCAGGGCATCAATACCTTTTTGATACTCCGCTTCTGTTGAAGGCAAAGCCCATGAGTTGTGTTCGTAATAGAAATAGGGCTCTGCTACTGCCAGATCTGGATCTTCAGCCGATTGTGACTGATCTCTGGCAAAGTGATTTCTCAGTGCGGTTGTAGCGTCGCGCAGCATAACTAATGCACCATATTCCCAGTTGGAAATATTGTCGAGAAGCACGCCAGGTGGTGCAACATCATTAGTGATGTAACCGCCGCTTTTATGTAGCAGCATTTCTGCAATATGAGCCAGCGTGTTGGTATAGGTGTAACCAACAGGTATATCCGAGGTATTGGTTTCTTTTGCCCGCTTCAGCGCTTCATCTTGTATATTGAACTGACCCGGTTCGCTTCCCCACCACGCACCTAAGATAATGAGAATGACAACTACTACGAGGGTAAGAACACCAAAGCCCCAGAGTATCCCTTTAGATTTTATATCGTCCAGTGTTTCGCTTGCTGCCATTTCCGGTATCCTGTAAAGAGGGAGTGTTTATTGATAAAACAGACTGCTTTTCTATAAAAAATAGGTCACATGTTAGCAGGTTTTTATAATTTTTGCCTAGGAAGCCTGTGGCTATTCAGATTTTTTTTTGGCTCTCGGATGTGCCTTATCATAAACATCCGCCAGATGCTGGAAGTCAAGATGGGTATATATCTGAGTGGTGCTGATATTGCTGTGTCCGAGCAGTTCCTGAACGGCTCTCAAATCCTGACTGGATTCAAGTAGATGGCTGGCAAAAGAATGTCTTAGCATGTGCGGGTGGATATGTTCTGCAATGCCTTTTTTTTTGCACCACTGTTCCAGCCTTAATTCGATACTTCGTTGACAGAGCCGTGTGCCACGTATTGAAACAAATAAAGCGGATTCAGAGACGGCGACATTTTTTAAACGTAGTTGCAACCAGTTATTAATTGCGGCAACGGCTTTACTGCCTATGGGTAATATCCTTGATTTTCCACCTTTACCAGTGCGGACAATAAGCGAGTTATCAGGCAGATCAACATCGGTTAAATTAAGTGCGGCCAGTTCGCTAAGTCGTAAACCGGAAGAATAGAATAATTCAAACATGGCCAAATCGCGTATTTCTAAAGCTGAATTTGTGCCCGCCTCCAGCAGACCGTTTATCTGGTCTACATCCAGTGTTTTAGGCAGTTTTCTGGCCTGCTTGGGCGCTTTAATATGCTGTGCCGGGTTATTGTCAGCAAGGCGTTTTTTTAGCAGAAAGTTATAAAAACTGCGAATCGCCGATAATTCCCGTTGCAGGCTGGTACTGCCGATGCCTTGCCGATGACGACCGGCGATATGGGCTCGGATATGGCCTTGATTGAGATCGGCCCAATGGGGTATGGACTTGTCTGTGCAATAGTTGCTTAAGTGTTTAATATCCCGTTGATAACTTTTAATCGTGTGTTCAGAGGCGCGTTTTTCAACAGTCAGTTGGTCGAAAAAGTCCGCCAGCATTTGTTCTGCGTCAGCTTGCATGGCAGGTCTGCCGCAATAATGAAATCAAGCGAGTAGCAATTATTTCACTCATTTGGGTTAAAAACAGATTGCCCATACTGTAATGAAAACGGCCTTCTTCCCGGCTGCCTATCGCCAGAAGACCATCAAGTTCGGTGAAAGTCATGGGGATAATGGCGCAAGATTTCACTTCCACTGCCGAATCGCCGAATAACGCTTTTGCCTGCGCTAACGTTGGGCGTCCGCATTTGGGCTGATTGCTGGCAAGTTCTTTAAGAAAGGGTTGCAAATTCTCGCTGCCGGGTTCAATAAACAAATCGGCAATAGGGGATTCGGGACAATGTTTTATGATACGCACAGCGACAAAGTCGGTCAGAAAATAATCAGCCAGGACTACTTCAAGATTGGTGATAGCTTGCTCCAAAGTCGAAGCCTCAAGCAAGGCCAGCGTTAGCTTGTGCATACGAATGAAGGAGGTGTCGTTGTCCCGCGCTATTTCTATCAGTGCATTAAGTTGGTTTTCCAATTCATGGTGTTTGCTTCTAAATAGCTCCAGCTGCTTTGAAATCAGCGAGATGGCGGTTCCGCTGGGATGAGGAATACTCATTTGCTCCAGCAGGTTTAAATGTTCATGGAAGAAATCAGGATGTTGCAGTAGATAGTCTTCGACTTGAAATGCGTTTATATCTGATATTTGTGTACTCATAGATTGATTTTTCCCTCAAAAACAGAAGTAGCCGGCCCAGTCATAATGACTGGCTCGCCACGGCCCTGCCAGCTAATTTTTAATTCTCCACCGGGCAGTTCAACACAGACCTCATGATCCAGCAGGTTTTGCCCGATGCCGATAACTACAGCGGCACAAGCGCCACTGCCACAGGCGAAGGTTTCAGCGGCGCCGCGTTCATAGACGCGGAGTTTAATATGATTCCGGTCTATGATCTGCATAAAGCCGATATTGGCGCGTTCAGGAAAAACAGCATGGCTTTCCAAGACCTGACCCAACTCAGCTACGGGTGCGGTTTTAATATCATTAACCTGGATAACAGCATGTGGATTGCCGATGGAAACCGCGCCGAAAGTGTGTTCAATCCCGTTCACAGACACTTTATAAAACAGCGCTTCCTGTTCAGCATGCAGAGGAATTTCAACAGGCTTGTGTCTGGGAACGCCCATATTGACAGTAACCTGACCATTTTCATTAAAACGCAGCAACAATTGGCCTGAATTAGTATCAACGCGTATTTCGTCTTTGTCAGACAGTGTTTTGTCACGCACAAAACGGGCAAAACAGCGCGCGCCATTGCCACATTGGGCGACCTCACCGCCATCCGCATTAAAAATCCGGTATTTAAAATCGGCATTGTTACTGACCGGTTTTTCGACCAGTAATAGCTGGTCAAAACCAATACCGAAGTGGCGGTCAGACATGAACCGGATTTGTTCAGGCGTTAAGGCTATGCGCTGATTAATAGCGTCTATGACCACAAAATCATTGCCCAGGCCGTGCATTTTAGTGAACTTAATCATTGCTTGTCTTTCATGTTGCGTAATTTGTTGGTCGGGTTGGCATAGCTGCGTAACCCGTTGATGTTGCTAGGGCAGCAAATGCTCACCCGACCAAAGCTGTGGAATGCTTTCTCTTTCCCTGATCAAATGCACCTGATTGCCATCAACCATCAACTCAGCTACGCGCGGTCTGGAATTATAATTGGAACTCATGGAAAAACCATAAGCGCCCGATGAGCGTATCGCCAGTAAATCACCTTGAGCTAGCTTAAGCAAACGGTCTTTACCCAAAAAATCACCGGTTTCACAGACCGGTCCGACGATATCCCACAGTTGTTCCGGCACACTGCTTTGCAGCTTGACGGGAATGATTTCCTGCCAGGCGCTGTATAAAGAGGGGCGTACCAAATCATTCATTGCTGCGTCGACGATAGCAAAGTTTTTATGTTGGGTGGGCTTAAGGTATTCAACCTGAGTTACCAGAATACCCGCATTGCCAACAATGGCGCGTCCCGGTTCCAATAAAATTTCAAAATCGGAGATACCCAATCGCTCTAAAACTGCTTTTATATAGTCAGCCGGTTCGGGCGGTTGTTCGTTGTTGTAACGAATACCGAGTCCGCCGCCCAAATCCAGGTGATGTAGATGAATGCCGTCGGCTTTTAGCACTGAAACCAGCTCAAGGATTTTATCCAGCGCATCCAGAAACGGCCGTGTTTCTGTCAGTTGCGAGCCGATATGGCAGTCGATGCCGATAACACTAATGTGCGGCATAGCGGCTGCACGGCGATACTCAGTCAAGGCCTGCTCAATGTCTATGCCGAATTTGTTTTCTTTTAAACCCGTAGATATATAAGGATGAGTATTGGCATCGACATCAGGATTAACCCGAAAAGACACTGGCGCAATAACGCCCAACTGTTCTGCAAGCTGGTTAATTCGATCCAGTTCGCCACTCACTTCGATATTAAAACAGCGTATTCCGGTTTTCAATGCCGCCAAAATTTCATCTTCACGTTTACCGACACCTGAAAAAACGATTTTTTTAGGGTCTCCACCAGCTTGAATGACCCGCTTCAATTCGCCCATCGAGACAATATCAAAACCCGAACCTAATCGGGCAAGCAGATTAAGCAGGGCAATATTGGAATTGGCTTTTACGGCATAACAGATTAAATGGGAATAATTACCAAAGGCCTGATCAAAAGCCCGCCAGTGTCGTTCCAGTGTCGCTCTGGAATAAATGTAGCAGGGACTGCCATATTTAAAGACAATGTCTTGCACAGCAACATCTTCGGCGAAAAGCTCATTGTTTCGGTAATTAAAATAATCCATGGTTATTTATTTTTTTCGGGTTCAGGTTTGAGTTCAGGCTCTACATGGATAGGTGGTGCCGTGCCCGGTAGATAAAGCGGGCCGGGTTGCCCGCAGCCGGTTAAAGCTAGGTACGCAGCTAATAGTAGGAAAAAATTACTGGTTTTCATAAGGCAATCATAAATAAACGGTGGCAAAAATACGTAACATAATAATCTGAATGACCCTGTTTTAGAAACCCATGACCGAATTTGATTTGAAGTTGACCCAAATACAGTCGCCCAGATTCAGCGCCAGATCATGAAGGGCCTCATAAGTGATCAATACCTGAAAAAGCTCCCCGGCGGCAACGGCTATTCTGACTTTGCCCATTTCTTCCGATATAGTCATAACCCGGCCCCGAAACTGGTTGCGAATACTGGAAACTAACGCATGTCTGGATAAAACGATTTCATGTGGGTCAATAGAGACATGCCGGCAGCTGACCATATCACTGGTCAGGATAATGTCTATTTTGCCGGTGTTAAAAATATGATTGTTACAACTGCCATGATACAAATTGATAAGCGGGGACTTAATCTGCTCACCTGCAACCAGAGAGATGACTTCATCAGCCAGAGCCAAGCCTTGTAAACGGTCATGCGTGCTGAAGACCAGCGTCCCTTGATAGTCTTTAATAAACGTTTCCAATAGCCGGGCACTCCCCTGATCCAGATAAGCAAAAGGTTCATCGAGCAGTAAAACGTCCGGTTCAGTAACTAATACCCTCGCTAGCGCTGATTTTTGCAGCTCGCCGCCGGATAACTGAGCGGCTTGTTGTGCGCCAAGATGAGTAATAGCGAGTCGTTCCAAAGCCGCATTGCTATTTTTTTGCCATACAGCTTTGTGAGTGCCATGCAGCTTTAACGCAAGTTTGAGATTATCCAGCACAGTGCCCCGCAGCATATAGGGTTTTTGCGGCAAAAAACCGACACGTTTTCTTAAGCTGAATAGCTGTTCAGGTCTAACCTGTTCGCCAAAAAAAGCTATTTTTCCCATGTCGGGCGCTTCCATAAAGGCCAGCAGATTAAGCAAAGTGCTTTTGCCGCAGCCATTGGCGCCTATCAGAGCGGTCACCTTGCCAGCATTAACAGTCAGGTATGGTAAAGACAAAGCCACTTTTTCGCCATAAAGAAAGCGCAGATTGTCCAGTTGATAAGCGGGGTTCATTTAAGCGCTGCATCCACCGCGTTATGATCAAACTGCGGCGCGAGTAGTTGAATAAACTCATACATATAGCCACGCAGAAAAGCATCGCGGCGCACGCCAAGATAAGTGGTGCTGGGAGGAAATAAATGCGAAGCATCGATCATGCCTAGATCGCCATCGCGTTCCGGGTCATAGGCTATATTTGCCAGCAATCCGATACCCAACCCCAGATTCACATAAGTTTTAATGACATCCGCATCAATTGCGGTGAGCACCACATTAGGCTCTAACCCCGCCTGGCCAAAAACGCGCTTAACTAACGAACCACCGGTAAAGGCAAAATCATAAGTGATTAATGGATACTGGGTAATTTTTTCCAGCGTCAACGGCAAGTCATTGAGCAATGGATGATTGGGTGGGGTGATTACGCAGCGATTCCATTGATAGCAAGGCAAGCAAAGTAATTTATCGTAAGTGCTAATGGCTTCGGTTGCGATGCCAATATCGGCCTCGCCGCTAACTACCTGCTGCGCAACCTGAGTCGGATTGCCTTGATGAATATGCAGCATAACGTCTGGATAATGTTGCATAAAAGCTTTAACGGCATTCGGTAAGCGATAGCGCGCCTGAGTGTGAGTTGCCGCTATAGTCAGTGTGCCGGTCTCGTTTTGAGTGAATTCTTCGCCTACGCGCTTGATATTTTCCATCTCGCTCATTACGCGCTCAGCCAGCTTCAAAATAATTTTTCCCGGCTCGGTAATGCCGATGAGTCGTTTACCGCTGCGCTGGAAAATTTGCAGATTAAGTTCCTGTTCCAGCAATTGACAGGCTTTACTAACACCGGACTGTGATGTATGCAAAGCTTCAGCAGCTTGTGACACATTCAAACCGTGGCGTGCTATTTCATAAATATAACGTAATTGATGCAGTTTCATCGGTGCAGTTAAAAGTTTACCTATATGCCTAAGTTTATCTTAAAACGCCAATGAAAATGAATAAAGAGATGGAATCAATGGAAAATTGAAGACTTGCCTATTTTCGATAATGTGATGTTTTGCCATTTGATTGAAAGAACAATCAGATTCGCCTGGCTATAGGTATTTGTACGAATTCAATTATTTCTATTTTTCTGTTTCAATAATTAAGAGTAGGATGATCCATACAGTTATAAACGCCTAGGGTCAATTAATTCAAAAATGGCTTGGCGAACGATGTTTAAAACCCTTTAAAACGAATTAAATTCAGATCCTGAAGTATGCGGCATTATGCTATAGCTTCCTGATCGAGAATTAATGTGGTACTGAGGAAATAGGGCGGCTCAACTTAAAACCCGCCAATAAACTGTTATGTAGTTGTTTAATAATAATTTGAATAGATACTGGAGAATGTTATGAGCACTAAAGAAAAAGATACCAAAAAAAGCACGGAAGTGATGCCCAGCAAATCCGCCGGAAGTTTGCTTTCATTTGACGAATTTGATGATTTTTTTGATGATTTTCTCTCTCGCAGATGGCCGCGAATGTTAGACTTTAATTTTCCATCAGGGTTTGACCGAGGTTTTCCGAAAGTTGACATTATCGATCATGACAAGGAAATAGAAGTTCAGGCCGCATTACCGGGCATTAAAAAAGAAGATCTGGACGTAACCATCAATAATCAAACAATTACAATCCGAACTTCCACCAAAGAAGAGAAAAAAGAAGAAGAAAAAGGTAAATATTTTCGCCGTGAGATAACGCGGGGTGAATTTCAGCGCACGTTGACCCTGCCTGATAATGTCGACGATGCAAATGCAAAAGCCTCTTTCAAAGACGGCATATTGAAAGTGATTATTCCCAAAACAGAAAAAAGCAAGCGCAAAACCATCGAGATCAAATAGCCTTGATTTTGCGACTGACTTATTTCAACACGGTATTAATCATGGACGATTAATACCCCCAACCCTCATCCTAATCTCTTCGATGCTGCTTATAGAGTCCGAAGCTAACAAAGCGACATGGAAACGAATGTACTATTAGCGAGCCATCATATGCAGGTGGATGCTATGTAGCTTAATTAGCTTCTGTATCTATATATCAGGCTTCTCCCTCAAAAGAGACGAGTTAATCGCTTAATTTAATAGCGCTGCCCCTTGATAATGACTAATTTAGCCATAATCTATTTTTAATAAACCAACAACTAAACTCCGTGAGATGCGAAATGACTAACAAGCGAATCATTATTGTTATAACTGCCGTGTTGGTTATTGTCCTGGGAATACAGTCCTATATGATGTTGCAGTTGAATGACCGGCTCAATCAGTTGAGCGGTCAGGAAAAACAAGCTGGCAGTCCTCAAATAAAAATACCCAAGCTACCTGATTTAAATTTCCCCAAACCGGGTCTGGATGAAGAACTCTTTAAGGATCACTCTTGGAATCCTTATGAAGAAATGCAACGGATGCAAAAAGAAATGGAGCAGTTATTTGGCGATTCATTTTCACGGTTTCATTTGAATACGCCACAGGGCAGTTTGAGTAAAACGCCTGATATTGATTTACAAGAAAAATCTGATCGATATATTGTAACTGTGAATGCTCCGGGTGCTGATGAATCCTCAATAGTGGTAAAACTGGAGGATCAGGTTTTACATATCTCAATTAAAACGGAACATGCAGACGATAAAACGGATGATAAAAACGGACACTATAGCTATCGTGAGCGTTTTATGGGTAAGTTTCATCGGGCATTAACATTACCAGGACCTGCGAATGCGGCTAAAATGAAAACCGATTACGGTAATGGTGTGCTGACAATTACCATTCCGAAGGAATAGCTCGTATTATATTTTAGCTATTATGGTTGTTGAGCAGGCATTTAGAAATGCGTTAGCCCAAGCCAGTCGATAAATTTAGGAGCATAATAGCTTGAAACAGAAGCTATTGGCTCAAATATAACCCGCTTGTTAAAGATATAAGAGATGACTTATGAATAAGCACTTGATGTTAGTTAGAGAATTTCACGACGCATTTTCATTCCCGCAGGCAGAACATGGGGAAAATGTACGGTTATCAGAAATGGCTATTATTTTGCGTCAGGCCTTGCTGATGGAGGAGGGCAGTGAACTGTTTCGAGCGTTTAAAGCGGGGGACATGGTCGAAATTTTGGCTCGAATGATTGATCTTTCTTATTGCGCATTGGGCGCTATTGCCATTCAAGGGGCGGATGTTTTGGATCGGCCGGTATCGTGGCGGCATGATGGTCATGTCATATCTTTAGTACGACTTTTTTCAGACAAGATCAATAACTGTGCTTCCGGTAGCGCTGATAATTATTCAGAGGTTTATTGTTTGTGTGTTTATTTATCCAGAAGTTTTATCAATGCCGATTTTGACAAAGCCTTTCAAATGGTCCATGACAGTAAAATGCCTAAGTCGGGTAAGAACGATAAAGTCATTTTTGAAAATGTTGAGGAAATCCTCAAATCAAAATTTTTTAAAACGCCTGATTTAAGTGAGTGTCTTTATGAATAATAAAAAATATCCACGAAAATAAATAACAAAATAGTATGATGTTATGATTTAACACACTATTTCTACAGTTCTATAATTCAAAAAAGGTGAGTCATTATGGGATGGAGAGAACGAAAACAAGAAGAAACCTATACCGATGAAGAGGTTGAAGCTCGATTGAAGGAAGAGTTGCCGCATTGGTATCTGGAAAATGGCTGGATTCGGCGTAAATACAAAACCAGCGGATGGAAAAGTACACTGATGGTTGTTAATACTGTAGGGCACTTGGCAGAGGCGGCGTTTCATCATCCGGATCTTACCGTATCTTATGCCTTTGTGATCGTTAAGCTAGTGAATCATGCGGCTAAAGGTATTACTAACAAGGATTTTGAATTGGCTCATAAGATCGAAGATGTCATTATGTGGCAACCCGGCAAAGAAGGTGGCGCATTAGAAGGCACCCCCGACGATCCGCGTTTCAAATACATTAAATATGATTGAATCCTGGACCAAAGTGAGTTCAGTCGAATACAGTGCTGATGCCTGGTGAACTGATTCATCAGCCTTTGCATTACATTTTTAGCCAAAGGGTATACCCCGATTTTTGGGGCGGATTGCATCTGCCAGTGTGTTAACTGGAATTGTATCTTCCAGCCTGCTGTTTTATTTCGTATCCAGAAGTAGAAAAAACGTGTCTGTCAGTTGATTCATCAGAAGGTCAAAACGAATGAAGATACTTTGAATATGATAGTCTGAAAATATTTTATGAACGTCGGTTTTACATCCTAGCGAGAAATAGAACAAGCTGTTTTAAAAGGCGAAGGCAAGCTGGCAACCCGCAGGAAGATAGGCAAAGTAAGGGAAAATCAATATCTAACCCAATATCAATACATTGATACATTCGCTCGTTCCCAAGTTCAGGCTTGGGAATGCTAGCTGGGAAGCTCCAGCTTTCCGTTCTTACAAACTCAGTAAGCTGGAGCTTCCCAGCTTCGAGGCTGGGAAACAGTAAAAGTGTAAAAGTTAAGTTGCAAAACAGGTGGCAACCACCCAAGCGGTTACAATATCTTCACAGTCTTTAACGCGAATGGACCCTCTTACGGATTTTGGCAGCTTTTAATTTGTGTGCTTTACGCTTTTGCAGCCAACAAATGATGCCTCTGACATAAAGAATGAGCGGAGCGAAGCCCGTCAATCAGCTTCAAAAAGTATCCAGATAACAGCGTCACATAATGTTCAATGACTTGTAGGGTTATTCTGTTTTCAACTTTTTTGGTCTATTTCTTCGTATTGACATGTCTACAGTGAGTCACTAGACTGATCTTTTAAAAATTACCGCTGTCGCACCTGTGATACAGGTTATGCCAAAAAGTGAAAAACAAGATCTATGATAATAACCCCGGAAATGATTGGCTATTTGGCCGCTACCTTAACGACTGCCTCTTTTTTACCTCAAGCCATATTAACGATAAAAACCAAAGATACAGAATCTCTTTCGTTGAGCATGTATAGCTTATTTACCTTAGGGGTGCTCTGCTGGCTAATCTACGGTGTTTATATTTCGAATAAGGCTATCATTTTTGCCAATGCAATCACCCTGGTATTGGCGGCATCAATACTTTCTTTTAAGATTTATAATGTATTATTCAAGAAAGGTTAGCGGATAGCTAATGACCAATGAGGCGCGATTACGATAACCCGGATGCATCCTTACAAAAAGTAAAGTGCACGATACGGCCTGTGCTTTAAGCAAAGTTTTTGGAAAAACAACACACAAACGGAGATATGAAGAATGGCTAATAAAGTGTCCCTAACCCAGTTTATTATTGAGCAGCAACGTGGCTTGCCGGATGCGTCGGGAACATTCAGTATGTTGCTGAACAACATTGTGACCGCATGTAAGGAAATATCGCACCTGGTTAACCGGGGTAATCTCGTGGGTGTTTTGGGTAGTGCTGAATCCGAGAATGTACAAGGTGAGGTACAAAAAAAACTGGACATCATTACCAACGATATTATGGTCAATGCCCTTAATTGGACCGGTCATCTGGCGGGTATGGCATCGGAAGAAGTAGACGAGATTATTACAATTCCAGCGCAGTATCCTAAAGGTAAATACCTTGCGTTATTTGATCCATTGGACGGTTCTTCAAACATTGACGTTAATCTGGCTGTGGGTACTATTTTTTCTATTCTACGTTGCCGTGAAGGCGTCGATCCGGCAGCTGAAGATTTTTTGCGTAAGGGTTCTGAGCAGGTTTGCGCGGGTTTTGTGCTTTATGGTCCATCGACAATGATGGTTTTGACAACCGGACATGGTGTAAATGGTTTCACGCTCGATCAGGATATTGGTGAATTTATTCTGACCCATCCCAACATGAGAATTCCGGAAGAGACCAGCGAATTCGCCATTAACATGTCTAATCAGCGTTTCTGGGAGCCGCCCGTACAGCGTTATATAGGTGAATGTTTGCAAGGGAAAGAAGGTCCGCGCGGAAAAAACTTTAACATGCGCTGGATTGCTTCGTTGGTTGCCGAGGTTTATCGAATCCTTACGCGTGGTGGCGTATTTTTATATCCGTATGATTTGCGCGATCCATCAAAACCCGCTAAGTTACGTATTATGTACGAAGCTAACCCGATGGCTTTTATTATTGAGCAAGCAGGTGGAGCCTGTTCGACAGGACGTGAGCGCATTCTTGATATTAAACCAACGGCTATTCATCAGCGTGTGCCATTGGTTTTGGGATCAAAAAATGAAGTTGAACGCATTGTCGCCTATCACCAGAAAGGCTAATATTGATTATAAATTCCCAGAAAGAATTCGATATTTTTTAATAAATAAACCACAGGAAAACAGAGAATGATGAATTTTCAATGCATTGAAGCACGAGTAATCATTCTCTGAAATAGGGCTATCGTCAGTGATTAAATCCTGTTTTTAGTGCATTAATTCTGAGTATGTTTGAGCGCATCATTGCTCAGGGTTGTTGGTGCTTTCATCTATTGTTTTGCGCTGTTGCGCCGCCGCATTCTGAAGCGTGCTCTCAACTTGTTTCGCTTTGTCCAGGGCTTCCATTTGGGTTTTAAAGACAACAGGATCAGATGTCTTGGCTTGTTTATCTTTTTCCCCACACCCCGCTATTGCAATAAAAAGTAATACTGTCGTCAATTTAATGATAATTTTCATTTATTCCGCCTCCATGATTGTTAATTTTACACCACCTTCATGGTCTTCATTAGGGTAGTTTATTTGCTTCTGATGCCTTATTGTAATCAACGCCAACACTGACAATAAAGCTGGTGGCTTCTTCAATATCCATCTCTGATTTTATTAATTTTGACTTATCGACAATCACAGTAAAGCCGGAGGTAGGGTTGGGCGATGTAGGTATAAACAGCACATATTTATTTTCGTGTTTGTTGGTTACATAAGCAGGCACCCAAATACCCTCTTTTGGATACTCAACATAAACCACTTCTTTGGCCATCGTCTGTTCATGCGATGAAAACATATTGATAACTTTTTTAAGCACACGGTAAATAGTATTCAGGAATGGAATTCTATCGATAATAAAATCGAAGATACCGATAACCCAAGAGCGGCCTTTCTTGACGATGGTGCTACCTATCGACACTAATATAATAAAACTGACGGCGAAAACCAGGGCGGTATAAAGATAGTTATCGGAAAAACCGTAAACGACATGGAATAATTCAGAAACCAGCCTTTGTACAAAAAGAATTATTTGCAACACAACAACAATTGGAATAACCGCAAAGACGCCTATCAGGAAATAATTCAATAGCTTTTTAGTTAACTCATTCATTTTTCTCTCCATTGTTTAACCGACGTAATAATCAGGAAGACATCTCATGCAAACAAGCATGCTGACGCCTATTTAACATTTCTTCAATCAGTAAAAGACATCACCCTGCAGACTGGAAGAAAAGATGTTCTTCATTATAAGCGAATTTACGATAGTTGTTATGAGTGATAAAAATCGCCATCACGGAAAATAAGACTGCTCTGATTAATGCCGATAGCTGCTTTTTTAAATTATTCGCTCGTTCCAGCATATAATTTTTTATAACCTTGAGGGGGTTTATTGGTTTAATATCAAAGCGACCATGAAATTCAAAATCACTACTTTTTATTAACGGACCGGAACATGGCTGGGTTGCATCGGATTGAGAAGCCGTGAATACATAATATCAGGATGGAATAAATGCAAAAAAATGTCTTAATTACCGGGGCGGCTAAACGAATAGGCGCCGCATGTGCTCGGTTGCTTCATAGCAAGGGTTGTAATGTGTTTTTGCATTATAGATCATCAAAAGAAGCGGCAACGCAACTTTGTTATGAATTAAATGAGCTGCGCACTGATTCCGCAGTCATGATGCAAGCCGATTTACTGAATAGGGAAGAGTTGGAATCCCTTGCAAAAGAAGCTTGCATGGCGTGGGGCAAAATAGACGTCCTGATAAATAACGCTTCATCTTTTTATCCTACGGCAGTGGCTGATGTAACTGAGCGGCAGTGGGATGAGTTAATGGGCAGTAATTTAAAAGCGCCCTTTTTTTTGGTAAAAACATTATCAGAAACTTTAGTCCATAACAGAGGCTGTATTATTAATATCGTCGATATTCATGCCGAACGCGGCCTGCCGGGTTATCCGGTATACAGTATTGCTAAAGCCGGACTGGTTGCCATGACCAAAATTCTAGCCAAGGAGTTGGGGCCGACGGTTCGCGTGAACGGCGTTGCGCCCGGGGCTATTCTTTGGCCAGATAATGATTTGACTGAACAGGAAAAGCAAGAAATTTTGCAGCGGGTTGCATTGAAGCGGCGTGGTGAGCCCGCTGATATTGCCAAAGCGGTATGGTTTTTGATCAAGAATGCCGATTATATAACTGGCCAAATACTGACAGTGGATGGCGGGCGTACCTTGTTTTGTTGACTTAAAGACGCGAGGCAACGGGTGGTAGGTTCAGTTAAAGAGTCCAGGCAGGCGTAACACGCTTTTGCTTGAGATTGGTTTTGTCGAATTTCTCCCAGAGTTCAGCATAACTCAGGTGGCTAATCGGGTGCTTTAAAGTCGGGGCAATTTCAGCTAAAGGTTCAAGCACGAAAGCGTAATGTTCAATTTCATCCCGTGGTATCTGAAGTCGTCCATCATTGAGTATCAAGTCATCATATAAAAGAAGATCCAGATCGAGGGTGCGGGCAGAGAATTTTTGACAGTCACGGGTACGGCCGTTGTCCAATTCAATTTGTCGTAGCTGTTTGGCGACATCTTTCACTTCTAATTCCGAGTTAAAGCCAACGACAAGATTGTAAAAAGTATCACCTGTAAAACCGACGGGCTCCGATTCATAAATACTTGAGATAGTCAGCCTGCCAAATTGTTGCTCAAGTGCCTGCAGGCTCGCAAGGATATTCTTGTCCCTGTCGATGTTGCTGCCTATGCTAATGTAGACTCTGGGCATGGCTTATCTCTCGCCTCGTTCGATGATAATGCCGACATCACTGGCGCCACGGATAGCGCCTTTTTTATTCAGGGTTATTTTTACCCAGGAGACATTAAATTCATTGCGGATAATGTTGGCGATCTCAGATATTAATTTTTCAACGAGTAAAAAATGGCTGGACTCTACATAAGAGATAATACGTTTGGAAACGGTTTTGTAATCAAGCGTGTATTGGATATCGTCGGTCTCAGCGGCTTTTTGTATATCAAAAGCCATCTCGATATCCAGTACAACGGTTTGCTTCGTTTCCCTTTCCCAGTCATAAATGCCAATGATGGTTTCAATTTCAAGGCCGCCTAAAAAAATGATGTCCATAGTTATTTCCGGTTATGATGTGCAGTTTTTAAGAAGTGGTAAGTATCAGGGAAATGTTCCTGGCTTACAAGTGATGAATAAGGAAAGAGTTACATGTTTGAATGGTTGTTAGTTCCGGTTGCCTATCTTATTGGTTCGATTTCCAGTGCAATTATTATTTGCCGTTTGATGGGTTTGCCAGATCCCCGCGAACTAGGCTCAGGTAATCCGGGTGCGACCAATGTCATGCGTATTGGCGGCAAAAAAGCGGCGGCTATTACCTTGCTGGGTGATCTTCTTAAGGGTTTGATTCCCTTGTATGCAGCCAATTTATTAGGCGTTTCTGTTGAATTATTGGCAATTACTGGCCTGGCTGCGTTTATGGGTCATCTTTATCCGGTGTTTTTTAAGTTTAAAGGTGGCAAGGGGGTTGCAACATCAATTGGGGTTTTGCTTGGATTTTCCTGGTTTCTCGGTTTTGCTTTTATAGGCACCTGGTTGCTGATTTACAAAATGGGTAAAATTTCCTCTTTATCGGCGTTGTGCGCCTCTGTTTTGTCTCCGGTTTATGCCTGGTTTATTGTTGGTGATGGGTTCATAGTCGGAGCTTCAACGGTCATGATGGTGTTTTTGCTTTGGCGGCATAAAAGTAATATTCAGCGCTTGCTGAATGGCGAAGAATAGTGAAAGGGCATTTAAAATCATTGCCCCTTCAGTTATAAATTTTAGCTATGTCACCGTTAAATAGTGAAAATTCCTAAGGGCTGCATTCGGCAGTGTTTCGGGTGCGACTGTTTGATGTGTTTCAAACGCTCGTCGCCGTGGCCTGCTTGAACCGGCTGTAACAAGCATTGACACCCTGCACTAAATAAGCGCTACTGATGATCAAAGTCATCCATGGTGATCATTAATGCCATAAATTCTGCGCTTTTCATGGTGATCTCATAGTGAAATCCTAAGCAAGTCATCCGGCTGAAAAATCAGATAAAAACTCCCTAATAAACGATGTCAAAGCCTCTATAAATGGTAGAGCGCGATAACTCAAAATCAGCCTATCACATCCACCTCTGAAAGTTGTACGGGAACTCCATAGTAAGCCTGCCTAAGAAAGAGTCCTGTTTTAGTTGACCATTACGCCTGACAACTGGCGAATTTTCTAAGATGAACAACATTTAAAATACACGATGCGTAACTGATTTATCTTCATGATATTCTTTTATCGGGCAACAGAAGGGGCAAGCCATTTTTCATGTTCAATCATGACAATCCCGATGTTACCAGTAAAAATGATTTTAGTATTTTGGGCGTACCTAAAAATTAGGTTACGATTAGAGTTATCCTGAGCGAAGCCGAAGGGCTCACCTCGAATGTAACCTATTTTATATACATGACTCACGAAACAATCGCCGCATTACGGGCAGCTATTAATCAGGCTTATTTAGCCGATGAAAATGAAATTGTTGGTGAATTATTAGCAGGCCTGCGCACTTATGATCCTGTGAAAGTCAGTGATTGCGCTAAAACGCTGGTCAATGCAGTCCGGGCAAAAAAAGATCAACAATCCTCAATCGATGCATTTCTGCGCGAATATCAGCTCAATTCACAGGAAGGCATCGTTTTAATGGGCATTGCCGAAGCCTTGCTGCGTATTCCTGACAGCGCAACACAAGACCTTTTTTTACAGGAAAAATTAACCCATGCTGACTGGCAAAACCATTTACAGCACAGCGATTCTTTTTTTGTCAATCTATCCAGTCAGGCCCTGTTATTTACCGGTCAATTCGAAGACCATGTCTTGTTGTCCGAAAGACATTGGCTTCCAGTCTTTGAGAAGCTCTTATCGCGCATCGGTGCGCCATTAATTCGGTCTGTCTTAAAGCAGGTCATGCACTTTCTGGCTGAAAAATTTGTTTTCGCAGACTCGATACTGCAAGCAGTTGAAAGGTGCGAGCGGGAAACGGGGTACCGCTATTCTTTTGATATGCTGGGTGAAGCGGCTTTAACAGCTAATGATGCAGAATGTTATTACCATGCTTATCTTTCAGCGATTGTAAAGCTGGGTGAACATGCCTCATCCGCCGATATTTATGCCAATGCCGGTATTTCGATTAAATTATCGGCCTTGTGTCCGCGATATGAATCTCTCCAGCATAACCGGGCAGTAAAGGAATTAACACATAAACTGCTGACTCTGGCACAGAAGGCCCGTGAGGCTAATATTTCGATCACCGTCGATGCCGAAGAATCCGAACGTTTGGAAATGTCCCTGGATATTTTTGCCGCTGTTTTTACGCATCCTGATTTAAGCGGTTGGTCAGGATTAGGTTTGGCGGTTCAGGCCTACCAAAAAAGAGCTTTACCGGTTATTCGCTGGCTTGCCGGTTTGGCTGAAAAGCAGCGCAGTAAAATTCCCTTACGCCTGGTTAAAGGCGCCTACTGGGACAGTGAAATAAAACGTGCGCAGGAAAATGGGTTGAGCAATTATCCGGTGTTTACCCATAAATCGGCGACTGATCTATCCTATCTGAGTTGTTCACAACTTATTTTGTCCCGGCCTGATGTTTTTTATCCGCAGTTCGCGAGTCATAACGCCCACACACTGGCTGCGATATACGACAGTGGCAAACAACACCCCGGTTACGAATTTCAGCGGCTACACGGCATGGGGGAGCCGCTTTATCATGAAATTATTGAAAACCAAAACTGGAAAATTCCTTGCCGCATTTATGCGCCGGTCGGATATTACCATGAATTGTTGCCTTATCTGGTCAGGCGCTTACTTGAGAATGGCGCCAATACGTCGTTTATCAATCAGATAGACCGCTCTGATATCAGCGTTGAGGAATTGATACGCGATCCCGTCGAGCAGATAAAAACGTCAACAAATAAGCTTCAAATTGTATTGCCCGTCTCATTGTATGGTGAACAACGGCTTAATTCCCAAGGCTTGAATCTGGCTGACCCGGAACTATTACAGCAGCTACAGCAAAACCTGAACAAGTTAGCTGATAAACACTGGCAGGCATCACCCTTGATAAATGGCAGTCCTTATTCCGGTGAACAAAATCTTGTCAATAATCCATCTGATAACAGATTGACAATCGGCAATGTGATTTATGCAGATAAAAAGGCTATCGAACAGGCATTGAAAGGCGCTGCACAGGCATTTACCGATTGGCGGCTTAAACCCGCAGAAACCCGTGCAAAGTACTTAAAAAAAGCCGCCGATCTTTTCGAACAACAACGTCTGGAACTGGTTTCCTTATGTACCCGCGAAGGCGGGCGCACTATAAAAGATGCCTTGGCGGAAGTCAGGGAAGCCATTGATTATTGCCGATATTATGCACAATCTGCGCTCGAATTATTCAGTGTTCCTATAAAACTGCCCGGACCCACCGGTGAAGAGAATCTGCTTTATCATTATGGCCGGGGCGTCTTTGTTTGTATCAGCCCCTGGAATTTCCCGATAGCTATCTTTATCGGCCAGATAACGGCCGCCCTCGCTGCCGGCAATACCGTAATAGCAAAACCCGCCAGTCAGACGGCCTTAACAGCAATGCGCTGTGTGGAACTATTGCATCAGGCGGGCATACCTGGAACGGTATTGCAGTTTTTACCAGCAAGCGGTAGCTTGATCGGGCAACACTTATTGCTGGATTCAAGGGTTGCAGGGGTAGCCTTCACAGGCTCTACAGAAACCGCACAATTTATTAACCTGCAACTGGCGCAACATCATCAGGCAATCGTGCCGTTGATTGCTGAAACCGGCGGCCAGAATGTCATGATTGCAGATAGTTCGGCTTTACTGGAACAACTGGTCCAGGATGCCGTGGTATCGGCTTTTAATAGTGCGGGTCAGCGCTGTTCAGCATTGCGCGTATTATTTGTACAACAGGAAATTGCCGATAAAACCATAGCCATGCTGATCGGTGCCATGCAGGAATTAGTTATGGGTGATCCCGGTCTTTATAAAACCGATATTGGCCCCGTCATAGACCAGGCAGCAACAGTTCCATTAAACGGCCATCTGGAAAAAATGCAGCAACAGGGGAAACTGCTCTATCAACTACCCTTGGATGACAGCTTGCGACATGGCAGTTTTTTTCCGCCGACTCTGATAGAGATAAGCGCGTTATCGCAACTGACGCAGGAAGTATTTGGACCGGTATTGCATCTGATCCGTTATAAGGCGACTGAACTGGATCGGGTTATTGATGCCGTCAATGCAAGCGGATTCGGTCTGACCCTGGGGATACACAGCCGGATTGATGCGAATATAAAGACTATCCGGCAAGGAGCAAGAGTCGGCAATATTTATATCAACCGGAATATGATTGGCGCTGTCGTCGGGGTGCAACCTTTCGGTGGCATGGGGCTTTCCGGCACCGGCCCCAAAGCCGGCGGTCCCGACACTTTGCGTCGCTTTGTTTGTGAACAAACCGTCACCACAAATACCGCAGCTATAGGCGGCAATGCGAGTCTACTGGTTAAGGACTTAGGTTGAAGTCATTGCTTTTTCTTTGTGTTGTCGTGTTCCTTTTGGCTATGCTCTGGTCTAGTTTCGTGGCAGATTTAATGATAGGTTAATTGGAAACCGTAACTATGCAAAAAACCCTGTTACGCCTTTATCCACAACCCGGCGAAAAAAAAGCCATCAAGGGTTTGTATCTTGCCCATCAGATACATAAACTGGGCACCACAGAATCGCCCTTTGTCTACGCCAACTTCTTGTCCAGTCTGGACGGACGTATTGCTTTGGAAGATGTTTCTCAATGTACAACCTATATCCCCAAACATTTAACAACAACCGCTGACTTTCAGCTATTTATGGAGTTGCACGCGCAGGCAGACTGCCTTATTACGCATGGGGGTTATATGCGGGCGCTGGGTGAAGGCCGTTTGGGCAATATTTTGCAAGTCAGGGATAAGGGCCTTATAGAATGGCGCCGTAACAATAATTTAAAAGCTCAGCCCGCAGTGATCATTGCCAGCGCCAGCCTGAATTTTCCACTGCCCAAGAGTCTCCAGGAACATGCGCAAACCGTTTATATTGCCACCGGCAGAAATGCCGATCCGGAACGCATCCGCTATTGGCAAGATTTGGATTATCCCATTCTGATCACAGGCGAAGATCGCATGGTTCATGGCGAACTTTTGATTCGTGAACTGCGCGGGCTAGGTTACAAAAGTATTTATCTGATTGCCGGCCCGCAAATGCTGGACACAATAGTCAGGGAAAAACAGTTATCCAGGCTATACCTGACCATTACCCACCAGTTGATAGGCGGCAAAGATTTTCGTACTTTACTCACTGGCTCCATGCTTGGATCGGAAGGTAACCTGATACTCAAATCGATGTATTACGACCCAAACTCACCAACTGGTTCTGGTCAGTTTTTCATGCAATTTGACATGGAGAGATTAACCCATAAAGAAAGCAGGCTTGGGGATTGAATAAAATGGTGAAGTATTCTTTTTATCACCTTCAGAGCTCATGTGAAATAACTATGAATCTTAATAAACCCAAAATTACTTCTTATTGCCAAGCCGCCAGTCCAAAATTGGTTAAAGACCTGCTAAGGTCGATTCTATGACTCATCAGTCGCTGTCAGAATACCT
>Ga0209798_10000633_pt1 | contig 21408 bp, 17 predicted proteins | sample DOMMetBare3Fresh_FD_187475 | JGI IMG/M metagenome (GOLD analysis project Ga0209798, IMG submission 187475) | Wetland sediment microbial communities from St. Louis River estuary, USA, under dissolved organic matter induced mercury methylation -... | ecosystem: Environmental > Aquatic >... | reverse complement strand
GTCCTTCGGCTCCTCGGGCGTCGGGCTCGGCGGCGCCTCCGGCCGGGCCGCGGGCGGAGCAGCATCGCGTGGCACCTGCAGATCCTACCCCCGGGCCGATCGGCGGCCCGGGCGGGCGGCGGCCAGCTCGCCCAAGACGGCGTCCGCCCACGACTCGACCGAATGCCCGCTCTCGACACGGCGGCGTAGCGCTCGCCCCACCTCCCACCGCAGCTCGGGCGGGGCCGCGGCGAGGGCGAGCAGCACCTGCGCCAGATCCTGCGGATCCCGTCGCGTGAAGCGGAGGCGCAACGGCAGCTCGCCGAGGAAGTCGTCCAGGGCGACGTTGCTCGACAGGACGGGAAGGCCCGAGGCGGCAGCTTCGTAGACGACCTTGTCGAGCGTCTCGCTGCCCTCCGGTTGCGTGGCGCTGACGAGGGCGTGGGCGCCCGCGAGCAGAGCCGGGATACGGTCGCGCGGAAGCGGCCCCTCCAGCCGCACCCGCTCGCGCAGGACGGGGCTCGCGGCGACCATGGCACGCAGCTCCTGCAGATGGGCCTGCTCCGCACCGGTGAGCGCCGGCCCACGGATCTCGAGCTCGGCGTCGAGGCCCTGCGCGACTGCGAGCTCCAGGCCGCGCAGCATCGTCGTGTATCCCTTCCACGGCGTCATCCGGCCGAGAGCGAGCAGGCGCAGCCGGGCGGGCACAGCCGGCGACGGCGAGGTAGGTGCCACGAACTGGCTCACGTCGATCGCATGGCCGATGCCGCGCACCTTGGGGCTCGCGAGCGGGAACGAGCGCCGGTCGACGCTCAGCACGACGTCGGCGGCGCGTGTTGCGAGCCGCAGCGACCGGTCGGCGTTCCAGTGCGTGTACCAGAGGCCGAGGGGGATCCGGTATCCCTTGCAGAGCGGGGCAGCCAGGAGCAGGAAGAGCGGGATCATGTGAGCGAGCACCGCGTCGGGACGCGTCGACGAGTGGACGACTTCCGCTGCGAGCGCGCGCTCGAAGGCGATGCCGCGGGCCACCCGCGACCGGGCCCCGAAGCGCCGCAGGGTAACGTTCGCCGGCAGCGCGTGCCGGCCGACGTGGTCGCAGAGGACGGTGACGTGCTCGCAGCGGCGGGCGAGCGCGTCGATCATGTCGATCGTCTGCGCGAGCGCCGGATGGTCGGCGTCGACGACCTGCGTGGGGAAGACGAGCCGCACGAGGGCTACACCTGCTTGCGCGCGATCGTCTCGTCCACGAGCGCGCGCATCTGGTGGGCGAACTGCTCCGGCGTCGAATGCCAGTCCGCGTAGCGCACGTGGGCTGCGGCGCCCAGCCTGGCGGCGAGCTTCCCGTCGGAAAGAACGCGCACGAGTGCGTCGACGAGGGCATCCTCGTCGGCCCGGGGCACGAGGACGCCCTCGACACCGTCCTCGACGAGGTCGAGCACGCCGCCGGCAGCGGTGGCTACGACGCCACGACCCCGTGCGAATGCCTCGATCACGACCCTGCCGAGGCCTTCAGGCCATGATGGAAGCACGAGGAGAGTTGCAGCGTCGAGAGCTGCGGCGACGTCGCGAGGCGACAGCTGAAGATGGTGCTCGACCTGGTCGGGGAGATCGATGACAAGCGAGTCGACAACGTGTTGTCGCGTGCCTTTCCCGATGACCACAAGCCGTGCCTCTGGGAGCTGGGCAGCAACGCGTCGCCAGGCTGCGGAGAGGCCGTCGACGTTCTTGTAGGCCTCCAGCACGCCCACGAAGAGCGCCACGGGCTTGTGCGGGAGAGGCGCGACAGGAGACTCCGTGAATGCAGAGAGGTCGCTGTAGGTCGGGAATGACGCAGTCGCGGGCTCGCCGCGCACCTCCTCGACGAGGCTGGACGTGAAACCGGAGAGCGCGCGCGTGGCGTCGGCATGGCGCAGCGCCCATCGGGCAACCGCGTCCGCCGGCCACGAGAGCAGCCGACGGCCTCCCGAGCCGTAGCTGCGCGTGAACGTCCGCCAGTCGCCGTGCACCTCCACGATCACCGGCACCGGCGCTCCGGCGCGACGCCGGCCGACGAGTGCGGCCGCGCCGATGAAGGGATCCGCCGCTACGACCACGTCCGGGCCGAACTCGACGATCTGGCGGCGGATGCGCAGCGGCAGACGGGCCTGGAAGAGTGCGCCGTCGATCGCGGCCGGCCGTGCGGGCGGACTGAGACGGAATCGCTCCGAGCGAGTGGCGCCGTCGGCCTCGGCGGCGCCGAGCACGCGGTAGTCGATCGTCTCCTCGAGCGCGTCCCACTTCTTCGCAAGCCACGCGGGCAGCGGCAACCGGTACCGGCCGCGGCCGACGAAGAGCACGCGTGGACGCCGTTCAGGCACGCGCGGCCTCGAGCAGGATCGACTCGAGCGCGCCGTAGACACGGTCGACCGCAAGGGACTCCACGGAGGGGCGCGCACGTGCGGCGAGAGCATCGCGGAGCCCGGGCTCGGCGAGCAGGCGGCGCAGCGCCCCGCTCATCGCCTCGCTCGAGCCGGGGGCGACGAGCAGCCCGTTCTCGCCGTCGTGCACGATCTCCGGCACGCCGCCGACCGCCGTCGCGACGACCGGAACCCCCAGGGACAGCGCCTCCACCGCGGCATGGGGGAAGTTCTCCCAGGCGCTCGAGATCACGCACGCACCAGCCCCCGCCAGCACGGCGAGCGCCTGCTCGCGCGGCAACGCGCCGACGAAGGCAATGCGGTCTCGGCCGGTCGAGGCTTCGGCCCGCTGCTCGAGACGCGCGCGGTCCGGCCCGTCACCGACGACGACGAGCCGCGCCTCCTCCACGCTTGCCACTGCGTCGATCGCGACGTCGAGGTCCTTCTGGCGCGTGAGCCGTCCAACGAAGGCGAACGTGCCCGGAGCGGACGGCACCGGTGAGACCACCAGCGAGGGAGCCGGGTTGTGCAGCACGGTGATTCGTGAGCGCTCGAGCCCCCAGCCGCAGGCGATCTCGGCGAGATAGCGGCTCGGCACGACAACGGCCCGTGCCCGGCGCAAGGCGAGTGTCCGCGCCGCCTTCAGCACCTCCACCCGCCGGTTGCCGCTCGCCTGGAAGTCCTCGAGCGAGCCCGAGAAGAGCCGGTAGCGGCGGGCGCGCTCGTAGGCCGGGTCGGAGACGAGCTTCGCGACGAGAGGGCGCCGCGCCGCGGCGGCGGCTGCCGCCGCCGCAGCGTAGGTCGCCGTGGCGTAGACGACGTCGGCGCGTCGGGCCCGCTGGGCCGCGATCGCCGCGATCCTCGCGTAGCGCACCGGGAACGGCTGCGCGCGGGAGACGACGACAACCTCGCAGGGCCTCACCTCGGGCTCCCCGTCGGCCATCGTCACGACGGTTACCTCGTGCCCGCGATCGACAAGAAAGCGCGAGAACTCGGGTCCGTGGGTAGCAGGTCCACCGACGTCCGGTGGCCAGATGCCGGTGAGAAAGACAATGCGCATGCGAAGGACACCGTACGGACAGCAAGGGCTGGGCCCGACGGCTCACTATCATAGGCCCTCGCGATGGGCCACCTGCGTCAGATCACTAGAAGGGAGATACGTGATCCGGCGTTCGTGCTCCTGCTCGCGGCCATCGCCATCTCGCTCGTCAAGGGTGTCTACCAGCCCGGAGTGGAGATCGCGGTCGCAGGCAGCTCGGCGCGTGTCGTGCCCGGCGACGCCGTGCTTCTACTCCTCGCGATCGTGATCGCCGGCCGCCTCGTCCGCGTTCGCACGTACCCGCGTGCGGCCGTGCCCGTGACGGCGGCGGCAGTCGGGTTCGGCGCGCTGATCGTCCTCAGCGGTCTCGCGAACGGCGGAACCGCCGTCATCGCCGCAGGGAAGCTCGTGATGCTTGCCGTGCTCCTTGTCAGCTCCATCGTCCTGATCGACACCGCCGACCGGCTCTGGGTGGTCACGGTGCTCCTCGTGGCGGTCACCTTGGTCGCGGTTGTCTGGGGCCTCTGGGGATTCGCCTATGAGCCCAGCCGCCGCCAGGCATCCTTCCTCGGAGAGCACGATCTTGCCGCGCTTTCGACCGCCTGTCTGACCGTCGGGCTGGCCGCTCTCCACTGCCGCCATCCGCTCTCCCGATTGCCGCTCGTGGCTGGGATCGTTGGCTGCATCGGAATCGTCCTCGGCGCGGCCCTCGCTGGCCTTCTCGGGCTCTACCTGGCGGGCGCGGCGCTGATCATCATTGCAGCGGCTCGTGGCTCGCTGCGCCTCCGCTCGGTCGCAATCACGATGACGATCGCTGTAGCGCTGACTGGCGCGACATACTCCATTCGAACCACCGAGCTCGGGTTCCTCCAGCAATGGTTCGGCTCGAACGAACCGAGCGTTCCCGGCGAGTACGCGGGCAGCTGGAGCCAGCGCCTGATGTTCACGTACATCGGTGGGCGCATTTTCCTCGAGCACCCGATCCTCGGTACGGGGTGGTGGGGCGAGTTGCCGCCGTCGGAATACGCACGGTTCCTGCCTGACACCCGGGCGCGCTTCCCCGATCAACCGGAGCGCTTCTTCCCGCGCGCCGATGGGACATTCATCCCGCAACAGACACCCGACCAGGTAGCCTTCGAGCTCGGCATCGTCGGGGTGGCACTGTTTCTGGCCCTCATCGCCGCGGCCGGCCGCAACTCTCTGACGACGGCTCGCCGTTGGCCGCGCGGTGAGAAGGACGAGCTCGTGGCATACCTGGCCTTACCGTGGCTTCTGTCTCTCCTCGGCGCGATCGCCGGTTCGGCTCTCTTCGGCGGAACACCGATGGCGGCTCTGTTCTGGCTCACGTTCGGGCTCGTGGCGGCGTCGGCCGTGCTCACGACGTCCGTCCGCCGAGCGATCGAGCACCCGGCGGAATGACCATCGCCGACGAGAAGCCCCTCTCGATCGTGCACGCTATCGCCCGCCTGAACGTCGGGGGCGCGGCACTTCACGTGATCGAGCTCGCTGCCCGTCAACGGGCCAGTGGCCACGAGGTCGTGGTCGTCGCAGGCACGCTCGCGGAGGGCGAGGAGTCGATGGAGTACGTGGCGCACGATCTCGGCGTCCCGATCGTGCGGCTCCCGGCACTGCAGCGCGAGCTGTCGCCCGTGGCGGACGTGACGGCCGTCCGGGAGCTGCGACGTAGCATCGTGCGGCGTCGGGCGGACGTCCTCCACACCCATACGGCAAAGGCCGGCGCCACGGGCCGCATCGCCGCAGGGCTGTCCCGGCGGGGCTGGCCAAGGACGACGGTGCACACGTTCCACGGCCATGTCCTCTCCGGGTACTTCAGCAGCCGCCGGGAAAGCGCGTTCATCCAGGTCGAGCGCCTTCTCTCCCGGGCATCGGGCGCGATCGTGGCCGTGAGCGACGAGGTCAGGGACGACCTCGTCAGGCTCGGTGTCGCGCCTCCCGACAAGATCGTCGTGATCCCGTACGGGTTCGACCTCTCCGGGTTGTCCCGTCCCGACGAACCCGAGCGGGCCCGTCGTCGCAGTGAGATCGAGCTTTCGCCCGAGGCATTCGTCATCGGTTGGGCCGGGAGGCTGACGCCGATCAAGCGCCCCCACGACCTCGTCCGTACGCTGGCAGAGCTCGGATCCCAGGGAACCGAGGGATATCTGGTCGTCATCGGTGACGGGCCCGAGCGGGTGAGCGTCGAAGCCCTGGCGGCAGAGCTGGGCGTCCGAGGGCGCTGCCGCTTCCTGGGCTACCGCCGCGACATGAGCCGCTGGTACGGAGCCTTCGATGCCTTTCTCCTCACCTCGGAGAACGAGGGAGCCCCTGTCGTCGCGATCGAGGCCCTGGCGAGCGAGTGCCCCGTCGTGGCCACGAACGCCGGTGGCACGGCAACGGTCGTCCGCGAGGGGGTGTCCGGCTACCTGGCGCCCGTTGGCGAGACGCGTGAGCTAGCGGCACGGCTCCACGAGCTCGCAGCGGCGCCAGGGGTCGCCCGCTCGCTGGGGAAGGCAGGAGCGCTCGACGTCAGACGACGGTTCGCCTCGGAGACCATGGCCGACGCCGTCGATGTGCTCTACCGAAGGCTCCTCGACGAGTCATGAGAGTCCTGCACATCCACAAGATCACCGGGATCAGCGGCTCGGAACGTCATCTTCTGACGCTTCTGCCCGCGCTGCGCGAGCGGGGCGTCGACGCCCGGTTCCTCGGCCTCGACGTCCCCGGTACGGACGCACCCAGCTTCTACGGGGAGCTCGGCGCAGTAGGCGTGCCGTTCGAGCACGTCCGGTGCACGACGGACCTGAATCCTCGCATGGCCACCGGGGTGGTCAGGGCCGTTCGCCGAAGCAATCCCGACCTGCTCCACACCCACCTCGTGCACGGGGACATCTACGGCTCGATCGGCTCGATCGCGACCCGGGTGCCGTTCGTCTCCTCCCGTCACAACGATGACAGGTACCTGCTCGGCCCATTCCGTCACGTCGACCGCATGTTCGCGCGTCGGGCACGCAGGATCATCGCAATCTCCGATGCCGTCCGCCGCTTCCTCGAGCGGGCCGGCTTGCCGCGCGAGAAGCTCGTCACGATCCACTACGGGCTGGACCGGCTGCCGGACCAGCCCTCCGCGCTCCAGCCCCACGACCTCGGCATCGCCCCCGACACGCCGGTGGCACTCGCCATCGGACGCCTGATCGAGCAGAAGGATCACGCGACGCTGCTGCGGGCGTTCGCGCGGGTACGCGAGCGGAACCCACGCGCGATGCTCGTGATCCTCGGGGCCGGCCCACTCGAGGCGGAGACGCGACGCCTCGCGTCCGCGCTTCGACTCGACGACGCAGTGCTGCTGCCCGGTCGCCTCGCGATCCGGGACTGGCTCGAGCGCGCCGACCTCCTCGTGCACACGTCACGCTGGGAGGGGTTCGGGCTCGTGCTGCTCGAGGCCATGCTCTCGGCCCTGCCGATCGTCGCGACGCGCGTGAGCGCCGTCCCCGAGGTCGTCGTCGACGGAGAGACGGGCTACCTCTTCGATCCGGGCGACGAGCGCGGCATCGGAGAGGCGGTGGCTGCGCTGCTCGGGGATCCCGCGCGGGCGCGGGCGCTCGGCGCAGCGGGGCTCGCGCGTGCCAGGGCCGACTTCTCCGTGGCGCGCATGACGGACCGGACGGCTGCCGTCTACGACGACGTCGTCTAGGCGGAGCGGCACTACACTCACCGCGATGGAGAGCCTCCCGCTGCGGCGCCTGGTGACCGGGCCTACCCCAGCGCCGGGCAGGGTCTTCTTCACGAGCATCTGGTTCAAGGGACACAACAATCCTCGGTACGCCGAGCTCTTGCCACGCCTCGAACGGCTCGACCGGTATCTCGTGACGTGCTCCGACGACAGAATCGTCCGCGGAGTGCAGTACCGCGCGTACCGCTGGTCGAGAGCGGTGCGCTACCCCGTGGTGATGCATCTCGCCCACCGCCGCTATCGCAGCCTCTTCACGGCCGACAACGAGCAGATCCCGTCGTTCCCGGGGCCGGTCGTCTCGGACGTCGACGACCCGTTCTTCACGGAGCGCGAGGTCGAGCTGCTCGGCAGCCCGAACCTGGCCGCGTACGTCGTCACGGCCGCACGGGCCGGCCGCCGCTTCGAGTCCCTCGGCGTGGAGAAGCCGTACCACGTCATCCCGCAGGGGGTCAGCCTGAGCACGGTGACGCCCGAGCGGATCGCGGCGGTGCGAGCGAAGAAGGCGCCCGGCGAGGTGATCGTCGGCTACATGGCGGCGTTCATGCTCACCGCCGACGACCGTGACGGGGCAAAGGCCCTGTACAACGTCGACCACCTGCTCGAGCTGTGGGAGGAGGTGCACCGGGGTGCGCCCGAAGCGCGGCTGTGGCTGGTCGGCGGCGCCAGTGACCGCGTGCGGGCGAGGATCGGGAATCGCGACGACATCGTCGTCTTCGGGCGCCTGGCGCGCGACGAGGCGCTCGCGCACACGGCAGCCTTCGACATCGCCCTGTACCCCCGTACCAAGGACGAAGGAATCCAGGCCGCCAAGGTGGCCGAGTACATGGGCCTGGGCGTCCCGACCGTGTCGTACGACTTCGAGGTGACGAGCGAGCTGCGTGAGACGGGGGCGGGGGTGCTCGTGGCGAGCCCGCGCGCGTTCGTCGAGGCGGTCGTCCAACTCGTCCGCGACCAGCCGGCGCGGCAGGCTGTCGCAGGCGCAGCCGCCGCGGCCGGGCGCGAGCGCGACTGGGACGTCCTCGCCCGCCGGTACGAGAGCGAGATCCTCGACCGGTACCTGCCGTAGCGCCCACCCGCGCGACGCCGCGGCGACGCCGTGAGCGCCGACGTGGGACAGTAACCTGGAGCGCCATGCGGCCGGCCGCTCGCAACCTCGTCTCGAACTACCTCGCCTACGGGGCGGCCGTCCTCTCGGGGCTCGTCCTCACCCCGGTCATCATCGGCGCGATCGGCCAGGAGGCCTACGGGGCGTGGGCGTTCATCGTCTCGTTGACGACGATCCTGCGCCTGCTCGACTTCGGGATCACACCGACCGTCGTGCGGTTCACGGCATTCCAGCGAGGACGAGACGCCGGGGCAGCGGGCGATCTCAGCGCTCTCGCGTCGGCGAGCTTCACGGTGTACCTGCTGGTCGGCCTGCTCTCGGTCGCGGGCGGCCTCGTGCTCGCGTGGATCCTCCCTAGCATGCTGACGCTCAGCCCTGACCTCGTGCGGCCGGCACAGGTCGCTGCCGTGATCGCCGTGCTCACGCTCGGGACGCAGGCGCCGCTCGGCCTGTTCGGAAGCCTGCTCAAGGGCGCACAGCGCTTCGACGTCCCGAACGTCGGCGCCCTCGTCTCCATCGTCGCCTACGCGGCCCTCGTCTTCGTCGTGCTCACCCGGCACGCGACGCTTCCCGTGCTCGCGACCATCGCTCTCGTCGCGACCCTGATCAGGCTCGCCTACCCGCTCTTCTACGTCCGGCAGACGCTGCCGGGCCTGCGGCTCTCGCGCTCCCTCGTCACGCGCGCCGAGCTGAAGAGCCTGCTCGGCTTCTCGTGGTTCGCCTTCATGGGGCACATCGCCGGGAAGGTCCTGTACTCGGCCGACATGATCCTGATCGGCGCCTTCCTCGGGGCCAGGTCGGTGGCGCTGTACGCCGTGGCATCCCGTCTCTTCGCCCTCACCGCCGGGGTCGCCTCGACGGGGACAGAGCTCCTGCTCCCACTGCAGAGCGAACTGGAAGGAAGGGCGGAGCACGGGCGTCAGCAGTCGTTCCTGCTCAGCGGCCTGCGCGCGTCGATGTGCGTCGGGCTCCTGCTCGGGCTCCCGCTCGTCGTGCTGCCGTCCTGGGTGATCACCGCCTGGCTCGGATCGGGCTTCGCAGCGAGCGTCGTCCCCCTCGCGCTCCTCGGGGTGGCGGTCGCCTTCGCCCTGCCGAACGCGGTGTTGTCGCAGTTCCTCTTCGCACGCGGGCGCCCGATGCAGCTTGCGATCGCCCAGGCCGCCCTCGCGACCACGAACCTGGCGCTCACGGCCGCCCTGCTGCTCACCGTGGGCGAAATCTGGGTGGCGGCCCTCGCCACCCTCGTCGTCGAGGGGATCGGGGCGATGCTCGTGCTCCCCCTGCTCGCCCGTCGTGCGGGTGTTCCCCTCCGTGGCCTCTACGCGGCCTGGGCAGGGCCGGTCGCGGCAGGCGCGATCGCGGCCGTGCCGACGCTCGTGCTCGCACGCTTGCTCACCGACAACGACTCCCTGCTGGGGCTGGCCGCTGTCGGTGCCGTCTGGGCCCCCGTCTTCGGAGCCGTGGCGTGGCGCGTGGGGCTGACCGCCTCGGAGCGGTCGCTCGTCCGCTCGCTCGTAACTTCACGCCGGGGCTCGCAGGTGGAGGCCGGTCGAGCGGACCGGGGTTGCGATGATGACCGCTGACCGCCAATCGCAGAAGGAGGGGACATGCCGCACAGCTTCAGCTCACTGTCCGCGCTCGGAGACGGATACGGCTTCCGCAAGGTGAGGCAGGCGCTGGGCGTGGAGGCGTTCGGGGTCAACGCCATCGTCTACCCGCCCGGCTTCGAGGGGTTCCTGCACTACCACGACGAGCAGGACGAGCTCTACTTCGTCCACTCCGGCACCGCCCGCTTCGAGGTGGACGGGGAGGTTCGCGTGCTGGGCGCCGGCGGCCTCTGCCACGTCTCGTCGACGACGCCGCGGAAGGTCTCGAACGGGGGTGAGGACGATCTCGTCGTGCTCGTCGTCGGGGGGAAGGGCGGCTATGTCGGCCGCGACGGGCAGCTCGTCGACCCCGAGGATGCGGAGCGTCGCGCCGGCTTCGGAGGCGGCGGCTGAGCGGGAGCTACTTGCTCGCCTTGACGAACGCGGCGAAGCTCGGCTTCTTGCTGCCCGTGGCCGTCATCAGGCCGGACTGCCAGCCGTCTGCCCGCACCTCGTCCTTGAGCAGGAACCAGAGGAACATGTCGATCCGGGGGTTGGCCCGCGCGATCGCGACGGCCTGCGTCAGGTAGGCGGCCTGCTTGGCGTAGGTGACGCCGAAGGAGGCGTCGGGCGGGTTGGTCTGGTAGCCGTACTCGGTGAGCCAGATGCGCATGTTGCCGTAGAGCCGGGTGAGCTCGGCCGTGAGCAGGTTGAAGTTGGCGAGCGTCACTGCTGTCGGAGCCTGCCCCCGTTTCCCCGGCGGGGGCTTCGTCGACGGCGTCTCGGTGGGGCTCCCGTAGTACGGATGGTGCGCGTACGCGTCGAAGCCCGTCGCGCCCGCCAGCTTCAGGGCCCGCAGGAACGCGAGCGGTGACACCGAGGCGCGGCCGGAGTTCGGGTTGTTGTTGCCTCGCGGCGCCGTCACTCCACAGGCCACCTTGCCGCCGGCGACCGAGTGGATTCCCGCGACGATCGCGTTGCAGATGCGCGCGTAGTCCTTGGCACTCTGGATCACCCACGTGTCGCCGGCGCGGACGTACTGCGGACGCATGAACACCGGGTTGTTGGGCTCGTTCCACGCGATCCAGCTCGCGACGCGCGGCATGGTGGTGCCGTCCGTCCCCTTGTACTTCCCGGAGTAGCGCGTGGCGGCGGCGGTCGCGAACGCCCTCAGTTCGGATTCCTTGGTGGGTGCCGCGTTCCAGCCGCGGGCGGCGTTCGCCCAGGGCGGCGTGCCGATGATCGAGAACACGACCTGCATGCCGTTGGCGGCCGCAAAGCGCACGGTGCGGTCGTACGTCGTCCAGTCGTAGGCCGGGTCGGCCGGGTCGGCCGGGCGCTTCGGCTTTCGCTTCGCGACGCTGATGCCGGGGCCGAACCACCAGAGGTTCACCCGGACGAGTTGCGAGCGCGTCGTCTTCAACAGCGGGAAGACGTCCTCGGGTGTCCCGTAGAGCACCTGCGCGTCGTCGAAGATCCCGGTCTTCAGATACCGGGAAGCAGTCGCATCGCTGGCAAGCGCCGACGCTGCGACGACGACGGCCGCCGCAGCAATCACGACCGCTCTACGCAACGGCCGGTTCCCGACCCAGCGAGACGAGCGTTCGGCGCAGCCCCTCGTCAAGTCCGACCTCGGGCTCCCAGCCGAGTAGTTGCTGCGCCCTCGTGATGTCGGGCTGCCGCACCTGCGGGTCGTCGACCGGAAGCGCCTCGAAGACGATCTTGCTGGACGACCCGGTCGCCCGGACGATGGCCTCGGCGAGCTCGAGCAGGCTCATCTCGGCCGGGTTTCCGATGTTGACGGGAAGATGCTCTCCGGACTCGGCCAGCAGGACGAGGCCGCGCACGAGGTCGTCGACGAAACAGAAGCTGCGGGTCTGCGAGCCGTCGCCGAAGACAGTCAAGGGCTTCGACTCGAGCGCCTGGCGGATGAAGGTGGGGATGGCGCGACCGTCGTGCGGACGCATGCGAGGCCCGTAGGTGTTGAAGATGCGGACGATCGCGGTGTTCACGCCCTGCTGCCGGTGATAGGCCATCGTCAGCGCCTCGGCGTAGCGCTTGGCCTCGTCGTAGACGCCGCGCGGGCCGATCGGGTTGACGTGGCCCCAGTAGGTCTCGGGCTGGGGGTGCACCTGCGGGTCGCCGTACACCTCGCTGGTCGAGGCGAGCAGGAACCGCGCCCGCTTGACCTTCGCCAGGCCGAGCGCGTTGTGGGTTCCGTAGGAGCCGACCTTGAGCGTCTGCAGCGGCAGCCGGAGGTAGTCGATCGGGCTGGCTGGGCTGGCCAGGTGGTAGACGAAGTCGACCGGCTCGGGCACGTCCACGTGGTGTGTGAGGTCGTGCGGAACGAAGACGAGCGCGTCGCTCCGGAGGTGCTCGATGTTGGCGAGGGAGCCGGTCTCGAGGTTGTCCACGCAGATCACGCGGTGACCCCGGCCGAGCAGCGCCTCACACAGGTGCGAGCCCAGGAATCCGGCGCCGCCCGTCACGACGGAGGTTGGCATGGGCGCATCCTAACCACCCCGAACGGACGGGCTGCCGTCGCTTACAGAACGCGTACCGATTCGGCTTGCGAGCGACGGGCTCGTACGGCCGAGAGCAACGACAGCACCCCCGCAGCGTCGAGGACGAGGACTAGAGGGAGCGCGACGTAGAGGAAGCGGGGATGAATGGGCGTCGCGTCGTAGAGGCTGTACGTGACAACCGTCACAACAATGGGAACCGTGACGGCCGCCTTCGGGAAGGCTCCCCGAAGGGAGCTCAGCCCGACCATCGCGGGGAGCACCAGAAGGGCGACCAACAGGGGGGAGAACAGCAGGGAGTCGCCCCACGCCGGCACGATGTGCTCGAGGCCGAACGGGTGCTCGCTCGCCGCAATCCCGCCGTCGTACGTCGCTACGTACCCCTTGTCCCAGTACGCGAAGAACAGCGGCGCCGACACAAATCCGGCGACCGCCAGGAGGGCAGCATGCCGCCAGCGTCTGGTGACCAGCAGCACGCCGACGAGCGCCGCGACGATGACTCCGTCCGTGAGCTTCACCACAGTCGCGTATCCCAGCGCGAGACCGGCGATCACGATCGCGAGATCGGTTGCCGCAGGACATAGGAGCAGCGCAATCGCACCGACGACGAGCGCGGTCGAGAGCGGTTCGGTATAGAGGGCCAGGCCGGAGTCGACGAGCCAGGTTCCGTTCTCCCAACCGCGTTCGCCGACCACGAGCCCTGGAACGAGCGGCCAGAGTGCGAACAGGGCGGCGGCCAGCAATCCGACGGTTCTCTTGCCGCTCGACCAAAGACCGACGTAGGCCACCGCGACCACAGTGGCGCCAATCGCCAGGAACGAGATGCCGACACCGACGACGAAGGCCGCGTCGGGCCCGAATCCCGGCGCGAGAAGGCGCAGGGGGACGAGTCCGAAGGCCCAGAGAAGAGGCCAGCCGACGACCGGCGCCCCGGCAGGTCGCATCTCGAGCACGACGAGCGTAGCTGCGCTGGATGCCCCGGCCGCCGCCACTCCAGCGATCAGAGCCGGGCGTGCCCTCCGACGAACAGCGCCGTAGAGGAGCCCGGCGGCGAACACCGCAATGACGACCAGCGGCAGCGCCATTCGGGCGACGGCGGCGACGATCTCGCGCGCGGCCGCGTAGTACCCGTTGGCATCACCGTACAGCGGCCCATATCGAAAAGCCGGCAGCCCCGGAAGTGCCGTACCTTCGGCGGCAAGCGAGGCGAGAGGAATCGCGACGCGGATTGCCACGCAACCCCCGATCACCCACCACCAGGAGGTCCTCGTCGTTGACCTCACGCTTTCGGACATCCGGCCGCAACAGGCATCGATGCGTCCACTTCCCGGCGAGCGCGTAGCGCTCCCAGCAACACGACGAAGAGCCCGACGAGGAGGAGGTTGCGCGCCAGAAGCACCCAGACAGGCCATCCCACAGCCCGCAACGCGTGCTCGTAAACCACTTCGATCTGTGTGGCTGCGAGCCCGGCGAGAAGAAGAACGGCGCCGAGCCGACCTGCCCGGCCTGCCACGAGCGGCACGAACGGCACGAGCCAGACGAGGAACTGAGGAGAGATGACCTTTGAGAAGACGACGAAGGCGGTGACCGATGCAGCGAAGCTGGCTACGAGGAGCTCGGGGCTCTCCGCCGCGCGGAGGTACAAGACGACGACGGCCGCCAGAGCTCCGAGCAGAGCCAGGGTGGTGACGGCGCCGAGAACCGTCGGGACCGCCCCGTCGAGATCGATCGAGCCGGGCTTGCCCGGGATGATCGTCGTCGTGTAGACGCCAATGTTGTCGGCTGCAAGCAACACGGACGCTCCGAGGCTCTCGATGTGGAGCTTGCGGATGATCTGCGTGTAGAAGCTGTACCCGAGGCCACCCGGCGCGAGCACGGCAAACGGGACGAAGAGCACGAGCGACACGCCGAGGAAGACGCCGGCAACGCGGATCAGCTCGTCCCGTCCGCGAGTGCGCAACACGTGGAGCGCTGCGACCGGGAGGACGACGGCAGGAAAGATCTTGACGGCGCAACCCACGGCGAGGAGGGCAAACGCGGTCCGACCACGCGCACGCAACAACGCAAGCAGAGCAAGGACGAGGAGGAGCGCCGGGAAGATGTCGTAGCGGTTGAGAACGACGGCGCCGAGCGACACAGGCATCAGGATGAAGAGCCCGAGGACGAGCACGGTGTGGAGGCGATCTGCCGTCAGGACGCCGAGGATGCCCACGAGGGCGGCCAGCAGCACGAGCCCGCAAAGAGCCACGAGCAGCTTGAACGCGAGGTTGTAGTCACTCGTCCCACCGACCGCGAGAGGAGCGAGGAATGCCGCGATCGCACCCGGCGGATACTCGAAGTAGAAGTCACGGTACGGCAGGTCCCCGTGCCCCATCAGATTCGCGAAGTCGTGATAGCGGCCGACGTCACCGGGATCAGCGGACGAGAAGAACCCTCCTCGCGCGACCGCGCACGACACGAGAAATGCCACCGCCGACGGCAGGAAGACGGAGATCCGGAACGCCGATGCCTGTGGGGACATGGGCGCAGCCGTAGCGATTGGGCGTGGCACCAGAACATCCTAGTGAGGAGGCGCCGCTAGGCTCCAGGGGTGGTCGTGCCCGGGACAGGTCAGCCCTCACTGCGTCCCGCCGGCCCCGTCTCGCGGCGTGCGCTCGCGTACTCGGTGATTGCGATCGCGACGGTGCTGCCCCGGCTGGTCGCGCTCCTGCACGAACGTGGATCCATCCTCACCGGGTTCACGCTCGGGGAGAAGAGCGACGACATCGCGCGGACGTTCCTCGACAGCGGCACCTTCGGCTTCATCCCTGGTCTGCCTTCTGCATACACCCAGCCGCTCTACAGCTTCTTCCTGATTCCTCTCTACGAGGCACTCGGGCGATCGTGGCCTGTCGTCGGCGGAGCGCAGATCGTCGTCGCCACGGTGACCGCATGGGTCGTCTTCGAGATTGGACGGCGTTGGCTATCAGCGGGGGCGGGGCTCGTCGCGGCCCTGTTGACGGCCCTGCATCCGTACTCGATCTGGCACGACGTTCACGTAAACCGCGAGATTCTCGATGGCCTCCTCGCAGCTTCGATCTTCCTCGTTGCGCTCGGCCTCGCATCGAGGCGGTCGCTTCCGCTCGCTGCCGTCCTGGGCGGCGTACTCGGAATGGCAATCCTCGGCAACGTCCGGTTGGCAGCCCTGCCGCTCGTACTCGCAGCCTTCCTGCTGTGGATCTGGCGACCAAGTTGGCGCTCGATCGGGGCAGTGGCCGTGACCTTCGCTGTCTGTCTTCTTGTCCTTGTTCCGTGGATTGTGCGAAACCGGATCGAAGTCGGATGTTTCGCGCTGACGACCGATGCGCGCGCGCTGTGGGAAGCGAACAACGAGGCCACGCTCGGCGTACTCAGAAGCGGCCTCTGGATCGACAACGTTCCGCTTCCGCCCGACTTCCCGCCGAGCGCCCAGGATGCGGGCCGTGAATACCGGCGGCACGGACGAATCGTTCGAGTCAGAGAGTGTCGCCAGGCGACCTTCTACCGGAACAAGGTGCTGACGTTCTGGCGCGAGCATCCGGGCGAGAAGGTTCGCCTTGCCGGGCAGGCGACACTGATGCTGTGGAACCCGAAGGTCTCGCCCAGCGACACGGGCGAGGGGCCGACGAGCGGGCTCAACCGGATCCGCGCTCTAGTCGAACCCGTCTACATGACCCCCCTGTTCCTGCTCTCGTTGTTCGGACTGGGGTGCGTCCCCCGGCGGTTCGCCGCAATGGCGGTCACCCTCCTCGCGTACCAGTGGGCAATGGCCATGGTCTTCGTGGGCGCTACCCGATATCGGGTGCCATGGGACTTCATCGTCGCGCTTCTCGCAGCAGCAGCGCTCGTCGAGATCGCCGCACGGTTGACAGCAAGACATCGCGCTGCCACCGAGCAGGCCGTCTGATCCGGAACTCGCGTGCACTCACGCGGGCGATCGCTGTCGCACGAAGCGTCTGGATCGAGGCTCATCTTCGGCGTGGCAGTTCGCGCCGCGACTGTGATCCGGAGAGGCGCTCGGCCTACTTGGTTGGATCGGAAGAGACGTTGCCTGGCGCGTAGACGACGAACGAACCCACGTGATGTCGCCGATATCCGTGCCGTTCCAATGCCGTCGTGATCCGAACCGAACGAATGATCTGTTGATAGAAGACGAACGCGTGACGGGCACGCCGGACCTCGCTCTCATAGGCCGGGTACCGAACCTCCGAGGATGACGCGGGGATTGCCTGTCCTCGTTCGAACCTCACGCCGGCAAACCTGTTCTCGACGGCCACGATACGCTCTTGCGTGTCGAAGTCGAGGCGGTATGCGAGCCAGTAGTCGGTGTACACGTGATCGATTCCCAGCCTGTCCAAGGTCGCGATCAACGCGCTCAGGTCGCGAGGCACCCACTGAACCGTATGGCGCGGGCCCAGCCCGATCGCCTGGGTGATAGGCCGCGGTACGCCACCGAACCAGACGTTCATTCTGTGCAGCGTCACGACGGAGATCGCACTCGCAAGAACGAGGATCGCGAGGGCGCGGTGATATCTCGTCGCGACCTGTGCGAGCAGCAACGTGAGGACGGGCGTAAGCACAACGACATACCGGGGAGTACCGAGAGCCAGCGAGGTCTTTGGCGAAAGCGCGTAGATGAACGGAAACACTGCGGCAACGAAATACAGAATCGAGGCGTCACGATGTCGCGCCTTGAACGCCCCGAAGACGAAGAGCGAAACCAGACCGACGTATGCCAGATACGTCAAAGCCCCCGGCAGTAGCAGCTGAGCCGAGAACGGGGCGCGGAGCCCAACGATCATCGGCATGACGGGAGAGGCGAGGAGGCGGAGGCTGCCCAGCTTGTCCCCGTAATCCGGCATCGCCAGTGACTCCCAGCCGTGGCCGGCGTTCCAGACGAGCCAAGGAAGCGCTCCCAGGACGGCCAGGGGCAGCGCCACCCAGAGGTGGCGAACGCAGCCCGGTCGCTTCCAGATCGTCCAGGCGATCACAGGAACCGCTATCGGGACGATCTGCGCTGTCTGCCAGAAGGCCAGTCCCACGACCAGCCCGAACAGGCCGACTCGGGTGCGATCGGGCTGCTCGACAATGCGGAGCGCAAGCAGAAAGAGAAGTGCGCAGTAGACGACGTCACTGGCATAGAGAGCCTGCTGGTGCGTGAGCTGGAAGACGTTGAAGGCCGGCCAGATCCAGAACAGCGCGGCAGCAACAGTTGCGGCGGTGTTCCCGATGGTCCTTCGCCCGACGCGCCAGATGAGGAGCGCCGTCACGGCCGTGATCACGATTGGAACCATGCGCAGCGCCAGCCAACTGCTGCCGGCGACGAAGAACACCGGCACAGTGAGCAGCGCCTCCTGGGATCCGGCGTACGCCTGGCCCCAGTAGAACGTGGTGAGCTCCCCGTGAAGGGCATGACGGGCCATCAATCCCACAACCGCCTCGTCGGCGTTGGGCGTCCCGGAGACCGAACGGTACACCCAGACACGGAGAGCAATGCCGGCAACTGCCGTAAGCGCGAAAGCGACGCCCCACCGGAGATGCCCTATCCGAACAGCTTCCCTCCGTAGGGGTCCGATGCCGACTCCGGCCACGCTACGACCGATGGGAACTCAGGGTCGCCAGGTGTGAAGCGTAGGTATGCATGCACCGCCGCCCGCGAAGACAGGACATGTATGCGTGGTGGACGCCCGGCGCGAGCTCCGCTGGTAGGCAGAGCTCGGTTGAAGACGAGCCGATCAGGCGCAGGCGCTGGAGCCTCGCTCGGCGAGGCTGAGGGTGAGACAACGCCCTCCGAGCCAGCCGGCCGCCGCGTTCGCCACGAGCGTGCAGTCACGACGGGGTGACCGCTCTCACGTGCAGGTTCGCGAATAGCGCGCCGGGCACGGGCTCTCGCAGCGCCCCGACCCTCCGGTCGAGCGCACGGCCGCCCCGGTTCAGCATCCACACGGGCCCGCGCGCGAGCGGCGCCACGTGGGCGCGCCTGCATCCGATCTCGACGAAGGTGGCGAGGAGCATCGCGAGGCATGCCGCGGTGCCGCCGGCCGGCTTCACGTCGAGCGCCTGCCAGTCCCCGTTCTCGGCGAAGAGGCGGCGGAGCCCCTCGTGCGTCCAGCGCCAATAGTCGTGCGGGGAGGGATGGTAGACCTGGACACCATGCGTGGACGCGAGCACGCGACCACCCGGAGCGGTCACGCGGCGGAGCTCACGCACGGCCCGGGCTGGGTCGTCGCAGTGCTCGAGCACCTGCGTGCAGAGGACGACGTCGAAGCTGGCGTCCGCGACCGGGAGATCTTCCACGCTCCCGAGTAGCTCGGCCGACGGATTCTCGACGACGTCGACGCCGACGTACGACTCCGCGTTGAGGGCGAAGTAGGGGTAGTAGGGCTTGGCGCCACAGCCGACGTCAAGGACGCGAAACCGACCACGCACGGCGTGTGCGGCGGCCGCCTCTCGCTGGAGCCACTCTGCGAGATGGGAGCGGACGAGCCACGTCGCGGACGAAGCGCGCGGATGTCGTCGCGCCTCACCGGGCCAGTCCGGTGGAGCGCTCAATTCGGTTGCTTCGCGGGCGCCGGCCACTGTGGGATCGTACGCGGCGCCGAGCCGCCGGGCGCCACTACCCGGACGACGTGGGCGCACCGGCCGGATGCGCGTACATGCCACACGACGAATCTCCACGGCGCTTCGCAGCCGACTGCCGCGACCTACCAATGCATCATCGGCGAACCGCTCAACTGGCTCTCAGAACCCAAGGCCTAATTGCCATCCGGCTGCGAGGAGGCGGAGACGACCGCTCGACTCGCTTGTCCGACAGGAGAGCCCTGCACCAGTCTCCGCGCGTCTTCTACTAGTTTGGCGCATGGTGGATCTGGTCCAACATCTCCGTTCTTCCGCGGGCGGCCGCCGTCTGCGCCTGCCGGGTCGCGCGAAGGTTCGCACGACGTTCTTCACTCCGATTGGTCTTGTTGTCGTGCTCGCAGCGCTGGTGGGGGTCGCGTTGCGTGTCTGGACGTATCGGTTGTTGATGGGGACACCCAACGGTGACGAAGCCGTCGTGGGGTTGATGACCCGTCACGCTGCCCATGGAGAGCTGACGACGTTCTACTGGGGTCAGGCGTACGGCGGTACGCAGGAGGTCCTGCTGACCGTCCCCGTCTTTTGGGTGTTCGGCGATAGTTGGCTTGCGCTCCGTCTCGTGCCGATCGTGTTGACGGTCGTTTCGGCGGTGATCGTATGGCGTGTGGGCCGCCGGATGTTCGGAGAGCCGGCGGCGATCATCACAGCGGCTCTGCTCTGGGCCTGGCCACCGTTCGCGGTGTTTCAGCTCATCCATCAGCAAGGCTTCTACGCCAGCAATCTCGTCTATTGCTCGCTGCTGCTGTTACTCGCGTTGCGGGTCGCCGAGCGGCCGGATCGCCGACGGGTCGCGATGCTCGGGTTCGTCCTCGGTCTGGCGTTCTGGGAGACGGCGCAGATAGTGCCGATCGCCGTCGGGGTAGTCGCATGGCTCGTCTGGAAGTGCCCGCGCTGCCTGCGCCACATCGGGATCGCGGCCGCCTCGGCTGCCCTAGGGGCGCTTCCGTGGATCGTGTGGAACAGCAGGCACGGCTGGGAATCGCTGAGCCAAGGCGACGCCGGAGCCCCTCTCCGCAGCCTTCGCCTCCTTGCCTCACCGACATTGCCGATGCTTGTCGGACTCCGAGTTCCACTCTCCGCGAAGCTCCTCCTGCCGGCCACTGTGACCTACGCGGTGTACGTCGGCCTGATCGCCCTCTTTCTCGTTGGCGCGTACAAAACACGGCAGCGAGCAGCTTCGCTCCTCTATGTCGTTGCGGCCCTGTTTCCGTTCTTCTACGCGCTCTCGTCCACGACCTCTCGGGCGATCAGCAACCCTCGCTACGCGATGGTGCTCGTACCCGTCCTTGCCCTCTTGGTCGGTCAACTCGCAACGACCACGCTCCGCGCAACCGCCATCATTGCGCTTGCCTGCGTTGTCTCCGTCGTGACCCTCAGCCGCATGAACGATTGGTTCATCGGTGAGCCGCACCCGACGAACCAGGTACGCGGGCTCGGGCCGCGAGACACGCTGCAGCTGGTGCCCCGCAACCTCAACGGGCTGGTCGCAGCGCTAGACCGGTTACACCTCGACCACGTCTACACCGACTACTGGCTCGCCTACAGGCTCGACTTCGATACGCACGAACGCATCACCGCCGTCGAGAACAGACTGATCGGGATGACATACGAAGGCGACAAGGCCATACCGACACTGCTGTACGCGCGATACCCGCCCTACGCGCGAGCCGTCCGAGAGGCCAACCACGGCTTCATCTTCTACCGCAAGATCGTCGCAAGCGCATCCGTTATCCCGGGCCTTGAGGCGCACGGATACCGACGCGTCCCAGCCGGACCATTCGTCATCTACGCACCGCCTCGATAGCCGTCCTCCGCACACCGCGCAACCACCCGGTCCTCGAGCGCCGGATCGATTTCGCGCCGTCCCACTCACGCATGGTTCCTGCCACGACGAGAGCACGGGGTCGGCTTTCACAGTAGGGCCCTCGCCCCCCTACGAAGCCCATGACCTTGACCCACCGGCGTCGAGGATCGCACGAAGCTGACTCACCGCGCCTCCGCTTTTCGACTCCTGTCGAGATTACCGTGATCACCCAGGCGATGCATTCGGAGGCGGAGTCGTACCGCACGACTAGCTGAACCCAACGAACCGCGTAAACGACGGCCTCAACGGAGTTCCTTGTTCGACTCCTGGTCGAACCACATCCCGAACAACGTGAACTGGGTTCCCGAGATCAGGAGCAGTGCAACGAGCACGATCGTCGCGGTCGTGATCTCGTTGTCGAAGAAGATGCGCGAACAGGCGACCACGAGCCCGAGCAGGAGCCCGAGCACGGTCATCAGCGACCCGAGCACGTAGAAGAAGACGAGCGGGTGGAAGTCGCGGATCACGTACTTCTCCTTCATCCGCCACCAGAACCCCTTGAACAAGAGCCAGGCGATGCGCGGCGCGACGGA
>Ga0209798_10000632_pt1 | contig 21414 bp, 20 predicted proteins | sample DOMMetBare3Fresh_FD_187475 | JGI IMG/M metagenome (GOLD analysis project Ga0209798, IMG submission 187475) | Wetland sediment microbial communities from St. Louis River estuary, USA, under dissolved organic matter induced mercury methylation -... | ecosystem: Environmental > Aquatic >... | reverse complement strand
GGCGATGGGGGCCCAGCCGAAGAAGATCCCGAGGATGATGCCCAGGACCGAACCGAAGACGGCAACGATCACCGCCTCCCAGGTCACCATGTTCGAGAGCTGGCTGCGGGTGGTGCCTACCGCTCGTAACAACCCGATCTCGCGGGTGCGTTCGATGATCGAGAGGAGCAGGGTGTTGAGGATTCCAAAGAACCCGATCAGGAGGGTGAGACCAAGGAGCGCAAAGACCAGACCCACGAACTGGTTGATCTGTTTCTTGGCCTCCTCGGCGAACTGGTTCTGGTCGAGGACGTCCGCCCCGGGGTAACTCTCGGTGATGGCGGTCAATGCCTGCCGACCTGTCTCCAGATCCACCGATGGCGCCAGCTTCACGAAGATCGAGGAGTCGAACCGTTCTGCGAAGTTGGCCTCCCATGCTCCGCTGGTGATGTAGGCCTCGGCCCCCGGCCCATCCTGGGTGAAGATGGCGCCCACCGTGAATGTCTGGGCTCCGGTGCGGGCAAAGGTCATCTCGATGTCGTCACCCACCGCCAGGCCCTTCTCCGTTGCGGTGTCCTGGGAGATTGCCACCTGATCGTCGGTCACCTCCCCGAGCTCGCCCTCGACCGATTCGATCAACACCAAACGGGAGAGGGCATCGAGGTCGGCCGAGCCGAGGAAGATGCGATCGTCGCCGATCTTGGCGGCGTTGCGTCGGATCGCCACCAGTTCCTCTACCTCGGGGAGTTCGGCCAGCCGGGTTGCCAGCTCGGGGCTCAACTCGGCGCCTCCGAATCCGGCCGGCTGCACGATGAGGTCGGAGCGGAATCGATCGGCGATCAGCGAGTCGGTGGTGGCGCTCAGGCTGGAGCCGAGAATCAGGGCCAGACCGGCGAGGGCGGTGCCGATCATGATGGCGGCCGAGGTGGCGGCGGTTCGGCGCGGGCTGCGGATGGCGTTCTCGACCGCCAGCCGGCCGACGGTTCCCGAAGCGGACAGGGGGCGGCCGATGGTTCGACCCACCGGCTTGACCATCAACGGAGTGAGGATCGCCACACCGACGAAGATCGCTCCCGCCCCGACCCCCACCACTGCCGCCGGCGAGAGCGACTCGGGTGTCTCACCGGTTAGACCCCACCACAGCAGACCGAGGCCGATGAGCGTCACCGCCGAGCCGATGATCGACCGGGTGCGAAGGGTTCGCTTCTGGGGGATCGAGGCCAGCTCGCGCATCGCCGCCACCGGGGGGATGCGGGAGGCGGCGAAGGCGGGGAGCATGGCCGAGATGACGGTCACCGTGAAGCCGGCCACCAGCGCCACCAACAGCGTCCGGGGGCGGACCACGAGGTCCGAATCGGGGAGCGACCCGCCGAACGCCTCGAAGACGGCTTTGATGGCGTAGGCCAGCCCGATCCCGGTGAGAACCCCGAACAGGGAGGCCACCAGGCTCACGATCATGGCTTCGCTCAACACCATCCGCATGATCTGTCCGCGGGTCGCCCCGATGGCACGGAGCATGGCCAGCTCTCGGCCGCGCTGGGCGATGATGATGCGGAAGGTGTTCTGGATGATGAAGGAACCAACGAACAACGAGACGAACCCGAACACCAGTAAGAAGGTGTTGATGAAGCCGAGGGCGGCCTTGAAGCCGCTCAGCTGCTCTTCGATCGCAGTCCGTGAGTCGATGGCCTCGACCTTGGACGGGAGGATCGGTGTGATCCGCCCGATCAGCTCTGCCGGGGTCACCCCCTCCTCTGCCACCACGTTGATGGCGTCGACCTGCCCGGCGGCGTCGAACAGTTCCTCGGCCTGAGATCGCTCGAACGCCAGGGCGGTGGCCCCGCCGAACCCGTCGCTGCTTCCCAACCCGACCAGACCGACCACGGTCATGTCGGTTGGTGCCAGCAGACCGGTGACCTGCACCGTGTCACCGACTGCGATCCCGAACCGGTCGGCCGAGCTCTTGTCGATCACCAGCTCAGCCGGTGCTCGAGGCTCGCGTCCCTCCCGGATCTCGAACGGGTTGGCGCTCTCGATCCAGGCCGAGCCGAGGATCGGCGGTCCCGAGTTGCTCACCGGCTCGCCGTCGATCGACAGCAGGAGGAGTCCACCCACCGAACCCTCGGCGGTCTCGACGCCGTCGAGGGCTTCGATCTCGGCGGCGAGGGCGGCATCCATCCGCTCCCCGAAGACGAAGGTGAGGTCCTCGTCGACCTCGGGGCGCACGATCACGTCGGTCCCGGCGAAGGCGCTGGAGAAGAGGTCTGTGAAGGCGCCGTCGAGGGTGTCGGTGAACACGTAGGAGCCTGCCACGAACCCGGTGCCGAGCACGATGGCCAGGGCGGTGAGGATGAGCCGGAGCTTGTGCCCCACCAGCCCTTTCCAGGTCGCCCGCCACATGGTCAGGCCTCCAACGACTTGATGCGATCGAGAACCGCCTGTGGGGTGGGGTTCTGGATCTCGTCGACGGCCCGCCCGTCGCTGAGGAAGATGGCCCGGTCGGCATATCCGGCGGCGATCGGGTCGTGGGTCACCATGATGATCGTCTGGCCCAACTCGTCCACCGCCCTCCGCAGGAACTCGAGCAGTTGGGCGCCGGACTTGGAGTCGAGGTTCCCGGACGGCTCGTCGGCGAAGACGATGTCGGGTCGGGAGGTCAGCGCCCGGGCCACGGCCACCCGCTGCTGCTGGCCTCCGGACAGTTCGGAGGGACGATGTCGCAATCGGTCTCCGAGGTGGAGAACGTCGACCACCCGCTCGAACCAGCCCTCCTGTGGTTCGATGCCGGCGATGTCGAGCGGCAGCGTGATGTTCTCCGAGGCGTTGAGGGTGGGGATGAGGTTGAACGCCTGGAAGATGAAGCCCACCCGCTTGCGCCGCAGGAGGGTGAGATCCTTGTCGGACAGAACCCCCAGGTCCTGGTCGCCGATGAAGATCTGACCGCTGGTGACCGTGTCGAGCCCGGCCAGGCAATGCAGCAAGGTCGACTTGCCCGATCCGGACGGTCCCATGATGGCGGTGAAGCGTGACTTCTCCAGTTCGACGGTCACGTCGTCGAGCGCCCGCACCTCGTCGGCTTCGGTTCGGTAGATCTTGGTGGCGGAGACGGCGCGAGCCGCAGGAGTGTCGGACATCGGCGGAAGGGTAGAGAGCCGCCGGAACTACTCCAGATCGTCGGTCGCCCACCTAGATTCGGAGACATGCCTCATTCATTTCAGGTCACCTTCGATGCACACGACCCGACCGCACTGGCACGTTTCTGGGCGGTGGCTCTCGATTGGATCGAGCAACCGCCCCCTGAGGGGTTCGCCACTTGGGACGAATTCGCCGATTCTGTCGAGATGCCCGTTGAGGAGCGCAACAACTACGGGGCGGTCATCAACCCGCAGGAGCCGGGCAAGCGGATTCTGTTCCAGAAGGTTCCCGAGGGAAAGACCGCCAAGAACCGGGTCCACCTCGATGTCCATGTCGGGGGTGACCATGGAGTCGATCGCGCCAAGAGGGCCGTCCGGGTGGAGGAGCACGTGAGCCGACTGCTGGCGGTGGGGGCGACCGAACTCGCCCGGCATGACGAATACGGCACCGCCTGGGTGGTCATGGCCGACCCGGAAGGCAACGAGTTCTGCGTGGTGTGAAGGCGCCTCCGGGCGGCCCCCGGGTGGTTCCGTCAGAGGGCGGGGTCGGCCCCTGCGAACCCGGTCTGACGCCACGCTTCGAAGACCACGATCGCCACCGAGTTGGACAGGTTGAGGCTGCGAAGCCCGGCCAGCATCGGAAGGTGGAGTACTCCGTCGAGCCACGGTTCCCGCAGGACCGCTTCCGGAAGGCCCACCGATTCCGGCCCGAACAGCAGTGAGTCACCCGGCTGGAAGCTCACGTCGGTGTAGCGGGTCGGTCCCGCCTTCGACAGGGCGAACACCCGGGCCGGCCGGGTTGTCTGGCGCCACGCCTCCAGATCGGAGTGGACCCGGATCACGGCCTTGTCCCGGTAGTCCATCCCGGCCCGGCGGAGCTTGGCGTCGTCGAGGTCGAAACCGAGCGGTTCGATCAAGTGGAGGGTGGAGCCGGTGTTGGCGCACAGCCGCATGGCATTCCCGGTGTTTGGCGGGATCTCGGGGTGGTAGAGGACGACGTTGAACACCTGCGACGGCGACTTTATGCGGTGAGCGGGCAGAAACCTGCCCGCTCACCGCGCAATTTCGGGTTCAGAACAGGGTGAGGTGGTTCGACTCGATCTCGCGCAGCCCGTCGTAATCGATCTCGATCGTCTCGATCTCTCGGGCCGCCGCCAGTCGGTGGGCCTGGGGGGCGATCGATTGGGCGACCAGGATCCCTCGCACCGGGGCGAGGCGCGGGTCGAGCCGGAGCCGCTCCAGGTAACGAGCCAGCTGTTCGACTCCGTCGATCTCGCCTCTCCGTTTCACCTCGATGGCGACGGTGCTCCCGTTGATGTCAGAACAGAGGAGATCGACCGGACCGATGTCGGTGGGGAACTCGCGGCGAATCAAGGTGAGCCCCTCCTCGATCACCCACGGCCGGTCGGCCAGAAGCACCTGGAGGTGAGCCTCGACCCCGTCCTTCTGGAGACCCGGGTCGAGCCCGAGGTCGTGCCGATAGTCCCCGTGGACGTGGTGGAGGGAGATGGTCAGCGTCTCACCTTTGGGGTTGGTGACGATCCACTCGGTGTCGGTTTCCACCACCGTGTTGGGCGCGTTCATCCAGTTGAGCGGCTTGTAGGCGCCACCGTCGGCGTGAATGGCGACGCACCCGTCGGCCTTGACCATGATCAGCCGGGTGGCCCGGGGGAGATGGGCGGAGAGCCTGCCCTGGTAGTCGACGGTGCACTCGGCGATCAGGACGCGCATGAGGACCGAAGGTTACTTCCCGGTAATTGCGCGGTGAGGTGGCAGAAATCTGCCACCTCACCACATAAAATCGCCTCAGCCGGCCAGGAGGTGGAGGGCGATGGCTTCGGCCAGGATCGACTTCTCGAGGTCGGCCAGGCTCTGACTCTCGTTGGGAGCGTGGATGGCCGAGGTGGGGTCGCCGGTGCCGGTGATCAGAATCGGCGCCCCCGGGAAACGGGTGGCGAAGTCGGCCACGAACGGGATCGAGCCGCCGGCGCCGATCGCCGCCGGGGCCACCCCGAACGCCTCCGCCATCGCCGTTCGCCAGGCGTCGGCGGCCGGTCCCTCCATCGTCATCGAGAAGGCGTCGCCCCCCTCGACCCCGCTGATCGTCAACTGGGCGCCCCACTCGATGTGCTCGAGGAGGTGGGTGCGGAGGGCCGTCATCGCCGCCCCGGTGTCCTGCCCGGGTGGGATCCGCATGCTCACCTTGGCCCGGGCGACCGGTACCAGCTGGTTGATCGCCTCTTTGAGCGGGGGAGCGTCGATGGCGAGAACAGAGATGGCCGGTTTGGTCCACAGTCGCGAGGTGAGGCCTCCCGAGCCGATCAGGTCGAGGCCGGGAACCGTCTTGACCTGGCCCCGCAACTCCTCCTCGGTCAGGTCGAGTGGCTCTGCCTCGGACGCCACCATCCCGGGGAGCGCCACGTCACCTTCCGGGGTGTGGAGGGTGGCGAGCAGACGGCAGAGCACCGTGAGTGCGTCGGGGATCGGGCCACCGAACTCCCCCGAATGGCACGCCTGCTCGGCGGTCCGGACCTCCACAGTCACCGCCACCAGCCCGCGCAGCGACACAGTGAGGGCGGGGTGTCCCTCGCGCCAGTTGCCGCCGTCGCCGATCACGATCACGTCGGCGGCGAGCAGGGCGGAATAACGGTCGAGGAAGTCGACCAGATGTGAAGATCCAACCTCCTCCTCGCCCTCCACGAAGACCTTGATCCCCACCGCCAGTTCGTCGCCAAGCGCCTCCACCGCCCCCAGGTGCATGATGAACCCGCCCTTGTCGTCGGAGGCGCCCCGGCCGAAGATCCGCCCGTCGGAGACGATCGGCTCGAAGGGACCTGCCGTCCACTCCTCGGCCGGTCCGGGTGGCTGGACGTCGTGATGGGCATACAACAGCACGGTGGGGGCGCCGGCGGGAGCCGGCTTGTGACCGAAGACGGCCGGGTGGGCCCCGTCCAGCTCGAGAAGTTGCACGTCGATGAACCCGGCATTCCCGAGCAGGCTTGCCACGGCCTCCGCCGAGTCCCGCAGTGGCTGGGCCGGGTATCCCTCGGCGCTCACCGACGGGATGCGGACGAGGTCCGAGAGGTGTTCGACCATGGCCGGGAACTGCTGGGTGACGCGGGAGCGAAGATCGTCGTACATTCGGCGAGGCTACACCTGCCCCGATCGGCTTCGACCCGGGCGCGACGGTATCCGGCCCGGGTCGCCTAGCCTGCCGCCGTGATCAGATTCCGTCTGGGGACCATCCCCGTCTCGATCAAGCCGACCTTCTGGATCGTGGCCGTCGTTCTCGGCCTGCCGGTGCCCGATCGGCACAGCAGCGAGATCGCCAGTTATCTGACCGCGTGGGTCGGGGTGGTGCTGTTCTCGGTCCTGGCCCACGAGCTGGGCCATGCCCTGATGGCGCGGCGGTTCGGGGCGGAGGCAGCCATCACCCTCCACGTGATGGGGGGCTACACCACCTGGACGACCCCCAATCCGATATCGCCGTTGCGACGGGTGCTGGTGGCTGCCGCCGGATCGGGGGTGGGGTTCGTGCTGGCCGGTCTGGTGTTCGGGGTCGTGCGTGGGTTCGACATCTCGATCCAGAGTCAGCTGGTTGCCTCACTGGCTTCGGCCTTCGTCTTCGTCAACCTGGTGTGGGGGGTCTTCAACTGGCTGCCGATCCGGCCGCTCGATGGTGGGCACATCCTTGCCGGCTTCCTCCAGGCCGCGCTGGGGCGGCGGGCGGCGATCGTCCTGGATGTGATCTTCCCGATCACCACCATCGCGGTGGGGCTGTTCGCCTACCGCCAGGGTCTGATCTTCGCCGCCTTCTTCTGCGGGTTCCTCCTCCTCGACGAGATCCGCAACTGGCAGGATCGCCGTCCGGCCCCGCCGCCTTCCCCGGGCGGCGGGGGGCTCCCACCCGCATTAGGTTGATCTCATGGAGTTCGCCTACACACCCAGGGTCCAGGAGTACCGGACCCGGCTTCTCGAGTTCATGGACAGCCACATCTACCCGGCCGAACCGGTCTATCGCCGGCAGATGGAGGAGGCGGGGGATCCCAACTTCGACCCACCGGTCATCGACGATCTCAAACGCGAGGCCCGGGCTCGGGGGCTGTGGAACCTGTTCCTGCCCGACCCCGAGGCGGGAGGCGGGCTCGGTGTCCTCGAATATGCCCCCCTCGCCGAGATCACCGGTCGGAGCCCGTGGCTGGCGCCGGAGGCGCTCAACTGTTCGGCACCCGACACCGGGAACATGGAGATCCTCCACATGTTCGGGAGCGCCGAACAACGAAGGCAATGGTTGGATCCCCTTCTGGAGGGCGAGATTCGTTCCTGTTTCGGCATGACCGAGCCCGATGTGGCGTCCTCCGATGCCCGCAACATCCGCACCAGGATCGAGCGGGACGGCGACGAGTACGTGATCACCGGTCGCAAGTGGTTCTCGTCGGGGGCGGCCGGTCCCCGCTGCCGGATCGCCATCGTGATGGGGATCACCGATCCCGACGCCGACCCCTACCGGCAACAGTCGATGGTGCTGGTGCCGTTCGACCGCCCCGGGGTCACGGTCGAGCGCCAGCCGACCGTGTTCGGGTATGCCGACCGGGGTGCCCATCCGGTGGTGCATTACGACCACGTCAGGGTGCCGGTGAGCAACCTCCTCGGCGAGGAGGGAGGCGGATTCGCCATCGCCCAGGCCCGGCTCGGACCCGGCCGCGTCCACCATTGCATGCGGGCGATCGGGGCGGCGGAACGATGTTTCGATCTGATGTGTCGCCGGGCCAAGGCCCGGGTGGCGTTTGGGAAGCCCATCGCCGAACAGGGTGTGGTCCAGGACTGGATCGCCGAGGCCCGCATCCAGATCGAACAGGTCAGGTTGCTGGTCCTCAAGACCGCCTGGCTGATCGACACCGTGGGCGTGAAGGGTGCCCGCATCGAGATCGCCGCCATCAAGGTGGCGGCCCCCAGGCTGCTCACGACAGTGGCAGATCGAGCGATCCAGGTGTTTGGCGGGGCCGGATTCACCGAGGACTTCCCGCTGGCCGAACTGTATGCGATGGGACGCTGGCTGCAGATCGCCGACGGGCCGGATGAGGTCCACAAGCGCTCGGTGGCGCGGGCCGAGTTGGGCCGCTACGAACCGGGAGAGGTTCCGCCGCCGTATCCGTTCGAGGATTGAGGGAACCGTTTCGGCCCTGCGTGCGTCGATCCCTGGAACAGAGCGGCTTGATGCGCTGTTTATCAGGGTTCATCGAAACTCATCCACACCATCCCGGGAGACATCTTGGAAGCCTTCGACACAATGGAGTTCTGGCGAGAGGAGGCCGTCTGCTTCGGGGTCGATGATGTCGACTTCTTTGCCGACGACGATGTCTCCACCATGCGGGCCAAGGCGCTGTGCGCCGGGTGCCCGGTGCGCGACGATTGCCTGGCCTTTGCGATCGAGACCAACCAGTCGCAGGGGGTGTGGGGTGGGCAGGGGCCGGCAGAACGGGCCAAGCTCCGCCGGCTGTGGCTGCGTGATCTGCGACGGGCGAGCTGACCCCGCCCGCCGGCGGTGGGAGCGTCACACGGTTACGGGGCGAGGAACAGCTCGGTCCATTCGGGCCTATCCGGCTGGGTGCCGTCGGCCAGCTGCTGGCGCCATTCCTCGTCTGTGAGACGTTCGCCTCGCGGCACCCAGAACTCGTAGTAGGAGTAGACGCCTCCCCGGGCCGCCTGGAAGCTGCCCTGGTCGTTTGGCACGATCACGTAGATGGAGTCGATGAACCCGGTTCCGATCTCAAGAGCTTCTTCGGGGTTGGACATGATGTCGGCGATGATCGCCGCCCAGCTGTCGGGGGATTGGGCGAACCCTCCGGGGGCGGGATCGGCGTCGGAGCTAAGAAGCCAGAGCAGCTCGAATTCCGCGCCGATGCTCTCCAACCACAGGTTGTCCTCGGGGGAGATCGGCCGGGCGGCGAGTTCGTCGAGGGCGAGCCGCTCGAACCGGTCGAACACTGTCACCAGCCGTTCGAGAAGGTCACCGACCCGAGGATCGAGCAGTTGCCGGGTCTCGAGGCCCGTTTGCAGGAGCCGGGCTGTGGCCGCCAGCCGGGCGTACACCACCGGTTCCGGTTCCACCCAGTGACGTGGTTCGGCCGGTACCAGCGGGGTCTCGCCTTCGGCAAAGGCCTGCTTGGCATAGAGGATGGTGTCGTGTTTCAGCTCGGCGTATGAGCCAAAAGCAGTGTTGTGTGATTTCGCAGTCCAGGCGTCGGACTGCATGAAGTCGGGGTAGGCGAGGCCATGGGTGATCCACAGCGGCTGGATCGCATGGAGCCAGGCGTCATAGACGGTGCCTGCCCAGCTATCCCGATCCGCCACCAAAGCCGTCATCGCTTCCAGTTGGCCGGGGTAGTTGGCAAAGGACTCCTCTCCCGCCTCGATCTGGCGCTGGTGCGCCCACTCGCTCCCGAATGTGGCCGCCACGTCCAGCGGCGAGGCCTTCAATCGTGGCTTCTCGGGGGTCCCGACGTTCGGGTAGATGAGCTGATCGACGATGAAGGAGTCGAGGACGAAGCGGGCTCCCATGATCCGGACCGACGCCTTCTCGGCGTCGATCTTCACAGCGCGCATCGACAACAGTTTCGCCTCGAGTTCGGCGAGTGCGCTGTCGGTGGCGAGTTGGTCGGGCCGTTCGCGCCATTCGGGTGAGATCTCGTCGGCTACCGCCGCCAGTTCGATCTGGGTGTAGTCGTCGGCCAGACCCACCAGAAAGGCGGTGGGCTCATAGATCTCGGTCCACGCCCGGATCAGGGTGTCGCTGCTCGTCAGCGCGCGGGCCAGCAGCAGTGTCTGGGCGTCAACCTCGAAGGCGGTCAGTCCGAGCGACGACATCGCCAGGAAGTACCTGGTCAGTTCCGGGGTGCGGGTGTAATGACCTCGGGGCTTGAAGAGGCTGTAGTCGACCGATACCCCGGTGGTGGGAGACACGCCGAGCCCGGCGTGGGCTTCGATCAGGTCGAGTTCGGCCTGGACCTCTTCCGGCAACGGCCCGACATCGAGGTCGAGGAGCGCCGCCAGCAGCCGGCCATAGAGAACCACCTTTCCTGAGGCGACTTCGAGGCTGGTTCCCGCCAGTTCCGTTGCCTGATCCTGGGCGGCCGTCAGGAACTCGGTGGCGAAACCCTCCAGGATCGGGAGCAGCACCTGTTGCTCGGTGTCGCGCAACGCCTTGGAGAAGACGAGATGCCAGGCGTGATAGGAGGCGTCGGTGGTCACGAACAGGGGTTGGCGCCCGGACATCTCCACGTGGCTGTAGACCTCGTGGAATTGGGCGTTACCGGACTCGACCACGGCAAACCCATTGGAGACGAGCAGATCCCGCGCCTCGGAGGGCACCTGGTCCTCCCACAACACCCCATCGAGGCTGGAGGGGGTGGTGGGGCCGGCGTAGGGCGGCGAGTCCCCGAGCAACGGTATCTCCGAGAAGGCGGCGAAGGCGGGCAGCTCCCGCGGCCTCAGCCCATCGTCGGTTCCCGGCGGGAGGGTGGTCGTGGGTGCGGGTGCAGTGGTCGTGACGACCGTGGTCGGGATGGTGGTGACGACCGGGTTGGTGGTGCAGGCAACGAGAAGCATCACCAGGGACACAACGCCGGTGGCTGCGACGGCGGGTCGGTGACGGCTGGGCATGACGGGCTCCTCTCCGTCGGGCCTGACTTGGAGATCCCGAAGCTCACGTTGTCAGACCGGGTTCATCGCCGCCAGAGACGGAAGCCCCTATGGCTCACCGGCGACCGATCACCACCGACTCCAAGAGGCCGTCGCCGTCCACGTCGGCACACGCCGGAGTCCCCGGTCCCGGGAGCCGGTCGGCCGCCTGGAGACCGAATTGACGCCAGTAGGCGGCCCCGGTGGCGACGATCTCCGAGCCATCCAGGGTCGAATAGGCCATGGCGATCTCGCCGTCGCAGGCAGCCACCCTTGCCACCGGCGCCGGCACCATGCCGGCGACCCAGATCGGGGTCAGATCATCCGCCCGGTAGATCCCGAGGTGGGGACTCAACCCACGGGCGTCGACCCAGTCGATGTCGGCCAGTCCCAGCCGGACCGGATGGGGACCGGGTACGTGTCGGAAGGAGACGACCACCTCGTCACCCTCTCCGGTGATGTTGCCAAGGGCGGAGGAGATGACCTCGCCCCATTCGAAGGTATCCGGGCCGGGCGCCGTTTGTGATGAGACCTCCGGCTCGGAGACCAGGTTCCACCACTCGCCGTCGAGGAGGACCGCGTTCCCCTCCGGGAGGCGCCACCCCTCGAAATGGACTCTGAGATCGCGGTGGGCCGTCGAGCCCACCCGGTAGGCGACCACTCCCTCGGGCCCGGCTCGGACTTCGAGGACAGCCCCCTGCCCGGTGAGCGGGCCTCGTTGGTCGAACAAGAGATTGCCCAGGCTGGTGGCGACGACCGACGTCCGGCGATCCCGGCGCGGGGTGGTTGTCACCGGTTGGACGACATGGGGACCGTGGCCCCAGACGACATCCGCTCCCCAGGAGGCCAGCTCGGCGGCCACCGCCACGATCCGGGGATCGGGCTCTATGAGGTATTCCACCCCGCCGTGGATGGAGACGATGAGCAGATCGGATCTCCCGGCCGCCTCCTCCACCAGCTGGTGGGCGGTGGCCGGGTCCCAGGCGGCGACTCCCGGCCCTGATTCCGCCGCCCCACCGGGCCCGGAGAGATCGAAGGCGAGCACTGCCACTTCCAGGTCATGTGCCCCCAGATTCACGGCGGCGCCGGCCGCCGTCAGGTTCTCGCCCGCTCCCACCGGCACCATCTGGGCTCCCCGAACCGCAGCGATGGTGTCGAGCAGGCCCTCCGGACCGGCGTCACCGGCATGGTTGTTGGCCAGTGACATCACGTCGAAGCCGGCGCCCGCCAGCAGCCGAGCAGTGGCGGGGTCGGCCTCGAGTGCATGGGGAGTGGGCGACGTATGGGCCCTGGCCGTCAAGGGCGACTCCAGATTCCCCATCGCCAGGTCGGCCCTGCGCAGGACCAACCGGCTCTCCTCGAACATCCCCACCGGATCGGCGGCGGCGATCGGCGCCACTCCTCTTCCCAGCATGATGTCTCCGACCAGGGCGATCGAAACGGTCGAACCCGAACCGGTCGTGTTGTTCTCACCGGCCATCAGCATCGACGACACCACGCTTCCCACCAGGGCAAGGACGACCAGCCTCCTGCCGGCGTTGGTGGTGGCTCCCTGGGTCCCGGCGGTCGTCGATCTCATCCTCGCCCAACCGTACGCACGGGGGGTGGAGGGTCGCCAGATTCCAAGGTCCTGCCGGTGTCCCGGGTCTTCGAGTCGATTCAGGGTTGTCCCTGGCTGCCGGTAGGGTCGCCTGATGCAATTCGACTTGACCTTTGACTACCTGTGCCCGTTTGCCCGCAACGCCAGCGAGGCGGTTCTCACTGCCGTGGCCGAGGACGTGGAGATCTACCCGCGATTCCGGCCGTTCTCGTTGACCCAGGTCCACGTCGAGGAGGGGGAGCCGGCCGTCTGGGATGAGCCGGTCGGGAAGTCGGGGGTCTTGGCGCTGCAGTGGGGGGTGGCGGTCCGAGATGGAGAACCTGCCCTCTTCCCGGCGGTTCACCGAGCCCTGTTCGCCGCCCGCCATGACCACGGGCTCGACATCAAGGACGAGCAGGTGGTGCGGGAGGCGGTCGGTTCGGCCGGCGCCGATGTCGAGAGGGCGGCGGAACTGGTCGCCTCCGGCGTACCGCTCAAGACCATCGGGGTGGAGCACACCGAGGCGGTCGAGCGATGGTCCGTATTCGGGGTTCCCACCTTCATCGCCGGCGACGAGGCCGTGTACGTCCGGTTCATGGAGCGGGGCCGGGTCGACGACCTCGACCGGGTGTTGGGGATGATCGAGTGGACCCGACTCAACGAGTTCAAACGAACTCGCGTGCCCCGCTGAACCAGCTGTCCTCCCGAACCCTGGGGTTCGCAGCTACACGTGGTGTGTTCCGCAGCCCACAGTTCGGTGGGTGCGGTTCAATCGAGTCGGCGGCGGATCGCCGGCTCGTCCTTGCCGTCGGCCCGGGGGACGGCGATGTGGACCAGGGCGTCTCCCTGTGACACCAAGGGGTTGAGGGTGCGGGCGATCACCGTCCCCGAGGCGTGGGCCTTGACCAAGGTGGGACGTCCCCCGAGGGCGTCACCGACGGTGCCGAGGCGTTGGCCCGCCTCCACTGTCTCGCCCAGTTCGAGCTTGAGCGTCAGGATCCCCGAACGGTTGGCCCGTACCCAGGTCGTCTTGTGGACGATCAGTGTCGGCTGGGGTGGTGGTGGTGTGTCCCAGCTTCCCATCCCCAATTCCTGCATCACCCGCAGGATCCCCGCCACCCCCGTCTCCACACTCTGCTCCTCGAACCGCTGAACCGAGCCCGACTCGTAGACGAGGACCTTGATGCCCATCTCGGTGGCGGCCTGACGGAGCGACCCGTCCCGGACCCGGGCATGGATCGTCACCTGTGGTCCGAAAGCGGTCGCCAACCGGCGCGTCTCCGGGTCGCTGAGATCGGCCCTGACCTGGGGCAGATTGGTCCGGTGTCCGGCGGCGGTGTGCAGATCGATCCCGTACTGGCACTTGCCGACGACCTCGGTCATGAACAGGTGGGCCAGCCGTGAGGCGAGCGAACCACGGTTGGACCCGGGAAAGGAGCGGTTGAGATCGCGACGGTCGGGGAGGTTGCGTGTCTGGTTGAGGAACCCGAACACGTTCACGACGGGGACGGCGATGACCGTTCCCGACAGACGCCGGGCTTCGATCCGGGGGAGCACCCGACGGATGACCTCGACCCCGTTGATTTCGTCGCCGTGCACGGCCCCGCTCAGCCAGATGGTCGGCCCGGGCTTGCGCCCGTTGACGATCGAGATCGGGATCGACTCCCAGGTTCCGGTGGGCAGCCGGGCAAAGCGCAGATCGAACTGCCTGGACCGGCCAGGCCCGACCGTCTCCTTTCCGATGGTCACCGGCTCAGCCGCGTCCCTTGTCACGAGTCCTTCCCGGCTTGGCGTTCGCCTCGATGTACTCGATGATCTTGCCGGCGATGTCGAGGCCGGAGGCGCCCTCGATGCCCTCCAACCCCGGCGAGGAGTTCACCTCGAGGACGAGCGGTCCGTGGTTCGATTGGAGCAGGTCCACTCCGGCGACGTTGAGACCCATGACCCGGGCGGCCTTGATCGCCGTGGCCCGCTCCATCGCCGTCAGCTTGACCTTCTCGGCCGTACCGCCCCGGTGGAGGTTGGAACGGAACTCGCCCGGGGGCGCCTGGCGGCGCATGGCCGCCACCACCCTGCCACCGACAACGAAGGCGCGGATGTCGGCGCCCTTGGCTTCTTTGATGAACTCCTGCACGAGGATGTTCTCGTCGAGCTGGCGGAAGGCGCCGATCACCGACTCGGCCGCCTTCTTCGTCTCCGCCAGAACCACCCCCAACTCCTGGGTCCCCTCGAGCAGCTTCACCACCACCGGTGGACCGCCCACCACTTCCAGGAGGCCGTCGATGTCCTGGGTGGAGTGGGCGAAGCTGGTCACCGGTAGTCCGACCCCCGCCCTGGCCAGCAACTGCAAGGAACGGAGTTTGTCGCGACTCCGGTCGATCGCCTGCGACTCGTTGAGGGGGTAGACCCCCATCATCTCGAACTGGCGGACCACGGCGGTGCCGTAGAAGGTGTAGGTGGCTCCGATCCGGGGGACGATGGCGTCGAAGTGGAGGTCCTCGCCCCGAAACAGCACTTTCGGCTTGGCCGAGGTGATGTTCATGTAACAGCGCAGGTAGTCGATCACCCGCACATCGTGCCCGCGCTCCATCGCCGCCTCTTTCAGCCGGTGGGTGGAATAGAGGCGGGGATTACGCGACAGGATCCCGATGTTCAATGTCACTCCTTGCGAGGATCGGTGCCGCCGAGGTACGACCGGCCGGGGTCGATCACGAGGCGCTTGCGGAGGGCTTGTCGGCCGAGGAGCATACGGAATCCAATCTCATCCCGACGAGTCAGGTTCAGCTCGATCCGCCACAACCGCCCGTTCCAGCGAAGCCGGGTGCTGATGACGGGTCTGGTTTCGGAGCGTCCGCCAGGATTGCGCACCACCCGCTCGGCCACCACAGGCATCTCCACCACCGGACCGGATCGGGGCGGCTCGGGCCGGAAGCGGACCATCTCCACGCCGTCGACCGAGTACCGCTCCATGCCGTAGGCGTGGAGCGAGGACGAGCGGGCGCCGGTGTCGATCTTGGCGCGGATCCGGTCCACACCCAGTTCAGGGAGCCCGACCCACTCCCTCCACCCGATCACCTGTTTCTCAGACGTCATGACCGAGCTGTTCCGGTGCCAGGCCGGCGGCGACCCGGGCCGCCAGCCAGGTGGTGATCGGTACGGCCGCCACCAGACCGATCGATCCGACGGCCGTGCGGATGATTTCGGTGGCGACCACCTCGGAGTTGGCCACGATGCCGAGCGACTGGCCGGAGAGGGCAAAGAGCAGGAGGAGCGGCATCGAGGCGCCGGCGTAGGCGAGGAGCAGCGTGTTGACGGTGGAGGCGATGTGGTCGCGTCCGACCCGGAGCCCGGCCCGGTACAGGTCGCGGCGGGCGAGCGACGGGTTGGCCCTGCGCACCTCCCACACGGCCGAGGCCTGGGTGACGGTCACGTCATCGAGGGCGCCGAGCGCTCCCAGCACGATGCCGGCCAGCAGGAGACCGGTGACGTCGAACTGATCGATGAAGGTGAGGTAGAGGCTCTCCTCGGAGGCAAACCCGGAGAAGCGGGCCAGTTCCACGGTCAGAGCCGACAAGCCGACCGTGAGCAGCAGTGCGGTGAAGGTGCCGACGACCGCCACGTGGGTCAGTGAGTTCCACCCATGAGCGATGTAGAGGGCCAGGAAGCCGATGGCTCCGGCGCCGACCGTTGCCACCAGGATCGGGCTGGTTCCCTGGAGGATGGCCGGGACGATGAAGGCGACCAGCACCACCAGGCTGGCAGCGAGACCACCCAGCGCCGCCAGACCGCGCAGCCGGCCGAGGGCGACCACCGCCAGCGCAAAGGCGAGCGCCACCCCCAGCAGGAGCGGGCGTCGCTCCCGGTCTGCGTACTGGTACTGGAAGAGGGCTTCGGCCTCCGGCCGGTAGGAGAGGACAACGATCTCTCCCACCTCGAAGCGGGGGGTGGTGGGGAGCTGCTCGAACTCCTTGGCATCGCGGGTGCCGGGAAAAGGGCCCTCGAGCAGCCGGAAGATCACACGGGAACACTCGAACTCGGCATTGTAGGAACAGGCGCCATCGCTCACGTCCTCGACCTCGGCCCGGTGGACCTGGTCGGTCACCCCCAGCTCCGAGAGGTCGGCGGTCAGCGGCTGGCGGGGCCACAGCAGCAACAATCCGACGGCGAGGATGGCTCCGATCACGATCGGCACGGCCCCCAGCCCCAGGCGCCGGTCGGAGCCGGTCAGCCGGCGGAAGTCGTGGTGGTGATCGGTCACTGCCGGCGAGGATAGAGAGCACCGGCGGTGGAGCGGGTGTCGCTCCGGTACCGTCCCGCTTATGAGCTTCGACGTCGACTCCCTCCGTGACCAGTTCCCAGCCCTTCGCTCCTCGCTGGTGTTCGCCGATGGACCGGCCGGCACCCAGGTTCCGGAACGGGTGATCGAAGCCGTGTCGACGGCCATGGTCGAATCGGTCTCGAATGTCGGCGGGCCTTTCCCGGCCAGCGAGCGGGCGGGCCGGGTGGTCGATGGCGCCCGGGCGGCGCTGGCCGACCTGGTGGGTGGCCGCCCCGACGAGATCGTGTTCGGGCCCAACATGACAACGTTGACTTTTGCCTTCTCCCGCGCCGTCGCCCAGAGCTGGCTGCCCGGCGACAGGATCGTCGTCTCCCGCCTCGACCACGATGCCAACGTCACCCCGTGGGTGCGGGCAGCCGAAGACCGGGGAGTCGCAGTCGACCACTGGGACATCGATCCTTCGGACGTCTCGCTCGACACCGCCGCTCTCGAGGCCCTGGTGACGGAACGAACCCGCCTGATCGCGGTGACCGCCTGCTCCAACGCCTTTGGCACCCTGGTCGACATCCCCGAGGTTTCGAGGATCGCCCATGCGGTGGGGGCCCACTGTTTTGTCGACGCCGTCCACATGGCGCCCCATCGCCGGATCGATGTCGATGCGCTCGGCTGCGATGCCCTCGTCTGTTCCGCCTACAAGTTCTTTGGCCCGCACGTGGGTGTCCTGTGGGGTCGCTCGGAATGGCTCCGGTCGATCGACGCCTACAAGGTGCGTCCCGCCCCGGTGGAGGCGCCCGGCAAGTTCGAGACCGGGACACCCTCCTTCCCGTTGCTGGCGGGGGCGGCTGCGGCCGTCGACTATCTGGCCTCACTGGGCGAGGGTCCGGATCGGCGGTCTTGCCTGGACGGCGCCTACTCGGCGATCGCCGCCCATGAGGCGGAGCTCGGGAGGCGTTTCCTGGCATCGGTCCCGCCCGGAGTCGTCGTGTACGGCCGGCCCGGGTTGGCGGGGCGGGTGACGACGTTTGCCGTGGATGTCGAGGGAATGGCGGCGGCCGAGGTGTCGGCCCGGTTGGGGGCGGATGGGATCGCCACCTGGCCCGGCCACTATTACGCGGTTGAGCCGATGCGGCGACTGGGGTTGCTCGATCGGGGCGGTCTGGTCCGGATCGGGTTCGTCCATGTCAACACGGTCGAGGAGGTGGATCGGGTGGTCGAGTCCTTGGGCCGGCTCACCTGAACGGCCACCCGAACTGAGTTCGCCGCCTCTCATAATCTGAGTCTTGACTCATCAGATTTGATGATGCATACTTATGGTGAAACACAAGGGACCTGCCCAGGAAGCGGGCAGCAGTTTCAACCCACAAAGGAGGGATTGTCATGTTGATGCGTTTCGATCCATTCGCCGATCTCGATCGGTTCTCCAAGGAGGTGTGGGGGTCGCGGCCCTCGGTGGTGCCGGTCGACGCCTACCGTCTCGACGACCGCTTCTTCCTCCATCTCGACCTCCCCGGCTTCGACCCCGACTCGATCGACCTGACGGTCGAGCGCAACGAGTTGACGGTCAAGGCGGAACGTTCCTGGGAGCCGGCCGAAGGCGCCACGGTGCTCATCAATGAGCGACCGCAGGGAACGGTCACCCGCCGGTTCATGCTCGGCGACAACCTCGACACCGATCACATCGAGGCCGGATACGACCACGGCGTCCTGACCGTGGTGATCCCGGTGGCCGAACAGTCCAAGCCCCGCAAGATCAGTGTCGGGGCAGGAGATCGGATGCTGGCCGGCTGATCACGGTCCTTCCCCGCTCCGATCGACGGAGAGCCCGGTGCCAAACCGGGCTCTCCGCACATGGATGGTCGAGATCACGCCACAATGGCGGCGGCAACGAGTGAAAGGACCAGGGTGGACACGACTTCGGTGATCGACGAGTTCGTCGAGTGGAATCGACAGAACGCCGATCGCCTGGCCCATCCCGGAATGCCTCCCCAGCCGCGGCGGCGGGTGGCGGTGGTGACCTGCATGGACACCCGCATCAAAGTGGAGGACATGATCGGAATCCAACCGGGGGAGGTACACGTCCTCCGCAACGCCGGGGCGCTGGTGACCGAGGACACCATTCGCTCGCTGCTGCTGTCCCAGCATCTGCTCGGGACCGAAGCGGTGATGGTCATCGGGCACACCAAATGCGGGCTGGAGGGCCTTGCCGAATCGGAGGTGCGGGAGACGGTCGAGGTCCGAACCGGGAGCCGCCCGGGGTTCACGATCGGGTCGTTTCACGATGTTGAGACCGGCGTCGAGTCCTCGCTGGAAATGCTCCGGAACAGCCCTTTCGCCCGGGGCGAGATCAGGGGTTTCGTCTACGACGTCGACACCGGCCGGCTGGCCGAGGTCGGGTGACCTCACCCCCCGAGCGCCATCCCCACGATCGCCACGCCGACGCATACCGCCAGCAGGTTCCCATTCTTCATCATCCTGGCCCGGACCGCCTGGAGGCGCGCCATCTGATCCTCGTTGGGCGGACCACCGTTCCCCGCCACCTCACCCAGGATCCCTTGCAGCCTGACGATGGTGGGACGTTGCATGCCCAGGGCCACTCCCAGGGCCAGAAGGCCGCCTACGGCCCCGACCGAGATCGCCACCCCTTTGAAACCGGGCGGTGGCATCGTTCCAAACGCTTCGACCCACAACCACAGGCCACTCCCCACGGTGAGGATCGAAGCGATGGTCATGACGTTCATCAGCCTGGTCTTCATCACCAGCGCACTCATGAACGGGCCCGCCCCGTCACCCGCCGCCCTCGCCGCCGGCGTGACGAAGAGGGCAAGGAACAGGGCCCCACCGGCCCACAGAAAGGCATCGCCGATGTGAATCAGCCGGAGCACCGCCTGCATCACTCGCCTCCCGAATTCGTCGTCGTTCGATGATGCCAGATCGCGGGGTGGGTTGCCGGTCGAAGGCCGGAATCACACGACACGGTTGCCGGTCACGCCGGTAAGGTCGCGTGCGACGGGCTCGAAAGGAAGGTTCAGGTGGCGTTCACTCCAGTCAAGAAGGCGTTGTTGACCCGGCAATCGGCCAAGATCGATGTGCTGGCCGGGGTTCCGCTGTTCTCGGGTCTGTCGAAGAAGGAACTGGCCGAGATCGCTCGCAACGTGACCGAGGTCGAGTTCGCACGGGGCGAATACCTCATGCATGAAGGCGAGACCGGCCGGGAGGCCTTCGTGATCCTCGACGGGGTGGTCTCGGTGCGCCGCAAGGGGCGGAAACTGGCGGAGGCGACGGCCGGGGCGGTGATGGGCGAGATGAGCATCATCACCGACCATCGCCGCAACGCCAGCGTCAGGGCAGAGACCTTCGTCAGCGCCCTGCTCATGAGTCGCAGTGAATTCAACACGGTCATCGACGAACATCCCCGGGTTGCCGTCAAGATCCTGAGATCGGTCGCCACTCGTCTGGCCGAGGCCGCCGAGGGCTGAAACCCGACGATCCGGCGGGTCACCTCCGGTTGGCGCGACGGCGACGGGTGGCCTTCTCGGCCTCCACCGCCCACAACACACCGGTGGAGGCGAGGAGCGTGACCGTGAGCTCGAGCAGACCGAGAGGTTCGATCCCGAGCAGACCGCCCATCGGCGTCCAGTAGACGGCGACAAGCTGAAGGGCGAGGGTGAGGGCCACCGCCCCCAGCAACGGTTTGTTCGAGCGGAGACCGAGCGAAAGCAGCGACTCCTCCTCCGAGCGGACCGCCAAGGCATTCCCGAGTTGGAGCAGTGCCAGGGACGTGAACAACATCGTCTGCCACGGGCGGCCGGTGGCGTCGCCCCACAACGCCAGGCCCAGTGGGATCAGGCCCATCAGGAGGCCGACCAGCACCACGTGGAGAGCGAGGCCCCGGGCGAAGATGCTCTCGGAGGGCGGTCGGGGCGGGCGTGACATGACCCGCCGCTCGGCCGGTTCGACTCCCAGGGCCAGCCCCGGGAGCCCGTCGGTGACGAGGTTGATCCACAGGATCTGGACCGGCAGCAGCGGGATGGGGAGGCCGACGAACGGCCCCAGGATCATCACCCAGATCTCGCCCGAGTTCGAGGTGAGCGTATAACGCACGAACCGGCGGATGTTGTCGTAGATCCGGCGCCCTTCTTTGACCGCCGCCACGATCGTGGCGAAGTTGTCGTCGGTCAGAACCATGTCGGCCGCTTCCTTGGCGACCTCGGTGCCGGCCCGGCCCATCGCCACTCCGATGTCGGCGGTATGGAGGGCGGGGGCATCGTTGACCCCATCGCCGGTCATGGCGACGATCTCGCCCCGTGTCTTCCAGGCGGCGACGATGTCGAGTTTCTGCTCCGGGGAGGTGCGGGCGTAGGCCCCGATCGCCTCCACCCGGTCGGCCAGGCCGGTGGCGTGGATCTGGGCGAGCTCCGCACCGGTCAGGACCTCCCGTCCGTCGAGGAGGCCGAGCCGGGTGCCGATCGCCCGCGCCGTCGACGGGTGGTCTCCGGTGATCATCACCGGGGTGATGCCGGCGGACACACATGCCTCGACCGCTGCCCGCGACTCTGCCCGGGGAGGGTCGGCCATGGCGACCAGGCCGAGCACGACCAGGTTCTCCTCGACGTCGGCCCCCAAGGTCGAATCGTTGGCGAGTCGCCTTTCCGCCAGCGCCAGAACCCGGGACCCGTCGGCGGCGTAGGCGTCGGCGCCCACGTAGTCCGCCACCGCCTGGTCAACGGGGCCGCCACCGATGACGATCTTGACCTGGTCGCGCA
>Ga0209798_10000631_pt1 | contig 21435 bp, 18 predicted proteins | sample DOMMetBare3Fresh_FD_187475 | JGI IMG/M metagenome (GOLD analysis project Ga0209798, IMG submission 187475) | Wetland sediment microbial communities from St. Louis River estuary, USA, under dissolved organic matter induced mercury methylation -... | ecosystem: Environmental > Aquatic >... | reverse complement strand
TACATAAAAAGGAAATTTATAAGTAAGCGCTGCAAAAAGCGAAGCAAGAAAAAGCCAAATAGTTTGAATACGCTGGATCATGGTGAAACTTTTTTCAAATGTAAGGGATTGTTCGGTCGGGATCTCGCCTAAGGTGAGAGCCTGAACCCTTATCCCAATTCAGGATAAAGTGGAAACTGTTTCATAAATTCTTTTACATCGGCTCTTACAGATGCAATTACTTTTTCGTCATCAGCATTCATCAGCACTTTGTCGATCATTTCAACAACTGTTTCCATGTGGTCTTCTTTCATGCCTCTTGTGGTAACAGCAGGCACACCAATGCGAATACCAGAAGTGACAAATGGAGATTTATCATCAAACGGAACAGCATTTTTATTAAGAGTGATATGAGCTTTGTCAAGTGTTTCCTGCGCTTTTTTACCGGTAAGATTTTTATTGCGAAGATCGATCAGCATTAAATGATTGTCTGTACCACCGCTGATTAGGTTATAGCCACGATTTACAAATGACCTTGCCATTGCTTGTGCATTGCTGATGATCTGTTGCCCATAAGCTTTAAAATCTTCAGAAAGTATTTCACCAAAAGAAACTGCTTTTGCAGCTATCACATGTTCAAGCGGGCCGCCTTGTGTGCCGGGAAAAACAGCGAGATCCAATAGCTGGCTCATCATTCTCAGATTTCCTTTTGGATCTTTCAACCCCCATGGATTTTCAAAATCATGACGAAGCATGATGATGCCGCCTCTTGGTCCACGCAATGTTTTATGTGTTGTAGAACTTACAATATGACAATGATCAAAAGGATCATTTAATAAACCAGATGCGATCAATCCGGCAGGATGTGCAATATCAGCAAATACCACAGCTCCAATTTCATCAGCAATTGCACGAATGCGTTTATAATCCCATTCACGGCTATAAGCAGATGCACCGCAAATGATCATCTTTGGTTTTTCTGCTCTTGCTTTTGATTCGAGTTGTTCATAATCCACGTATCCATCTTTAGTAACTCCGTAGTGGAGTGCATGATAGGTTTTACCACTAAAGTTTGCAGGGCTTCCATGAGTAAGATGTCCGCCCATGCTAAGATCAAGACCTAAAAATTTTTCTCCGGGTTTCATTACTGCAAGAAACACAGCGCCGTTTGCCTGTGCGCCGCTATGTGGCTGCACATTTGCCCACGAGCAATTAAAAACTTTTTTCAAACGTTCAATTGCTAATGTTTCTATTTCATCAACAACTTCGCAACCGCCATAATATCTTTTACCCGGATAACCTTCAGCGTATTTATTTGTCGGGCAGGTTCCCATTGCCTGCAACACCTGCAAGGATGTAAAGTTTTCAGAAGCTATCAATTCAATACCATTGCGCTGGCGTTCGAGTTCTTTATTGATAAGATCAAATACCTGTGTATCTCTTTGTGTTTCTATTTCTACCATCTTTTGGAGTGTTTATTTTGTTGAATAGAATTACAGAACGTACAAGTGAGTGACACAACAGAAGCTAAATAGAATTACTACAGCCGGCTACATCATCACTTGCCGCAAAAATAAGAGAGTAGCGTTTGACACAGTAAAGTTTTGTTTATTAATAATTCACTATTTTCACAGGCTTTTAAAACCAACATGAAGGCCATAATCCCGGTAGCTGGCGCAGGCACAAAGCTGCGTCCACATACTTACACTCAACCCAAGGCACTGATTCCGCTTGCCGGAAAAACGGTGCTAAGCATTATCATTGAACAGATAAAGGAGGCTGGTATTGATGAGGTCATTTTTATTGTTGGCTATCTCGGCGATAAAATAAAGGACTATGTTGAGCAAAAACACCCTGAACTGCGGGTACATTTTGTGCACCAGACGGAAAGACTTGGGCTGGGCCATGCTGTGAGGATGGCGAAGAGTATTGTAAAAAATGACGAAGTGTTTGTTGTGCTTGGCGACACGATCTGTGAGTATGATGTAAAAGCCGTGATCGACAGCCCACATTCAATGTTAGGTGTTCGCAAGGTAGATGATCCCCGTGAGTTTGGCGTGGCCGAGATCGATGAAGACGGGTTTATTCATCATGTGATCGAAAAGCCGCAGATACCAAAAAGCAATATGGCACTGGTTGGTTTGTATAAAATAAAAGAAACTGCACAATTGTTTCAGTGCATTGAATCAAATATCAACCAGGGTTTGCGCAGTCACGGTGAGTATGGGCTTACCGATGCACTTGATTGTATGATAAAACAGGGCGCAAAGTTCAAATGCTTTAAAGTTGACAACTGGTTTGATTGTGGTAAAAAAGATACGTTGCTTGAATCGAATGCCACCTTACTGAAAAAATTTGGAAGTAATGTTGATGATCAGCATCATTTTGAAAATACAGTTATCATTCACCCGGTAAGCATCGGCGCCGGATGCGATATAAAGAATTCCATCATTGGCCCCAATGTTTCCATTGGAGAAAATACAAAGATCAATTACTCCATCATTAAGCAATCTATCATTGGTTCTTATTCCAACTTGTTCGATATTGTTTTGGACAACTCACTCATCGGCAGCGATACCGGCATTCGCGGAGAAACAAGAACGCTGAATATTGGGGATAACACAGATATGGATTTGGGTTGAGATGATAATTTCAAAGATGATAGATGATAGTTTTCTGCGATTTCTTTTTAAACCAGCTGCGGTTCCCTGATTAAACTTTTGTTGCGACGCTCCGTTCATCAGTAGAATTTCTATTGAGCATTGAGCATTGAATATTGAACATTATCTTTACTTCATGTCAGAGTTTTCAAATAAGATCACGCAACTTTTTAAGATTGATTATCCCATCATTCAAGCCGGAATGATCTGGGCCAGCGGCTGGCGATTAGCAAGCGCAGTAAGTAATGCAGGAGGATTAGGATTAATTGGAAGTGGCAGCATGTATCCTGATGTTTTAAGAGAACATATTCAAAAATGCAAAGCAGCAACTACAAAACCATTTGGTGTAAATGTTCCTTTGCTTTATCCGGATATTGATAAACATATTCAAATTATTATCGAAGAAGGAGTGAAGATCGTTTTTACAAGTGCAGGCAATCCTAAAACATGGACATCAGTTTTGAAAGAAAAGGGAATAACTGTTGTGCATGTTATCAGCTCATCCAGGTTTGCAAAAAAAGCAGAAGAAGCAGGTTGTGATGCAGTAGTTGCAGAAGGTTTTGAGGCAGGCGGACATAACGGAAGAGAAGAAACAACCACGATGGTTTTGATTCCGGCAGTAGTTAATGCAGTTAAAATTCCCGTGATAGCGGCGGGAGGAATAGCAACAGGCAGGCAGATGCTTGCTGCAATGGTGATGGGAGCAGAGGGAGTTCAAATGGGTAGTCGCTTTGTCGCAAGTGAAGAGGCGTCGTCACATATCAATTTTAAGAATGCTGTAATCAATAGCGAGGAAGGCGATACGATCTTAACATTGAAACAATTGACGCCGGTAAGAATGATCAAAAATAAATTCTATAAAGAAGTACAAGAAGCAGAGCTAAGAGGGGCAAGTGTTGAGGAATTAAAGGAGTTGTTGGGCAGGGCAAGAGCAAGAAAAGGAATGTTTGAAGGGCAGCTTGATGAAGGCGAACTAGAGATAGGCCAGGTGGGTGCAAACGTTAGAAATATATTACCAGCGGCAAAAATTGTAGATGAAGTGTGGCAGGGCTTTAAAGAAGCTTTGGCTAATCCGATCAAAATAACTTAAATTTGGTATGTGTAGTGGGCCATGCGAAACGAAAACCTGTTTAACCGCCTTGTCAAATGAAACAAAGAATCCTTCTGCTATTCGCCATTTGCACACTTGGTTGTTTTCAATCCAAGGCAAATGACATTGAACCTGGGAACCCCGGAAAAAGCATAAATGAAGTAGCTGGTAACATTTTTGATGGTGATTCTAAAAAGGCTTTGAAGGAAGTTACCGTTACAGCTTATTCAGCGAATAAGAAAGAAAAATTTGTTTTTACAGATGAATTTGGCCATTTTGAATTTGATGAATTAAAAACAGGCATCTATAAACTTGTTTTCGAAAAAGAAGGATACAGAAAAGTCGTGAAAGAAAAAGTATCCGTAAAAGCTGATGAAACTTTCCAGATGAGGATCGAGATGATAGAAGCTGACGGGTTTGACCTGATGCCTTCACCATTTCAATTTTTCGATACGAAATAGAGGGAGAAAATGCTAATCTTCGAATTGGGATGTAAATATTACATCCCAATTTTTTTTATTATGTCTGAGCAAAGAAATTCCATTTACCAACCAGGCAGCTTCATATTTCTTTACTGAAAAAATTTCCCATGCTTCATAAAAAGCTTTTTTGTAAAGGTCTCTTGTGGCCAATGTAACATGCGGATGAAAAGGCCGGTCATCTTTTTCTGCCGGAAATTTATTTTGTTTTAAAATAAAATCATTAATGGATGCGTGAAGGTCATGCAACATTTCGTTTTTCACAACATCAATAAAGATCACTTTAGGTTTAAAGGCGGCAAAGTCTTTAAACATGATCTCAAATTTTCTGTTAACAGCACTAAATTCAGCGATGGATTTTATAAGCTCAGTTTCCAATTCTTCTTTCATCCAAAATGGCGGAATAAGAGTTATATGCGCGGGAGATTTTAATGCCACCGTACATTTAAAATATTCTTTAAAATAATTTTTCCATTTCAGCACCTGCTGATCAATTTCCCGGGGAGCTACCAGTGCAATGAAGTACATATTCATAAAAAGAAAGCCGCAGCTTAAAGCTACGGCTATTCTTCTTTCAGGGCTATAGTTGATTTGGCAAGCGAAGTATTAATCTATATCAATATTAAAATCATCATCTGATTTTTCAATAGTGAACTTTTTATGTTTTTCAAGAAAGGTTTTGAATTTCTTATAAGTTGCTTCGCTTGCTTTTTTACCATTGATGAAAAGCTCGCCATCGTTATGTTTAATTGTGTAACCTTCTTTCCTGTTCAGCAAACCATCTTTTTCCAAGCCATCTACAAAATCATTATACTCTTTCATTTCAACTTTTGCTTTTTCAATTTCCACTTTGGCTTTCTCCATAGACTTTTCTATTTCTGGTCCGATCTTAGCTAACTCAGCTTGCATTTTTTCCATGTCCAGCTGAATTTTACTCATGTCAATTTCTTTTACACGGTCAAGCTCAGTTTTCATTTTATCCCAATCAATTTTTTGCATTGACTCCTGCACTTCTTTTTGAATTTTTGCAGCATCAACTTCTTTTAAAGCCCTTGCCATTTCTTTTTCAATATTGGCAAAATCAATTTTGGCCAGTGATTGATCAATTTCCCTTTTGATCTTTTCAAAATCAATTTCACGCATTGCCTTTTCTATGTCAAGTTGAATTTTTTGGGCATCGATCTTTTTCATCGACTCTTTTAGCTCACGCTGTAATTTTTCCATATCTATTTTCAGATCGACACCGTTCAGCTCATCTATTACATCATCCAGGTCGCGGATCTTTTTTTCTTTTTTAGGAATGGTGTCGCAATTTGCATGATCATAATCGTTGCCGCCGGTATAAGTGTTGTTAATGTCCCATGAGCTGAGGACAATAACAGATGTGATAGCCACTGCTGTTACAGCAAGTGCTATCCGTAAATTTCTCAGGTTGGTCATAAAACTTAGTTTAGAGTGATTTGTTTGGTTTGACTATACTGAGCCAAATATACGACTGATTTCGTATTTAAGAAATCCCGGTTATCAAAAAGGAAAATTTTAACAAAAAGGGGAATCGGGTCAATGCATCAGGAACGGCGAACCCATTTGATCATTTCCTTCCAGCTTGCTTTTTTTCCATAAAGCAATATGCCAGTGCGGTATATTTTACCTGCAAGCCAGGTAGTAAAAATGAAACCAAGTATAAGCAAAGCCATTGAAAGAAATAGTTGCCACCAGGGAACTACTTCAGGTACTCCTTTCGCTATTCTTCCCATCATTACAATAGGTGAGGTAAATGGGATCATACTGCCCCAAAAAGCCATTGGACTATCAGGGTTCTCGATTGATGTACTTAGAATAATAAAACCAAAAACAATAGGCATCATTATCGGTAACATCAGTGATTGAGCTTCCTGTGGGTCTTCATTAACAACACTGCCAACTGCCGCAAACAAAGAAGCATAAAATAAATAGCCGCCAAGAAAATAAAACAGGAAACAAATAATAATAAGTGTCCAGTTAACATCATTAACCAGCGTATTTGTGGCTTTTAGCATTTCAAAAGCAACAGTATTATTTGATCCACCGGGTAATTGCTGTTGTGCTTCCTGGGCCTGTTGAAATTGCTGCAAGTTTTCTGCAGATATAAACAACGGAATAATGTTTACAAGAACTATGAGAAAAACGATCCATAATAATAGTTGTGTTAGGCCAACACCAGCAATGCCAATTATTTTTCCCATCATCAGTTGAAATGGTTTAACAGAAGAAACAATTACTTCAGCAATTCGGCTTGTTTTTTCTTCCATTACACCACGCATTACCATGGCTCCAAAAATAAACATGGTGATATAAATGATAATTCCGCAACCAAAACCAATAATATAGGGTAGTTTGTTATTTACTTCTTTACCGGTTTCGAGCTGGTTGGTTATTTGGGCAGCTTTTTCGCTTACTGTACTGATAGAGTCAAGTATCCTTCTTTCAATATTGTTTTGTTGAAGAATATTATACTCAATAGCCTTTTTCATTTGCCGTTCAACATAACTCATTGTTTCGATGTTCAGGGATTTTTTTGATTCGATCACATATTTTTCCGCAGCAGTATCAGTATTAACTTTTAAAAGCCCTGTATACCCCTTTGATTCATAATTAGAGGAATTAACATCTGTTGGATATTCAAAAATTACAGATGATGAATCGCTTTCAAGATTCTTTTGAAAAAAACCGGGATCATTTACTACGGCAATTCTTACTTTGTTTTTTGATTTAATGGCAAGCAAAGTAGAACCTACAATGAAGGCTACAATGATGATCGGGAACAAAAAAGTTGAAAGGAGAAATGTTTTATTTCTGACTCTTGTCAGGTATTCTCTTTTTATTACCAGCCAGATTTTATTCATAAAATAATATTATGCGGTGATTGCCTGGAATTGTCTTGTTAATGGTGTGCCTTCAACCAGCTTAATAAAAATATCATTCAGCGAAGGGAGGATTTCGTTGAATGATATAATCTCTGATCGTTGTTGAAGAAAATAATTCAGTACATCATTGGGTTTATTTCCTTCTTTGATCTTTACGATAAAAGCATGATCTCTTGTACCTACCATTTCAAACGGAGGATTGCCATTAAGATTGGCGGGTAATTGTTCAAATCCAATGCTAAAAAGATTTTCCTTGAATTGATTTTTTACTCCCTTCACAGAACCGTCAAGTATCTTTTGACCTTTATTAATAAGAACAATATGATCGCATATTTCTTCCACCTGTTCCATTCTGTGAGTGCTGAAAATGATGGTCGATCCTCTTTGTGCAAGTTTATAAATCTCGTCTTTTATCAGGTTGCTGTTTACAGGATCGAGGCCGCTGAATGGTTCATCAAGAATAATGAGTTTCGGCTCATGTAATACAGTTGTAACAAACTGTAATTTCTGACTCATTCCTTTTGAAAGATCTTCCACTTTTTTCGTCCACCAGCTTTGCATTTCAAATTTTATAAACCATTCTTTTATTTTATTGATGGCTTCTTTTTTACTAAGTCCTTTCAATTGGGCAAGATAAGTGGCCTGTTCACCGATCTTCATTTTTTTATAAAGCCCTCTTTCTTCAGGCATGTAGCCGATATGAAGAACATCGTTAACAGGATCAAATTTTTTTCCATCAAATGTAATTTGACCTTCATCAGGATAAAAAATTCCGGTAATCATCCGGATCAGCGTTGTTTTGCCGGCGCCGTTTGGGCCAAGCAACCCAAAAATGCTTCCCTTCTCAACATTAAAGCTTATATCGTCAACAGCTTTTTGTGTTGCAAAATATTTTTTCAGATTTCTAACTTCCAATAATGCCATATTGCAAAATTTCAGTTGCCAAAATTAGGCAGGCTGCACTACTAAATTGTAAAATAAATGACCACCGGGTAAGATAATTCTTAAAACTGAGTTGCAGGCTGACTTTGAGATATAGCCAAAGCCACTTTTTCACCATCCATTGCTGCACTGACTATGCCGCCTGCATAACCGGCGCCCTCGCCACAAGGAAATAAATTTTTTACCTGGGGATGCTGAAGAGTTTCTGCATTTCTTGGAATACGAACCGGCGATGACGTTCTTGATTCAGTAGCTATAACGACTGCGTCATTTGTATAATAGCCTCGCATTTTTTTGCCAAATTCTTTAAAAGCGACTCTTAGCCGGTCATTAATAAAAGAAGGCAATACATGTTTTAATGAAGCGGAATTTATCCCAGGTAAATAAGAACAATCCGGAAGTGAAGAGCTAAGGCGATCTTCACAAAAATCAATTAATCGTTGTGCCGGAGCTACAAATTTTCCTCCACCGGCAGTAAAAGCTTTTTGTTCTACATCCTGTTGAAAGTACATTCCGACCAGTGGACCATGTTTTTTATAAGCCAAAAGATCTTTCTCCTCAACTGAAACAACAATACCACTGTTTGCATATGGATTATTTCTTTTGGAAGGTGACCAGCCATTTACTACAAGCTCATTAGGATTCGTAGCAGCAGGAGCGATAATACCACCAGGACACATGCAAAATGAAAAAACTCCTTTTCCGTCAACCTGCTGAACAAGGCTATAAGAAGATGGCGGAAGAAATTCATCTCTTACCACGCAATGATATTGAACAGAATCGATCAGAGACTGTGGATGTTCTACTCTTACACCCAATGCAAATGGTTTGAATTCGATTGTGATGCTTTTATTATAAAGCATTAAAAAGATATCTTTTGCAGAATGACCTGTGGCAAGAATAACGGAATCTCCTTCAATGGATTCGCCATCTGCAGTAACTACTTTTTTAATAATGCCATCTTGTATTATAAGATCGGTTACCTTTTTTTCAAACAAAAATTCTCCACCGCTTTCAATGATCTGCTTTCTGATCGCAGTCATTATTTGTGGTAACTTATTTGTACCAATATGCGGATGTGCCTCATAAAGTATCTTTTCATCAGCTCCAAACTGTACCAATAAATTTAAAATGCGATTTATATCACCACGTTTTGTGCTTCGGGTATATAATTTCCCATCGCTGTAAGTTCCGGCGCCACCTTCGCCAAAACAATAATTGCTTTCAGGATTAATAATTCCTTTTTTATTTAACACAGCTAGGTCCCTTCTTCTTGATTTTACATCTTTACCCCGTTCAAGGATTATTGGTTTAATTCCTTTTTCTATTAATTGCAAAGCTGCAAATAATCCGGCTGGCCCAGCCCCGATAATTATTACCTTATTTTTTGCATGCGAAACATCGCCAAATTGAATGCTAATATTTGGCCTGTGATGATATGGTTCATTTATAAAAGCCTCGACAGAAAGATTAATAAATACTTGCCGGCTTCGTGCATCGATCGATCTTTTAAGAATATTAAAACCCGAAACTGAGTTCTTGCCGGCTTCCGCTTCAGTTGCTATTAATTGATTTATAAAACTGTTATCGGCAGCTTCAGATGGTTTGAGGCGAAGTGATAATAATTTTTTCATTCGATGGCCGGATTTTTATTCCGGAACATTTTGCAAAGTTGCTGGATTTTATCCAAAAAAATAGCTGCCACAAAAGGGCAGCTAATTCAGAGTCTGTTATTTAGTTTAGTTAGAAAGTTTCAATTCACTTCTGCGGTTCAATGCTCTTCCTTCTGCTGTACCGTTAGTTGCAACCGGGCTTTCTTCTCCAAAACCAGTGGCAGTTAACCTGCTCGCATCAATACCTTTACTAACCAGGTAATTCATAACAGTTGCAGACCTGTTATTGCTCAACTTTTGGTTATATGCATTAGTACCTGAGTTGTCTGTATGACTTTCAATAGCCAATTTATAACTCGGATTGTCTTTCAGTATCTGTACCAACTCATCTAATGGTGCATAAGATTTCTTTTGCAGCTTGGCACTGTTCAAATCAAAGTAGATGCTTTTTGCAATAGCAGCTGTTTTTGCAATCACATCTTCTTTTACTGTTGGGCAACCCTGGTTAGATGCCGGACCAGCTTCATCAGGACAACGGTCAGTAGCATCAGGAACACCATCACCATCACGGTCTGTGATCGGGCAACCATCATTCTTAGTTGAGCCTGGTTCATCAGGACAACGATCTTTATTATCTGTCACACCGTCTTTGTCGCGGTCAGGATAAGGACAACCATCCAATTCGGGATAACCTGCCATTTCAGGGCATTTATCTTTATCATCAAATATTCCGTCTTTGTCAGTATCAGGAACAGGACATCCTTCGTATTTAGTAACACCAGGAACAGTTGGACATTTGTCCCTGCTGTCAAATATTCCATCACCATCAGTGTCTTTATCAACAGGAGGAGCAATAACAACTACTTTTTCTTCAGGCCATGGTTTTGGTTTGCGGAACCTTAATCCCAAAGTGATCTGGAAACCACGGTTGTTCATTGAAATTTGGGGGGCCGTAGTATATACTTTTTTGAAACCATGCATATAACGGGCATTCAGAACAATGTCTTTCCATGGCCACCATTCCATACCCCATGTAGTGTACGCATCAAACTCTTCAACCGATTTAGTGATATTAAATTCACCAAACTTGTTATTTTCTTTACCATAAATAATGGCATCAACCTGAGGACCAGCAAATGCAGCAAGCTTTTTAGAAAATTGATATTTTATTAAAACAGGGACTGAAAAATAATTAAATCGTAGGTTCTGTTTTTCATTGAACTCATTTTTTAGATCGCCACCCATGGAAGAATACAAGAACTCAGGTTGGATCGAGAAGGGAGATTTTTTACCTACAGGAAAGTTTACAAAGGCACCAGCAACATAACCGGTGCGGAAATCGGATTCCATAATCCCGGGAATTTTTCCATTCAATTTTAATCGGGAAACGTTGACGCCGGTTTTAATACCAAGTGAAGGCTTACGCTTTTCGATCGTCTGGCTTGTTGCAGGTAATGAAATAATAACAAAAAATACCGATGTAAGTAATAGTACAAATTTTCTCATAGCAGTGTAAATTGGGTGCCCTAAAGTAAGGATAAATTCCAATCCAATCAAGAAAGTTTTTTTTCCAATTTTAAAGAATTCTAATGGCTATTCTTTTAAAAATAATTTTCCTCTTTATCCATATTAATGATAAAAGTATCTACCTTGAGTAGTCACCTTTGTTATGAGAAGACCCACTATTTACCCATTATTAATTGCTATATTTTTTACAGTCTCCTGTAACACTTCTTACCAGGCGCAAAATGTACAATACAGCAGCTATAAGATCCAACAAAATGCTGCTGAAAACAAATCACTCACAACAATTATAAAACCATATTCTGATAGTGTAAACAAATTGATGAATGTGGTTATCGGTTATAATGAGGCGAACCTTGAACGTAAAAGGCAAGGCAATATGCTGGGCTATTTTATAACAGATGCTTATTTGGAAATGGCAAGACAAAAAGTAGACGCTAAGGTTGACGCGGCATTTATGAACTCAGGCGGTATTCGTTTACCAGAATTACCTGCCGGGGCTATTACACAGGGTAAAATTTATGAGCTAATGCCATTTGATAACCTGATGGTATTATTAAAAATGAACGGGAGTTTACTTAAACAATATCTTGATACATTAGCAGCAAATGATGGGGTAATTGAATCAGGTATTACAATGGATATACAAAACAGAACTGCCCAAAATGTAATGGTTGGCGGCAAACCTCTTGATTTAAATGCAGATTATACAATTGCACATTCAGATTATGTTGTGATCAATTCAAACCTGCTGAAAAATATTAACCGCACTACTAATGGCTATCTGCTTCGTGATGCAATAATTGATTATGTGAAATTCATTAATGGGCAGGGTAAAAAAATAACAGTATTAAATAAGGATAGGATCGGTTATGTTAACTAGAAAAGCTTTTATATATAATAATATAATGGCGGCAGGTACTTTGCTTGCAGGTAATTCCTTAATAAATGAATTAACTGCTGACGCAAAGGCATACCGGCTTACCGTGTTACATACAAATGATGTTCATAGCCGCATTGATCCTTTTCCGATGGATGGAGGAGTTAACCAGGGATTGGGAGGCGTGGCTGCAAGGGCTGAGATAATCGGAAAAATACGAGAAAAGGAAGAACATGTTTTATTATTAGATGCAGGCGATATATTCCAGGGCACGCCATATTTTAATTTTTACAAAGGCGAACCGGAAATAAAAGCAATGAGTTCGATGAAATATGATGCCACCACCATTGGTAATCATGATTTCGATGCGGGACTTGAAAATCTTGCAACTCAATTGACTAATCATGCAAACTTTCCAATGCTTGTTGCGAATTATGATTTTACCGGTACACCGATGGAATATAAGCATCAGCCATATAAGATATTCAGGAAAGGGAAAATAAAAGTGGGTGTTTTTGGTGTTGGCATTGAAATGGCAGGATTAGTGTCCGAAAATCTTTCTGCCGGTACAAAATATCTCGACCCGGTAGGGAAAGGAAATGAAACGGCATATAAATTAAAAAAAGAAAAAGATTGCGATCTTGTAATTTGCCTTTCTCATCTTGGCAACGCATATTCTGATAATAAAGTAAGTGATAAACGATTAGCTTTGGAAACTGAAAATATTGATCTTATAATTGGAGGGCATACGCATACATTTTTAAATGCCCCTTTGGTATATAAAAATAAAAAAGGAGATGATGTGATGGTAAATCAGGTCGGATGGGCAGGTATTAATCTTGGAAGGTTAGACTTCGATTTCTCAAAATATTCAAAGAAAAAATTATCCGGAGCAAGTTCAATTACGGTTACAAAAAAAACCGAGGAATAAAAATTTTTTATTAGAAAAGATTTTTAGATATTCGTCCTCCTGTGAATTTTTTTTGATGTCCTTATGAATAACCGGCGGAATATAAAGAAGATTCTTAACCCGATATAAATTGCTTACTAACTGATGGAGAAGAATGCTGAAAAAGTTTGGACCAATTGTTTAAAGATCATCAAAGATATTGTTGAATGGCAGCACTTCAAAACATGGTTTGAGCCAATCAAACCGGTCTCAATAAAAAATAATATTCTTGTTATCCAGGTTCCAAGTCAATTTTTTTTCGAATATCTCGAAGAACATTATGTAAATTTATTGGCCAAGACATTAAAAAGAGAATTAGGTAAAGAAGCCCGTCTCGAATATCGCATCATGGTGGATAGTGGCAGTAAGACAAAAGAACCAGTAATGATGGATATACCGGGACAGGGTTACAAAATGTATCCCAATAACGAAATGGATTTTCCTCTCATCATAAACAATCCTGTAAAGAACCCATTTGTAATCCCGGGATTGAAGAAAATGCAAATTGATCCGCAGCTGAACCCTGTTTATCTTTTTGATTCATTTATCGAAGGTGATTGCAATCGGGTTGCACGCCGTGCAGGAAAAACCGTAGCGGAAAAACCGGGAGCCAACTCATTTAACCCACTTGTTATTTATGGTGGCGTTGGTTTAGGCAAAACACATCTTGCACAAGCTATCGGAAACGAGGTAAAAAGAACGCATCCGAATAAAGTGGTGCTTTATGTAAGCTCAGAAAAATTCATTAACCAGTTCATGGATCATAGTCGCAACAATGCGATCAATGATTTTATTCATTTTTATCAACTGATCGATGTATTAATAGTAGATGATGTGCAGTTTTTTGCAAAAGCTGAAAAAAGCCAGGACGCATTGTTCGCAATTTTCAATCATCTTCATCAATCAGGCAAGCAATTAGTGCTTACAAGTGATAAACCGCCAAAAGACCTTGAAGGCGTACAGGAAAGACTATTGAGCCGTTTCCGCTGGGGGCTCAGCGCCGATCTGCAGGTTCCTGATTATGAAACAAGGATCGAGATCCTTGAAAGAAAAATGAAGCATGATGGATTGGAAATGCCTAAGGAAGTAGTAAAATATATTGCTTATAACATCAGTAATAACATAAGGGAATTAGAAGGTGCGCTGATATCATTGCTGGCACAATCTTCGCTAAACAGGAGAGAGATCGATCTTGATCTTGCAAAAAAAGTGCTTAGAAATTTCGTCAAATCATCCAGCAAGGAAATCACCATCGAAACCATTCAAAAAATGGTTTGCGATTATTTCGATGTGCCATACGATAAGCTTTTACAAAAAACAAGGAAGAGAGAAATTGTACAAGCAAGACAAATAACAATGTATTTAGCCAAAGCATTTACCAAGAATTCACTCAAAACAATTGGTGAACATTTCGGGGGTCGTGACCATACTACAGTAATTCATTCCTGCCAAACGGTGAAAGATCTGATGGACACCGATGGCGTTTTCCGCGAAAATGTGCTGGAACTTCAACAAAAAGTACAATTAGCGGCAATGTAATTAAGAAGAAAAATCAAATATCAAGTTCCAAATTCCAATTTGATGTTTAATTGGGATTTGGAATTTGTTTTTTGGGATTTGTTGACGTTAATCTTTATTTTTGCCACCCCTTTAAAAAAGGGAATCGGGAAGTAGCGCAGGCCGGTAGCGTATCCCGATTGTGATCGGGAGTGGTCGGAGGTGAATGAGTTGAAAAATTGATCGGCAAATATTATTCGGGAAGTAGCGCAGGCCGGTAGCGCACCTGGTTTGGGACCAGGGGGTCGCAGGTTCGAATCCTGTCTTCCCGACATGATGGGTCGACCCGATACAATCGGGTTCTTCCCGACTTAAAGGATCGCCTCGATTTTAATCGGGGCGTTCCTAACTAAGATTATAAATTCAGTCATTTTCTCAGGGTGAGGTGGATGAGTGGCTGAAATCAACGGTTTGCTAAACCGTCGTACGACCTTAAAGTTGTACCGAGGGTTCGAATCCCTCCCTCACCGCATCGCAGCTGTTTCAGTTTTTGAGGCAGCTTTTTTATTTATATACCTGATAAATTTTCGATAGATCAGAAGGGACAGAATTGCTGAGAGGATACCAATGCACATTCCAGCCAGAATATCAGTAGGAAAATGCTGGGCAAGATAAACTCTTGAATAGGCCGCCAATAAAGCAAGTATTGGAAGAAGGATTGACCAGAATTTTTTATTTATCATATGTGCCATAATAAGAGCCATAGTAAATGCTGTAGTTGCATGTCCGGAAGGAAAACTATGAGACGTTTTCATATCAACTCCGGTAACCATGTGGACCGGAAAATTATCTGCTAAGTATTTAATTGGTCTTAACTCATCAGGATAAACAACCCTTTTTATAAACTGGGCCAGGATGGTTGAGATCAAAATGCCTGCAACCACAGCAATAAAATATTTTCTTTTAAAGAAAAAACAGAATAAACCTAATGGCACCCACATTATTCCATCGCCATAGTGAGTAAAGTATTTGAAAAACTGGTCAGCAAATTCGCAGTGATTACTATTGATGAGTTGAAATGTTTCATTTTTCCCCAGTACAAGTATTAATATAACTGTGGTAATGCCAATGATGATGGCAAAAAAGAAAGCGATGCCGAAATTATTTACCGGTCTTTCCTGGAGCAAGGATAGATTTTTTACAAAAGTAATACGAGTTCAGCAGCTCTCATAATGTGATGCCAGCCAGCTCAAGACTTTTCTTTTTCAGCTTCCTTATCTCAACATCTCCGATAATTGGCTCAGGTGCCAATATCAGTGATATATTATTTTCTTTCCACCATTTCGAATCCTTAAGTTCTGAGAAAGGCAAAACACCAATAAGATAATTCCGATTCTGGTAAGCATGCCATTCTTCAATCCATTCAAATTTTTCTTTGGGAATGTATACGCCATTATCAAAACTGATATACACTTTCAGGTAAAAATCATCTGTAAGATGGTTTTTCTGATGATGATACAGTTTTTTATACTCGTAATGATAATCATATCGCAAAGCAGAAATATCACTCAACACTGCTGAACCTGTAGGGAAACTACCGGCGCCCTTTCCATAGAAGAACTGCTTGTCAGAAAATCCGCTTTCAATAACCACGCCGTTATATTCATTTTTTACAAAGGCAAGCTGATCGTTTTGATTTACGAACTGTGGCAGAACAAATGCAGCAATTCCTCCATTATCAAGTTTTTTCGCCTGGGCCACTAACTTTATTTCATAATGTTTTTCCCTTGCAACCGCAGCATCATTTTGATTAATGTTTTGTATTCCGGTGAAAACAAGATTCCCTGGTTTTTCAACAATGCCATAAGAATGATTTAATAGAATGGTCCATTTATTCAATGCATCATAACCTTCTATATCAAGCGTTGGATCTGTTTCTGCAAAACCCGCTTGCTGGGCGAGTAATAATGCTTCCCTGAACTCCAGTTTATCTTCAAACATTTTTGTAAGAATAAAATTGGTAGTGCCGTTTGCGATGGCTTTTACTGACTGCACCAGGTCATTATCATAATATTCTTCGAGGTTGCGAATAATAGGGATTGATGCACAGGCTGCCGCTTCATACAAAACTGCAAGCTTGGTTTGCTTTTGAAGACCTAAAAGCTCCGGCATATTTTCAGCAAGCATTTTTTTGCTCGAACTCACTGCGTCTTTCCCATTTTTTAAAGCTGTGGTTACTATCTCAAATGCCGCTTCTGTTTCATTGATCACTTCTACGATCACATTTATCTCGGGATCAAAAAGCAACTCATTTTTGTCTGTAGTAAATAATTCAGCCGGAGCATTTCTCTTTTTATCCGGATGTTTAATACAGATCTTTTTAATAGTAGCTTTTAATGAAGGGGTTTGATTCAGGATATGATAAAGACCTTCGCCTACAACGCCAAAACCAAATAAACCGATCGTAAGATTTTTGTGATAACTCATTTTCTTTTTTTATTAATTAAAATAGCAGCCCGGAACTATTACAAACAAAAAAGCTCACCCGATGAGTCAGGTGAGCTTTAAATATTTTGAAAATTATTTTTTAAGCTTGAACGCTGACTTATCTGTTCTCGCCTAAGGCGAGATGGAATTGGCACCTTGCACAGTCCGATAAGATCGGAATGGCAGGTTGTCAAGGCTTCATCGGGCCATATCCCTCAGCCTTTCTTGATAAGCATCTGTTTGAAATTTCTAAAGAACTGCCACAAAGATAACAGGAGAGGAGTGAAAGTCCCAAAAAACAAATAACAAATTCCTTTATAGGAGTCCTGTGGACATTTTTTGCAAACGGTTATTTGAAGGGAAACAATACCGACACATTATTGTTGTTATCTTCGTTGCCCTTTTTAATATGGCGAAATCGAAAGATAATGGGATCACTGTTGAGAAAATAAATCATGAGGCTATTGAGGTGCATGGTGCAAGAGTGCATAATCTCAAGAACATTGATATTTCTATTCCAAAAAATAAATTGGTTGTAATTACCGGAATCAGCGGTAGTGGAAAATCTTCACTTGCTTTTGATACAATTTATGCCGAAGGACAACGCCGTTATATGGAAACCTTTGGCGCTTATGCACGGCAATTTATCGGTGATATGGAAAGACCTGATGTAGATAAGATCACCGGTCTGTCACCTGTTATTTCAATTGAACAAAAGACAACTAATAAAAACCCGAGATCAACAGTTGGAACTGTTACCGAGATATATGACTTCCTGCGCCTTTTGTTTGCAAGAATAGGAGAGGCTTTTTCTTACAACACCGGCAAACCGATGGTAAAATGGAGTGAAGAAGAAATTGTCGAAAATATTTTTAGAAAGAATAAGGGTAAAAAAATTTCGCTGCTTGCTCCATTAGTACGGGGGCGAAAAGGTCATTACCGTGAATTATTTGAAGATGTTCGTAAGAAAGGGTTTTTAAAAGTAAGAATTGATGGAGAAGTAAAAGACCTGGTTCCAAAAATGCAGGTGGATCGTTATAAGATCCACGATATAGAATTAGTGGTGGATCGTTTGCAGGTAACTGATGATCTGAAATCAAGACTAAGCCAAAGTGTGCAACAAACCCTGAAACTTGGAAAAGATCTGATGTTTTTACTGGTAGATGAAAAGCAGCTTGTTCAATATAGTAAGCAACTGATGTGTGAGGATACTGGAATCAGTTACGAAGAGCCTTCGCCAAACGCATTTTCATTCAACTCTCCTTATGGTGCATGCCCAACCTGCAAAGGACTTGGAAGCATTTTTACAATAGATATGGAGATGGTGGTACCTGATAAAACAATAAGTGTGATAGAAGGAGGAATTTCACCTTTGGGTGAGGAAAGAGATGCAAGTGTGTTTCGGCAAGTGGTGGAGTTCGCAAAAAAATATAAAATAAAACTGGATGTTCCCGTAAGTAAATTGACACAGCAACAACTGGATCTTCTTTTATTCGGGGATAAAAATATTAATCCATCACTGGAAATAGATGCAGCTGATGAAACAGTGCCTCATGAATATACAGGAAGCTATGAAGGAATAGTGCCCATGCTGAAAAGATGGTTTGTTTCAACAAGCAGTACAGAATTTTTAAGAGATTGGGTACAGCAATTCACAACATTAAAAACCTGTGGCAGTTGTAAAGGGGCAAGATTAAAAAATGAAAGTCTTTGGTTTAAAATCCTTGGAAGGAATATTTCCCAGCTTGGCGAAATGAATCTTGATAACCTTGCAGCATGGTTTGATGGTATTGAATTAAGAATTACAGATAAGCAAAAAAATATTGCAAAGGATGTTTTAAAAGAAATAAGAGAACGACTTCAATTTCTTCTGGATGTCGGATTGACTTACCTCACACTTAACAGGCCATCAAAAAGTCTTAGCGGAGGTGAGTCGCAAAGAATAAGATTAGCAACGCAGATCGGCTCGCAATTACAAGGTATCACTTATATTCTTGATGAACCTTCTATCGGACTGCATCAAAGAGATAATCATCGGTTGATTGATGCGCTGAAAAATCTTCGTGATATTGGTAACAGTATATTAGTTGTTGAGCATGATAAAGACATCATGTTATCAGCCGACTATTTAATTGATATTGGACCAAAGGCAGGATTTCATGGAGGAAGGATTGTTGCACAGGGAATACCAGCACAAATGCTAAAGCTTGATACGCTTACTGCAAGTTATCTGAATGGTCATCATCGGATTGCTGTTCCCGGAGAAAGAAGAAAAGGGAATGGGAAATTCATTGAGCTAAAAGGGGCGAAAGGAAATAACCTGAGAGGTCTTGATGTAAAATTTCCGCTGGGAGAATTTATCGTCGTCACCGGAGTCAGCGGCAGTGGCAAATCAACATTGATCAACGAAACACTTTATCCTATTCTGTCAACACATGCTTATGGATCCAGAGTAACACCGCTTGAATATAAAAATGTAAAGGGCCTTGATGAAATTGATAAAGTGATCGAGATAGATCAATCACCGATCGGCCGTACACCCAGAAGCAACCCTGCAACTTACTGTGGATTCTTTACTGATATAAGAACATTGTTTGCATCTATACCGGAAGCAAAGATCCGCGGATATAATGCAGGCCGGTTTTCATTTAATGTAAAAAGCGGAAGATGCGATGTGTGTGAAGGAGGTGGTATGAAAGTGATTGAAATGAATTTTTTACCTGATGTATATGTGCACTGTGAAAAATGCAATGGTAAAAGATATAACAGGGAAACATTGGAGATCCGGTACAAAGGGAAATCGATCGCCGATGTGCTTGATATGACCGTGGAAGAAGCGGTTGAATTCTTTCAACACATACCTTACATATACCGTAAAATAAAAGTGTTGGGAGAAGTAGGATTGGGTTATATTACTCTTGGTCAAAGTGCAGTTACATTAAGTGGGGGCGAAGCGCAGAGGGTAAAACTTTCAACTGAACTTGGAAAAAAAGATACCGGTAAAACGTTTTACATACTTGATGAACCAACCACAGGCTTGCATTTTGAAGATATTCAGCATTTACTTTATGTTCTAAATAAATTGGTAGATCGTGGCAATACAGTGCTGGTGATCGAGCACAATATGGACGTAATAAAAGTTGCCGATCATATTATTGACCTTGGTCCCGAAGGTGGTGATGGCGGGGGTAAAATTTTATTTGAAGGCACGCCGGAAGGCTTAGTAACATGTAAAGAGAGCTACACCGCAGAGTTTCTTTCCCATGAATTAAAATAAAAAAACCCGCAGCTTTTTTCAGGAGGGATAAGGGTTAATCGTTTTCAAAATGAAAGTTGTTTTACCAACGGCTTCATTCAGGGATTACAGATTAAACTTTTCCTGGACTGCGGGAGTTTTTTTTGGTAAATAAAAGAGCAAGTTTAAAGTGTCCAATAAGGATGGCAGCAGGTGTTCAATAAAATTATAATACATACATGAGAGTAACAATAGAGAACGGATCAGGTTTTAGTCACCAGGTATTGCATTTTAAAGAGCCCGCTGCCCTTATTGGAACTGCCTTAAATATTGTAAAGAACTACTTGATAATAATTTTTCCCGACTCACTCATCTCGTCATTTTTAAAAACCTGGTAAGTGTAAATTCCTTTTTCCAGGCCATCTATTTTTTTATGATCCTTTTCATTCATTTTGTAGTGAACCATGATCGTTCCCTGTGTGTCGAATACAAAAAAGTCAACTTCTGCATTCACAACATTTTTAACATGCACAACTTTTTTAAGCACATCAGGGTAAATCTTTACTTCCCTTTCTTTTCGTGACACCTTTGTTCTTTTTGCTTCAACTGCGTTTGTATTCTCAGTTACTGTGCATGACTGGGCTGAACCCAGTAAAAATGCCAGGCCGGAAAAGAGAGATAATTTTTTTAAGTAGGATGATGTAGAGTTTGTTTTCATATTGGTTCGGATTTTGGGGGGTGGATTAAAAGTATATCGGGCATCGCAACTGTCGCAAAGCCTTTCGGTTTGGCGAATTGTTTCCGTTCAGCCTCCAGCCGAATCGTAGAATGGTGGAAAAATATGAATCCATTTCTTTCGGATCGCCACGCTGCCTGCCGATATAAGGTCTTGTAATGTTGCGGAAGGGCTCACGGTTATGCAATTGATATGCGATGGGTACATCAGCCGGAGCCAGGTATTGAGAAAAATTAATAGGGTCAATATATTTTGTACTTACATCATCAATATAATCGGTGAATGTTTTGCGATGTAATATTTCTAAACCAACATATAGATTTTCCTTGATGAAGTATTTAAATCCACCGCCCATTGGAATTTCGAGCTGTGTCAGTTTGTATTCTTTTCTGTCAGGATATTGCGACATTCCTTGTCCTTCAAGGCGAAGCGGTTTTAATTCCACCAATTGTTTTGAA
>Ga0209798_10000630_pt1 | contig 21475 bp, 10 predicted proteins | sample DOMMetBare3Fresh_FD_187475 | JGI IMG/M metagenome (GOLD analysis project Ga0209798, IMG submission 187475) | Wetland sediment microbial communities from St. Louis River estuary, USA, under dissolved organic matter induced mercury methylation -... | ecosystem: Environmental > Aquatic >... | reverse complement strand
GTGGGCGGCAAATTATGTCATTAAATTCGGTGAATTAGAACCCTGGAAACGTGCGGCTCCTCAGGAAATCTCCAAATAAAAGTCGAGTGCAAAATGACGATTACTAACTATACTCAGCTCGCGCTGATGATAACTCTGGTTTTGAGCATTGTATCCTCTGCCACGGCCCAGGAATCCAATCCGGGCGCACTGGCTCCTGTTCAGCTGCACCTCATGCCAATGCCGGCTGTGGTGCAAAGGCAGCCCGGTCGCCTGAACATCAACAGCAGCTTCAACGTGACGACCAAAGGATTTGCCGATGATCGACTGCGACGGAGCATTACGCGCATGATCGGACGGCTGGCGGGACAAACGGTAATGACTTTGCAGTTTGAGCCCGCGAGCGACGAGGGCACAGCCACGCTCCTCATCGAATGTGCTGGGGCCGGAAGCGCGATACCGCTACTCAGTGAAGATGAAAGTTACAGTTTGGAGATCACTGACAAGCAAGCACGCCTCAAGGCGGCCACAGTCGTGGGAGCCCTGCGCGGCCTGGAGACATTCCTGCAATTACTCGAGGGTGACCGGACGGGCTTCTACTTTCCGGCGGTCAGGATCCAGGATCAGCCACGTTTTCCCTGGCGCGGGTTACTGATCGACGTTGCCCGTCACTATCAGCCGCCAGAGGTCCTCAAGCGCAATCTTGACGCGATGGCTGCCGTCAAGCTCAATGTGCTGCACTGGCACCTGACCGAGGACCAGGGGTTCCGCGTCGAGAGCAAAAAATATCCAAAGCTCCATTCGCTGGGATCGGACGGACAGTTTTACTCGCAGGACCAGGTGCGCGACATCATTGCCTACGCGGCAGACCGCGGCATTCGAGTGATGCCTGAATTTGATATTCCCGGCCATGCCACCAGTTGGCTGGTGGGTCATCCGGAACTCGGCAGTGCTCCCGGCCCTTACAAAATTGAGCGTGGCGCAGGTATCTTTGAGCCCGCGCTCGATCCCACTCGCGAAGACACATACAAATTTCTTGACACTTTTTTTGGCGAAATGGCCGCGCTTTTTCCCGATGCCTACATGCACATCGGCGGCGATGAAAATGAAGGGAAGCAGTGGGATCGCAATCCACAAATTCAAGCCTTCATGAAAGAGAAAGACATCAAGGACAATCACGCCTTGCAGGCTTACTTTAATCAACGGGTCTTGAAAATCTTACAGAAGCACCACAAGAAGATGATTGGCTGGGAAGAGATTCTGCACCCAAATCTCCCCAAAGACGCCGTTATTCAATCCTGGCGCGGAGCGGCGTCGCTCGCAGAGGCTGCCCGCAAGGGTTACAACGGAATTTTGTCGGCTGGCTACTACATCGATTTAATTTTCCCCGCGTCGCAACACTACCTGGCGGATCCAATTCCGCAAAACACCACTCTGACAGCCGCAGAAGCGAGCCATGTTCTCGGCGGTGAAGCAACCATGTGGAGCGAGTGGGTAAGCCCGGAGACGATTGATTCGCGCATCTGGCCGCGCACGGCCGCGATCGCCGAGCGACTCTGGTCACCGCGACAGGTCAGCGACATCGATGACATGTACCGCCGATTGTCGGTGATTAGTCGGCAATTGGAGGAATTAGGTCTGACTCACGAGAAGAACTACAACATGATGCTCAGACGTCTCGCGAATGGCCAGGATATCGCCCCGCTCCGCACGCTGGCTTCGGTCATTGAGCCGGTTAAGGAATACCGCCGCTATCAAATGCGCCCGCAGACTATGCTTAGTCCATTGACCGGGTTGATTGACGCTGCTCGGCCGGACAGCGAAGCCGCTCGGCAGTTCGCCTCCTATGTAGACGGCTTTTTATCCGATGCTCCGCGCTTAGCGCTCTATCAACCGAACCTCGACGTTATACTGCGCGACTGGCAAACTGCCGGCCGCGCTCTCGGACCGATGATCGACCAGTCGCCGGCGCTACTGGAGGCAAGACCTCTGGCAAACGATTTATCGGCTATCGCCGCAGCAGGACTGGAAGCGCTGTCGTATCTCTCGACAGGTAACCCGGCCACCATGCAGTGGCGTGACGCCCAACTGGCCAAACTCGACGAAGCGGCTAAACCAAAAGCTGCCCTGGAATTCGCGATCATCACGAGCGTGCGAAAGTTGGTAAACGCCGCGGCGGAACCGCCGCGAACGAGAGCCAACTTGTCGGAACCAAAGAAGTGAGTCACTCATTAAGCAGCCGGCATTGATTATCGATATCGCGGCGTGAGCGCCAGCTCGTTCATTCGCGGTGCCGCTTTGCGAGCAACACATAAAGCGAATGACCCGGTCGAACAACTCTCGACCTTCGCAACCAAAGGCAGGCCGACAGCAAACGCACTTGGTATTCTCCGCATATATTCCCTCCATCAGGAAACTGTGTCTTGCCGCCGTTCTGGCGACCGGCTATTTCGCCTGCTTCAATACGACTAAGGTCTTAGCGAATCCGCCTGATTCAATTCCGCTCGAATTTGTAGATGTCACTACCTCGGCGGGAATCAAATGGGGCCTGAAAGCGCTGACGCCGGGGCCAGCTTATCTTATCGAAACGATGGGAGGTGGCGGTGGCTTCATCGATTATAACGGCGATGGTCTCTTGGACATCTATCTGGTCTGCTACTCGCAGATGTCGCAGCCCGCTCGAGGGGCAGAGCTACGAGACGCTCTGTACCGCAATAACGGCAACGGCACCTTCACCGACGTGACGGTGAGTGCCGGCATCTCCAATAGCATGAGAGGCATGGGTATGGCCGCAGGGGACTATGATAACGATGGCTGGCCCGACCTTTACATAACCGGATATGGCGCAAGCATACTCTACCGCAATAACGGAAATGGAAAATTCAGTGATGTGACCGCTCGGGCCGGAGTCAACAATAGTTTATGGGGAACCAGCGCGGCCTTCTTTGATTATGACAACGATGGCCTGCTCGATCTTTATGTGTGTAACTATCTCATTTACGACGAGAAGGACCTACCGTGCACTCTCTATGACCACCAGCCGTACTGCTCGATCGCCCGGTTCAAAGGATCAGCAGCAAGGCTGTTTCACAACAATGGAGACGGGACGTTTACCGATCTCAGTGAACGGGCGGGTATCGCGAAGCCGGCTGGTAAGGGCCTGGGCGTCGTCGCGCTGGATTATGACAACGACGGACGGATGGACATTTTTCAAGCGAATGATGCCGCGGCCAATTTCCTTTATCACAACAACGGCAACGGCACATTTTCCGACGTGGCACTTGAAGCAAGTGTGGCTCTTGATCCGGACGGCAATGCGCGTGGTGGCATGGGTGTGGACGCGGCGGATCTTGACGGCGATGGCTATTTGGAGATTTTCGTGGCGAATTTTTCCGATCAGACAAACGCCCTGTTTCACAATGACCACCACGGGTTGTTTACGGAAATTACCAACCAAATGGGCCTGGGCGCAATCAGTATTCAGATGAGCGGTTTTGGCTCACGATTTTTTGATTATAATAACGATGGCCTGGTGGATCTCTTCGTTCTTAACGGCCATCCTTTTGAACCCATCAACAAGATATTTCCAAACATCACGTACGCTGAGCCACCCTTTCTGTTTGAGAATACGGGCAAAGGGTTTCGCGACGTAGCCCCCAAGCTTGGCGCTCCACTCAGGAGACTCTATGCCGGGCGCGGTCTTGCCGTGGGTGATTTTGACAATGACGGTGATTCGGATCTGTTACCGCTGAATGTAGGAGAACCACCCGTGCTGTTGCGCAACGATGGAGGCAACCAGAATCACTGGCTCGGGCTCAGCCTGATTGGCAGCCTGAGTAATCGAGATGGAGTTGGAGCTAAAGTCACTGTGACGACGCGTGGAAAGCGCCGCGGTAAAGAACGCCTGGGCGGCACCAGTTACTGTTCCGCTTCCGACCCGCGTTTATTGTTTGGATTGGGATCAGCGATGACGATTGATCGATTAGAAGTGAATTGGCCAAGCGGCCAGGTCACCCTCCTGAGAAACATTCGCGCCGATCAATACCTCACCATCAGGGAAGCCTCCAGGAAGCAAAATCCGCGGGCGGCAAGCCGCAGTGGCCGCGCTGTGCTTCATCGCAGACCCTGAACAATCCCCGCTTCTTAACCTGCTCAACCCAGGATTTCGGCGAGCTCCTCATGCCCACGTAACAGCTCACCTAACTGCGTCGCTTGCTTGCCCCGGTTATTTTCGGAGTGCCGCTGCCCGAACCCTCAACAACCTTGACGTAACGATTGAGGCCAGGGTTCGTGAGCCTGTCGATCCTGCCGCTGGGCCAGCGAATCTCCACATAGTCGATCTTTGCAGTGGAGCCGAGACCCAGGATCTCGCGGGGATCGTGTGAGGCCAGATAGCTGCCGCCCGCAGTCTTCAAACGGCTTCGTTTCACACCTCCCGCCAGCCAGGTGATTACAGTCCCAACGGCGGCGGGATTGCTCCTGGTGGCTACGAGCTGCAGACCGAGCCAATTGTTTCGATTGCCCCCTTCATTGCGCAGCAGCAACGGCGGTTCCCCGTTGTTTGACAACAGCACGTCGAGGTCGCCATCGTTATCAATGTCGCCAACAGCCAGACCGCGTGCGGAATAATCCCTCGTGAAAACAGCGCCGGACTGCAAACTTACGTTCCTGAAAACGTGCCCGGTATTCTCAAACAGCAGCAGCGGCTCCTTGTACTTCACGCGCGCGACACGCATCTCGATAAAATCGTCTGGATGTCCATTCGCCAGGAATAAGTCCGCGTCGCCATCATTATCATAATCAAAAAATTTTAGTCCCCAGCCGCTTAACAACTGCGTCGCAGTTCCAATTTCCCCGGGTTCGTCCGTAAAAGTCAGATCTTTTTGGTTGTGATACAAACTAAAGAATTCCTGGTCGATGTTGGCTACAAAGAGGTCCTGCCAGCCATCTTCGTCATAGTCCGCCGCGTCCACCCCCATTCCCGAGCGTGGCCTTCCGGCTACGCTATAGGCGACTCCCGCTGCCAATCCCACTTCCTCAAATTTTCCAGCGCCATCATTGATGAAAAGAAAATTGGGCATCGTATCGTTGGCGACAAACAGATCCAGCCAGCCATCGTTGTTAACATCCGTCGCGACCGCGCCGAAGGACTTGCCAGGTGAATCGGCAATCCCCGACTCCCTGCTCCGTTCAGTGAACTTGCCTCCACCATCGTTATGGAAGAGATGGCTGGGTCGAGGCTTGAACAGGCGGGGAACGCAATAGTAACGCCGGCTCAAAGTCTCATCCGTGCACAAAATGTTGATCGACTTTTCATAAACAACAAAGCTGGAAACGAACAGGTCCAGCCGGCCATCGTTGTCGTAGTCAAACCACACTGCACTGGTGGACCAGCCAGGTGCCGCCACTCCCGCTTTCTCAGCAACATCGGTGAATGTTCCATTCCCTTCATTGTGGTAGAGAATATTTCTCCCGTAACTCGTGACATAAAGGTCAACCCAACCATCACCATCATAGTCGGCCGCGGCGACACCCATGCCAAAAGTCCCGCCGGCTACTCCGGCCTTGTCGGTGATGTCGGTAAACGACCCGTCGTGATTGTTTCGGTAAAGCGCGTTCTTTAATGGAGCCGGCGGGGAATAGAAATCTGACGGGCCACTGTTGACCAGGTAGATGTCCATCCAGCCATCGTTGTCGTAATCAAAGAGTGCTCCACCCGGTCCCACGCTCTCGGGCAGATAGCGATCAGTCGAACGAGCGTTGTTATGAATCCAGGTTATGCCACTCGTTTTCGGCATCACTTCTGCGAAAGTAACCGCCGGCCTGGCCGCTCCCGGTTTTTGCGCGGCAACGCTGAAAGGTAAAGTAACAACCGCCATTAGAAGCAGGACGATCCTCGAATCTGCGGGCCAGCGTGATCCAACACACTGACCGCAGCTCCTGGCAGATCGCCGCAAGAGCAAACGTTTAAGCAAGCTTACCGGCTTTCCCGCCGCACTGGGCGTCTTGCCGCCCCAGAGAATGCGATTGGTATTATGGCTTGGGTGTTGGGGGTGAAATAACAAAAGTATCGCCTTCCCTCTGCTGTGCCTGGTCCTGGGCTTTAAGTCTTTCCACGGTTTGCATTTCGGCCTGCGCCCGCTTTTGATCTTTGAGCCGGGCGTAAAGCACTGCCAATTGATAGTGTGCTTTTGAATCGTCCGGATTCAGTCTGACTGCCAGCTCAAGTTCCTTCTGGGCCCGCGCGTAGTCCTTCAGCTTCAGATAGCTCGCGCCCAGAGCAACGTGCGCGTGTGCAAATGAGGGTGACACCTCGACCGCCTTTTCGAGCAGCGCTATAGCCCGCTCGTCCTGGTTCGCTTCCTGGACGATCAATCCCAGATAGTAAAATGGTTCGGGCACGCTGGGGTCGGCCTGGCTGGTCTTCTCGAGGTAACTCCTCGCCTCGCTGAATTTCTTCTGTTTGTACAGGACATAACCGAGATACAGCTGGCCCTGTGCATTATCGGGTTGCAGCGTGAGAGCTTTGCGAAAGAGTTGTTCGGCCGCGAACACATCCGCCTTCTTAAGCCACGCCGCGCCCAGCGCAATCAAGTAATTGGGCTCGTCCGGTTTCATTTTCACGGCCTGATCCAAGGACGACTGGGCCGCGTCAAAAACTCTGAGCCCCAAGGCTGCCACTCCGACTTTGTAAAGAAGTTCCGCGGAGTTACCAGCCAGCTCTCGCGCTTGTGACAGATACGACAATTGGGTTTGTGTATCTCCCCTGCTATGGGAGACTTTGGCCAGACCCAGGATGGCGTCGATATTGCCCGGCTCAGTCTGGAGCGCCTGAACGTAATTCTCTTCTGCCTTGTCCGTATTGCCTTTTGCGGAGTAGGCATCGCCAAGCAATGTCAGAAACGCTACGGAGGTTGGCTGTATCCCTTTCACCCTTTCAATGACGCCAATAGACGCGTCCAACTGTCCCCGGGAAAGCTGCATGCGCGCCAGCTTATAGTTGGCCTCGAGGTTGTTCGGGTCGAGCCGAATTACTTCTTCCAATTCCGAAACGGCTTTGTCGGGCGCATGTTTGAGGAGATAGAGGAAGGCAAGGTTCATGTGCACGGCCACGAACCCGGGATCAATCTTCGCAGCTCGCTGAAACAGGATTTCAGCTTCATGCAGCTTTCCCTGTTGGGCACGAATCGTACCGAGCAAATTGAGCGCCGCGGCTTCATTCGGCGCCTGTCTCAAAATGCTGTTCAGTTGCTGCTCGGCTTCGGCAAGCCGGCTTTCGCGAATCAGTGTGGCTGCTCGATCAAGTCGCGCCTGCTTATCAATTGACTGGGCCGCAGCAAATGGCCCGGTTAACAACAACAGCAGCGAAACCAGGATCCAGTGCACCCAGGGCGTTCGGCTCCGTCGCGCCGCCAGTAGATTGCTGGCGCTTGACTTGTGCTCCAGCCTCCGCAACAAACAGACGGGAATATCCGGCTTAACGTTGCGCCACTTTTTTGAAGTCCTTCTGCTCGACGACACCTTGCCCCTCTTTGATAGTGAGGATTTTGTTTACGGCGGCGCCGGCAACCTTGTCGACAGCGCCACTTGGCCAGTGAACCTCAATGAGATCTATCCTGGTTCTCTGCTCGAGTCCAAAAAGTAAACGCAGATCGTTCTGCGAAATGTAACTGCCGCCGCTGTGAACCTCGCCAACCTGTGTTAGATCGCCGGCCACGACCTTGACTCGCGCGCCAATGCCGTCACGATTACTTTTCACACCGATGGTCTGAATCAAAACGGAATTGTTCGCGTTGCCCCCGTCATTTCGCAATAACTGCGGCGGGCCGTCCAGATTATTGATGACCAGATCGCTGTCACCATCGTTATCGATATCGCCGCAGGCGGCGCCTCGCCCGGTCCGCAGTTCAGCGAATGGCGCCCCGAGTTGTGCCCCGACCTCCTCGAATGTGCCGTCACGTTTATTGTGGTGCACAAAATTGCGCTGCCGGTAAGTCGGTAGCTGCGGGTAAACGTGACCGTTGACAACCAGCAGGTCAACCCAGCCGTCGTCGTCATAATCAAAAAACCAGGTACCCCAGCCCACATAGGGCAGACTTACGGCCGCTACTTTAGCAGCGTAAGAAACATCCGTGAAAGAACCTTTGCCGTCGTTGTGGTAGAGAGTGTTGTAGTCATCGTCGAAGTTAGTGATGAACAAATCGAGCCGGCCATCGTGATCGTAGTCGCCAAGGGTCACGCCCATGCTGCCCTGCTCGCTGCCGTTTTCATTGACCGCGGTTCCCGAGGCAAATCCGATATCCTTGAAAGTGCCGTCGCCGTTGTTGTGGTAGAGGAAGTTGGGCGTCGAGTCGTTCGCAACAAAGATGTCCACCAACCCGTCCTCGTCAAAATCACTGGCCATCACGCCGAGCCCATAGTAGCCATCGGAATCAGAGACGCCGGCTTTTTTTGCAACCTCGGTGAACGTGCCATCGCCGTTGTTATGATAGAGCGCATCGCCTGCGCCCTTCAGTCCTCTCGGTCCGCATTGCACCGGTATCCCTTTGAATTGGCAGGTCCGGCCTTTGCCGAACTCCGGTAGATTGTCCACATCGAAATCTACATAGTTGGAGACAAAAAGATCCAGCTTGCTATCGTTATCATAGTCCACGAATGCCGCGCCGGTGGACCAACGCGGATCACTCACACCCGCCTTTTTGGTAACATCCGTGAAGGTGCCGTTGCCGTTATTTTTCAGCAGATGGTTTGGTCCCAGACAGGTAACATAGATATCGCGGAAACCGTCGTTATTGTAATCACCAATCGTCACACCCATGCCCCAGCCGATATCACCGACTCCGGCTTTGTCCGTCACCTCGGTAAACGTTCCCGCGCCGTTGTTGTGGTAGAGAACGCTCCTGGTCTTCTGCTTTGATTTCACCATCTCGACCGTCAGTGAGTTAACGAGGTAAAGGTCCAGATAACCATCGTTGTCGTAATCAAAGAGCGCCACGCCACCACTCATTGACTCCACGATGTACTTCTTCTCGGGCGAGGAGACGTGCTTAAACTTGATGCCGGCCTTATCGGTGACATCAGTGAAGCGCACGTCAATCGCCTGGCCTCTGACAATCAGGGCGGGCAACGTCAGGAAAGGGATCAGCAATAGCGTAATCAGCGCCGGAATGATTCTAATGGGCAAGAGTTAGCACCCTTATCGATCATGGTTTTGTTTGTCGCCGTTCATTCTCTTTCAATTGGCGTGAGGTCTCCAAATGGTTCTCGCCCTCCGTTTTTCGTCCGGCGGCAATATAGGCCCTGCCGAGTTGGTAATGAACGTATGGTTTGTCGGGCGCCAGCTTTGCCGACACCTCCAGTTCTGCAACTGCTTCGTTGACTTCGCCCTGTTGCAGCAGCGCCTTGCCCAGCTCGTAGTGGGCGTCGGCGAAATCTGGCTTGAGCTGAATTACTTCGCGCAACAATTTCACGCCGGCAGCAGTTTTTTGCTGGGCGAGGAGCACGAAGCCCAGATGATATTTGGCTTGCACGTCGCCAGGATTCAACCCCAGTTCGTCGGTAAATGCCTGCGCTGCTTCATCGAACTTTCCCGCCTTTATGTAAACCAGCCCGGAATAGTAACGGACCAGCGGCGTCTTCGGATCGAGCGACAAAGCGAGCTGTAATTCCTCCAGAGCCTTCTTCGTTTCGCCCTGCTCGTCATAGGCCTGGCCCAGCAAAATGTGGAGTTGGGGAGTATCCCCGCCGAGGACGACCATCTGCTGAATTACCTGATCAGCCCGCTCCTGCTTGCCCTCTTTGATCAGAGAGATGGCCAACGTGTAGTAGAGGCCGACATTGGAAGGATTGGCGGCGATTACTTCTGACAGCAGTCGTGAAGTTTCCGGGTACTTCTCCAGCATGAAGTAACTCAGCCCCAGCAACTGCTTAGCCTGGACATTTGCCGGATGAGCATTTAACTCGCGTTCAAGCGGTGTTGTCGCTTCTTTGTAGAGCTCAGCCTTGAAGGCAGCCAATCCCCAGTTGAAGTTGAGGCCTTCCAGTTCCGCATTCCACTGGGCCGCGAGCGCGAACTGCTCCTGCGCCCCCTTAAAATCTTTCTGGTCGGCGCGCAGCAGCCCAATCTGATTGTGGGCCGCGGCGACCACCTTTGAGTAATATGCCTCGCCGCTCTTAAGTTCCTGCGCGACAGTGGCGCCGGGCGTGGCCGATTCCGCGATCACACCCTCGAACGAGGCCATCTCCGGGAATTTGCCGCTTTGCTCGCGGAGGTTTGCCGCGTTCACGTAAAGCTCGCTTTTTTCCTTGTCGCTCTTCAGGGATTTAGACTTTAGCTCCGCGGCGAGCTGTAACTCTTTTTGAGCCGCTTCCGGCTGGCCGATTTTCAGCAGCGACTGACCCAGACGATAATGAGCGGTGGCCACCTGGTAATCATTGTGGTTCGCCGATGGATTGAGAGCGATGGATTTCCGGAGTACTTCAACCGCTTCCGCATACCTTTCCTTTGCCTGGTACGCCTGGCCCAAATGAAAATAAGGATCAGAGTTCGACGGCTGGATCAGAACTGCCTTCTGCAATAAGCTAATAGCCCGGTCCCACTCTCTACCCATTAAATAAACTATGCCGAGATAATAGTTGGCGAAGAACTCGTCCGGGTGTGAATCCAACTCCACTTTGAATTCCTGCTCTGCATCCGGCAACCTGGCCGCGCCGTCTTTAAGCAGATAGGTGAGGCCAAGATAATAATGAGCTCTGGGAAAATGGGGATCGAGAGCGATGGCCTTCTTGAACTCCTGAATCGCTTCTCCCAAAAAGCCCGTCTCTCGATAAGCGCGGCCAAAAATGATCCGCAGCTGCGGCCGGTCGCCAAATTCTTTGAGCATCCGCTCGTAAATTTGCTTAGCGGGAGCGAACTGCTGCTGCTTGAGATAGGCGAGGCCCAGTGTATAAGCAACGTCGTTATCGTTCGGGGTTATTTCCAGCGCTGTTTGCAGCTCAGCTGCGGCTTTGTCGAAGTTGCCCAGCATGAAATAGCTCTTGCCCAGCATGTGGTGCGCACCAGCGCTGCGGGGAGCGACGGCTAAGCCCTGCCGCAACGACTCAATGGCTTTTTCATACTGCTCTGCATCGAAGTGAGCAATGGCCAAATCTATCAAGGCCTCGGACGAACCGGGCCGGTAGCGGGTGGCGAATTCCAGAACGGTGATGGCCTGCTGATACTTTTTTTCTGCTGAATAGATCTTTCCGAGCTTACCGTATCCTTCGGCCAGAACAGCTGTGTACTCCTTTTCTGCCGCGACCAGATTGCCGGCACGCCTCTGCGCTTCCGCTATCTCAGAGTGTTGTTGAAGCGAATCCTGGGAGGACTGGAAAACGAAGAGCAACAGCAGGAAGGGGAAAAAAGTGGAAGGCAAAAAACTCACGTAAACTTCTCTGCGCTTAATAAAAATCAGACGGAGGGCTGTGGTAGATCAAGCCCTCCGTCTTTGTTTTCTTCTGGCTGAACTATATCAGAAGTTGAACTTAATGCCGAACTGAATCTCGCGCGGTCCTCTATCCGAAGTGAGCCGGCCAAAGTTCCCATTAGTTCTTGCACCGGTGAAGGGATCGATGCCCAGCCCGGCATCGAAGCCGTTAAAGTTCGCGTGGTTGAAGATATTGAACATTTCCGCCCGGAACTGGATACCGTAGCGCTCGCGCACCTTCCAGTTCTTGGCTACTGAAAAATCAACGCTCTTAAGGCCCGGTTGTCGAACGAGGCCGCGCTTCAGATTGCCGAACTTCCCCACGGCGGGCAACTTAAAGGCCGCCGAATTAAGATATACGGTTTTGTCGGCTCCATGCAGATAAATTGGTACCCCAGGAACCAAATCCGGTCGGTAGCCGCCGTTGGAGGGGGCACCGGCAAGACCAAAATAATTCGGGTTCACGCCGGTAAAGACGTCGAGTGGCGTACCGCTCAGCAAACTGATGATGCCATTGAGTTGCCAGCTTCCAAAAACGTTACTCATTAACGAGCCCCGGTTTTTGAAAGTGGGCAGCGAATAGACAGCATTGGAAACAAAGATATGCCTGCGATCAAGGTCCGCGTCTCCCCGATCCAGCTCGTAGTTGAAGGGATCGCTGGTGGCGCTGGTGAACGACGTTAAGGGAACGTTGGAAACGGCGTGCGACCAGGTGTAGGAAACCTGATAAGACAGCCGGTCCGTAAACCGGCGGTTGACCCATACTTGTAGGGCCTTATAGTTCGAGTCGCCCGAGGATTCACTCATCGTAATGGGGCCCAGATTGGGAAACCGGCGACTATTACTGACGATGGTGTTCAGATCCGGATTGTTGCTGATGAAAGCCTGCGCAACGGTAGCTCTCTTACCTGGAAGAACATCGTTGAAGTTCACACCTCGCCGCCAGATGTGCAGACCATGGTTTCCGATATATGAGACTTCAGCGACAGTGTTCTTCAAAATTTCACGAGAGACCGTCAGGTTCCACTGCCAGCTCTCTGGTGGGCGGAAGTTCTCGCTCACCGCATTGAAGGGTGTATTGGTGCCGACACCAGCAACTGCATTTATTAGTCCCGGATTAATGGTATCGAGACTCCGAAAGGTCGGATCATCGGCGAGATTTGCGGTACCGCCTCCCCAGTTCGAGGAAACTGACTTCGTCCAGGGTGGATTGCCGGCCATGCGCAGCACATCTTCAATGACGTTTGAACGGCTCATAAAACGCCCAAACCCCATACGCACTGCCATCTTCCCATCTCCCTTGACGTCCCAGGCGAGACCCACACGTGGCTGGAAGCCCTTGTTGTAAGGCTTGACCAGCGAGCGGCCCAACCCGTTCTGGCCAGGCTGCACCAGGCCACTGAGCGGATTTGTACCGTTATACAATCGCGGGATGTAGTTGCTGATACGGTCGTTGTTTGAGTAAGCCGGAGAATATCTCGACCAACGCATACCCAGCGTGAGCGTAACTCCGGGACTCAATTTATAGGTGTCGTTGCCATAAAACTCAAAGTCATGCCAACGGCCCAGGGCCTGCTCGTTGTGGTCGATCTCAGTGTAACAACCAAGTGGCAGGTCCTTGTATAGTATTTCGGCAATGGCATTGCCGGTGCGAGTATTTGTGCCGCAGAACTGTGCAATGCCGCCGGCTCCGTTACTCAGTTCGTTCTTTATGTTATGGCTGAACAGGACGCCGAATTTCAGATCGTGAGAACCGACTACCTTGGAGAAGTCGTCTTTCCAAATGAAGAGGTCCTCATGATTCTGCCACGGCGCCTGATGCCAGAGAGCGGGATACCCGTCAGCGCCCCAGAAGGTAGGCAATCCCACACCTGGTGATTTCGGGAAAACAGTGGGGAACTTCGAGGCGATCTCGTTGTTCAGCGCCTCACCCGCCTTGCTGGTCGTGATCACAATATCGTTTCCCGCGCGCGAGAATTGAAACTCATTAACCGACGACGAACTCAGGGTGCTGGCCAGCTTGACCGCGAAACTGCGGCTGGGTTGGGACCAGTCTGAGGTCAAGGTTGGGAAAGGAGAGTCGCCCCAGAAGTTGCCCGCAGCATTTCCGTGAGTCCAATTCTCATGAGTATATTTGATCAGCAAATTCATCTTGCTGGTGATGTTGATGTCGCCGCGAATGCTGTCCTGACGAGTTTTGACCGGCTCTAACAAAGTCGTAACCCAGTTTGTCGGGCCAGTCGTATTGGGATCCGGAAACACCTTAAGTATTGCCAGACCAGCCGGGCTAAGTTTGTTCGCGGGTATCTTGTTGCCGGGGAAAGCCAAACCGGTGAAAGGATCGTGTGGCAGCCCACTTGTCAGTGCTCCACTGAAATCTCCAACTCTTTCAGCGGCGGTCGGAACCTTCGACGAAAGCGGGGCGCCGCGCTTCTCGTCGCGCCATTCCTCGCTCCAGAAAAAGAAGATCTTGTTCTTCTTGATTGGGCCGCTGAAGTTGAAACCATAGTTGTTGTATTTCAACTTTGCTTTCGGTTGACCGGCTCGTTTGAGGAAGAAATCTGTGGCATTGAGCCTGTCGGAGCGCAGGAACTCAAAGCCAGTGCCGTGAAACTGATTAGTGCCGCCCTTGGTGATCAGATTGACGACAGCTCCCTGCGCCTGACCGTACTCTGCGCTAAAGCTGTTGCGCTCCACACGGAACTCCTGGATCGAATCTACCGAAGGGAAGATCAGCAACGTCGCGTTGGAACCCACGTCCATATTGTTGACGCCGTCAACGGTCCACATATTGGCGTTTGATTGGTTACCATTGACCGACATGTCAACGTGAGAATCAAGTCCGGTGCCCCCAGTGCCAAAAGCCCCTCCGGCGCCGGCCTGGGTGACTGGCGAAACGCCCGGGACCAGCAGCGCCAGCTGTGCGTAGTTGCGCCCGTTCAGCGGCAACTCTGTCACCTGCTTCTCTGAGACAAGGCTGCCCACTCCGCCGCTCCGCGTTTCCACTGGTGCGGCGTCGGCCGTGACCGTCACGACCTCACTGACCTGACCTACTTGCAGATCCAGGTTGACGACTTTGTTCTCGCCCACATGCAGATCAACTGCTGCAGCTAACGTTTTCTTGAAGCCCGAGGGCGCAGTGCTGACGGTGTAGAGCCCGGCCGGCATACTGGTCGCCAGGTAAAAGCCGTTGTCATCGGAAGTTACCGTACGCGATATTCCCGTGCCCTCACCCTGGATTGACACTTCGGCGCGCGGGACGACAGCACCCTTCTCATCTCGAACGGTGCCGCTGATAGTTCCTACCGTTGTGGTCTGCGCATAGACACTAAAAAACAGCGCGCTGATCATCATCACGCCTATTTGTAAGCCAAGCTTTTTCAGCATACGAACCTCCGGGGATTGTGCTTCACGTTTCCAAGGTCTCACGAGTGCGAGCCAACTATAATGAAAATCAGAGACGCAAGACTAAGCTATGCCACGAACCGGCGAAAGACTCCGGCGCTCAGTCGTTGTCTCTATAAGGAACTTTGGGTTCAATAAGAACCAACTGCAAGGACGCTCAATCAAAAGAAGCCGCGGACTACTGCCCTTCTGTGATTGGCGAGGGGTAGTTGACGAGAATTGACCACGAACTAGAACTTCGTTTCAATCCCCAGTGTCAGGACCCCGAGACTATGAATTATTCGTTCTTTGGACTTTGTTGCACTGCCAAGCAAAAGGATTTACTCCTACTCGGCAAAGTTTGTCAAGGACTTTTTGAAAACTGTGGTAAATCAGTCAAAAAGGGGCAATCATATCGATAAAAAGAGCAAGGTTTCCTCCACTTCTTTGTTGGGAAACAAAACGAAGTTCGCTTAACCGCCCGAAGCGGCAAACTTACTTGCCAGGACCAGGCTGATGGCGCCCATCAAAGTAGGCTGATCGCCGAGCGTCGACTCCATGATCGGAGTTGAAGGAAAACCCCGGCAGATACTGGTGTCGACTGACGCCTTCAGTTCCTCGCTAATCACCGGCCACGCACGGGCGATCGGACCGCCCACTATTACTACTTCAGGAGCCAGGCCTTGAATCAAGTTAGCTATTCCAATCCCAAGGTAACGCGCCGTCTCCTTTAATGCAGCCCGTGCATTCCGTTCACCTCGTAGGGCCAGATCTGTTAGCCTTGCAAAGTTAACGTCTTCGTTCCCGTTAGAGCGTGATAACTTCTTGTAGCGCGCGAGGGCTGCTCGCTCAGAAGCAAAGGCCTCCCAGCATTCCCTGCTGCCCACCGCACACGACACTGGAGCCCCGCTGCCGATAGTCATGTGGCCAAACTCACCGGCAGTACCGCCTTCGCCGCGATAAACCTGACCATCGAAGACGATGCCGGTACCAACCCCTTCTTCTACCAGGACTAAAATAAAATCACGAACTTCGCGAATCTCCGGCCGCCCAAACCAGAGTTCCGCAAGCGCTGCGGCATTGGCATCGTTGTCAATCGTAACGGGGAGCAAAGTTGCTTCCGTCAACGTTTCGGCAATCGGCGCATTGCGCCAACTGAAATGGGGCACGTAGGAGTTTCCCGATTCGGGATCTACTACACCCGGCAGGCTGATGCCTATGCCTTCAATGGTTCCATTGCCATTGCTGATGAGTCTCTTTGCCTCTGACACGATCTTCTCCAGGGTCTTGTGAACATCTTCGTCAGTGGCAAACTCCTGCTGTTCCAGAACTCGCCCAGCGAGGTCGCTGCTGGCCATCACTGTCTTTACTGTGCCCAGATCGACTCCGATAGCCACCGCGTGGGCAGCCCGTAGCGAGAGCAGATTAGGCGGACGGCCTCCGGTCGATTCCCCGCTCACTTCCTCGATCAAACCGTCGGTTAACAACTCATCAACGATTAGGGAAATAGTGGAGCGCTGGAGTGCGGTCTCGCGGGCAATCTCCGCTCGCGATATGGGTCCCAATTCGCGAACATAATTCAGCACTATCTGCCGATTGATATCGCGGATTGTATTTGAACGCGCGGCGCTAACTTTCTTGAGATCTATTCGGCGCACCCAGTCTCCCCAACTGCCATTTCAATTAAGCGGTTGCCAGCACTTTTGTCGGAAGGTGCTATTAAGTAGTACAAGTGTCACGCGCAGTCAACTCTTTTCACTCGGATACCGCAATAAAAAAGTTAGGGGTGGTCACAAATAGGTCACGAAACGGATCCGGAGGTGTTTTTTTTTGACAACAGTTGGTCACGCGGTTGCTATACCCGCGGTGCCCTCGAGCAGTTGACGAAAACAGAAGGAGTTAGACGAGTGTCAGGAAGCGCTTTGGAAAGGATCGCGATCTGCGCTTAGATGGGATTCAGGCGGCAACCGCTCCGGCAAATTTGCTCGCCAGTACCAGACTCAGGGCTCCCATTAAAGTGGGATCTCCGTTCAGGGTTGATCGGAGAATTCGCGCCGAGGGCACGCCGCGTCGAACACTGCGCTCTATCTTTTCGGTAAGCGCGTTCTCAATCAAAGACCAGGCTCGAGTGATCGCGCCACCCACTATCACCGCTTCCGGGCTAAAGCCGACGACAAGATTAGAGATACCGATGCCGAGGTAACGGGCCGTTTCTGTGAGGGCAGTTTTAGCGTGCTCCTCTCCCGCCAGGGCTCGCTCGATCACGGTCCCGAAATCCGGGGCCGTGCTTTCTCCTGACAGGCTCCGATAGCGGGCGGTGGCGGCGCGCTCGGAAGCAAAAGCCTCCCAGCAATCATCATTGCCGCAAGAGCAAGACACCGGAGCGCCGCTGCCTACAATCATGTGGCCAAACTCGCCTGCCGCTCCGCGCTCTCCGCGATAGACCTGACCATCGAAGATGATTCCTGTTCCGATGCCGTCAGCGACCAGCACGAAGATAAAATCGCGCGCCTCTCTTATTTCGGGTCGTCCGAACCACAATTCGGCCAGCGCGACGGCATTAGCGTCATTGTCGATGGTAACCGGCAGCCCGGTGGCGTTGGAGATGATTTCGGCGAAAGGCAGGTCACGCCATTTGAAATAGGGAACGAAGATCACATTGCCGTTGGCCGGTGTGACCAGTCCTGGGATACTGACCCCCACGCCTTCAATAGAGCTGTCTCTTGATAGCCTGCGAATGATTTCAACAGTCCGATCAAGCGTGCCCTCGGGCTTCGGATCCGTTGGAAACTCTTCCTGTTGCACAACCGTTCCCGCCAGATCACTACTAGCGATGGTCGTGGACGTGGGAGTGATATTCACGCCAATAGCGATGGCACCCCCCGTGCGCAAGCGCAACATCGTCGGGCGCCGGCCACCAGTGGAAGCGCCTTCACCGACTTCTTCTACCAGACCCTCACCGCTTAGAGCTTCGATAATCTCTGAGATCGTCGAGCGCTGCAGGGCAGTCTCTCTAGCGATTGTAGCTCTGGAGATCGGCTCTCGTTCACGAACATAGTTCAGCACTATTTGACGATTGATATCGCGTATAGTGTGAGGATTGGCCGTCTGAACTTTCCTCAGATCGATTCGTCGCACTGGCGTGACCTCTATCCGGTTATCTTTTGCGCCTCGCTGGCCCGAGGGTTTTCCGATTACTTTGGAGTGAGCGATGATTAATATTATAAAGCGATGTCTAAGTCAACGGATTCCTGATAGACGCTTGACGGATCCCACAATCGGATTACGGCGTGAGGATCGGCTGGAACGATAGGAGATTGCATCTTCCCGCCGTTCACCGGACAATGCCAGCAAATCAATGCGACGTTCCTGTTCTCTGCACCTTCTCAAGCTTCTCCTGGTCCTGATCCTGATGGCAGGCTGCAGCATCGCTTTCGCTCTGGATGCGCGCCGCGAACTTTCTCAGTTCAGTCGTCAGGAGTGGCTCACTGAGAACGGCTTGCCGCAGAACACAGTCCACTCCATTGCCCAAACAAGAGATGGATACGTGTGGATCGGAACCGAAGAAGGTCTGGCGCGTTTTGACGGGGTCAGATTTAACATCTTCGACAAAGGGAACACTCCAGAGCTCAGGAGCAATTACATTCGCACCCTGGCAGCCGACCGGCGGGGCGCACTGTGGATCGGCACTGCTGAGGGCCTGGTACGTCTCTTGAATGGCAAGTTCACGTTGTTTACCAGTAACGAAGGACTCCCAAGCAACACGATTCAGGCAGTCATTGAGGATCGAGAAGGCAACCTCTGGGTCGGCACTGCCAATGGTTTGGGCCTGTTCAAGAGTGGCGGGCTAACCACCTTCTCCAGCCGAGAGAAGCTCATTGGCGGCAGCATTCAGGCATTATTCGAAGACACCCAGGGCGCCCTTTGGATTGCGACTCCCTATGGCGTCGGACGCGTCAAGGACGGCAAGTTTACCAACTATACCGTTCGGGACGGACTTGGCAGCAATGCCGTGCGGGCAATCCAGGAAGACCGCGAGGGTCGCTTATGGTTCGGCTCTCTGGGTGGCCTGACTTCCTTCAGCGAGGGTCGCTTCACAACCTATACAACGAAAGATGGCCTCCCCAATGACCGAATAATCTCCTTGTTGTCAGCACGCGAAGGAGGGCTCTTGATTGGGACCGCGGACGGTCTTTGCCGCTTTGCCGCGGGGCGCTTCAGCGGCTTCTCGCCGGGGGACGAACTCTCGACCAGCACTATCCTCTCCTTACATGAAGACCTCGAAGGAAGCCTCTGGGTTGGTACCGAGTCGGGAGGAATCAAGCTGCTCAAGGACTCCAAATTCACTACCTACACAGTGCGAGAGGGACTGGCCTCGGATCTGGTGAAGGCAATCTACCAGGATTCACAGGGTGATATTTGGATCGGGACTGATGGTGGCGGGCTAAGCCTGCTCCATAACGCCAAGCTGACGACATACAGCACCCGCGAGGGGCTGGCCAGCAATCTCGTCCAGGCGCTTGCCGGCGACCACGCCGGAAATCTCTGGGCTGGCACTCCGGCCGGATTAAACCGTCTGAGTCAGGGCAAATTCAGAACCTTTACCTCAGCAGACGGGCTGGCCAACAACGATGTGAGATCGATCCATGCGGATCGACGCGGCAATTTATGGATTGGCACCCGCGGTGGATTGACACGCATGAAGGACGGAACGTTCAGGACTTTCACCGAGGTTGATGGCCTTCCCAACGACCTAATCGCGACAATTTATGAGGATGACAGGGGAACTTTATGGATTGGTACACTGGGTGGTTTGAGTCGCTTCGAGAATGAAGAGTTTACTACTCTGACGACCAGCGATGGTCTCTCGAGCAACGCCGTCCTCTCAATCTACGAGGACTCGGATCAAACCCTTTGGATTGGCACCAACGGGGGTGGTTTAAATCGCCTGAAAGATGGGCGCCTGACCGCCTTCACGACCCGCAGCGGATTGCTTGATGACGTGGTCTATCGAGTCCTCGAAGACCACCAAAACAATTTGTGGCTGAGTTGCCGCAAAGGCATTTTTCATATCAGCAAGACGGAACTCAACGACTGCGCCGCGGGAAAGATCGCCACCATCGCGCCCGTCGCCTATGGTACCGCCGACGGCATGATGACGCGCGAATGCAGCGGCGGTGGCGATCCGGCCGGTTGGCAGGACAAGGAGGGGCAGCTCTGGTTTCCGACAATTAAAGGCGTGGCGATGATCGACCCGCAAAGGATAATCACTAACGCTCAATCGCCCCCGGTAGTAATTGAACAAATGGTAATCGACGATCAATCACTTGCGCCGGTCAATGGAATCCAATTGCCTCGGGGCACCACTCGCTTTGACTTTTATTACACCGCGCCGAGCTTCATCGCCCCCGAGAAAGTAAGGTTTAAATATAAGTTGGAAGGCTTTGACCAGGACTGGATAGACAGTGGCACTCGTCGCGTCGCTTACTACACTAATCTGCGTCCCGGGTCCTATACCTTCCGCGTAATCGCCGGCAACAATGACGGGGTTTGGAATCAAACGGGCGCCTCATTCAATCTTTACCTGAAGCCTTATTTTTATCAGACCTATTGGTTCTATGCTGTTTGTTTACTCCTGCTTGCTGTATTCGCATGGTTCCTGTTTCGCCTGCGCGTACGCGGGCTGGAAGCGCGATTTGGCGCCGTACTCAATGAAAGAACGCGTATTGCCCGCGAGATTCATGACAACCTCGCCCAGGAAATGGCCGGAGTATCCGTACAACTGGAAGTGGTCTCGCGCATGATGCCGGCTGGGGCCGAAGCTGCCAAGACTCATCTGGATCGAGCGCGACAGTTGGTGCGTCATGGGATTGCCGAAGCTCGACGCTATGTTTGGGAACTGCGGTCCCCGGCGCTGGAAAACAAGAGCTTGCCGGCGGCGCTGAGCGAAACAGCGCGGCGCTTGACCGAAACCAGCCCGGTCGAAGCCCAGGTAAAAGTCAGCGGCACTTTTCGGCCCCTGCCCCCGGTGGTCGAAGACAATCTGCTTCGCATCGCCCAGGAAGCGATCAATAATGCAGTTAAGCACGCCCGCGCCCGCCACCTCTGTGTCGAACTGGCTTTTGCGGCCCGGCGCGTGCTGCTAAAAATATCTGATGACGGCTGCGGCTTTGATAGTCAGGACGTCGCCGATTCAAGCGACCTCCATTTCGGTTTGGTTGGCATGCGCGAGCGGGCGGAACAAATATCTGGAACATTGTCGATTCACAGCGAGAAGGAATCCGGAACCACCGTGAGTATTGAAGTACCGATTAGTGCTTGAAAGTTTCTTCCACCATAGCCCAGGGTGAGCATTCTCAATTAGTCCGCAAAACCGGGAGCGCGTAATAGTGAGCAGCAAAAAGATCAGTGTGATGGTAATCGACGACCAGGCGGTAGTCAGGCAGGGGTTTGTCGCCTTAATTAACACGGTGGCCGACATGGAGGTAATTGCTGAAGGAATCAACGGGCAGCAAGCCATCGATTTATTTCGAGAAAGGAAACCAGACGTCACACTCATCGACCTAAGAATGCCGGTGCTCGGCGGCGTGGAAGCGATTACAAGCATTCGGCGCGAATTCCCGGATGCGCGTTTGATCGTCCTCACA
>Ga0209798_10000628_pt1 | contig 21503 bp, 20 predicted proteins | sample DOMMetBare3Fresh_FD_187475 | JGI IMG/M metagenome (GOLD analysis project Ga0209798, IMG submission 187475) | Wetland sediment microbial communities from St. Louis River estuary, USA, under dissolved organic matter induced mercury methylation -... | ecosystem: Environmental > Aquatic >... | reverse complement strand
GCGTCGTCCGGCGCGTAGGACAGGAACCGCGTGTTGGCGAGGTAGTCGTAGATCACGACCTCGGCCTTCTCGAGGCACTCGACGCCCTTGACCGTGATGAGGCCCGGGTCGCCCGGGCCGGCGCCGATGAGGTAGACGATCGCGTCGCTCACGTGTGACTCCATATCTCAGGTCTCCAGCAGGGTGCTGACGCTGCCGCCGGCCGCCGCACGCACGTCGGCGAGGATCTCCGCGGCGCCCAGTTCCAGCAAACGGTCGACCATCGCGTGCCCCAGGACCTCGGGCTCCGCGGGGCTGCCCTCGAGGTGGTAGCGCACGATGTTCGTGCCGTCGACGCTGGCGACCACGCCGTCCATGACGAGCATATCGTCCTCGAAGCGGCAGTAGGCGCCGATGGGTACCTGGCAGCCGCCCTCGAGCGTGCGCATGACGACGCGCTCGGCGGTGACGCAGGCCATGGTCTCGAGGTGCGTGAGGCGCTCGCAGACGCCGAGCATGAAGTCGTCGTCTCTGCGCACCTCGATACCGATGGCGCCCTGGCCGACGGCCGGGCACATGTCATCCGGGTCGATGTAGTGGGTGATGCGGTCCGCCCAGCCCATCCGCGTGATGCCCGCCGAGGCGAGGATGACGGCGTCCAGCTCGCCGTCCTCCGCCTTGCGCATCCGGGTGTCGAGGTTGCCGCGCACGTCCACGATCTCAAGGTCGGGCCGAAGGGCGAGCACCTGCGCGCGGCGGCGCAGGGACGACGTGCCGAGCCTGGCGCCCTGCGGGAGTGTGTCCAGGTCGTAGCCCGCGCCGGACACGATGGCGTCTCGCGGATCCACGCGCTCGGGCATCGCGCCGATCATGAGGCCCTCGGGTAGCTCTGTCGGAACGTCCTTCATCGAGTGGACACACAAGTCGACCGTGCCCGCGATGAGCTCCACCTCGAGCTCCTTGGTGAACAGGCCCTTGCCGCCGATCTTGGCCAGCGGCACATCGAGCACCTTGTCACCGGTGGTCTTGATGATCTTGAGGCAGACCGGCAGGCCCGTGAGGGCCTCCAGCTTCGCCTTGATGTACTCGCTCTGCCACAGGGCGAGCTTGCTGCCCCGCGTGCCGATGACGAGTGATGCACGCTCAGCAGCCAAGCGTCTCTCCTGTCTCGTCCTTACGCGGCTTCTCGGGCAGGCCCAGCAGGCCCCGCAGCCCGTGTGCGCGCTTCGTCTTGTCCTCGTCGAGGTCGAGCCCCCAAAGGTGGCGTGCCGTCTCGACGGTCTCGTAGCCGTCCTTCTCCGTCGCGGCCGACTTCAGCCGCGCCGTGGGCCCGTGCAGCATCTTGTTCACGATGGATTGCGTGAGCGCCTCCACCGTGGCGATCTCCTTCTCGGACAGCCCGCCGAGCCGCTTCAGGGCCTTCTCCATCTCCTCGGCGCGCATCGCGTCGGCCTTCGCCCGTATCGCGGCGATGGTCGGCACGACCTCCATACCCTCCAGCCACGACTCGAAAGCGCCCAGCTCCTCGGCGATGATGACCTCGGCCAGACGCGCCTCGCGCATGCGCTCCTCGAGGTTCGACTCCACGACGCCGCTCAGGTCGTCGATGTCGTAGAGGAACACGTTGGCGACATCGTTGACCTCGGGCTCGATGTCGCGCGGCACGGCGATGTCGATGAGGAAGAGCGGGCGGCCGTGCCGGCGCTTCATGACCTCGGCGATGTCCGCGCGGTGCACCACGTAGTGGGTCGCGGCCGTGGAGGAGATGACGATGTCGGCGTCGCGCATGCGCTCGAAGAGGTCGTCGTAGCGGATGGCCTCTCCCTCGAACCGCTCGGCCAGCTCCACCGCGCGCTCGTAGGTGCGGTTCGCGACGAGCACAGAGTGCACGCCCTGGCTCACGAGGTGCTTCGCCGTCAGCTCGCTCATCTTGCCGGCGCCGAGCACCAGGATCGTGCGTCCGGCCAGCGAGTCGAAGACCTTGCGGGCCAGCTCCACCGCGGCGTAGCTGATCGATACCGCCGCCTCGCCGATGGCGGTCTCGTTGCGGACCCGCTTGCCCACCTCGAAGCTCTGGCGGAAGAGCTTGTTGAAGACCCGGCCCGACGCACCGTTCTCGAAGGAGTGGTCGTAGGCCTCCTTCACCTGGCCGAGGATCTGCGCCTCGCCCACGACCATCGAGTCCAGCGACGCCACCACGCGGAACAGGTGCCGCACGACGGATTCACCCTGCGAGATGTAGAGGTAGGGGGACAGCTCGCGCCGGTCGAGGTCGTGGTGCTCACAGAGGAACTCCACGACCGCGTCGATCCCCTCCTGCGCACCCACCGTCACCGCGTAGATCTCCGTGCGGTTGCAGGTGGAGAGGATGACAGCCTCGTTCACCCGGTCCGAGGTGAGCAGCGTCGACAGCGCGTCCGTCTGGCGATGCGCGGGAAACGTGAGCGTCTCGCGTATCTCGATCGGCGCCGTCTTGTGACTCAGTCCGACAAGGGTCAGGTGCATGCTGAGCGGTCAGACTCCTTTGTGGGAGCTTTCGCGGCGCCGGTCGCCACGCGTGTCTGGGCAAAGGTACGCCCTCGCCGGAGCAGTGCGTGTTGTTCAGGCAAGCAGGCCCGGCGAGGGCGGTATCCAGCACGATATAGACGCACTTTCCTGCGCTGCCTGAACAGGAGCAATCCTAGCATCGCGCGCACACACGAGCAACGCGCGCGACCGAGCAGTCACAGACCGCGCAACTTCCGTGCCGCCGCGACGTCGCTGTCCGTGATGGCGAAGTACAGCCACAGTGCGTTGTTCTTGAGCACGCGGTAGAACTTCAAGAGCGCACCCGGGACGACGAGGTAGCGCCCGCGCTCGACACCCCGGACGATCTCCTCGGCCACCATGCTGGGCGCCACCACGGGGGCGTTGCCGGCCAGCCGATCGAGCTCAAGGGGGCGCAGGCCCTTCTCGAAGACGAGCCCCGGCGTGTCGGTGTCCGGTGGGCAGACCACGGAGACCTTCACGCCGTGCGGCCTCATCTCGCTGCGGAGTGCTTCGGAGAAGCCCATGATGGCGAACTTGGCCGAGCTGTACGCGGTGTAGCCGAAGAGCCCGAGGAACCCAGCGCCGCTCGACACGTTCACGATGTGGCCGGCGCCGCGCGCGATCATGGCCGGCGCTACCGCCCTGGAAGCGTGGACGCACGCGCGCCACGAGTCCATGCACTCCTCGAAGTTCTCGATAGGCATGGACTCGAAGTAGCCGGGGATGATCACGCCCGCGCAGTTGACGAGCACGTCCACCGGATACGTGCCGCCCTCGGTGGCCTTGACGACCGCTGCCGCGGCGCCGTCGGGCGTGGACACGTCGGCTGCCACTTTCGCCACGCGCTGGTTCGCGCCCTGCCGGCTGAGCGCGATGGCCTCGCACGCCGCCTCGAGCCGGTCCCGCGAGCGTGCCACGATCGTCACGTCCGCGCCGCGCGCCGCGAACGCCTCCGCGGTCGCCAGGCCGATGCCGCTGCTGCCGCCCATCACGAGCACGTGCCTGCCGCGCCAAACGGCCATGTCAGGACTCCTCATCTGGTGCCTTCGTGAACTCCTCGAAGACGTCTTCGGCGCTGGGCTTCCCGCCGGCGCGCAGACGTTCGAGCAGATCCGAGTCGGCGATGCGCTCGAAGATCGGCTTGCGAGCCGCCTCGCCGCCGGGCACGCGTTCCATCACGAGCAGACGCACGTCTCCGAGCAGGCCCACGTAGTCGGCCCACTCATCGCCGAACTCCTCCTCGAACCGCTTGCGAAGGCGCTTCGCCACGACCGGGGCCGCGCCGCCGGTGGAGATGGCGATCTGCAGGCCGCCGCGACGGACGATCGACGGCACGATGAAGTTGCACAGGTCCGGCACATCTACGACGTTGACGAGGCATCCCCGGTCCTCCGCCTCGGCGTAGACCGCGCGGTTGACCTCCTCGGAGTCTGTGGCGCACACGGCCAGGAACGCGCCCTCCAAGTCGCCCCGGACGTAGCCGCGCTGCTCGACGGTGGCGAGGCCGTCGGCCTGGAGCTCGAGGAGCTCCTCGGTGACGTCCGGCGCGATGATGACGACGTCGGCCCCATAGCCGGCCAGCGTCTTCGCCTTGCGCTGGGCGACCTTGCCCCCGCCCACGATCACGACCAGACGGGTGTTCAGGTCCAGGTAGACCGGGTAGTAAGCCTTGCCGTAGTCCGCCATCAGCCGGCCACGCCGAAGATGTGGAAGCCCGCCGGCACCATCCGCGCCGTGATCGCGAGGGCCGTCACGAACACGAGACCGGCCAGCGCCACCCATGCGGTGGTGCGACCGGAAGCGTTGCGCATGTAGTGGAGGTACAGGTAGAAGGTGAAGACCGCCCACACCACGCCGGCGAGCATCACGCGCGGGTCGGCCCACCAGCCGCCCACGTCGGTCTCGATGGCGCGCAGGATGCCCAGCACGAGACCGGCGCTGTACGCCGGATACGCCCACATCACGGCGCGGCGGGCGACAAGGTCGGTCTGCGCGAGTGATGGCAGACGCTTGAAGAGCGTGGAGGTGCGGTGCTTCTTCAGCTGGCCCTCCAGCATCAGATAGGCGCCCGACGCGGCCGCCCCGATGGCGAAGCCCGCGTTCGCGAAGACGATCAGCACGACATGGACGGTCACACGCCAGTTCGCCAGCAGACGCGCCTCTTCCGCGGTCGGCTTGAGGCCGGCCGCGGCCGGCAGCAGCAACTGTGCGAGGATGAGCAGCACGAGCGCCACCGGAACCAGCACGACGCCGTAGACCTTCAGCTTCACGAGGTGCTCGACCACGAAGTAGACGAACACGAGCGCCCAGGCGGCCAGCACGAGCGAGTACGGCCCGAAGAGCCGGCTGCCCTCGGTCGCGCTGGAATGGAGCCCGATGGTGGCCGTGAGCAGGATGAAGGCGGCGCCGGTCAGGAACGTCGCATACCAGGAGTGCAGCTTCTTCTTCGACAGGAAGAAGTACGCGTAGAGCACCGTGGCGCCGGTGATGGCGGCCATGGCGAGCCACATCGACAGATCCTCGAGCAGCAGCATGCGCGTCCTCCCTTCATCGTCGAGACCGCGGACATGCCCGCGGCACACAGTCTAGAACAACGGGGACCTCAGCTAGGCGCGCCGGGCCACCGACTCCTCGACCACCCGCAGCTCGGCCTCGATGCGACCGAGTCGCCGCAGCACGACCGTGATGTAGCCGAAGATGCCGATCCACAGGATGCCGTACGCCGCGAGCACGTAGGGCGCGGCCGGCATGACGAGCGAGTAGATCTCCTTGAGCACGGGGTCCATAGCGTGCACACCACCTTCCGGGTGTTTGGGGTCAGCCTTCCAGCGAGGCCTTCAGGGCCTCGAGACGTTCCTTGACGGTCTCCTCGCGGATGCGCATCTGGTAGACCGCGTAGCCGAGGCAGAGCATGCCCACGAGGCCGATGATGAAGCCCGAGAGCTGGATCGCGTCGAGCCCGCCTCCGGCCCGCAGCACCACCGGATGCGCGCCGCTCGGCACGATCCGCGTGATGGCGAAGCTCAGCGGCGCGTCCAGGAACGCCAGGATGCCGAACGCCGACGCGTAGACCGCGCGGCGCTCCTCGTCCTCGATGCTGGCGCGCAGCACGAAGTAGACGATGACCAGCATCATCATGATGAAGTAGGTGGTGAGCCGGGGCTCCCACACCCACCACGTGCCCCACTCGTAGCGGGTCCAGATATCGCCGGTGATCATGGTGAGCCCCACGAACAGCAGCGTCACCTCGGTGGCGATCCGGGCCTTGGTGTCGTAGCGCTTGTCCTTCGTCATCAGGAACCGCGCGCCGTAGAACGCGGTGAAGAAGAACACCACGAAGCTCGTGATCGCCACGGGCACGTGGAAGTAGAAGATCTTCTGGCTGAAGAGCACCGGGTTCGCGATGAGCTGCCCGCCGATCATGGCGCCGCCGCCGGTGGTCAGCGTGTTGTTCGCCAGCACCGGCGCCGCGAAGACGAACGCCATGACGAACGCGACCGTCGTGAGCACGGCGCCCACGGCGACCGCCAGAAACGTCAGCCGGTTCCTGTCCACAGCCATCCCACTCCCTTTCTGGTCCGGGCCTCATCGGCCCGACGTGCGCGAGCTTCTAGGCCCCGACGACGAACTCGTAGAGCGCGAAGACCGCGAGCAGCATTATCGCATCGATGCCGGCGCCCATACCCACCGACTGCCAGAACGCGGCCTGATAGCCGTCGCCCCCGAGCACCACGGCGGACGTTCCCGCCACGGCCGCGAGCAGCGCCGGATACATGAGAGGGATGAAGAGCACTGAGAGGATGAACGAGCCGCCCCGTGCGTTGACGGCCATGGTGGCGAGGAACGTGCCCACGCCCGCGATGCCGATCGAACCCACGACCGCCGAGAGCGCGATCATCCAGAACGGCCCCGCGATCGGCCGTCCCGACATGAACGCCACGGCGAAGATCGGCACGGTGAGCACCTCCACGATCATCAGGAAGATGAGGTTGCCGATCGCCTTCGCGAAGAAGATGACGGGGCGGTCCACCGGCGAGAGCAACAGCGCCTCCAGGCAGCCCTGGTCCTTCTCGTGCACGAGCGAGCGGTTGAGACCCAGCATCGACGTGAAGACGAACGCGAGCCAGACCAAGCCGGCCGCGATGAGGCGGATGTCGAAGCCCGAGCCGCTCTGCGAGAGCGCGATCTGGTAGATCACGAGCGTGAGCAGCGTGTAGAGCGTCATGGAGGTGAGCATCTCTTTCGTGCGCAGCTCCATGACGATGTCCTTCTTGAGGATCGCCTTGAACTGCCGCCATGAGGAGACGCGGGCGGGGGCCTTCGCCACTAGGCCACCCCCATCCCGACCGTGGAGCGGTATGTCCGCGCGAACTCGTCGGCGTCGATGTTGTCGCGCGAGTCGAAGAGCACGACCTTGCCCTTGGCCAGGATGAGCGCGTGGCTGCAGAGCTCGAGGCCCTTGGTGAGGTCGTGGCTGACCATGACGAACGTGTGCTGCGCGCGCACCGAGGCGATGAGCTGGTCCAGGATGTCCGCCGCGTGCGGGTCGAGCCCCGAATACGGCTCGTCAAGGAAGAGCACCTCGGGCCGGTGCAGCAGCGCCCGCGCGATGGAGAGCCGCTGCAGCATGCCGCGGGAGAACGTGCGCACGAGGTCCAGCCGCCGGTGGTCCAGCTCGACCGCGGTCAGAAGCTCGTGCACGCGTGCCGCGGGATCGTCGACCCCGTACATCTCCGAGAAGAACAGCAGGTTCTCCTCGGCCGAGAGGTCGGGGTACAGCAGCGGGTTGTGACTGATCAGCCCGATGCGGTCCCTGAGCTCGACCGCGTCAGCGACCACGTCGAAGCCGGCGACCTTCGCCGTGCCCTTCGAGGGGTTGGCGAGCGTCGTCAGCACGCGCAGCAGCGTCGTCTTGCCGGCCCCGTTCGGTCCGAAGATCGACAGGAAGGCACCCTGCGGCAGTTCCAGCGACACCCCGTCGAGCGCCTTGCGCGCGCCGAAGGCGCGGACGAGGTCGGTGACCTCGACTGCGAGGGTGTCTGCGCGGGCCTCCGGCATGGGCTTCGGTGCGCTCCCCTACTTCTTCTTGCGCGACTTGGCCGGCGCCGACTTCAGCGCGACCACGACCGGCTCGCGCTGCTTCTTCGGCCACGAGGCGAGCCCGGCGCCGAGGATCGTGAGCACGAACCCGAACCACGTCCACGAAATCATGGGGTTGATCTTCACGTTGAAGGACAGCTGGTCGCCCTGCGAGCTCTGGAGCGCGACGAAGATGTCGCGCAGGAACTCAGTGTGCACCGCCGCCTCGAGCCTGGTCTGGCCTTGCACCGCGTACTGCAGGGTGCCGGGCGCGAGGCTGCCGATCTTGGCCCCGTTGCGCATGATGTCGAGGTTCACGACGTTCTCGACATCCCCGTTGGCGCGGGTGTTCGTGCCATTGCCCTGGACGATGAACTCGTAGCCGCCGGCCGTGAACTTGGAGCCCTTGGCCGCGGCGCTCTGCACCTGGACGTCCTTCACGTACATCGCCGAGCCGATGAGGCCGACGAGGATGATGCCGATGCCGAGGTGCGTGATGTAGCCGCCGGACTGCGTGCGTGCCTTGGTCAGAATGGCCAGGAGGCTGCCGCCGAACGACTCGCCCTTCGAGGCCGCCCGCTTGCGGGCGCCGTCGACGAACAGGTAGAGCGGCAACGCGATGGCGAAGCCGGCGACGATGAGGCCGATGACCGCCTCGACGTGGTCGAGGATCGGCAGGGCGCCCGCGATGGCCTTGAGTGACGCCGCGCGCTTACCGTCGATCATGTGGTTCGGCAGCATGTTGGTGGCCCAGATGGCGATGAAGCTGGCGGAGAGCACGGCTCCGATGCCGAGCGGCCACTTGACCCGACCCCAGAACGCCGGGCCTTCGGTCTTCTTCCACGACAGCACCGGGCATACGGCCATGATGGCCACATACAGGATACCGAAGGGGCGCGCCAGCAAGTCGTACGACGCGGGGCCGAACTGCAGGCCCCGGAAGAGCGCCGGCGCCATGGTCATGACGGTCACCACGAGCGCCGAGAACAGCATGATCACGTTGTTGAAGTAGTACGACGACTCCTTGCTGGTGAGCGACTCGAAGTCGTCGTTGCTCGAGAACTGCTCCTTGCGGATGTAGAGGAACCACGCGGGGACCGCGATGGAGGCCACCATCATCGAAAGGAACAGCCACAGCGACCACGGATCGGCCGCGAACGTGTGGACCGACGCGTTCTCGCCAAGGACGCCGGAGCGCGTGATCCAGGTACCCAGCAGCACGAGCACGAACGACACGGCGGACATCATGACCGCCCACTTCTTGAAGCCCTCTCGCTTGCGGTAGACCGTGAAGCTGTGGAGCATGGCGACGCCGGTCAGCCACGGCAAGAGGCTGGCGTTCTCGACCGGGTCCCACGCCCAGTAGCCGCCCCAGCCGAGCACGACGTAGGCCCAGATGGCGCCGAGACCGATGCCGACTCCCAGCAACAGCCACGAGAAGACGGCGATCCGGTCAACGAGCTCCACCCAGCGCTTGCTCCCGTCGTTGATGAACAGCGCGGCGAGCGCGAAGGCGAACGGGATGGTGAGGCCCGCGTAGCCGATGAAGAGCGTCGGCGGGTGCAGGATCATCGCCCAGTGCTGCAGCAGCGGGTTCATGGCCGCGTTGGTGATGAGCTTGCCGGTGGCGTCCACCCAGTCGGCGGGACTGATCTGGAACGGGTTGTTCGTCGGGATGAAGAGCGCCGTGAGGAAGAAGAGCTGGATGAAGTTGGTGACGGCGAGACCGACGTTCGAGAGCTTGTCGGTCACACCCATGCGCTTCCACGCGACGAACGCCGCAAAGAGTGCGAGCACCCAGGCCCAGAAGAGCAGTGAGCCCTCGCGTCCGGCCCACCAGCCCGAGAGCTTGAAGAGCCACGCGATGCTCGAGACGTCGGTCGAGTGGTTCTCGACCACGTACTTGAACGTCCAGTCCTGCTTGAAGAAGGCGGTGACCAGCACGAGGCTCGACAGCGACGTCGTGGCCGCGACCACGAACGTCGCGATGTAGCCGGCGTTGGTCGCCGTCTCGCCGTCCCTCGAGCCCATCCGGTGCCCGATGACGAGCGCGGCGACGGAGAAGATCGCCCCGACCGCCGAGAGTGCGAGCAGAAGGTTGCCGAGCGTGGTCATAGCCGCTCCCCTTGCATCGACGAGAACGGGGCGGCCCGGCGGACCGCCCCGATGCGCACTACTTTGCTGCCGCCAAGCGGGCGACGTCGGTGGCCACGAGCTCGCCCTTGGCGATGTACTCGCCGCCGACCACGAGCTGGACGCCGTCCTTCGTGCCCGCGGGCATCGATCCGGCGAAGTGGATCCTGATCTCATCCCCGCCCGTCGCGGTCGAGACGAGCACGAAACGCTCCGAGGACTGGCCGTCGGCCTTGAGCGATCCCGCCTTGAGGAAGCCCACGACCTTCACCGGCTGCCCCTTGACCTCGGCCTTGAGCAGCTCCGTGGTCGTGCTGGCGCCCGCGTTCGAGGAGTACTTCGAGGGGCACTTCGTGATCATGTCGTCGGCCCTCATGACGCCGCCCTGCTCCAGGGTACCGGTCACGATGGCCACGGTGTCGTTACCGAAGGTGTTCGGCGCGGCGCCGGTATAGGTGACGGAGAGCTCGGGGCCGCTCGTCTTGCCTTCGGCGCGGATGCGGAACTTCATCGGGTCCGTCTTCTTGTCCCAGGAACCCGCGATGACGCTGCCGCTGACCTTGATGCGCGTTCCTACGAGCGAGGCGTCGTTGACGGCCTCGTCGACCGACCTGGAGTAGGCCCCCTGACCGGCGCCCGAGCCGAAGAAGACCGCGGCGGCGACGGCGAGGATGATGACGGTGACACCGATGAGCCGGTTCCTGGCGCGTGTGTTCATTAAGTGCTGCACGACTCCTTCACGTATGGAGACGTCCTTCGTGCGCCCACGCGTGCACGCACGCGTGGGCATCATACGAGGACGGGGTGTGACTCGGAAAGCACCGCTTCACGCCCGCTTGCCTGAACGCCATGGAGTGTAGCACCCGCCGTGCCGCTCTCACAACGCTCCGACGACTACCGACTACCGCTCGGCCGGCTCGGCGATCACGACCGTGCGCTTGTCGCCGAGGAACCGCGGCAGGCATGTGTAGAGCGTGAGCCGCTCGGTCTCCGTCTGCGCGAGGATCTCCGTGTCGGACGCGCCCACGTCGAAGACGCGGGCGACCCGGTAGTCGTGCTCGACCCCGTCCCAGTACAGGATGACGGCGTCGCCCGGGCGCAAGCGGTAGAGCAGGGAGAACACGCGCAGGTTGCGGTGCCCGGCCAGCACGATGTTGCCACCTTCGCCGGGATCCGGCGTCCCGGCGTGATGGTATGCGCCCTCAGCGAGCGCCGCGGTCTGTGAGCCGCCGGCGACGACGACGTCGACGCCGATCCGCGGTACCACAAGCCGGTCGCCCGCCGGCATCGCATCCGACGCAACGCCGACGCCGTCCCCGGCGGCCAGCGCCGTCGGGTAGGGGTAGCGAACGGGCACAAGCCCGGCTACGTATGCCATGTCGGAGCCGTACAGCCAGACCAAGATGCCGAGGCCCGCGAGCGCGAGCGCGACCGCGAGCCCCTTGTAGGCCAGGGAGCGCCGGCGCGGACGGGCGTCTTCGACCTCAGGCATGCCGTTCGCGGCGCGTGCCCAGCACCCATGCGGCTCCCGCACCGGCGAGCAGCACGGCCGCCAGGGCCAGCCACCCGCGGTCGTCCACGCCTGTGCGCAGCAGAGTGGAGTCGCCGACCTGTGCGGTGGCCGGGAAGTCCGACAGCTTGAGCGCGCTCTGATCTGCTTGTGCGCTCGCCTGGTTGCGGATCTCCGTGCCCCGTGGCAGACCCGCATTCACTTTCGAGCGGAACGTCACGACCGCATGGCCGCCGACGGGGATATCGCCCACGTTCCAGACGAGGTCGGGTGCGCGCGATGCGTCCGCCCCCGGGCCGGCGATCGATCCGGTCACGTAGGTCGTCTGCGACGGGACGGTGTCCCGTACCACGGTGTGCGTCGTCGGGACGAGCCCGGTGTTCGTGACCGTGATCGTCCACTCGATCTCGTCACCGGCGTTGAGCGCGCCGCCGTTGAGGTCGCGCGCCGTCTTGACGATGTCGAACGGGTCAACCGGATGGTTGATCGGCCCGGCCGTCGCCAACGCAGTGGCGCCGCTGCCGAAGTACGCGGTGTTCAAGACACCCTTGAACGAGACGTCCGCCGGGGCGATCGTGACGCGGAAGGTCGCGGTACCCGTGGCGTCGGGGGACACGGAGCCGGGATCGAAGTGCACCGTTCGCGTGCCTGATTCGTAGGTGCCGGCGTCGGCGTCGGCCGCATCGGTCTGGGTGATGTCGTTCAGGGTGAGCGAGCCGGCCACGTAGGCTGCCGAGTCGGACAGAGGATCGTTGATGGCCACCGCTGGAACGGCGACCGGGCCGGCGTTGTGCCACGCCAACGTGTAGGTGATGGTCTGCCCGGGCAGCATGATCGTGCCCGCCGGCGGATTCGCGGTCTTGGTCACCTCGAACTGGGCGGGGTCGTAGATCTGAGTCTCGGTGTTGAGGTTCAAAGACATGGGAGCGGGGTAGCCCGAGGCATCCACAGCTCCCGTCACGCTGGCGCGATTGGCGACGTTGGCGCCCGCCGCCGTCGCACGGAAGGTCACCCCGAGGGTCGTGTCCGTACCGGGCGCCAACCCTCCTGCCGGAGCGACGTTGTTCCAGGTGAGAGTCGGGGTCGCGCTGGTATCCGGAACCCGGGTCGCAGACACGAAGGCAAGGCGGCCCGAGTCGAAGACGTCGGACAGCGGGATGAGCGACATGGTCGTCTCACCGGTGTTGGCCACGGTGAGCACGTAGGACACCGTGCCGCCGACCCCGATCGTCTGGCTCTGGTCGGTCGCGAGCCGCTTGTTGACCTGCACTAGCGGATCGGTGAGCGCGAACGAGGCGGTGACGCTGATGGGGGCGATCACGTCCGTGTCGGTGCGCGACGCCGTGAGCACGCCGTCGCTCCAGCTGACGAAGTGGTAGTGGGCATCGGGCACGGCCGTCACCATCGTGGCATCGGAGCCGTAGTCGACCGTCTGCAGGGGCGTGCCGCTGATCGAGCCGTTGGCGTCGGCCGTGTAGCTCACGGCGAACGTGTCGATCGCGTAGTTGGCCGTAAGCGTCATGTCCTGCGTGACGCCGGTGACCGTGACCGGGTTCGATGTGGTCGTCGTGAAGCCGCCGGTGCCGGTCCAGTTCACGAAGTGGTAGCCGGTCGGAGCGTTGGCGGTCACCGCGGTGGCGTCGCTACCGTGGTTGATGAGCTGGGAGGCCGTGCCGGTCAGCGTGGTCCCCGACGTGCCGTCGGTCTGGAAGGCGACGGTGTATGTGTTGATCGCGTAGTTGGCCGTGATGTTGACCGAGCCGGTGACCGGACTCAGCGTCAGCGGGTTGTTGCCCGAAGTGCCACCGATGGAGAAGGTCCAGTCGACGAAGTGATATCCCGGTGGCGCGTTGGCGGTGACCGCCGTCGCGTCGCTGCCCGCAGGCACACCCTGGTTGGTGTTGCCGGTCAGCGTTGCCCCCGCTGTGCCGTCGGTCACGTAGGTCACGATGCAGTCGGTGGTGAACGTCCGATCGGCGCCATAGGACGTGCCCTGCGAGTTGGTGGCGTAGGCGCGGACGTGGTAGGTCGTGTTGTCGGTCAGCCCCGAGTGCGCACTGGTGAAGGTCCCCGTGCCGGTCCCGTCCGTGGTGTGGCTGTTCGCCGTCGTCGGATTCGGAGAGGTGCTCCAACAGACGCCGCGTGCTGTCACGGCTGCACCACCGCCGTCGGTCACGTCTCCCCCGCTCGACGCGGTGGAGGTGGTGACGTTGGAGGCCACAGCGGTCGTGACCGTCGGTGGGGCCAAAGCCAGGATGCTCGCGGTGGTGGTGGCCGTCAGCGAACTCAGTACGTACTTGCCGGCGTCGGCGCCGGTCAGGACCAGCCCCGTGACAGTGACCGTCTTGCCGGCGCCCACCGCCGCCGAGCTGAAGTTTGCCGGACCGACGGTGAGCGTGACGTCGTCCCCGGGATTCACTCCCGTGAGCGAATAGCCGGTGAGGGTAGCGGAAGCGGTTCCGTCGAAGTACTTGTCGGCAGCGGTCACGTGGGGTGTCACCGGCCAGTACGAACCGAAGTCGTCCACGTAGAGATAGCCCCAGTGTCCGCCGAGACTGCAGCCTGACGCCACGGCCTCGACCTTGACGTCATCACCGACCGGAAGCACGGAAGTGTCGACGGCTACGTCCAGAAGCTGCCAGTCGGTGAACTGGATACTGCCGGCGGCGTTCTGCCAGATAGATCCGACACCGGCGAAGATGAACGTCTCGTACAACGACGTGTTCGTGGTCGCGTTCTTCAACTCGACGTAGATGTACGGCTGCTCGTTCGGGTTGTGTACGGGGTTCTGCACCACGGCAGCCCAGGCGAAGTTGATGTGCACCTTGCCGTCGAACGGATTCACGTCCGCCGCCATGATGGTGTCCGTCTGCAAGAGGGAGTTGGCGTTTCGGCCATGGGCGTAGGTGCTGCTGCTGAGCGGGTTGATCACCGCACAGAACGGGCCGCTGAGCGGGTAGTGGAGGACGCCACCGGTGTTGGCATCGGTCAGGCTCATCGAGGCCACGGGCCCCAAGATGTTCGTCAGGTCGGCGCCGCCCGGGTTGCGGATGATGCTCGCGCCGGTGAACGGCTGTGGGAGCGTGAGCCCGGGGTTGAGGTAGGTGGACTTGGTCCACCCTGTGAAGTTGCCGTCCTGGAAGCTGCCGTTGGTGAACACCACGGCGGACGCGCCGGAAGGATAGACCGCGAGAAGGCCGAACACCGCCAGCATCAATGCAAGCAGCCCTAGCAACACTCTGAACATCGTCCGTGACTTCACGGCCCCGCCTCCTGAGACGTCCGATTCTTGCGATGGCCCATACTAGCACCGTCGATGACGATGCTCCGCGGTATGCTGTGCGGGCGTCGGGCCGCGGGCTTACCCTCGCTGCAGCCACATCACGTCGGGTTTGAACCCGACGCTGCGAAGGAGCTCGAGGTAGCGATCGCCGGAGAGCCTGCCCGAGGCGCCGTCGAGCGCCACCATCGTCGCCTCGATGACGTTCGTGCCGAACGAGCGCCCCTCGAGCCTCGGGGTCGACGTGATGAGCAGTTCCACGCCTCGACCGCGCAGGAACTCGACGTCCTCGGCGGTGGTCGTGTTGCTGATGATCCACTTGCCGGACATGTCCTCGGGCATCCACTTGCGGACCCACTTGTAGTCGCCCGCGATGATGTCGTTGTCGTGGTAGAGATGCGCGTGCTTGGTCGCGCCCTTCACCTCGGTGGTGTGATCGGCCTCCGCGTCGTAGAGCCACGAGATGGGCAGCTGGACGGCGATCGGCGCGATGGTGCGGATGACGCGGTGCAGAGTCGCGCGGTCGTGGATCATGATGTCGATCCCGAGGGCGTAGAGCAGGTCCCCCGCGGTCACCTGGCAGCCCGCATCGTAGAAGGCTTCGGTCATGCCAGACCGGTCGAGCGCGGAAGTGGACAGCACGCGCTTGCCCGCGAGATCGAGCCCCAGGTCCTCGCGCATGAACCGCACGACGTCGGCCTCCACCGCGCCCTTGAGCCCCGTGCCGTCGAGGATCGGAGTGAGCTTCGCCGCGTCCCGGAACCGCTTCGCGTCCCGCAGGTAGTAGTCGCGACCGACGGCGGACAGGAAGAGGTCGATGCCGCCCAGCCCGAACGCGGCCACCTTGCCGTCGAGCTCCTTGAAGCGCTCCACGGCCTTCGCCATGTCGCCGTCGGTGCCCTCCCGGCGGATCCTGAACGTCTCGCCGAAGAGGTCGACCTCGACCTCGTGGTCGCGCTTGGACGAGCCTATCGAGACGCTGACTACTTCTTTGATCGCGTCCACCTCCCGGTGGTGCGCAGCAGGTCGCCGGCTTTCGCCCGGGCGGACGCGGCCGCGCTCTTGTCGGAGTCCGATGCGGTATCGGGCGCGGTGACGCCCTCCAGGATGTGGTCGAGCTCGTCCAGGTCCACCACGACGTCGTGGCGAAGGGGCGACGGTCCGAGCGTGACCGCCACGACCTCGCGGCCGAGGATCTTCTCGATGGTGCCGACGCGCCAGTCCGATGCCAGCAGTACGAGCACGTCGAAGTCCTTCAGCGTGGCGAGCGTGTCGAGCACGCGGTTGAAGACCGCGTCGCCCGGTGAGCCCTCGAGCGACTCGCGTTCGGCCTGCGACATGATCAGCAGGAACTCGACGCCGTGGCGCTCGGCCAGCGCGCGGACCTCCGCGCCGTTGGCTACGGGAAACGCGATGAGGCCGACGCGGCGGCCGCGCCGGACTTCGCCAAGCGTCTCGAGCCATGAGACGAAGGAACGCTCGACGCCGTGGGACTTCGCTGCGTCGGCCTGCGTTGCTCCGCGCTCGCGGTCGCGCAGGATGTCCGTGATCTGCTCGACGAGCTTCTCGCGGGAGACGATCTTGTCGCCGATGCGGAAGAAGCGCATCCCCTCGGACCTCCGGTCGGTTGAAGCGTACACAGGCGTGTACACAACCGGAGTCTAGCGCAAACGCGGCGCTACGCGTTGCGAAGGTGGACGAGCATGAGCCCCTTGAGGGTGAGGTCCGCGTCGACGTCGCTGATCGTCTCGCACAGCGGCGCCATGCGCTCGGCCAGTCCGCCCGTGGCGACCACGGGGGTCTCGTACCCCAGCTCCGACCACGCCCGGCGCACGAGCCCGTCGACCATCGCGGCCTCGCCGAGGATCAGCCCGGCCTGCACGCTGGTCCGCGTGTTGCGGCCGATGACGGTGCCCGGGTCCTCAAGGTCGACCTTCGAGAGGCGGGCCGCGCGGCTGAAGAGCGCCTCAGCCGAGGTCTCGACGCCCGGGGCGATGGCGCCGCCCAGGTAGGCGCCGTCCGAGTCGATCACGTCGATCGTGGTCGCAGTGCCGAAGTCGACGACGATCACCGGCGCGCCGAAGGCGGCCACGGCGGCGACACCGTTGACGATGCGGTCCGCCCCGACCTCGTGCGGGTTGTCATACCGGATCGGCAGCCCGGTCTTGAGGCCCGGCCCCACGGTCATCGGAGCCGCGCCGGTGGCCTTGCGAGCGGCGCCGTCATAGGCGTCGGTGAGGCGCGGTACCACGGATGACACGATGACGCGCTCGACGTCGGCCCACGAGAGCCCCTCGCTCTCGAGCAGCCCGCCGATCTTGACCCTCAACTCATCCGCGGTGGCCTGCGCATCCGTGGCGATCCGCCAATGCCCCCCGAGCACGTCGCTTTCGAACAGCCCTATGACTGTCTGCGTATTCCCGACATCGATGGCGAGGATCATGCGAGGACTCCTTCGGTGCGGAGCCGGGACCCGGTGGGGTCCGGCGCTCAGACGGGCTTCGGCCGGGAGACCCTCGCCGCTTCGCGGCTATCCCGGCCTGCAGAACTCGCGGCGGACCCCACCGGGTCCCACCGTTCCGAAGCCGTCATCTCCCCGTAGGCTCCAAGACATTGGGCGCCATCGGGGCGGTGCTATCATCGGTCGTGGACCACCACACAAGCAAGGGGGCCTTGGTGCCGACCAACTCTCGACTCCTCGTCGTGGACGATGAAGATGCAATCCTGGAGTTCGTCTCGTACAACCTGCGCAAAGAGGGCTACGAGGTCGTGACCGCCAAGGACGGCGACACCGCGCTGCAGCTGGCCGAGGCGCAGCCGTTCGACCTCGTGGTACTCGACATCATGCTGCCGGGCACCGACGGGTTCGAGGTCTGTCGCCGCCTGCGCACGAAGGGCGACGTGCCCGTGCTCTTCCTCTCGGCGCGCGACACGGAGCTCGACAAGGTCGTCGGTCTGGAGCTGGGCGGCGACGACTACTTGGCGAAGCCCTTCGGCATCCGGGAGTTGCAGGCCCGCGTGAAGGCGCTCCTGCGCCGGAGCGTCGCCTCCAAGCCGGCTGCCGGCGCGCCCGGCGAGCGCTTCGAGTCCGGCGGGATCGCGCTGGACGAGTCGACCCACGAGGTCACGCACGACGGCGAGCCCATCGACCTCACCCCGCGCGAGTTCGAGCTGCTGGCGTGCCTCATGCGCCATCACGGCAAGGTCCTCTCCCGCGACCAGCTGCTGCGTCAGGCATGGGGCTGGGAGATCGTCGTCGAGACGAAGACGGTCGACACCCACATCAAGCGCCTCCGCGACAAGCTGGAGGCCGCAGGCGTCGACCCGAACGTGGTCGAGACCGTGCGCGGCTACGGCTACCGCCTGAACGGCTGACGAGCCATGCGCGGCTCCATCCGCACGCGATTGCTGGCCGCGTTCCTGCTCGTCGCGATCGTCGCGGCGGCCGGACTGTCCTACTACTTCCTGACGCAGATCGAAGCCTACGGGCTTCGCCGCCTGGAGGAGCGCCTCTACTCCGAGGCGCGTATGTCCGCGGCCCTTCTCGGCGCCATGTACGAGGCCGCCGGCGCGGGCTCCAAGGGCGAGGTCCAGATCCCGGCGAAGGCCATCTCGGCGGCTCTGGCCGACGTGTCCGCGGAGACCTCCAGCCGTCTGCGCGTACTCGACGCCAAGGGCGTGGTCATCGCGGACTCGACCGGGACGGAGGCGCTCGGCTCGTCGTACGCGACCAGGCCGGAGATCGCGAAGGCGCTCGCGGGCGGCTACGGCGCCGACACGCGCCGCACGGAACTCGGTCGCGTCGCCCTCTACGTCGCGGCCCCGATCCGCGCGAACGGGCGCATCGTGGGCGCGGCGTACGCCTCGTCGACCACCTTCTCCATCCTCACGCTGCTCAGCGACTACCGCCGCCAGCTCGCCATAGTCGTCGTCGTGTTCATCGCGGCGGTGTTCCTGCTCGCGGAGGCGCTCGGCCGCTGGCTCACGCGGCCGCTGCGCAAGCTCGAGGCCGGCGCGTCCGCGCTGGCGAGCGACCACTCGGTGCGCGTGGTTCCGGAGGGTCCCCGCGAGGTCCGGGCGGTGGCGGACGCGCTCAACCGGCTGGCGGAGGACATCGAGACGTCCGCGGTGGAGCTGCACGAGGAGGAGCGTCGCAAGTCACGCTTCGTGTCCGACGTGAGCCATGAGCTGCGCACGCCCATGACCGCGATCCGCGGAGCCGCCGAGACCCTCATGGACGAAGACATGCCCGCCGAGGATCGCAGGCGGTTCCTGTCAACGATCGTGAGCGAGTCCGACCGCCTCGCCCGGCTGGCCAACGACCTGCTCACCCTCCAGCGCATCGAGGGCGCCACCGGCGAGCTGCCGCTGGGCCGCGTGGATCTGCGGCAGGTGGCGGCGATAGCCATCGAGGCGCTGGAACCACTCGCGACCGATCGGCGAGTCAGCGTGTCGCTGTCCGGTGAAGCCCCCGACGTGCTTGGTGAACGCGACCGCCTCCAGCAGGTCATCGCGAACCTCGTCGACAACGCGACGCGGATGACGCCCCCGGACGGCGCCGTGAGCGTGCGGCTGTCTTCCGCCGACGGTCGCGCGGTGATAGAGGTCAGCGACAGCGGTCCCGGGATCCCGGAGGCCGACCTGCCGCGACTGTTCGACCGCTTCTACCGCTCGGGGATGTCGCGCGACCGGGCCACCGGCGGCGCCGGGCTCGGCCTCGCTATCGTGAAGGCGATCGTCACGGCGCACGGAGGCACCATCGGCGCGGCCAACGCCCCCGGCGGCGGCGCGATCTTCGCGGTGCGCCTGCCCGCTCTCGCCGATCCGGGGACCCCGGCCTAGGTCACCTGCCTAGGTCACCGGCGGGTCCGGGCACGCCGCACGGCCGCAGCCACACCCACCGCTACTGTGGCCTTCGCCACGTCGGGCACCAGGAAGGGCACGACCCCCGCGGCGACAGCCGCGCCGGCGCCCAGATGCGCCACGAGCGCGAGCTGGACCGCCCCGATCGTGTAGGTGAGCGCGACCACGACGACAGCGGCGACCGCATCCGCGAGCACCTGCCTCGTTCCCGCCCACGTAAGCCGCTCACGCACGTACGCGCCGGCTGCCGCGCCCGCCAGGAAGCCGAGAAGGTAGCCACCAGTGGGTCCGACGAGCACGCCCAGGCCGCCCACCATCCCCGAGAAGACCGGCAGCCCGATCGCGCCCGCCACCAGGTAGACGCCGACTGCGAGCGCGGCCGTGGCCGGTGGCAGCAGCAGCGCGATCAGCACCACCACGAACACCTGCAGGGTGAACGGGACCGGACCGAGCCTCAGCGTGAACAGCACCGATGCGCACAGCAGGGCGGCCAGCAGTCCGGCCGTGGTGATGGATCTCGGATCGAAGGACCGCGCGGGGGCGCGCTTCGGTCTGGGGGGCAGGTAGTCCACGCTGGCTCCAAGCCTCGTAAACCGTCTGTTGTTGGCGGTTTACGGTAGACGGCGCGACGCGAACCGTCAAACGGGCGTGCGCTACGCCCCGGCCGCGGCCTCTTCGGCGTCGCGCCATCCGGTAAGGTCCGCGATGCGGCCCGCCACCGTCGGCTCGTCCCAGGTCGCGTCGGGCTCTTCGCCGAAGGCCCGAAGGACCGCGACGCCCACCTGGTAGCGGGCCTCCGGCGTAAGGCCGGGCCTCCGCTCGAGGAACTCCCGGGCGAGCGCGATCCGCCGGGAGTCCTCGCCTCCGTCGAACCGCAGGGAGAGGTCCTCGCTGTCGCGCACCACCACGGTGCCGGCGGCCATGTCGCCGACGCGCTTGTGCTTCTTGTTCAGCAGGATGCAGAGCATGCCCACCGCGTAGTTGCCGGGCAGCATGTCGACCACTCGCAGGAGGTTTCGGATGACGGAGTCCAGGAAGCCCACGCGGCTGCCGTCGTCGCGGACGACGCGCAGGCCGAGCCTGCCCTTGCCCCACGTCCGCCCGTTGCGCGCCACCTCGCCGATCACGAAATACGCCCACATCGTGGCGAAGATGACCACCGCGGCGACGCCGGCGATCCAGGCGAGCGCTCCGGCGAACGCGTCCTCGGGAAGCGCCCGCGAAAGCAGGTAGCCGACCAGCGTCGCGATGGCGGCCTCGCCGAGCCAGATCAGCCCCACGAGGAGCATGTCCAGCGCGAAGGCCACGCCACGCGAACCGAGCCCCGCCAGCTCGTAGGCGAACGAGACCGACTCGGGCGTCTCGATCGAGAAGAGCTCTTCTGCGGCGGAGCGTTCTGCCACGGCTGCGGGCACCGGCCTCTCTCATCGGGGTGCGGGATGAAGGCGTGCGCGTCTCGCGCCCTGGTCTTGCCCGCCTTCGCATCATAGGGGCACGGCAGGGCCGCGTGCTAGCATTCACGGGGGCACGGAAGCGACTGAGAAGGGCCGGGATGGACGAGCGCGAATTCGTGGCCGGATCCAAGTCGGCGTGGGAGCGCCTCGCCGCGGCGGTGGCCGAGGCGCGGACGACCGGCGTGACCAGACTCGGCGCCGCCCGGCTTCGCCAGATGCACGAGGACTACCGCCACGCCGCGGCGGACCTGGCCTACGCGCAGACCCATTTCGCCGGCGGAGACTCCCCCGCGTATCTCAACCGGCTGGTCGGGCAGGCGCATGGTGAGCTGTACGGGGCCGCACCCCGCAGGGCCGCAGCGCTCTGGCGGTTCGTGTCGGCGGACTACCCGCGGCTCCTGCGCGCGTCGTGGCGTCCGATCGCGCTGGCGGCGCTGCTGCTGGGCGGCGCCGGCGTGTTCGGCTTCGTCATCGCGCACACCGACTACCCGCTGGCGCGCCTGTTCCTGCCCGAGCAGTTCCGCCAAGGCGTGGGCGACGACTTCCAGCGGACGAAGGAGGCGAACGCCGGTCTCGGCGCGCTGGCGCCGGCCTTCGCCGCGTTCATCGGCGTGAACAACGTGTGGGTGGCCGTGCTCGCGTTCGCCGGGGGCATGACCGCGGGTGCGTTGACCGT
>Ga0209798_10000627_pt1 | contig 21508 bp, 20 predicted proteins | sample DOMMetBare3Fresh_FD_187475 | JGI IMG/M metagenome (GOLD analysis project Ga0209798, IMG submission 187475) | Wetland sediment microbial communities from St. Louis River estuary, USA, under dissolved organic matter induced mercury methylation -... | ecosystem: Environmental > Aquatic >... | reverse complement strand
ATCACAACTGCCGAGCGTTATAAAAAACTCGCGGAATTCTGCCGAAAGAACGCTTTATCCAATGAAGCTGATGAGTTTACAAAAAAAACGGCCGCGGTTAGATAAATTGCGCTGCATTGCGACGAATCCCGTTTCGCAGGCAATCTTTCCAGATATTGCCGTCAGCTTTAGCTGACGGTATGTGTTCTCCAACCCGTTTCTGGGCTTTAGCCCAAATGTTCAGCTAAAGCCGTAGACCTTGAGCTTTTCATAACCGTTGGCTAAAACCAACGGCACAAAAAAACCATTGGCAATGCCTCCAAGCCAACTGCCAAACATCTAGTTATTTTCCGATATCTCGCCTATACTGCATTCCGGACCAACTTATATGTTCGACGGCGGAATATGCTGCATTAAGAGCGGTGACGAGATCGTCACCGGTTGCTGTCACGCCGAGTACGCGCCCACCGGCGGTGACAAGTGATCCGTCGTCACCCTTACCCGTTCCTGCGTGAAATATTTCGACATTCGGAAATGCTTTCGATTCGTCGAGTCCGTGAATAACATCGCCGGTTTGGGGGCTGGACGGGTAGCCACGCGAGGCAAGGACGACACAGGCTGAGCTGCCCGGATGCCAATCGATCGTTAAGTTACGCAGCGTACCATCAAGCATCGCTTCGCAAATATTGACGAGATCAGTTTTAAGACGGACGAGTATTGCTTGGGTCTCGGGGTCGCCGAAGCGGACGTTGTATTCTAGCAGCTTTGGCCCGTCCGCTGTCATCATCAGTCCCAAAAATAATATCCCTCGAAAGCGAAATCCCTCGCGGACGCATCCGTGAAGCGTCGGGCGAATGATCTTATCTGTAATCTCCAGCAACTCATCTGCGGTGAGCAGCGATGTGTCGGTAAATGTGCCCATCCCACCGGTGTTCGGGCCGGTGTCGCCGTCGCCGATGCGTTTGTGGTCTCGTACTGGCGGCATTAAAGCAAAATCCTTACCGTCGGCAAACATCAGCAGTGAAACCTCTTTGCCGACAAGACATTCCTCAAGCACGATCTTGTCCGCTGCAGCCGTCCCCACAAGCCCGGCCATCCCGTTGATCGCGGTTATCGCGTCGCCGCGGTTCTTAGCGACGACAACGCCTTTGCCCGCTGCGAGACCATCGGCTTTGACGACGACCGGCGAATCTTCGTCGCCAAAATCGCCGCTTTCCAATTCGAGGATCGCAAACGCCGGCGAATGTGAAGTGGTGAATTTGGCCGTCGGTACTCCGTGCCTCGCCATAAAATCCTTGGCAAACGACTTGCTCGCCTCAAGTTGTGCCGCCACCTTTCGCGGGCCGACGATCCTTAATCCATTTGCCTCAAATTGATCAACGACTCCGACCGCCAGTGACATCTCACCACCGACAAATGTCAGGTCGATGGCGTTCTGTGACGCAAACTCCACAAGGCCGGCAATATCGTCGGGTTTGATCGCGATACACTCCGCCACCTCAGCGATTCCGGCGTTTCCATCAGCGCAAAATAATCGATCGACACGTTCACTCTTGCGGAAAGAGCGGCAGATCGCATGTTCACGCCCGCCTGATCCGATGACTAGAATATTCATAAGAACTACTTATTGAGCATATCGGCCAAACAACCGTCTTGACACTCAAATACGATAGTTGTAAGGTCAAAATCATTGAACAATTACGTAAATCGCTCGATTTTCCGGTTTGCCCCAACTGTAAAATCTACTACATAATTTCTTATTTGCCGAAGAGAAAGTGGGCTTAGACGGAGCGTTGGTTATGTCCGATAGCGATTTCGAGGAAATCGGGGAATCCGAAGTAAATGAAATAGACCCTGCCGATGAATTCGATGAGGTGTCGATCAAGTGTATCGATTGTGCACAGGAATTTATCTGGACAGCAGGCGAGCAGGTATTTTTTCGCGATAAACAGCTCTTAAACCCTCCAAAACGGTGCAAGGATTGCAAAAAGGCTAAGAATCGACGGCTCGAGGCAATCGAAACCGCACGATTGACTGGCACGCGGCACCGCATTGAGGTGCAGGCAAGTTGTGCTCGATGTTCGACGAAGACAACCGTTCCCTTCTATCCGTGTCAGGGACGTCCGGTTTATTGTCGAGCCTGCTTTGTTGAGATGAACGGGAAACTTGCCGACCGAGTAGGCCGTTGAACTTATCCACCGACGTGAACGTTTGGCCGCATTTCCGGATCGTCCTCAGCTTGTCGCAATATCTCCCGCGTAACAGGCGCGGTGTCACCTTCGCCAAACAGAATATATCTCGCCAGATAGATTAGCGGATTGCCTTCGCTCCAACCGAAATAAACGTGCGGTATTTTTCCTGTCTTATCGCGTAGATAGAGCAGGAACGCGGCGATCGCGTTTGGAACAGCAGGAGCCTGGGTTCGAAGAATCTTGTAACCTTCGACATCGACGCCCCGGATAAAGAGCTTGCCTTTGAACTCCGACGAGTCGCCCGGCTCGATCTCGTAGAAGACTATCGAGTCAGAGGACGGAATGTGATTGTCGACCCTCTTTTCGTGTTCCTTAAACCGGTATTCGGTCATATCACCCGTTTCGCGGCGATTCGTGACAACACGAATCTCGCCTTCGTCGTTAAGTTCGTCGATAAAGGCCTGCGCGGCTTCGTCGAGCTCGATCTTGTCGATCCGTATTTCGGTCGAACGCATCGCTCTCGACACAAATGACGTCGCGATTATCGCAAAGATAAACATCAAAGCGATCTTAATGCCGTCGGGACGCTCGATAATGTTCGCAACGGTTGTGTAGACAAATACGGCTGAAATGAGCCAAAATGCCAGGGCCCATTTACTCTTTCGCCGGCGTGCTGACAGTGACACAGCGATCGCGGCGGAAGACATGAGCACCAATACTCCGGTCGCATATGCGCCGCCTTGTGCGTCGACATTTGCATCAAAAACCCACGTTACCGCAAAGCAAATTCCTGTAAATACCAGCACGAGCGGCCGTGTTGCCCGCGACCATTCGGGAGCCATTCCGTAACGCGGTAAGTATCGCGGCACAATATTCAAAAGGCCGGCCATTGCCGAGGCTCCGGCGAACCAAAGAATCAGGATCGTACTTAGGTCATAAAAAGTTCCAAAGACGTCACCGAGATACGTATGCGCGATGTAGGCGAGAGCACGTCCATTTGCCTTACCTCCGTCGGTTGAAACTTTCGCTTCGGTTTGCTCAGGTGTACAGGCGCAATAGGCGGGAGGCTCATGGACCGGCGCCGTCGAACCGCAGTCGACCCGTGGGCAAAACTCGTTTTGCGGGATGAGAACGCTCGTGACAAAGCTACTGGCGATGAGCATGACGCTCATTATCAAAGCGGCCGTCATTAATAATTTTCGAGTATTGCCGATGCGATTTGGCCGTTTAACCAGCGGCATAACCGCAACCCCGGTCTCAAATCCCGAAAGACCAAGGGCGAGTTTAGGAAAGCTTGTAATCGATAACAGAACTATAGCTGCAAGACCCGCAACCTGAAACGGCCCAGCAGACATTTTCGATGCAAATAAAGCGGTTCGCCAATTCGCTAAAAGGTCGGGATGGTCAAACACCTCGATCATACCCCGGCCGATAACCACGACATTTAACAGTAAATAGGCGGCCACGAGGACGACAGCGATGCCGATCGCCTCTTTAAAACCTTTCAAAAAGACAACGCCGAGCACGGAAATCAGCACCACCGTCACGATTACGGGATGTTCAAGGAAAGGAAGTGTGACCTTAACGAACGGATTCTCGATGATGTGAGCCGTCGCGTCAGCCGCTGAAAGGGTAATTGTAATGACAAAATCGGTAGCGACAAATCCGAGCAGCACGAGCACGAAAAGCTTGCCTTTCCAACGCGAAAGCAGGGCCTCAAGCATCGCTATCGAGCCCTCGCCGTGTGGACTTTCCTTTGCAACACGGCTATAGATCGGAAGAGCTCCAAATAGGGTGAGCAGAACGAGGATAAGCGTCGCGACGGGCGACAAAACTCCCGCCGCAAGAAATGCGATGCCAGGCTGGTAACCCAAGGTGGAGAAATAATCCACACCTGTAAGACACATCACTTTCCACCAAGAATGGCTGTGATGTCGTCCCTCAGGAGCTGATGGGCCCTCTATCTCGGAAACGCTGACGCTATAGAGCCATTTCTTGAACCAGCTTGCCTCGCTTGGCTTCATACCCTGTAAAAATCAAAAGACCGCCGTGACCAGAATACACGCGGTACTGTTTAATACGTCTGAATTCAAATTCGCAACCTGAACAAACCCGGAATAGATCTTTCCTTCTTTACCGGTGAAACAGCTAAATTTTACGCTGATTCTCGATAAGGTCAAGCCAATGATTAGAGAATATAAAGGGGGCGCCGTCTCCCACACCGTCGCCCCCCGATCACCGAAGTGATCAATGTTCACCGGGAGGTGAACAACTTGATTATGCACGAGCAAAAAACAAATAGCAATAGCGCTTGAGCACGAAGGAATAAAAGCAATAAAGGATTAGGATTTGCGTGTTTACCGCACTTTCAACGAGCCGATGAGCGAACCTTTTAGCCCATTTTCACCGGTAGCAAAAATACTATATTCGCCCTGAGCAGCATTTTCACTAACATTTACAACAAAACTGATTACCGAGAGGCCTTCGCCAAAGTCCTGATTGATGATCGATTTCCTGTCGACGGTAAAAAATGGAGAGTTAAATTCCAGGTTGATATTCCCGGCGTCATACCCCTTGCCGCCCAAATAAACTATGTATTCCCGGCCGGGATTCAATGTTATTGCGGAATCAGAAAGCTGACTATTGACACCAATGTAACTGAGAGTCAAATCGGACGCCTGCAGAAGTACCCTCGAATTCAGCGTGCGTGTTTCGCCTTTTTCCACCTTAATAACGCCAAGCTCGCCGACCAACGCAGGAGTCAACGCATCACGTTTTTGCCAAAAGACGGAGTAGGTGCCTGCGGGCATTCCGCCAAGCACGAAACTACCGTCGCTGCCCGTGTTGTCCTGAGCAATGACTCGCCCGGTTCGATTGTCCTCGGCCCAAACACGCAGCTCCCGAACTGTTCGCCGGGACTCGAAGCTGAGTTTTCCTGTTATTGCAGCACAACATTCTTCGCTGTCGCCGCCGCCATAAAGCTCGCGGACAGCAGCTATGTCGCTTTCGGATAGTGCGCGAGACGCAAGATCAGAATTGCCGAATGAACCATTCTTAGGCAGGCTTTCCGACATTGTAGCGCCTACAACGCCAGAATGTCTGAGCCCGAGAAGGTGCCCTATCTCGTGCGTGAGCGTAGATTTGAGATCAAACGTCCCAAATGTTCCATCGGTTGAGAACTGTTGAAAGGGATTCAGTACGATATCGGCCTCGGTAATAAACCCCTTTTGATTGTAGAAAACTCTTGTTTTTGCAGATTCAGCAAGCGGATCCTTTGAAAACAGTAGAACATTTTCCGGCGTTTGAGCGATGGTAATGAGGCTGACGCCGTCACCAAAAACGCCAGATGGACTGAGGCTAAGCTTGTCGGAGGTTTCCAGTATGAATACTATATCGGCAACATCTTGCCACGCCCGCAGACTCTGGCGTACGGCCAACATCACGTCGCTGTCAGATTTAATATTCGAGTTTGGCTGAATGAGCGAGTTCGAGATGGCTAACTTTATTTTGCTGCTTCGCCACCGCAACCGCTGAGGCTCCGGCTTTCCGGGCGCCGCAGTCATAATGCTGGCAAACGAGGCCGAGGTCACGCAAATGACCACTAACACGACAGCAGCAATGAACCTTAAAGCCTTCACCAAGTTATAATTACATCTCTGAAGCGGCGCGATCCGAATCGGTCCGGCTAACACCTTCCAGATCGGCAAATCCGACTATTAAAAGTAGGACGACGATCGAAAGCGTCGCAAGTACATAGAGTATCGAGATCTGTTCGTAGGCGATCAAAACACCGATTACAATAGCAACAAGCACCATCCACAACAACGCCAGCGTTCGCCGGCTTAATCTATTTTTATTGGTTGACATTTCCTATCTTAACCGCCGTTTCAATAAGCTCTTAGCAGCTATCCACAGTGGCGGTACGTTTATATTTTCAATCTCAAAAGTCTGATGGACGAGTCTTAATCGACCACGCGTAGTGGCAGTTCGGGTTTGGACCGATCCTTGTTTTCACCGGTTGCGATCATTGGCGGATACTTTCGTTTTCCTACGCCCTTGGTCGCGACATCTATTATATCAAATGGCTTCAAAACTTCGTCAACAGATTCGCCACGATCGATTTTGCCCAGAATTGTCTCGATCGTCCGCGTTTCGATTCCATCGCGCCGATAGATCGAGATCTTTCCGCCGTCCGCATCCTTGGAAAGCCCACCGGCACTCGCGATGACGCGACTGACGGTTGTCTGAGATCGATAATAGATCGGCCTCGGATTGTTGACGGCACCAATCACATAGACAGGTGTGGCCCGCTCGACATTTATCAAATCGCCACTAAGAATCTGCGGATTCGCGACCTGACTACCTCTTAAAAGTTCACTGATTTTGATGTTTATCGTAGACGAACCGTTGTCTCCGGCCATCGTCGGCAACTTGCTTTCAGTCTGCAATGCCGGGATCGAGCCAGCACGGCAGCTGAGGTTTTTCGGGCGAAAGATAGTAATCTCGCCGCTCGAGTTATCCGTAAGCCCACCAGCAAGGATCAAAAGTTCCTTCAAATTCACCGTTCGCAACAGTTTGAAACGCGTCGGCGTCTTCACCGCCCCTTCGAGCCGAACAACCGCACGGTTTGAGCGGTCTATTACCCGGACCACGATTTTAGGATCGCGAAGAATCTTTCCAATTATTCTGGTAACATCGGCTCCGATCTGTGACTCAGTGCGACAAAGGCCATAAATTGGTTCACTATAACCGTCAAGGCCGTCGAGATATCCTTCGGGAGTGAGCGTGCCTCGCCAGTCGAATTCGACGCTGCCGACAACATCAACGTCGATCACGTCACCGAAGTGCACGAGGTCACCTTGCAATCGCTGCGATTGTGGTCGTTCCGTCGGGCGAGTTTGCTGTCCAACCAAGACCCTCGGGCTAACAAAAAAGATACCGGACAACAAAAAACACAGAATTATCGGGTATTGCTTCACTTAATTGCATTCGTGCCGAACCGCGTTGAGGCCGGCACTCTCAAAGTTAGTTTGCTCCGTGACTGTTCTGCTTTTTATCTCTCTTTGGCCGATGATTTTTGCGTCTTTTTGATGGTGAATCGACCGTGCCGGGCACTGCAAAGCCGTTGAACTCCCAATTACACGAGTCGCAAAGAAGGTTGTAGCGAAAAAGGACCTTTAAAAAGATCGAGGTTGGACGGTAACCGCGTTTAATACGTTGACTGCTGCATTTTGGGCATCTTTGGGAAATCATGATTTAGTATCGCTTAGGTTAACAAGTCGCAGGGTAAATACTCAAATGTCAGTCGCCACTTTCCAACGCACGGATTCTTTCGATCTCAGCATTTATCTGCTTTGCGGCCTGATCGCGCTCATGGCTCTGCAAATTATCGCGACCCAAATAAAATAGCGCGTCACCGTACAAGCTTTTTGCTTCGGCATATTCTCGTTTAAATGCGGCACGTTCGGCCTCCTCGACCAAATGCGTGACCTTTATGGAAACAACCATATCCCGGAGTAATTCCTGCGACTGCAGCAGGCTCGTCTCATCGGGATATGCACCGAGCGCCGATTCAATTACGCTGAGGGCGTTTTGAGCCGCCTCGATTTTCTCGAGCGTACTCGTCCGGGTTCTCGCATCGTTCGTCAGTGTGCGGGCCTCGATCTCGGCCCACCTCATCAGGTGAAAACGGTGCATTTCCGCTGCCAAGGCGCGTCCTTTCAGCAATGCGCCTAATCTCGGAGAACCAGCCTTGACAGATTTCAATTCGCTTTCGTTAAGAGCCGCATACTCGCTGCAAAGCTCAAATACCTCTCGATGGCCCGCTGATAGTTTATTTAATACTTTCGCCGCATCCGATTTCCGTTTGATCTCGTTAAGTATCGCCGCGTTTTTCTCGAGTGTAAGTTTGACGGCATGCCGCGGATCGCCTATCTGCGCGTGAGCCTCATGGATTCGGCTATCCATCTGCCTTTGTCGCAGAAGAAACTTGGTTCGGGCCCGACGCAAAATGATCTCGCGCAAAATGACGGCTCCGCAAAGCAGCATGCTCGAGCTTATGCCGGCCGTGACCCACGGCATCTCTTCGCCACCGTCGTGCAAGATACCCCAAACGAAAAAGAAGAACATCGTTGAGATCGCTACCGCGAGGACGTAATAATTAGATGCCGGCAACCAGAACGCTCGGCGTGGCTTGTTCCTGTCAACGCGCATTTATCGATCTGAATAGTAAATATTTGGCTTTGGCTTTGGCTTTCGTTTCCACCTGAAATTCTGCAAAAGCCTGACGCTCACTAATACTGAAATTATTCGGTTGTATTGTCAACAAGTTTCATGTCGTTTTCCGCGTTGCGGATGGTATAGCAAAGGTTTAGATTAGTCAGTGTTTTGGTATAATCACTGCGTGGCGAAACGGAAGAAAAAGAATTCGGAGGAAAGGCCTGTATTTGATTCGATCAGAAAACCAACGGCGCCACCGAGCCGGAAATTTGGCGGCGAAGTACCGGAAGAAAAACTTAGGCCGTCGCTACGCAAGGCAAAACACAAGAAAGACCCTGACCCTGGCTTCTAATGCGAAATTTTACCGATGACAACGATTCTAAACGCAGCATTTGGGCGCGGCCTCAAATGAATGTGACATTTAGGGCAGAAATTATGCCAGGTATTTCGCGTGAGGAGAGGACGTTTCGCATTGAAAAAGTTTTGCCAAACGGGCGTGTCACTTTGCATCAATTTCCCGGCGAATTCCGCGAAACCGCTTTCGAGGCTATCAATTTTTTACGAGAGAAAGGTAAATAGACTAAAATTCGTAAATTCGGCCCACATCGAGTATCTCCACATTGTCGATACATGCTTTCTCGATCTGTTCCACGACTCGGTCACGATACATCGGCTTTATATTAATAACAAAAACCGGGTAATTGCGGTTATCGAGCTTCTCAAGCTCGGTTTTGAAGTGCATCGGTGTAAGGTGATTTGAGACGGATGCGAGTCCGCTAAATTCATCCGGAAAAGCACATTCGACGAGAGCCGCTTTCAAATCATCGGTGGAATTACAAACGTCCCAAAACTCATTTGTTTCGGCCGTATCGCCCGTAATCGCAACCGAAGTTTTCTCATCCGACACAATAAAACCGCTTGCAGAAACCTTGTGATTTACCGAAACGCTCTGAATCGATAAGTGCTTTACGTTAAACTTCGCACCCCTCTCAAACTCTCTATATTCGACAACCGGGCCATTGTCGTTGGTAAGTTCCGAGAACCTTGGATAGATCGACCAGTTGAATATGTCACGTTCTAAAATATCGATCATCTCGCGCGTTGCATGAATCCGAATCGGCTCGGTGAGCGTCGCAAACAGGTCATCGATAAATAGCGGAAGACCCGCAATATGATCGAGGTGAGTGTGCGTCAAGACAATATCGCGAATCTGAGATCGATGGATGTCCGTGCACGATAGAGCCAAACAACCAGCGTCGATAGCAACGCAGTCGTCAATCACGATCGACAATAAATGCTGACGCACCGAAGCCGTTCCATTCTCGTCGATCGTACTCGGAAGCATCTGGAGTCGCATATCAGATATTACCGTCCGAAAATTTGTTTAGCGCGCACAGGTCTGTCCTCGTCCGCCATCGATCTCGTATGTAACCCCGGTGATCCACGACGCATTATCCGAAGCCAGAAAATAGATCAATTCGCCAACCTCGTTCGGAGTTCCGACGCGACCGAGCGGGTGCGTTTCCTTTGAGTGTTCCAGGAAACTATCGTACGCAGATTCGTCCATACCGCTTCGTTTGTGAAGATTAGTCACGACGACGCCCGGATTTACAGCATTTACCCTGACACCCTTAGGCGCAAGTTCGAGCGCCGAACATCGTGTGAGCTGATCAACCGCAGCCTTTGACACGCAATAAGCAAGAACATTTGGAAACGAGCGTGTACCCGCAACGCTTGAAACATTGACAATATTCCCTTTGGTCTCAGTTAAGTGAGGAACGCATTTCTGCGACAATGCGAATACGGACCGGAGATTTATAAGCAGCATTTTATCCCAGTCATCGAGGGTCGTTGTCTCGATGTTGCCGCTTTTAATGATTCCAGCCGCATTCACCAAAACGTCGATCTGGCCATGATTATCGATCGTCTCCGTCACTATCCTATCGATCTGCGAGATCTCGCTGACATCGGCGAGATGAGACCTGACCGATCCTTTTTTTGATTCAACACTAGAGCTGAGAACCGACAGTTCCTTTTCGCTGCGACCAACCCCGATCACCGTTGACCCTCTGTTCGCAAATAACAAAGCGGTCGCACGGCCTATCCCGCTGCTCGCGCCTGTAACGATGACAATCTTTCCCTGCATAAATCACTTAACGAATGGTCTGTTTTGGAGTTAAGAATAGCAATGATAAGTGATTTATGGCAAAACTCAAAGAAGTTTTGATCTGGCGTCTTTCAGTCACAAAAATGCGGCTGTCAAAAACAGCCGCATCTAATATTACGAAACAAAACTTTGTTTGTAGTTCTGGAAGATATTATCCAGAAAAGAGATTAAGATTCGTTGGCCTGTCGGTTTGCCGCGAAAAGCAAATCAAACGCCGCCTTAGTTTCTTCGCCCTTGCGTTGTTTTAGGTCCGAAACCCATTCGGTAACGGTCGAAACCATCTCACGCGCACTTGCACGAGGGCTCGGCGCCTTTTTCATTTTAGACTTGTTGACCTTGGCCGCGACCGCGTCCGTTCTCTTCACTACCTTGATTTTCTTCTTATCGATCATCTTCATCCCGCCTTGAGCTTCTGGAATTGATCCAGATACTTTCGCATTTTGCCAAAAATTATTTAGAATTTTGCGATTTGCAATTAGTTAGATTACGAATCTATCCACCGCGTTGTTCCACAAATCTCAACTTTAGTTAACTTTCGTGTGGGTTTTAACCATTTCACGCATTTTATCGGTGTCTCGAACTCTGTTGGCACGAGTATTGCCGTTCATATTCCGCAATGAGCCTGACGGATTTCTTCATAATTTACTTCGCGTGTGGGTCGCCGTTCGGTGTATACGAAGCCTCAAAGTTGCACGGCAGACTTTCCATCTACGGATTTGGGATGGTTGCCGGAGCTTTTTTATTGTGGCCAGCGTTTGCGATCTCACTGATAAGGCGACGGTACTTTATCTACCAAGATTCTCGCGATGCGCCGCGGCAAGTTCAAATAGAACGAATTCGTGCTGGTATAGAGAGTCTGGCATTTCCCGAGGGTGCTACAGTCCGATTGTTCGAGTTCCGCGACACTATTGCTCGTTTCGCTAATCTTATTGAAGAGGTAAATCATAGTCGTCCGGCTAAACCCGCCAATGAACTGTTCGAGATCAGCGGTCACCCGAACGTCGCTCTAGCTGCCATATGCCTGAGGAGACTTAACAGCAAACAACTATTGTTCCATAAACTCCGGGTTCGACGAGAATTTGTTGATCTGGTCTCGCAGATGGCTCTTGATACCTCGATTCCCTACGAGATATTTGCTCTGGCCACTGAATTGGCCGAACAAATCGGCGATACGGTGGCAACCAACGACCTAGAGCTCCGAAGATCTGAGGTCTCGATACCGGCAGAACGAAAACCAACCGATTTAGGGAAATCCTCAAAACCTCTTACCCGTTCGGCAACCGTCTGAAAGCTCGGGCTTGGTTTAAGTTTATATCGTATCCATTCCTAAATAGATTTTGTTCTCGCGCCTATTAGCATTAAGATTTACGCAATGCTGGTGGTTCTACATTTGTTTTCGCTCTTTCTATTGGTCGCGCTCGGATTCTACGTTTTTGTTGCCGATCCGCGAAAACGTGCCCATCAGACATTTGCCGCATTTATTGCATTCCTCGCGATCTGGACGATCAAGGATCTGATCTTTTGGAATTTTTACCCGCGCGATACGGCGGCCGGCTGGTGGGCGTCGGCGAGCTTTATTACGGCATTGCTTATGCAATATGCGATGGTCGTTTTTGCGTGGGTTTTCCCGGAAAACTCGCGAACGCCGCGGCGCCGGGCGGCTATTGTATCTGCGCCGGGCCTGGTTTTGATACCTGCCGCACTTTTCGGGCTGCTATGGCACAAGGCGGGATTCGAGGATGGCCGGTTTGTTATCGAGCTGACGCCGCTCGCGTATGCCTTTGTCGCTTACGTATATTTTGTATTCTTTTACGGAGCGGCAATCCTATTCAATAAGTATCGATCGATCAAAGGCACTCAGGAAGGCCAGCAGGTTGGCGCGATAATCTGGGGATTGGCGATCACAGGCGTTTTAAAAACGGTCGCAAATATCGCTTTGCCGTTCTTTGGCAATTACGATCTCTTGCCGTTGAGCGCGATCTTCGTTTTGCCCGGCGTGTTGATCTTCGCCTATGCGATCCTGAATTTCAGGCTTTTTTCGCTGCAAACAGCGCTCAATCAGTTCCGGCTATTCCCTATTACGTACAAGGTCGCGCTCACGATTGCGTCTGTCGCGATAGTGAGTTTCGTGTTGTTCCAGATACCGATCGCGTGGTGGGCGTTTCGAAACGGAATGGATTTCGAAGCATGGCGTCGGTACCTTGTTTTCAGTGTCATTTCGGCTCTTGTGCCAAATTTATTGCTCCTGCTTTTGATTTTAAGGACGATCTCGAGGCCGCTGCAACGAATTACTCTGGCCGCCGTCGAGGTCGCCAAAGGCAGCTACGGAACTGAGGTCGGTCTTCGTAAAAGCAATGACGAGATCGGCCTGCTTGCCGACTCGTTCAACGAAATGAGCCGCAAAATGGCGTCCGACATCGACCAACTGCAGAGCCTCAACGATCAACTTATACGGGCCGAAAAGCTGGCCGCGATGGGCACTCTTGCCGCGGGCGTCGCACACGAAGTCAATAATCCACTCGCTTCGATATCGTCGCTGGTACAGATGATGCAGTCGCAAGAGGGCCATTCCGCCGAAACTCGCGAAAAGTTAAACATGATCTCCGATCAGATACAGCGAATCACGCAGGTCACAAAAGACATGACCAATTTCGCACGCTCTCGGCCGGCCGCCAGAAGCGAATCAAATATTACTGAAATTGTTCGTACGGCGTTAAGGCTCGCAAGTTTTGACAAGACCTTTCAGGACTTGGATATTGTTGCCGAAATGGACGATGATCTCGCTCTCGTTTTTGTCGACGAAGATCAGCTGCAGCAGGTTTTTCTCAATCTTTTTCTAAACGCCCGCGACGCCATGACCGACGGAGGCACACTTTCCGTCAAAACCTTTCGTCGAAAGGACGAAGTATTGATTGAAATAGCTGATAGCGGAACCGGGATAGACGATTCCGAGTTAAATCTGATCTTCGATCCTTTCTTTACGACCAAAGCGACGGGCATAGGCACAGGTCTCGGACTTGCAGTTTGTTACGGGATCGTCACGGCACACGGCGGCCGGATCGAAGTCGAAAATAGTGAACCGTCCGGAGCAAGATTCACCGTCATTCTTCCTGCCGCGTACAGCGAATAACTCTTACCAAATCTTGCAAGTTGTGATAACTTTTGTCTATTACTTTATGACACTGCGGCGATTCATCTTGTTCGCGTTTTTGACGATCGCTCTCTTCGGCGCCGCCCGCCCGATCGCGGCGAAGGACGAATGGATACAGATCCGCTCGAAAAACTTCTTCCTGATCGGCAACGCGTCGGAAAAAGATATTCGAAAGGTCGGCACGCGGCTAGAGCAGTTTCGAGAGAGCTTTAGGCTGCTGTTCAACAACACAAATCTTGCTTCACCGATCCCGACTAACGTCGTTGTCTTTAAGAGCGATTCGTCGTACAAGCCGTTCAAACCAAAACGTGCCGACGGCAAGATCGACACTTTTGTCGCCGGGTACTTTCAGTCGGGCGAGGACGTCAACTACATTACGCTTTCGACCGAGGGCGAAGACGCACAAACCTACGAAACCATCTTTCACGAATACGTGCATTTTATCGTCGATACGAGCTTTGGCAAGTCTGAGGTCCCGGCGTGGTTTAATGAGGGATTGGCCGAATATTACTCGACATTCGAGATCGAAGGCGACCAGAAAATAAAGCTCGGCCTGCCGCAAAGCAACCACCTAGCATTACTTCAGCAAAACAAACTGATGCCACTCGATACGCTATTCGGCATTAGCAACCGTCAGCTTCTCGAGAGCGGCGGGCATTCGCGCAACATCTTTTACGCTCAGAGCTGGGCTCTCATTCATTACTTGATGCAGAGCGGGAAGGGCGAGACGTTGGGCAAGTTTCTCGGTCTTTTGATAAAAAATGTTTCGCCGGAAAAGGCGTTTCAGGATGCTTTTCAGACCAACTATCAACAGATGGAAAAAGATCTGCGAAAATATGTCGGCAAGAGCAGCTATCAATACAATATCTTTGTGCTCAAGAACAAGCTGGCATTCGACGCCGAAATGCAAGCGTCGCCGCTTGACGAAGCCGAGACAAACGCTTATCTCGGTGATCTGCTGTATCACAACAATCGCCCCGACGACGCCGAGCCGTACCTGGTCAAATCGCTAAAGCTGAATAGCGATTCGAGCATGGCGAATACGGCGCTTGGGATGATCAAGGTAAAGCAGCGAAAGTTTGACGACGCCCGTATCTACCTTGAAAAGGCGATCTCAAAGGACCCCAAAAATCACAACGCCTTTTATCGATATGCTTATCTGCTCAGCCGCGAGGGCCAGGATGAATTCGGCTTTGTCCAGCGGTTTAGCGATGCTACCGCCGCAAAGATGCGCGAGGCCCTGCGTAAGGCCATATCGCTCAATCCGACGTTTGCGGAGAGCTACGAACTGCTGGCATTTGTCGCACTCGTTAATAATGACGAACTTGACGACGCGGTGGCTCAGCTTAAAACTGCACTCAAGCTGCAGCCGGGCAATCAGCGTTACGCTCTGCGGATCGCGGAGATATATTCGCGTCAGAATAAACACGCCGAGGCTACCGCGATCGCCGAAAAGATCGCCCGCACAACTGATGACCCTGAGACAAAGGATCGCGCCGAGAAGATCCTGGCAAACATTGCCGAGTTGAAAGAGTTTGAGGAACGCCGGGACGCAGAACGCAAGCGTTACGAAGCGGCCGTCGCTGCATCAGGTGGCGGCAAACCGATGATTGTCCGGCGGATCGAAGGGGTTAAACAGCCGACCGAAGCGGAAATGGTAAAACTGCAGGAAGAAGCTAGACTTCGTGCGATCAACGAAGCCCTTCGGGTGCCCGCGGAAGGCGAACGGCGGGAAATCGGCCGCGTGCAAAAGATCGATTGCAAAGCGAGGCCGATCGTCTACACGATCAAGACGGCCACCGAGACCTTTACGGTCACAAGCAAAGACTTTTATGCTCTAACTCTCAGCTCCCTCGACCCCGACGCAACCAATGCCCAGGTCGGATGCGATGCAAACCTCTCCGCATTTAACGTGCTCATCACATACCGGGCAATGACCGTTCCCAAAAGCACGGCCCGTGGCGAACTTGTCGCGATCGAGTTCGTGCCTGCGGGTTTCCGTCTAATGACCGACGAAGAAATGCGAAGCGCTACGCTCGTCATCTACGACCAGCCCGATACCGACGGCCAACCGCCGCCTGCCCGGACGCCGACAAGCATGCCGACCGCGGAAGATATTGACGCTCGGCGCCGTGAAATGATCTTGCAGGCCATGAAAAACGCTCTCAGAAAGCCCGCCGATGGTGAAAAGCGCGCAGTGGGCTATCTGCAGGCGCTGGAATGCTCAAACAAAAAGATATTTTTCCAAATGCGAACCGCGACAGGTATCGTTAAGCTGTTCAATTCCTCGCCGGAATCGGTGAAGATTATGTTTTTCACACCCGATCTTGCCGGTATGCAGTTGGGATGCGGTATGAAGCCGGTCGAGTATCCGGCTGTATTTATCTATACGGACAAGCCGGACGCGAAGACAAAGGCCGCCGGTGAGATCGTTTCGCTCGAATTCATGCCAAAATCTTTCGTTCTTGAACCTTAATAAATCGAAAGCACATAAGGAGAAAAAACAATGACCGATCAAACCACATCAGCCACAGCCTTGCAGCAGATGCCGCCAGACGCACAGTTAATGCAGCTCTCGATGGGTTGCTTTGTCTCACAAGCAATCGGTGTTGCGGCCAGGCTCGGCATCGCCGATCTTGTTGCAGACGGCCCAAAGCAATCCGCGGAGCTCGCCGCTAAGACCGGAACGCACGAGAGATCACTCTTTCGCCTTTTGCGATCGCTGGCGAGCGTCGGCGTTTTTGCCGAAAACCCGGGCAAGACCTTTGCGAATACCCCGATAAGTGAAACGCTTCGCTCGGATTCGCCCACGAGTATGCGAGCGATGGCCATTTTTATGGGCGACGAGGCGCATTGGCGTGTTTATGCCGATATGATGTACAGCGTCCGGACCGGTGAACCCGCGTGGGACCACGTCCACGGCGAACCCGTTTTCCCGTATATGTTTCAGACAAACAAGCCGCTTGGCGATACTTTTAATAAGGCGATGACCAGCCTATCGCACGGTGCCATCGCGAGCGTACTTGCGGCTTATGATTTTAGCGGGATAGGAACGCTTGCCGACATCGCGGGTGGCCACGGGCATCTGCTTGGCGCCATCTTGAAAGATTATCCGTCGATGAAGGGAATACTATTCGATTTTGGTTCCGTCCTTGCGGGCGCACCGGCGATGTTCGATTCGTATGGCGTCGCGGATCGTGCCGAGACGGTCGAAGGCGACTTTTTCAGAGAGATACCGGTCGTCGCCGACGCGTATATTCTTAAACACATTATCCACGACTGGCGTGACGAAGACTGCGAGAAAATACTGCGAAACATCGGCCGCTCAATGCCCGACACCGCCAAGATCCTGATCGTCGAATCGGTAATACCGCCGGGCAACGATCCGCATCCGGGCAAGATCCTCGATCTCGAAATGCTCATTAGCCCGGGCGGTGTCGAACGAACGGCTGAGGAATTCGAAACTCTGCTGACAAATTCCGGCTTTAAGCTGAATCGCATCATCCCGACGCCGTCACCGATGAGCATCGTCGAAGCGGTCAAGGCCTAACGCTTGAGTTCACCGGCCGCCGCAGGCGGTCCGCTGGAACGAAGGGTTAAGCGCGCACATACGCTTGCGCCGCCTTGCTCAACAAGGGACGAAGAACCTTGTTCAGCCTAACGTGGTGAAGGTGCTCGAGGACGCAGGTGTCTGCTGCGTTCTCTCGGTCTCCGCCGGAAGCCACGGCCTCGCTGAGATGGTCAGCAAGGAGCTGCCATTGCTTCTGCGTAGGTTGCGCGACCGCCACGAACGGGAGAAAGCTCATGTAAACGCTATGAAGGCTCGCAGAGCGAAATTCTTCATCCTCGTTCCTCTCTTCCCACACGGCTCGAAACTCCGGAAACATGGTGACTAGCTCAGCCAGCAGGTCGTCTTGGTTATAGGTGTTCATGCCGTCTAACGATTGAGCGGACATGGGGCGAAACCGCAGCCAAGCCCGTTTGAGTTAAACGAACACCTCGATAACAAAGTCGCTGCCCGCGCCCTCACGTCCATTGAATTGTTGGGTATTGGCTAACACAGAGTTTCGTTCATTATGACTCTGACGAGTTTGTCGTTTCGGAAGTAAAAATTTACTCCGCCAAGATTCTCTTTCGTAACGTAGTATAAAACCGTTTCGCCCGAAATTTCCGCCTTGGAATTTGGCTCGCCAAATTTAGTTTCTACATCATTTATGTTTGCGCCAATGCTGATTCCCGACGCTTTCCATTTGGGCGATGTAATCTCGATAGAATAAACGTCAAGATTGCGTCCTTTGCCATCTCCAAGAAGCGTAATTTCCAAACCGGAATAGAAAAGCGTCAAATGTGTTTCTGCCGACCCGCTGCAAGCTAAATCTGCCGCATACTTTCTTTTAGTATTTCGCAAGGGTTTGCCAAGTTTTCTGATAACGGTTGAATAAGATGTTCCAGAGCCGATGCCATTTACGCGGAGGTCAATCTCGGTCAACTTCTTCTGCCCGAAAACGGGAAGCGTGAAAAAAACAAGCAAAACGAAAAATAAAAACTGTTTCACAAATTTTACGTTCGGGTTCACGGGAAGATGCCTAACGACTCGGTTAACGCGGCGGCGGCCGAAAACCGTTGACTACAAAACCTACGCGATCCGCCGCTCGCGTTCAACCGTTTGTTCGGCCATCCTTTCCCAGGCGCCTTAGCAGTCGGACCAATCGACCGGCCTTCTTATCGAGCGTTGCCCAGTCCCAATTATCCGGACTTTGAAATTCGGGATAAGTGCCACTCCAAGTTGCGGCTCGATTCTCTGAATTGACCGCAATGCGACATTCGACATTCGGGTGTTTTCGGAAGTCTACTTGCAACTGAATGAGTCCCCACCCTTCCTGGCAAAATCGGAAGTTGTGGCCGTTGCACTTCTGCGGATTCAGTTCGATCCGCCGCTCATGAGTGTGACCTTTGGCCTCCGGATAGTAGATTGTGTACTGGCGAAAGGTGTCCCCAGCACCCGGTTTGTAACGCAAGTCATCGCATAGGGCCGTGACGTCCGCAAACTCTTTTGTGGCGCAACCGAAGTCCGAATACGCCTGCCGGACCACTACGGGCCCCTGGGCGAAAACCGCGTCAACTATTTCGGCGAGTTGAGCCATTGAGATCTGTTGCGCCGTCTGCATGGATTCGTGAGGCCGAACTATTGATTAACACCAACGCCGCTGATAATACCCCAACTCAGGGAGGATTATCAACGGCTTTTTTTGTCTCGCGACGGCGATTCGCCATTCAGGACTTGGCCTTCATCGCAATTCTCAAGGATTAAGGGTTACATAGACGACGTCGGAGAGCTGGCCGTAGTTGGCGTTGTTCTTTTTTAGTTGGATGCGGACCTGGACCTGTTCGGGTTCGCCGGCGGTGGTGGGCGTGACGGTGACGTCGCCCGATTTGCCTGTAAAGCTTCCGGCGCTTTGCCAATTTGCAACGCCCTTTTTCATAACCATAACCTCCCACATATCCGAATCGCCGCGATTCGCGACGACTACGGAGAACAAATAGCCCATTTGCGCGGCAAAAACCTGGATCGTCGGCTTTACGGTTTCCGGGTTCGGCTTTGACGTTGAAGAAGGGATGATGCCATAAGCGGCGCCGGTCTCGGGCGTATAGTTGAGGGATTTGCGAATGACGCCGACATAATTGTCGAGCCGCTCAAACAGGCCGGTTGGAACGGTGGCTGGCGGCGACAGCGAGATATTCGCCGGAAATTCGGGCGTCGGATCGCCGATTTCGCCCTCGGTGATCGTCTTTCGAAAGGCCCTCACCGCGTCGTCGTATGCGGCCATCGTCACGGCGGCGCTCGCCAAAAACTGCATCACGCTGTTGTCGTCCTTGATCTGGTCGAGATTTGCCTGTACCAGGCCAAACGTCAGCCCCGTCGCCTGTGCCTGCGTATTAAAATTCTCGTACCACGCGGCACGCTCTTGTAGATTGGTAGGAAACCAATTTTTTGAAGGAATCATTGTCATTATCTCCTGTTTGTTTGATTTGGGGCCCGCGAACCCGTGATCGATCCCGCAAAAAACTATGTGGGAACGGAGTTCGCGGACCTGTCGCCTAAGAGAAATTCGACGATGATTGTAAATGATCTCCGGGAGATAGGAAGTTAGGTGATTGCCCTGTCGAACCGAAACCAATGGTCGCGGCTCTTTGCTTATTAGACGGGCGTGTGGGGCTCCTCGCCCCGTTCACCTGCTCCTACGTTTCCAGAAAACGAGTAACAGCCAACGGGAATTTCTAATAAGCGAGACGAGTATAGCTTTATTTTCCCATCCAACGCAAGATATCTCCGATCCCAAAGCCGTGTGACCTCAAGAAATTGCCATGTGATTTCAAGAAATTGCCTTGTGACCGCATCCCAAAGCCTTGTGACCTCAAGAAATTGCCTTGGAATGCCAGTAAATTGCAGTTATTTCTGCTCTATTGATGATCTGCGATTGACGATTTACTAACTTCAGCCTGTATTTATCGGGCTGTGGCGAGAATTAGCCGATTTTGGCTAGTATTTGCAGGTAAAGGTCGTTTCGGATTTATCGTAAATAAGGGCCGGTGCATATCCTTTCACCCTTTTTAGGCACATCGAAGGAGGCGTGGCATAATTGAGCGAGCCTAGCAGAGGAATCCGCCGAAAGATGACAACAAAATCTCTCAATAAGAACTTGCACGCCGCGAAGAACTCTAAGAAGGATGAGTTTTATACTCAGCTTTCTGACATTGAGAAAGAACTCAAACACTACAAAGACCATTTCAAAGGCAAGGTTGTTCTCTGTAATTGCGACGATCCGCGTGTTAGCAATTTCTTTCATTACTTCTCATACAATTTCGAGACATTAGGACTCAAGAAACTCATCACGACCTGCTACAAGAACCAAAACCGCGACCTTTTCAGCGAACACGATTCCGAACGCGCGATCTATCTCGAATACAACGGCGACAAGAACGACGATAAAGTTCCCAATCCCGAAGAGATCGGAATAATTCATTTAAACGGCGACGGCGATTTCCGCAGCGACGAATGTATCGAACTCCTAAAACAAGCCGACATCGTAGTAACAAACCCGCCGTTCTCGCTATTTAGGGAATATGTTGCGCAATTGATTCACTACGAGAAGAAATTCCTCATCATCGGGCAGATGAACGCTCTGCACTACAAAGAGATCTTTAAGCCGTTAAGGGAAAACAAGCTCTGGTTGGGTTACTCGCAACCCGTTGCATTTCAAGTTCCTGACGAGTACGAAATGAGAGAAGTTAGAAGCTGGCGGGATGCGGATGGAAACAATTGGCGAAGTCTGGGTAACGCTTACTGGTTCACCAATCTAGATATAGCCAAACGTCATGAGGATTTAATTTTATATAAGACTTATGACAGTGAAGAGTACCCCTTTTACGATAACTACAATGCAATTGAGGTTTCAAAGGTCGCCAACATCCCTATTAATTATGATGGCTTAATGGGTGTTCCTGATGCGTTCCTAGACAAATACAATCCCGATCAATTTGAACTCATAGGGATACCGTTTGGCGACTCAGGCAAAGAAATAGGCGTAACGAAAAATCATCGCGGTCGAACGGACATTGCGATAACCAAAGACGGCAAATCACGTTGCCCGTATTCAAGAATAATCATCAAACGGAAATCCTGATATGAAAAGCGAACTCAAGGAGATCTTAGAATTGCCACTAGCTTTAGCGGCGATAATATACATGACCCGATAAATATTCTGTCGTGGTCATATCCGTCGTTTTTCATTTCGATGT
>Ga0209798_10000626_pt1 | contig 21528 bp, 21 predicted proteins | sample DOMMetBare3Fresh_FD_187475 | JGI IMG/M metagenome (GOLD analysis project Ga0209798, IMG submission 187475) | Wetland sediment microbial communities from St. Louis River estuary, USA, under dissolved organic matter induced mercury methylation -... | ecosystem: Environmental > Aquatic >... | reverse complement strand
GCAGCGAGAGGATCGGCGCTCGCAGTAGGCATCATGCCTGGGTCGGAGCACTAGCGCGCGAAGGGAACGGTGAACGGCCCCAGGACGGCCTGGCCGCCGCGCAGGTCGCGGGCCACCACCCACACCTGCGACTCGGCATCGGCGGGAAGAGGGGCGAGGTCGATGGCCTGGAGGTCCACCGACACGTCGATGCCGGTCTGGCGGTCGAACTCGAAGCGCCCGGCGGTGGTGAAGTAGGAGACCGTCATCGTCTCCTGCACGGACCGTCCCGCGGCGTCGAGATAGGTCTGCACGGTGGCGGGATCGATCCGGACGCGCACCGGCACGCGGCCGCCTTCCGCGAGCGGCACCGCGGACGCGGCCGGTACGCCGCCGATCTCGACGCCGACGATGGCAGGCGGAACGTTCGGATCGACCGGGGGGCCTCGCGTCCAGATCGGGATCGTCTGGACGGCGACCCGCGTCTGCCGGGCGCCCGGCGGGACGTCGTATGCGACCTCGTACCGGAACGTGCCCTGCACGACGTCCGGGATCCCGGGAGGCACGGTTCCGCCCGTGCCGAACAGGGAGGCGCATTGCAGGGCCAGGTCATAGGGGTTCGCCGACACGGAACCGTCGGCGGCCGGCGCGAGGCTCGTCTCGCACACCGGGGTGGCGCAGGCGTATCCGGTCCCCGACCCCGCCGTGAGCGGGCAGAACCTCCACCCGTGCTCGACGAAGGCCGCCCCGGGCGGCACGTACACGAGCGGAGCGAGCGTCACCGTGTCCCCCTGCCCGGCCTCGAGCGGCGCCGCCACGACGGCGAGGATCCTCACGTCGCGAAGGTACGACGAGGGCAGGAAGTCGCTGGCGCACGCGGCCGCGAGGAGGGACAGCGGCGCGGCGAGCCGCAGGAGAGCGTGGAGGCGCATCACCATTCTCCCTTCACGCCCAGGATCGGCAGGATGGGCAGGCCGGTGGTGGGCTGGCGACTGGCGTAGTCGTAGCTGTACTGCCAGCCCTCCTGGTTGGCGCGGTTGTAGAGGTTCTGCACGTCGAGGTACAGGCCCAGCTTCCACGTCCGGTAGGTCCACTGCTTGTCCACTCGGACGTCGAGCGCGTGGAAGGCGGCGAGCCGATCGCTGTTCACCGGGCCGTACAGCGGCACGTAGACGTCGGAGCCGGCCTCGTAGATGGAGCCCGTCACCGGAGTCGAGGGGTTGCCCGAGACGAGGCGGAAGCGGGCGCCCAGGGACCAGCCCCTCCCGAGCGGAGCGATGCCCAGCGCCGTCAGGATGTGCGGCTGGTCGAAGGAGAAGGGGCGTTCCGGCCGCCCGGGGCCGTCGGTGCGCAGCGAGCGCTGGAAGGTGTAGGCGATCCAGCCGGTGAACCGGTCGCCGAGCACGGCCTTGAAGAGCAGCTCGGCGCCGTAGATGCGCCCGGTGCCGTCGTTGGTGTAGCGCGGCGCGAACGGGTCGTAGGCCGCCGCCGCGTTCCGGACCACCTGGCGGTCGAGCCACTTGTAGAAGCCCGTCACCTCGAGGGACACGCCCTCGGCGAGCCGCTGCTCGACGCCGGCGGAGAGGTGCAGGCTGCGCTCGGGAAGGAGGTCCGGGTTCCCGGTGTCCGGGTCGCTCTCCTCGGGCTGCGGCGGCTGCTGGTAGAGGCCCAGGCCGGCCTTGGCGGCGGTGGAGGGGCCGATCTGCTGCCGGGCGACGAGCCGTGGGTCCACGGTCCAGCGGCGGATGACCGAGTACCAGTCGAGGCGCACGCTCGGCAGCACCGACAGCCCGGGCAAGGGCGCGAGGCGCAGCTCGGCGAAGGCCGCCGGCGTGTAGAGCGTCGTGGTCTTCGCGACGCCCACCACCGGGCGCGTCGAGATGGGCGTCGGGGGCTCGCCCTCCGTGGGCGGCCGCGGGGCGTTCAGGGCGATGCGGACGCCGTCGAGCCGCACGTCCAGGCCGGCGCGCGCCTCGACCGCCGAGCCCAGCACCAGGGTCCAGGTGCTGCGGAGGGAGAGCCGCTTCACGTCGAGGTCGAAGAAGTACTTCGGCCCGATCTGGGTGCGGAACCCCTGCAGCCCGAGCTGGAGCGACGACTCCTGGCGGAGCGACGGCGAGAGCGTCCTCGAGTAGCTCGCCTGCAGCGAGTGGAACATGATGCGGGCGAGGAGGTCGCCGGTGACCGTCGGATCGCGCTGGGGCTCCTTGAACAGCGCCTGCAGCCGGTCCAGGGATCCGTAGTAGACGATGCGCAGGCGCTGCCGGTCGTCGGGCTTCCAGGTCGCCAGGAACTGGTAGTCGTAGTAGCGCGGGGCGGTGCTGAAGGAGAGGGGGGCGTCCTTCGGCAGGAAGAGGGGCAGGAGCACGTCGATGTACGAGCGGTGGAAGGCGCCGCCCACCGACCAGCCGCGGCCGAGCGGGCCCTCCAGGGCGACGCCGGCGTCGTAGAGGTTCACGTCGGCCTCTCCGCGCAGCATGTCGCCCGCCGGGTCGCGCACCCGCACGTCCACGATCCCACCGGTGGCCCGGCCGTAGTCGGGGGCGAAGTTGCCCGGGACGAACTCCACCGCCTCGAGGAAGCGGGAGTTGAACGTGCTGCGCAGCCCGCCGAAGTGGTACAGGATGGGGATCTGCTGGCCCTCCAGGAAGATCTGGCTGTCGCCCGGGGAGGAGCCGCGCAGGATGAGCGTTCCGGCGCCGAACGGCGCCCGCGCCACGCCCGGCAGGTTGAGCACCGCCTTGAGCGTGTCGCCCTGGCTTCCCGGCAGCTTCTCCACGAGGTCGGCCGGGATCACCTGCCGGGTGACCTCGCGCCGGACCGGGGTCGCCCGGACCACCGTCTCGTTCCCGGTGCCGGCGGCTTCCAGATAGAAGGTCTCTTCTCGCTCCTCTCCGGGCCGCGCCCGGACCGGCGCCTCGAGCCGCTCGTGGCCCGGCGGCGCCGCGAGGAGGGCGAACTCGGCCTCGGGCACCTCGAGGGAGAAGCGGCCGTCGGGGCCCGTCGTCGCCTGGGAGAGGACCCGATCGCCGGCGCGCGCCACGACGGGCACGTCCGCGAGCGGCACGCGCGTGCCGCGCTCCAGCAGCCGCCCCGAGAGCTTCACCGGGGCGGGCGGCGCAGGCGGCGCCTGGATGCGGAGCCGGAAGGAGACGGTCACCGGCACGGCCTCGCCGGTGGCGAGCCGGCCCGGCTCGAACTCGATCTTGCGGGCGGCCGCCAGCGCCGCCGAGTCGAACGGCTCGCCGGCGCCCTCTTGGACGGAGACGCTCTCGACGCTCCCGTCGGCGGCCACGTCGATGGCGAGCACCACCGCCACCTCGGGGGTGGGAAAGGCGGTCCCCGGCGGCACCTCGGCCGGCACGAGCGCCTTCGGCCTCGGCGGCGACGCCAGCACCGGTCCGGGCGGCTCCTCGGGGCGCGCCAGGCCGGGGAGCGCCAGCAGGACGAGGAGCGGCGCGAGCGCGAGGCCCGCCCTTCTGCACCGGATCGCCACCCCTCCGCTTCGCATCGCGCCTCCTCCAGTCTAGTCCTGCAGCCGGAACTTGTAGGTCCAGTCGATCCACGCCGGGACGGGAATGCCGCCGCGGTCCGCGGGCTGGAACCGGAAGCGTCTCAGGAGCCGCGCCGCCGCCTCGTCGAAGTCGTTACCCGCGGGGCGGAGGACGCGGACTTCCGTCACCGCGCCGTCGGCGGAAACGAGGATCTGGAGCCGGACGTCTCCCTCGAGCCCCTCGCGGCGGGCCGCCTCCGGGTACTGGGCGCGCATCTCCCCCTCGGACGGCTTGGCGAGGAGGCGGGGAGGGCGAGTCAGGGCGGCGAAGAGGGCGGGGTCGTAGCCGTCGGGGGCGCCGCCGGGATCGCCGCGGGTGAACGCCGGCGCGCCCGGCGGGGCGGTGGGGACGGCGACGCCGCCCCCGGGAACGGTGGCGTCCATCGAGACCGCGAAGCGGCGCGGCACCGCCGGGGTGGAGGGCGGCGGTGGGCTCGCGGCCGAGGCGGGCGGCGGAGCCGAGGTGGGGAGCGCGGTCGCGGAGCGGGGGGGCGGCGGCGCGCGCCGGGGCCGGATGGGCTCCGGGGCCGGCGCGGGCGGCGCGGGCGCGGGGGCCCGCGGCCGTTCCGCGATGCGGACCCGCGTGGGAGGCATGCGCGGCTCTTCCCGGCGCGCCGGCGGCGCCAGGACGAGCCAGCCGAGGAACACCGCGTGGACGGCGAGGGCGAAGGCCCAGCCCTGCGCCCAGGTGTTCTCCACCGGTGTCACCGCCGCGGCGCCTCCTCGACGGGCTTCGTGTCGATGGCGATCTCCAGCACGCCCTCCAGCCGGAGCCGGTCCACCACCTCGGCGAACCTCCCGTAGGGCGCCTGCACGTCGGCGGAAATGAAGCCGGCGATCGCCTGGCCCGGCTGGAGCCGGGCCCGGGCGGCCGCCACCGCGCCCGGGATGTCCTCGAGCAACGCCGGCTGGCCGTTCAGATAGACGTCGCCGCCGCGGGTCACGGCGATGGCGAGGAGGCCGACGGCGGACTCCGCCCCGGTCGCGGCCCGGGGCAGCTCCACCGGGATGCTCCGCGACAGGATGAAGGAGGCGCTGACGATGAAGACGATGAGGAGGGTGAGGGCCACGTCCACGATGGGCGTGATGTTCACGCCCGTGATGAGGTCGTCGTCGGCGTCGCGCCCGTAGTCGCGGATCACGCCGGTCCCCCTCCGTCCGCGCCCGCCTCCTCGATGGCCCCGAGGCTCGCCATCAGCTCGCGCATGAGCGCCTCGGCCTCCTTGAGCCGCGTGGCCATGTGGGCGCGGAGCAGGTTGTAGGCGACCACGCCCGGCACCGCCACCAGGATGCCCATGGCGGTCGTCGCCAGCGCCTCGGCGATGGACTTCATGACCTGGGGGTTGCCGGCGGACTGCGCCGTCCCCGCCTGGCCGAGCCCGTAGAAGGCGCCCACGATGCCGATGATGGTGCCGAGCAGGCCCACCAGCGGCGCGATGTTGGCGATGGTGGTGAGGGAGGCCAGCCTTGCCTCGTAGCGCGAGCGCTGCGACGCCAGCGCCGCGAGCATCTCCTGCTCCACCGCCTCCGGGTCGCGCTCGCCGCGCTTCACGGTCTCGAGCCCGGTCCGGAGCACGTTGCGGATGAGCGTGTCGCTCCCGAGCAGATCGAGCGCCTCCGCCAGCGCGCCGCGCCGCAGCCGCTCCTGGAGGCCGATCCGGAGCTGCGCGAAGCGCTCGCGCGTGCGCCAGTAGAGGAGGACGCGGTCCGTCGTCACCGCCGCGGCCGTGAGCGACATGGCCACGAGGAGCCAGTTCACCCACTCGGCGCCGAGCAGGTTGAGCTGCAGGAAACGCTGGGTCAGCATGCGATGGTTCTCCCTCCCGCCCGCGCAGGATAGCGGGCGGCCGAGGCGGGCGCAGCGAAAAGGTGTGTCACCTTCAGCGGAAGGTCCGCTCGCGCGCCGACTCGGCGATGGCCACCACCGCCGGGTGGCGCAGGCGGCGCTCCACCGAGATGGCGTAGAAGCGCTCCCGGACCTCGTCGGTGTGGCCGACGGCCACGACCCCGAGCTGCGACGCGACGTCCTTCTCGATGACCGAGGGGACGGCGAAGAAGCCGAGGCCGCGAGAGCCGAAGGCGGCGAGGAGCGCGTCGTCGTCGAACTCGCCGGCGAGGACCGGCCGGACCCCCTGCGCCTCGAACCAGGCGTCGAGGCCGCGCCGGAGCGCCGTGCCCTCCGACGGCAGGAGCGCCGGGGCGCCGTCGAGCGAGCGCGGGAAGCCCTTCCTGAGGTGCGCGTGCGCCGGCGCCGCGAAGAACGCGACCCCACACTCCCCGAGGAGGTGGTTGAAGGCCTTGACCTTGACGCTCTCCGGCGCCGGCGCGTCGGCCAGCACGACATCCAGCTCGTGCTGCGCCAGCTCGCCGAGCAGCCGGGGGAGGGGCCCCTCGCGGCAGACGAGGGCGACGTCCTTCGCGGCCGCCAGGGCGGGCTGCAGGAGCCGCGCGGCCACCCTCTTGGGAATGACGTCGGCGACGCCCACCACGAGCCGCATCCGCTCGCCGGTGGGAAGCCCCTTCACCGCCTGGAGCAGCTCCCGCCCGGTGCGGAAGATGTCGTCGGCATAGCGCATCGCCGTGCGCCCGACGTCGGTGAGGACGAGCCGGCGGCCCTGCCGCTCGAAGAGCTTGTGCCCGAGGGCCTCCTCCAGGGTCTTGAGCTGGTTGGAGATGGTGGGCTGCGACAGGCGCAGCTCCTCGCTGGCCCGCGCGATGCTCCCGGCGCGCCCCACGGTCCAGAAGTACAGGAGGTGATGGTAGTTGAGCCATTCCATGATGCCTTCCATTAACCTCATCGAGACCTCGAAACTATCTCATTTTCGCGGACGCGACGCCCGGCTACATCCCGGTGGCGAGCGGCGCCCCGCCCTCGCGAAAGGACGGGTACTTGGAGCTCGCGACGATCGCCTCACCCTGGATGTGGGCCGGCTTCGTCGCCTTCGTCGTCGCCGTGCTGGCGCTCGACCTCGGGGTCTTCCACCGAAAGGACCACGTGATCGGGACCCGGGAGGCGCTGGCGTGGAGCGGGGTCTGGGCCGCGCTGGCGCTGGCGTTCGGGGCCGGCGTGTTCTGGCGCTTCGGATCCGACCGGGGTTGGGAGTTCCTCGCCGGCTACCTCATCGAGAAGTCGCTCTCGGTGGACAACCTGTTCGTCTTCGTCGTCCTCTTCGGGGCGCTCGGCATCCCCGCCCTCTACCAGCACCGGGTGCTCTTCTGGGGCATCCTCTCGGCGCTGGTGCTGCGGGCCGGGATGATCGTCGGCGGCGCCGCGCTGCTCGCCCGCTTCCACTGGCTCATCTACGTCTTCGGCGGCTTCCTCGTCGCGACGGGCGTGAAGCTCTGGCTCCAGCGCGGCGCCGAGTCCCACCCGGAGCGGGGGCTGGCCATGCGGCTCGTCCGGAGCGTCGTGCCCTCGACGAGCCGCCTCGACGGTCACGCGTTCTTCACGCGCGAGAACGGCCGGCGCGTGGCGACCCCGCTCTTCCTGGCCCTGGTGGCCATCGAGGTGACCGACGTCGTCTTCGCGGTGGACTCCATTCCCGCCATCTTCGCGGTGACCGACGACCCGTTCATCGTCTTCACCTCCAACATCTTCGCCATCCTCGGGTTGCGCTCGCTCTACTTCGCGCTCGCCGGGCTCGTCGACCGGTTCACCTACCTCAAGCCCGGCCTCGCGGCGGTCCTGGCGTTCGTGGGCGCGAAGATGATCGCTTCCGGCTGGGTGAAGGTCGCGCCCATGGCGTCGCTCGGGGTCATCGTGGCCATCCTCGGCGCCGCGGTCGCCGCCTCGCTCCTGCGCGAGCGCCTCGCGGCCCGGGGGCCGGCGGAAGGGGTCAGGCCCAGTCCCGCGGCGCCCGCAGCACCTCGAGGAGCCGCGCCTCCTCGCTCCCCGGCGCCGGCCGGTGGTCGTAGACCCACCGCACGCGCGGCGGAAGGGACATGAGGATCGACTCGACGCGGCCGCCGGTCTGGAGCCCGAAGACGGTGCCGCGGTCGTGGAGCAGGTTGAACTCCACGTAGCGGCCGCGCCGGATCTCCTGCCAGGTTCGCTCCCGCTCCCCGAAGTGCAGGGCGCGGCGGCGCTCGGCGATGGGCAGCCAGGCCGGGAGGAAGGCGCGGGCTACGTCGCCGACGAGCTCGAGCTCCCGGCGGGGGTCGCCCTTCAGGTCCTCGAAGAAGATCCCGCCCACGCCGCGCCGCTCCCCGCGGTGCGGGAGGAAGAAGTAGTCGTCGCACGCCTTCTTGAAGCGCGGGTAGAAGGCAGGGTCGTGCCGATCGCAGACGCCCTTCAGGGTCCGGTGGAAGTGGGCCGCGTCCTCGTCGAAGAGGTAATGTGGCGTGAGGTCGGCGCCGCCGCCGAACCAGGCCTTCCCGCCCTGGACGAGCAGCCGCACGTTCATGTGGACGGTCGGCACCATGGGGCTCTCCGGGTGGAGCACCAGCGAGAGCCCAACGGCCTCGAAGTCGAGCCCTTCCCCCTGGAGCCGGCGCGCGAAGGCCGGGTCGAGCTTGCCGTGGACGTGGGAGACGTTCACGCCGGCGCGCTCGAGCAGGCCGCCCTCGGCGAGGGCCCGGGCCACTCCCCCGCCGCCTCCCGGGCGCGTCCAGGCATCGCGTCCGAAGCGGGCGCGGCCGTCGGCGCGCTCCAGCGCCGCGCAGATCTCCTCCTGCATCGCCTCGGCGAGGGCCCGCATCTCGAGGACGAACGCGCCGGAATCCAGGGTGGACACTCCTCCCTCGCGGCCCTCAGGCCGCCACGAACTGCCGCTCCACGAGGCGGCGGTACAGCCCGTCCTGGCCCATCAGGGCGGCGTGGCTGCCGGCTTGCACCACCCGCCCGCCGTCGAGCACCACCACCCGGTCGGCGCCCACCACGGTGGAGAGCCGGTGGGCGATGATGAGGACGGTGCGCCCCTCCATGAGCCGCTCCAGCGCGTCCCGCACCAGCGCCTCGCTCTCGGCGTCGAGCGCGCTCGTCGCCTCGTCGAGGACGAGGATGCGCGGGTCCTTGAGGACCGCGCGGGCGATGGCGATCCGCTGCTTCTGACCGCCCGAGAGCTGCACGCCCCGCTCGCCCACCTGCGTCGAGTACCCCTCGGGGAAGGCGGCCACGAAGGCGTGGGCGTTCGCCGCGCGCGCCGCCGCCTCCACCTCGGCGTCGCTCGCACCGGCGCGGCCGTAGCGGATGTTCTCGGCGACCGAGGTGGAGAAGAGGATGGGCTCCTGGGCGACGACGCCGATCTGGCGCCGCAGCCAGTGCGGGTCGAGGCCGCGCAGGTCGTGGCCATCGAGCCGGATCGTCCCCGCCACCGGGTCGTAGAGCCTTCCCACCAGCGCCGCCACCGTGGACTTGCCCGCGCCCGAGGAGCCCACCAGGGCGACGACCTCGCCCGCGGCGATGGAGAGGTCGAGCCCGCCGAGCACCTCGACGTCGGGCCGCGACGGGTAGGCGAAGCGGACGCCCTCGAGCGCGAGGCGACCCTCCACCCGCGGGAGGACGGCTCCGCCCGAGGTGGGGATGCGCGGCGCGCGGTCCACGAGCTCGAAGATGCGCTCGGCGGCGCCCAGGGCGCGCATGAAGTCGGCCCACAGGTCGGCGAGCGCACCGAGGGAGAGGGCGACGAAGAGCGTGTAGACGAGGAAGGAGGCGAGACCGCCGACGGTGAGGTCGCCGCGCAGGACGAGCCGGCCCCCGTACCAGAGGACCAGGGCGGCGGCGGCGTAGGCCGCGGCCGCCGCCACGGCCATGAAGCTCCCTCCGGCGTACACCCGCCGGCGCGCGATTCCGAAGGCGCGCTGCACCGCGGCGCCGTAACGGCGCGCCTCGCGCTCCTCGGCGTCGAAGGAGCGGACCGTGCGGATGCCGGAGATGCTCTCCTCCGCCACCTCGGCCGCGGCGGCGAGGGCGTCCTGGGATTCGCGCGAGAGCCTGCGGATCCGCCGTCCGTAGGCGACGGCGCCGAGCGCCACCGCCGGGACCACCGCCAGCATGAGCGCGGTGAGCACCGGCGAGGTGTAGAAGAGCAAGGCCATGCCGCCGGCGGCCGACGCGACGTTGCGCATGGCCATGGAGACGTTGGAGGAGACCGCCGCCTGGATGAGGGTGGTGTCGGAGGACAGGCGGCTCGTGAGCTCGCCGGTGCGGCGCTCGTCGAAGAAGCCCACCTCCTGGTCGAGGATGGCCCGGTACAGGTCCTGCCGCAGCCGGTTCACCACCCGCTCGCCGGCCAGGTTGAAGAGGATGTTGCGGGCGCCGATGGCGAGCCCCTGCACCACCGCGACGAGGGCCATGGCGACGGCCGCGCGGTCCAGGAGCCCCGGGCCGGCCGGGCCGAGGATCGAGGACCCGCCCTGGCCGAGCGCCCCGTCGATGACGATGCGCATGCCCTGGGGGTAGAGGAGGGCGGCGGCGCTCCCCATGACCAGGAAGACGGTTCCGGCCGCGAGGGTCCGCACCTCCGGGCGCGCCAGGCGGAGGAGGCGGCGCAGGGAGACCGCGCGGGCCGTTAGGGCGGGGAGGTCGGGCACGCCCGGAGAGGTTAACCGGCCGCGAGGGCGTTTTCAGGGTCGATGGATCCGGCCCGGCCTGCGCTCGCACTCACGCGAAGACGACGGTCTTGTTCTCGTGGACGATGATCCTTTCGTCTTCGACCTGGGGGGGCCGATACGGCCGGCCCCCCCAGACCCCCGCTCGCTCCGGCCCGGCCTCATCCGGCCAGGCCTGCGCTCGCACTCACGCGAAGACGACGGTCTTGTTCTCGTGGACGATGATCCTTTCCTCCGCGTGCCAGCGCACGGCGCGGGCGAGGACGCGGCGCTCGAGGTCGCGGCCGAGGGCCTTCAGGTCCTCCACCGAGTCCCGGTGCGACACCCGCCCCACGTCCTGCTCGATGATGGGGCCGGCGTCGAGCTCCTCGGTGACGTAGTGGGCCGTCGCCCCGACGATCTTCACGCCACGGTCGAAGGCCTGCCGGTAGGGATCGGCGCCGGCGAAGGCGGGGAGGAAGGAGTGGTGGATGTTGATGATGCGATGGGGGAAGCGGGCGATGAAGGCCGGCGAGACGATCTGCATGTAGCGCGCGAGGACGACGAGGTCGGCCCGCCCCTCGAGCAGCCCCAGCATGCGCTCCTCGGCGCGGTGCCGCCCGGCCGGGGCGTTCGGCACGTGCTCGAAGTGGACGCCGAACGCCTCCACCGCGGCGCGCAGGTCGGGGTGGTTCGAGACGACCAGCGTCACCTCGGCGGGGAGGTCGCCGCGCTTCGAGTTCCAGAGCAGCTCCAGCATGGCGTGGTCGTGCCGCGACACCAGGATGGCCACCTTCTTCCGCTCGGAGGTGACGGAGAAGCGCCACTCCATCGAGAACGGGCCCGCCACCTCCTCCGCGAAGAGGCGCTGCAGCTCCGGCAGACCCACGTCGAGGCGGGCGGTCTGGAACTCCAGCCGCATGAAGTAGACGCCCGGCTCGCCGTCGCTGGAGTGCTGGTCGAGGTCGGTGATGTTGGCGCCGTGCCGGAAGAGGAAGCTGGAGATCGCGGCCACGATTCCGGGCCGGTCGGGGCACTTGATGAGCAGCGTGGAGCGCATGCTCGCATCTTGGCGCGAAGGCGGGCGAGGGAGAAGCCCTTGACCAAGGACAAGCTGCACGCCGGTCCGCGGACGGATACTCTGTGGGGAAGCGCCCGCGGGCGCACCCGATCGGGGGGAAAGCGTGCAGGAGCCGGCGACGAGCGCGGGCGGGCGCGGCGGGGCGGCCGGCGCCGATCCTCGCGGGCCCATGCCGGCGCGGGCCACGTCCCCGGACCGCGAGGCCCTCGCCGCCATCCCCTGGCGGCACCGGCTCTCCACGAAGCTCCTCGCGGTGGTGGCCCTGCTCACCTTCGCCGCCATCGGCGCCTTCGCGGTGGTCGAGCTCGTCATGCAGCGCCAGCGGCTCGGCGGCGTCACCCAGGCGGCCGACCTCTTCGGCGAGACCATCAAGAGCTCCACCTGGCGGGCCATGCTCGAGGACCGGCGCGGCGACGCCTACAGCATCATGGAGATCATCGGGCGGCAGCCCGGGATCGAGCGCGTCCGCATCTTCGACAAGCAGGGGCGCATCACCTTCTCGACGCGGGAGCAGGAGCGCGGGGCGCTCGTGGACAAGAAGGCCGACGCCTGCACCGCCTGCCACCAGGCCGACCAGCCGCTCTCCCGCGTCGCCGGCCCGTCCCGCGCGCGCGTGTTCCAGAACGGCGGCCACCGGGTCCTCGGCATGGTGACGCCGGTCCACAACGACCCCAGCTGCTACACCGCCGCCTGCCACGCCCACTCGCCGGGACAGCAAGTCCTGGGCGTCATCGACGTCGGCATCTCGCTCGCCGACATGGACCGCGAGCTGCTGGCGTTCCGCCGCGCGAGCCTCTCGGTCACCGCGCTCGCGGTGCTGCTGCTGGCGGCCTTCTTCTACGTCTTCGCGCAGAGGCAGGTGGTGCGGCCGGTGGCCGCCCTGGTGCAGGGCACGCAGCGGGTGGCCCGCGACCAGCTGGACGTGGAGATCCGCACCGACTCGCGCGGCGAGCTGGGGCTCCTCGCCGCCTCGTTCAACGACATGACCCGCTCGCTGCGGCGGCTGGAGAACGAGCTGCGCCATCTCATGGAGGGGCTCGAGGGGCAGGTCGAGGAGCGCACGGCGGAGCTGAAGACGGCCCACGAGCACCTGGTCCGCAGCGAGAAGCTCTCCTCGCTGGGCAAGCTGTCGGCCTCCATCGCCCACGAGATCAACAACCCGCTCGCGGGCATCCTCACCTTCGCGAAGCTCATGATCCGGACGCTGGAGCAGGGACCGCCGGACGACGCCGCGCGCAGGACGCTGATCAAGAACCTGGCCCTCGTCCAGCGGGAGACGGAGCGCTGCTCCGCCATCGTGCGGAACCTGCTCGACTTCGCGCGCGAGCGCCCGCTCCAGCTCAAGGAAGTGGACGTGAACCACGTGGTCGAGGAGTCGCTCCATCTCATCGCCAACCAGATCGCCATGCAGGGAGTGACGCTGGAGAGGGACCTGGCCCGGGTCCCGCCGGTGGCGGCCGACTACGGTCAGCTGCGGCAAGCCTTCGTCAACATCGCCTTGAACGCCTGCGAGGCGATGGGCAAGGGCGGCCGCCTCGCCGTCGCCACCCGCCCGGTGCCGGACGGGGGGGCGGTGGAGATCTCCTTCGCCGACGACGGCCCCGGGATCCCGCCCGAGGTCATGCGGAAGATCTTCGATCCCTTCTTCACCACCAAGGAGAAGGGGACCGGCCTCGGCCTCTCGGTGGTGTACGGAATCGTCGAGCGCCACCAGGGAAGGGTGGAGGTCGAGAGCGTCGTGGGCAAGGGAACCCGCTTCACCATCCGGCTGCCCGCGGCCGGCCGGGGCGAGCGGGCGGGGTCGTGAGCCGTGGAAGGAATCCATCTCTGGTGGATCGGCGAGAGGGAGGCGAGCCCCCGGATGATCGACCACGTGCGAATGCACCTCGACCGGGCCTTCGGCTGGCCGATCCGGATGCACGCGGGGACGGAGCGGCCGCTCGACGCCTGGGACGCGCGGCGCCGCCAGTGGTCGTCGAGCCGGATCCTGCGCTGGATGGGGGAGGTGGGACCGGCGGGCGGCAAGCTCCTGGGCCTCACCGACGTGGACCTCTTCATCCCCATCCTCACCTTCGTCTTCGGCGAGGCGCAGCTCGGCGGCGCGAGCGCGATCGTCTCGACGGCGCGGCTCGCCGACCCCGAGGAGGTGGGCGACGGCCGGGTGGTGCTGGAGCGGCTGGCCAAGGAGAGCGTGCACGAGCTGGGGCATACCTTCGGGCTCCTGCACTGCGGGACGCCGGGCTGCGTCATGGGGCGCTCGGCGAGCGTGCGTGACGTGGATCTCAAGCGCGGCGATCTGTGCCCGGACTGCCGGGGCCGGGTGTCGGCGCGCGAGGAGAGTGAAGAATGAGCGGCGAGAAGACGCGCATCCTCGTGGTGGACGACGAGGAGATCGTGCGGGAGTCCCTGGGCGGCTGGCTCGAGAAGGACGGCTACCTCGTCGCCTCGGCTCCCGACGGACGGTCGGCGGTGGAGAGGCTCAAGGGCGAGAAGTGGGACGTCTTGCTCGTGGACCTCAAGATGCCGGGCGGCATGGACGGACTTCAAGTGCTGGACGAGGCCCGCAGGCTCCAGCCCGAGGCCGCCGCCGTCATGATGACCGCCTACGCCACCGTCGACACGGCGGTCGCGGCCATGAAGCTCGGCGCCTTCGACTATCTGGTGAAGCCGTTCGACCCCGAGGAGCTGTCCCTGATGATGAAGAAGATCGTCGACCGGCAGGCGCTGGTCCGCGAGAACGCGGTGCTCCGTCAGGCCCTCAAGAAGGAGCACCGTTTCCGGGACATCGTCTCGCAGAGCCCGGTCATGCAGAAGGTCTTCGAGCTGGCGCAGGTGGCGGCCCGCTCCAACTCCACCATCCTCGTCCTCGGCGAGAGCGGCAGCGGCAAGGAGGTGCTGGCCCGCGCCATCCACGCCGAGAGCCCTCGCGCCGCCGGCCCGTTCGTGGCCGTCTCCTGCGCCGCCCTCACCGAGAGCCTCCTCGAGTCGGAGCTGTTCGGCCACGAGAAGGGGTCGTTCACCGGCGCCTCCGCCCGGCGCAAGGGCAAGTTCGAGTCGGCGCACGGAGGAACGCTCTTCCTCGACGAGGTGGGCGACATCTCGGGGAAGCTCCAGCTCGACATGCTCCGGGTGCTCGAGGACCGGACCTTCCACCGCGTCGGCGGGACCGAGCCCATCGAGGTGGACGTCCGCATCATCGCCGCCACCAACCGGGACCTGCGCAAGGCGGTGGCCGACGGAAGCTTCCGCGAGGACCTGTTCTACCGCTTGAACGTCATCCCCATCGTCCTGCCGCCGCTGCGGGACCGGAAGGAGGACATCCCGCTCCTCGTCGAGCACTTCGTCGAACGGCTCTCGGCCGAGATGAAGAAGAAGCTCGAAGGGGTCTCGTCGGAGGCCATGGCCGCCATCCTGGCGCACGACTGGCCCGGCAACGTCCGCGAGCTGCGCAACGTCCTCGAGCGCGGCGTGGTGGTGGCGACCGGCAGCGTCATCCAGGCCGCGGACCTGGGGCTCTCGCGGGCGGGGGCGGCGCCGGCCGGCGCCCGCGAGCCGGGGAGCCTCGAGGAGATGGAACGGCGCCACATCGCGGAGGTGCTGTCGCACACCCACGGCAACGTGAGCCAGGCGGCCCGCATCCTGGGCATCGACCGGGTCACCCTCTACAGCAAGATGAGGAAGTACGAGATCCACAGGCCCGGGGTCGAGGAACCCGAGGCATCCGAAAGTCACAAGCCCTGATCCTGCGGAGAAACTCAACGGCTGGCGAGAATCCGAACAGTCGCCGCCGACCCGCCATAACCATCCGCAAGTTCTTGCGAAGTTAGCCAGTTCCCGCCCGGGCTCCTGGTGAGTTTCTCTACATGGCGCGGACTCGTCCCTGTCGGGGTGCAGGGGCGATCTGTCAACCATTCGTACTCACTTGCTCTTTTCGTTGGCACCGTCCTGCTGGGTTGGCCCGCCCGATGCCATAGGGTCGGGTGGAGGCATCGGGTTCCATGACCTGCCCATACCTGACCCAAGTCACGATGGTGTACTGCCAGGCCGCGCCGGTGAAGAAGCTCATCCCGACCGACCGCGTCAGCACCGCCTCCGCCTGCGAGGCGGAGGGCTACCGGGGTTGCCCGCTGTTCCGGGAGGCCGTCGGTCGCGCCCACCAGACCATCGAGGAAGTCGAGGCGGAGGAGAAGGATCTGCACCCCGCAACGGAGAAAGGAGCGCAGCCATGATCGCCGCATTCGCACTCGCTCTCGTCGGCCTCGCGCTGCTCGGCGTCTCGAGCTGGGCCGCCGCCCACTGAAGCCCCGGAGAACGCGCCATGAAGCTCAGTCGCCGATCCTTCCTTCGCGTCGCCGGAATCACCGGCTCGATGGCCGTGGCGGCCAAGGCCGCCCCGGCCCAGGCCGCCTCGCCGTTCGAGACCCCCGGCGCCGACGAGGTCTCGATGCTGGTGGACACGACCCTCTGCCTCGGCTGCCGTGGCTGCGAGGCCGCCTGCGCCGAGGCGAACAAGCTGCCGGACCCGCCGGCGGACGAGGGCGTCTTCGACGAGCCGCGCAAGACCTCCACCACCGCCCTCACGGTGGTGACCCGCTTCGCGAACCCCCGGGACGAGAAGGACCCCCGCTACGTCAAGCGCCAGTGCATGCACTGCGTCGAGCCGGCCTGCGCCTCGGCCTGCCCGGTCCGCGCGCTCGACAAGCTCCCCTTCGGCCCCGTCACCTACCACCCCGAGCGCTGCATGGGCTGCCGCTACTGCATGGTGGCCTGCCCGTTCGAGGTGCCGAAGTACGAGTACGAGAAGGCGCTGCCGACGGTGAAGAAGTGCACCTTCTGCGCCGCTCGCCAGGAGAAGGGCCTGCTCCCCGCCTGCGCCTCGGTCTGCCCGTCCGGCGCCCTCAAGTTCGGCAAGCGCGGCGAGCTGGTCGCCGAGGCCCGGCGCCGCGTGTACGGGAACCCCGACAAGTACGTCCAGCACGTCTACGGCGAGCACGAGGCCGGCGGGACGAACTGGCTGTACATCTCCGACGTCGACTTCGCCAAGCTCGACATGAAGGTCACAGTCAACGACGCCAGCTACCCGCAGCTCGTGAAGGGCGTCCTGGGCGTTCCGCCCTTCGTGATGACGCTGTGGCCCCCGCTCCTCATGGGGCTCTACGCGTTCTCGCACCGGCGCGACGAGGTGTCGAGCCACACGGGCGGAGAGCACGGTTCCAAGGGGGAGGGCAGCCATGAATAGCCACGCCACCACCGCGCCCCGGTCCTGGTTCAAGGAGAACATCCTCCTCGGGATGAACCCGACCGACTACGTGAAGTCGCTCCTCACCCCCTTCAACGCCGTCTGCGCCTTCATCTGCATGGTCGGCGTTCCGTTGCTCGTCTACCGGTTCTACGCCGGGCTCGGGGCGACGACGAACCTCTCCCAGACCCAGCCCTGGGGCCTGTGGATCGGGTTCGACATGATGACGGGCATCGCGCTCGCCGCCGGCGGCTTCACCATCGGCGCCGCGGTCGAGATCTTCAACCTGAAGGAGTACCACGCCATCGAGCGGCCGGCGATCCTGACCGGCTTCCTCGGCTACCTCATCGCGGTCGTCGGGCTCATCGCCGACCTCGGCAAGCCGTGGAACATGGTCGGGATCTTCACCTACAACGGCACGCGCTCGGTGCTCTTCGAGGTCGCCTGGTGCGTGGCCTGCTACACCACCGTGCTGTTCCTCGAGTTCGCCGTGCCGATGTTCGAGTGGCTCGGCCTCAAGCGCTTCTACCAGCCGCTGCGCAAGGCGCTCCTCGCCCTCACGGTGCTCTCGGTGATGTTCTCCACCATGCACCAGTCGGCGCTCGGCTCGCTCTTCATCATCGCCCCCGGCAAGCTCTACCCGCTGTGGTGGTCGCAGTGGATCTACGCCTTCTTCTTCATCACGGCGATCGTCGCCGGCATCTCCATGGTCATCGTGGAGAGCGCCATCTCGCACAAGGTCTTCCACTCGCAGTTCGAGGGCCGGCACGTGGACGCCAGCGCGCTCACCCTGGGCCTCGGGAAGGCCGGCGCCGTCGTCCTCTTCGCCTACTTCTTCCTGAAGCTCCAGGGCGTCATCGACGCGCACGCCTGGGGGTACGTGAAGGGCTTCCTGGGCGCCTGGTGGCTCGTCGAGATGCTGGGCTTCATCCTCCTGCCCGCGCTCCTCTACGCGTACGGCGCGCGAAACCGCAACGTGACCGTGGTGCGGGTGGCCGCGGCCATCGCGGTGGTGGGCATCGTCGTGAACCGCCTCAACGTCTCCATCGTCGCCTGGGACTACGGCAACCCGAACCACTACGTACCGAGCTGGATGGAGATCTGGGTCTCCCTGACGCTCGTCACCCTGGGAGTGCTCGCCTTCCGCTGGATCGTCAACCGGATGCCGGTGCTGCACGAGCCGGCCGATCTCGCCACGGCGGAGCACTGAAAGGAGGATGCCATGACCGGTCACGAGTTCCTCTCCGGATACCCCGCCAAGCTGATGGAGTACGCGCTGGCGGTCGGCTACCTCATCCTCTTCATCCCCTTCTGGCGCTACGTGCAGGGCGCGAAGGCCGCGCCCAAGCGGGTCGCCGTCGCCGTCCAGGCGCCGGCCAGGGCCGCCGAGCCCCGCGGCGTCATGGCCTGGTTCCACGTGCCCGAGAACGTCCACCTCCACCCCGGCCACACCTGGGCGCGGATGGAGGAGGACGGCTCCGTCACGGTGGGCCTGGACGACTTCGCGCACAAGCTCGTCGGGAGGGTGGCGGCGGTCGCGCTGCCCGAGCCGGGGGCGCGGGTGGCCCAGGGCGAGGTGGCGGCGCGGCTCGGCGCCGACTCGAAGACGGTGGGCCTGCTCTCGCCGGTGGACGGGACGGTGGTGGCGGTGAACCGCGCCGCCGCCGAGGAGCCCGGCCGCCTCGAGGACCCGTACGGCAAGGGCTGGCTGTTCCGGGTGAAGCCGCCTCGCTTCGCGGCCAACGTCCGCCAGCTCTTCTCCGGCGCCGCGGCGCGCGAGTGGCTGGAGGGAGCGTCGCAGGCGCTCGCCGCGAGGCTCTCGCCGCAGCTCGGACACGTCCTCCAGGACGGCGGCACGCCCGTGAACGGCATCGCCCGCGAGCTCGACCCCGAGCACTGGGACGAGATCGCCCGGAACTTCTTCCGCACCTAGGGAGCACGCCATGAAGAGCGCATGCAAGCGGACCACGAGACTCGCGGCGGTGCTCTCCGGCGCCCTGCTGGCGACGGCGGGGCTGGCGGGCGAGCTCAGGCGGCTCCCGCCGGACTTCACCCTGCCGCCGTCGGACGGCAGCCCGGGGCCGGTCACCTTCAGCCACTCGAGCCACCTGGACGCCGCGCGGCCGAGCTGCGTGACCTGCCACCCCAAGGTCTTCCGGATCCTGGAAAAGGGCGCCACCGCGACCGGGGAGACCGTGAAGCACGATTCCATGGAGGCCGGCAGGGCCTGCGGCGCCTGCCACGGAAAGACGGCATTCGGCTTCGACAGCTGCGATCTGTGCCACCGCTCGTGACGTGGGAAGGAAAGGGAAGGAGGACCGTATGGACGCCATCATCGGAACCCTGCAGGCGATCGGCATCTTCATGGTGGGTCTCCTGGCGCGCGTCGGGCTCGTCCTCGCCGTCATCGCGGTGCTGCTCGCTCCCGTGATGCTGGTGATGGCGGCGATGCGCGGGTGGGAGGCGCTCCGGCTCCGCGTCCTGGGGCTCCAGACGGCCGGCGGCTTCCTGTGGCGAAGGGGCGTCTACTACGCTCCCGGACACACCTGGCTGAAGCCCGAGGGCGCCCGGCTCAAGATCGGCATCGACGACCTGGCGCAGCGGCTCCTCCCCTGGGCGGTCTCGGTGGACCTGCCGAAGCCCGGCATCGAGGTGAAGGAGGGCGAGACTGTGGCCGCCATCTCCTGCGGCGAGCAGGTGGTCCGGATCGCCGCTCCGGTGGACGGCCGCATCGTGGCGGTGAACCCGGCGGTGGCGCGCGACCCGTCGCTGGTGAAGCGCGACAACTACGCTCGCGGCTGGCTCTTCGCCGTCGCCCCGAAGGACGGGCGCCATCTCGCCCTCCCCATCGACGAGGTGGCGCGCCGCTGGCTCGCCTCCGAGGGGGCGCGCCTCGCCGGCTTCTTCGAGCAGCAGTTCGGCATCTCGGCTGCGGACGGCGGGGAGTGGATGGCGCCGCCGCCTTCGATGCTGAGCCCCGAGCAGTGGAAGGCGCTCACCCGGGCCTTCCTGCACGCGTGAGGAGGAAGGCGTGCGCTGGTATTCCGCCGGAGCTCCCGTCCCGCCGGGCATCTACCTCGCCCCGCGACAACTGGAGCTCCGCCGCGTCACGGGGGTGGGGGGAAGGCTGGAGGGCGGCGCCGCACGCTATCTTCGGCTGCCGCCCTCCACCTTGCCCCTCGTGCTCGTCGCCGGGGCCGCGGCCGGACTCGTCTACGTCCTCCTGTTCCCGCTGTACGGCCTCGCGCTCCTCGTGAAGATCGTCGCCGTGGTCTTCGCCGAGGGCGCAGGCGCCGTCGCCCGCCGGCTGGGCGCGGGCCGCCACCGCCCCGGCCACTGAAGGGCCTCCGCCGCCCACCCCGGCTCGCCCGACCCGCGCCTCCCCGCCCGGGGGGCGCGCCTTCTTGCGACCTCCGGCGGAGTCGCCGGCCCCGAAACTGCGCCGGATCAAATTTCCGGTTGCAAATCGGAAACTTACTGCGCGAACCCCGTTGGCAATCCGGCCTCCTTCTGATAAATGGCTCGTCCCAAGAGGGGACTTCGCATGAATCGAACCGGCCTCGCCCTGCTCCTCGCGGTCGCCTCGCTTCCGGCCCGGGCGGCGATCCCCGCCGAGGAGGACGACTGCCTCTCCTGCCACGGCACCGACAACACCATGACGCTCGACCTGCCGAGCGGGGAGAAGGTGTCCCTGTTCGTGGACCAGGAGGTCTTCGCCAAGTCGGTCCACGGCGACATGCTGCGCTGCACCGAGTGCCACGCCGACAAGACCGGCTACCCGCACGACTCGAAGCCGTTCAAGACCCGGCGCGACGTGGCGGTGGCCTTCTACGAGCAGTGCAAGAAGTGCCACTTCGCCAACTACACGAAGACCCTCGACGGCGTGCACTACGCCCTCATGGCCAAGGGGAACCAGCGCGCCGCCCTGTGCGTGGACTGCCACGGCTCCCACGCCATCACGCGCCCGGCCGAGCCGCGCACCCGCATCTCCGAGACCTGCTCCGGCTGCCACAAGCCCATCTACGAGACCTACACGAAGAGCGTGCACGGCAAGGCCATGCTGGCCGGTAGCCAGGACGTGCCGGTGTGCACCGACTGCCACCGGGCCCACGACATCCCGGATCCGAGGTCGGGCGCGCTCTCGCTCCGCACCGCCGAGATCTGCGGCCGCTGCCACACCAACGAGAAGCTGATGGCGAGGTACGGCCTCTCCACCAAGGTCGTGGACACCTACCTCTCCGACTTCCACGGCATGGCCGCGACCCTGCAGAAGGGGAAGCAGAAGGGCGAGGGCGTGCGGCTCGCGGCCGGCTGCACCGACTGCCACGGCGTGCACGACATCCAGAAGGCCGGCGACCCGAACTCCCGCGTGGTGCAGGCGAATCTGGTGACGACCTGCCGCAAGTGCCACCCCGACGCCAACGCCAACTTCCCGGCGGCGTGGCTGTCGCACTACGAGCCGTCGTGGCAGAAGGCGCCGCTCGTCTACGCGGTCCAGCTCTTCTACCAGTTCATCATTCCCTTCATGGTCGCGGGGATCGTCCTCCAGATCGCGCTGCACCTGTGGCGCGTCGTGGTGAATCGATGAGCGAATACGTCGTCCGGTTCAGCCTCAAGCAGCGCATCGAGCACCTCGCGACGATGCTCATCTTCACGGGGCTCTGCCTCACCGGTCTGCCGCAGAAGTTCTACACGGCCGGATGGGCACAGTGGACCGTCCGCATCGTCGGCGGCCTGGACAACGCGCGCTGGATCCACCGCGCGCTCGGGATCGGGCTCGCCATCTCCACGCTCCTCCACTTCGTGGGCGCCTTCGCGGCCATCGTCGCCCGCAGGACCGGCTTCAGCATCGTCCCCAACCAGAAGGACTTCCAGGACGCCATCGACACCCTGAAGTACTACCTGGGGCTCGCCGACCGGCCCGCCGAGTTCGACCGGTACGACTACAAGCAGAAGTGGGAGTACTGGGGCCTGGTGGTCGGCAACATCATCATGATCGTGTCGGGCCTCATCCTCTTCTACCCGACCGTCGCGGCCCGGATGGTTCCAGGCCAGGTGATCCCGGCGGCCAAGGTGGCCCACTCCAACGAGGGCCTCATGGCCTTCCTGGTGATCACCATCTGGCACATCTTCAACGCCCACCTGAAC
>Ga0209798_10000624_pt1 | contig 21548 bp, 23 predicted proteins | sample DOMMetBare3Fresh_FD_187475 | JGI IMG/M metagenome (GOLD analysis project Ga0209798, IMG submission 187475) | Wetland sediment microbial communities from St. Louis River estuary, USA, under dissolved organic matter induced mercury methylation -... | ecosystem: Environmental > Aquatic >... | reverse complement strand
ATTGCCCGGGCATGCAAGGTTGCGGCGGCGCGACAGGCCGACTCAGCCACCGCCATGGAGATACTTCCCCGGATATCTTCGTGAGGCGCCACCTGCCGCATGAAACCGGTCTGCTCCACATCCAGCGCCACTTTGACCATGGTCTCAACCGCTTCCAGCGGGTAGTCGCCGCTGGCGGTTTCGGCTGACAACATAACCGCGTCAGTCCCGTCGATAATTGCGTTGGCAACATCCGAGGTCTCGGCCCTGGTCGGGCGAGGGTTCTTGATCATGGAGTCAAGCATCTGGGTGGCGGTAATCACCGGTTTGCCGGCCCGGTTGCATGCTTCGATGATCTTCTTTTGATGAATCGGCACTTTTTCCGGCTGGATTTCAACCCCCAGGTCTCCCCGGGCAACCATGATGGCATCGGAAACTTTCAGGATCTTGTCAAAGTTTTTGAGCGCTTCCGGTTTCTCGATCTTGGCCACCACCGGAATCTGTTTACCGGCAGCCGAAATGATCCGTTTCAACTCTTCCACGTCTTCGGCGGTCCTGACGAACGAAAGGGCAATGAAATCGATGTCGTTTTCCAGGCAGAAATCAAGGTCAAGGCGGTCCTTCTCGGTGAGCGAAGGGGCGGATACCTGGACTCCCGGCAGGTTGATCCCTTTGTTGTTCTTTAAAATTCCACCGGTTACCACGCTGCACCTGACATTGTCCCCTTCAATTGCCAGTACCTTGAATTCCAGCAGTCCGTCATCCAGCAGGATTCTGCTCCCCGGACGAACGTCATGGGGTAATTCCTTGTAGATGGTCGGAATTATACCGTTGGCGCCCAGCACTTCTGCCGTGGTAATGACCACTTCGTCCCCTTTTTGCAGCGGCATGGCATTGTCCTGCATCTTGCCGGTACGAATCTTCGGACCTTGCAGATCAGCCAGTATGCCGACCTCACGTCCCAGGCGGGCGGAAACATCACGGATGCGTGCGATCAGCTCCCGTTTTTCGCTGTTTTCACCGTGGGAAAAATTGAGCCTGATGACGTCAACCCCGGCCACTATCAGGTCGTGCAGCATTTTTTTCGAGGAACTGACCGGGCCGATGGTGGCCACGATCTTGGTTTTTCTTTCAGTACGAGGCATGGTTGTTGGTTACTCCTTTCTCGTGATGGTGTTGATACCTGTGATCATTTCCCGTGCCTTGCGGCGCTCCCGTATCAAGCGGAGTGTCAGTGGCGTCAGCACTGCAATAAAGAGCAGGGCACATCCCCCCCATTCGCGGGGTGACAGCTGCTCTTTCAGTACAAAGAAGCCGGCCAGCAGGCTCCAGACCGGGTCAAGGGTGTAGATCAGCCCGGCTCTGGTTGGGGTGGTGTAGCGCTGAAACGCATTTTGCAGCGTAAAACAGAGTACCGTGGGAAAGATGGCGCAATAGACCACCGTCATGAGCGCCGTTGGATTCATGACGTAGGATGGTGACGGAAGCAGCAGCGCCAGCGTCGTCGATATACATGCCACGGTGGTAAACTGCACCAGCGATACCAGGTAGATGTCATCTCCACTGCGGAGCGCTTTTGATACTGCCAGAATATGCAGGGCAATACAGAAGGCACAGATCGTTGATACCAGGTCGCCGTTGTTGAAACCGCCTCCCCCACTTGCCAGCAGCCCGATCCCTCCGGCCGCCAGGATGATGCCGGCCAGATTGGCTCCGCCGATGCGGTCGCGCCAGATCAGTTTCGACAGCAGCGGAATAAACAGCACAAACAGGTTGTTGAGAATGCCGGCCCGTGAAATGCTGGTTCCGCTGACTCCGAACACGAAAACGATGTTGGTGGTCCCCAGCGCCCCCCCCACAATTGCCCCGCGAGTCACGACACTTCTGGTCAGGTGTGGCAGGCGGCGTAGCGAGAGCAGCAGCATGAGCAGTGTTGCCAGTACAAACCGCAACGCCACAAAATGAAGCGGTGGAATGGTCGCCAGGCCGATTTTGGTGAAAAGAAAGCTTCCCCCCCAGAAGAGAGTCGTCAGCACCAGCAGAAGATAGACCCTGGATGGGGATGGCGGGGTGCTGTTCATGGGTGTGATCCCTTCCCCGTACGGCGCAGTGTCAGGGAACCGATCCCCCCCAGTAGGGCGACTGCAGCTGCCAGCAGGTAGGCCGAGCTGAAACTGCCGCTGCGGTCGGCCATGTAGCCGGCCACAGCCGGCCCGGCTACCTGGCCGATCCCAAACAGCAGAGTCACGAATCCGAGTGCTGCCGATGCCATCTTGTGACCGAAGATGTCGCCGCAGGCAGCAGCCATGATGGCCGGGATGCTGAAGGCGGTCATGCCGAACAGGAGAGCCGCCACGGTAAACATCGGCGGGGTGGTAGCCAGGCCGAAGAGCGCAAAAGCTACCGTATGGATCAGATAGATGATCACCAGAGTGTTGGCGCGGCCGATCCGGTCTGACAGGCTCCCCCAGAGAAAGCTGATCAGCAGGTTGGCCCACCCCATCAGCATGAACAGATTGCCGGCGGAACCCTTGCTGTAGCCACCGGCGGCCATCAGGTGTTTGACGAAAAAAGTCATGAAGATGATGTAGGAAAAACCGAATGCCACGTAGACCAGACCCAGTTGCCAGGCCTGGCGTGAGCAAAAGACCGAGTGCCATGCCGCGGTGTGCCGGTCAGCCGGCAGGGAACTTGCTGCAGCATAGGGGGATGACAGGTCGAGGGTTGCCTGGGATGGTTTGTTGCGAATGACCAGCCAGCAGATGACGGCAATCACCAGCGAAATGATTCCGAAGATCTGCCAGCAGGTTTGCCAGCCGTTTGCGCCGGAGCGGGCCAGCAACGGAGGAACCAGCGAGCCGGTTCCGATCAGGGCAAAGGCGGAGCCGGTTACGGCAATCCCTGCGGCCAGCCCCCGGCGCTCTTGCGGAAACCAGGTTGCCCACATCCCCATCACGGCGATATTGGCGGCGCCACTCCCGATGCCGGTGATTCCGCGCCAGAAAGCAGCGCCGATAAAACTGTCTGCCATGCCGGTCATGATCATGCCGATGCCAAGCAGTGTCAGGCCGGTGGTGACTATGATGCGGGCTCCCAGGTGGGCTGCCAGTGCGCCACCCGCCAATGCCATGACCAGATAGCCGACCAGATTGGTGCTGGCCAGTACCCCTGCCTGGGCATTGTCAAGCCCAAGCCCGGCCTGCATGGAAGGGAGCACAACCGAATAACCGAAACGGGCCAGTCCGAGCGCGCTGAAGACCGCCATGGTTCCGGCGGCCAGCACCAGCCAGGGATAGGCGCGCTGTGTGGTAATGTTCATGCAAAAACCTTTCGCGAGCTTGAACAGCTGGTGTCTTATACCAGCTTTACGGTAGTGGCGTAAGTTAAAATTTGTTGCATCTTTGCTTGCAAAATGGCAAGACTCTGATATGTCCAGGCTTGCCCATGGATTGAGGCTCAACCGTTGTCGTTATTCACGTGTAAAAGGATACAAGGCATGACCGGCAATAACCAGGTGCTCAAGGAATACCTCAAAACGCTGACGGTTCTGGTGGTGGAAGATGATGTTACCACCTGTGCTTCACTGGAACGTCTGCTGGGGGCACTGGTGAGCAAGGTGCATGTGGCGAACAACGGCATTGATGGTCTGACGTCGTTCCGTGAATATTCACCGCAGGTGGTGATTACCGATATCTGCATGCCGGTCATGGATGGATTGACCATGGTGCAGCTGATCAGGAATGAGAACCGCTATGTGCCGATCATCATCACCACCGCTTTTGAACAGAGTGATTATCTGATGCGGGCGATTGATATCGGGGTAGACAAGTTTGTACTCAAGCCGATCCAGATCCCCAAGCTTACCCAGGCGCTGCTTGATTGCGCCGGCCGTCTGCATGACCAGGAGTATATCCGTCACATTGCTCTCCATGATCCGCTGACCGACCTTCCCAATCGCACACTGCTCAAGGAACGTTTTGATATGGCGGTTGCCAGTTCACGGCGTAACAAGGAACAGCTGGCGCTCCTTTTTATCGATCTGGATCACTTCAAATCGATTAACGACAACTTTGGTCACAGCGTTGGTGACCAGGTACTGCGCGAGATCGCTTCCCGCCTGTTAACGCAGCACCGTGCTTGCGATACGGTCTGCCGTATGAGCGGTGATGAATTCCTGGTGGTGATTACCGGCGTGCATAGCCGCCAGGATGTGGAAGTGGCGGCTGAGAAAACAAGATCCGCGCTGGAATACGAGCTGTCGAATGAGAATGCCTATTTCCTGATGACCGCCAGTATCGGCATTGCGCTTTACCCGGATGATGGCAGTGGCATGGAAGAGCTGATCCGCAAGGCTGATATGGCCATGTATCAGGTCAAACAACAGGGGAAGAACAATTACGCTTTTTACCAGCACAAGCATGGCAACGACGCCACCGGTGTAATAAATCTGTCACAACAAAAATCAGACAAGGTAACCCATGATGAATTCCACAACCCGCCCGCTGGCTGAAAAACATGAACAGCTGAAACAACTGCTGGCAGAGATGCAAGGGTGTCTGGTCGCATTTTCCGGAGGAGTCGATTCGACCCTGCTGTTTGCGGTGGCAACCGCTGTGCTGGGGGAAAGGGCGCTGGCCGTTACCGCTACTTCCGCCACCTATCCGGAAAGGGAACGGCGGGAAGCGGGGGAGTTGGCGCGGCAGATTGGCGGTCGCCATCGTGAAGTCGTGTCAGAGGAGTTGGAACTCCCCGAGTTCAAGCATAATCCCCGTAACCGTTGCTATTACTGTAAAAAGGAACTTTTCAGCAAGCTGCGCTCGATTGCCGATCAGGAAGGGTTGCGTTGTGTGCTGGATGGCACCAATTGTGATGATGCCAGTGATCATCGTCCCGGACGCCAGGCGGCCCGGGAACTCGGCATCCGCTCTCCGCTGGAAGAGGCGGGATTTACCAAACACGATATTCGTGAACTTTCGCGGCAACTGGGGTTGCCAACCTGGGACAAACCGGCTTATGCCTGTCTTTCCAGCCGCTTCCCCTATGGAACCGCCATTACCGCCGAGCGGGTCAGGCAGGTCGGAGAAGCTGAAGACGGGTTGTATGCCCTTGGATTCCGGGTCGTGCGGGTACGCTACCATGACAATTTGGCCCGCTTGGAGCTGGGGGAGGAAGAGTTCAGCCAGGCGGCCGGCGCTCGGCGTAGCGATGTGATCAGGATCATCAAACAGGCTGGTTTTACCTATGTAGCCCTCGATCTGCAAGGGTACCGGACCGGCGCGATGAACGAGTAGTCCGGAGAGAATTTTGCTGTTACATAACTATTGGTATTTGAAGGGATAATACATGAGTACAACCGGTTCGGAATACCGGCTCGACGGGATTTATAAACAGCGGCAGGAAGGTTTTTACATGCAACGGGTCAAGCTGGCAGCCGGAGTCATTTCCGCTCTCCAGGCGAAAACCGTTGCCGAGGTAGCCACACGCTTCGGTCAGGGGACCATCCACTTGACCAGCCGTGGCAGCATGGAAATCCATTGGCTGAAGGAAGTTGACCTTCCCCAGGTCAAGCGTGAGCTGGCCAAGGTTGGTCTGACGTCGCGCGGCGCCTGTGGCGGCGCCGTGCGTGGCATCACCTGCGGCACCCAGGGGAGCCAGGGTTTTCCGTTGCTTGAAGCGCTGGCCCAACGCTTGCACCGTCACTTCACCGGCAATCCACGTTTCGAACATTTGCCGAAGAAATTCAAGATCGGCCTGGAAGCGGATGCGACCGGTGGCAGGCATCTGATTCAGGATCTGGGACTGGTGCTGGCCAAGGTTGACGAGGGGAAAGGATATTACGATGTCTGGATTGCCGGTGGTCTGGGGCGTGAACCGCACCCCGGCTTTTTGCTGGCAGAGCAGGTGGCCGAGGAACGAATAATTCCGCTTATCGAAGCGGTTGTCACGGTGTATGCGACCCATGCTCCCCCGCCGAAACGTCTCAAATACCTGGCGAAAGAATTTGGCCAAGCAGAATTACGCCGCTTGATCGAAGCCGAACCGCTTTACAACCAACTCCTGCCAGCGGTAGCGGGGCTGCCCGAATCCCTGATTGCCGGGGCAGAAGGATGTCAACGGCTGGAATTACCAATCTTTTCAGGTCAGTTGACTGCTGACCAGTTGGGTGAAATCGCTGCTGTGGCCGATCGTTGTGCCGATGGGATGCTGATGGTCACCGCCGATCAGGATCTGGCCCTGCTGCTGTCGCCAGGTGTCGAACTGGGCAAGGAACTGGAACTGTTGCGTCAACGAACCACCCTCCCGTTTTCCGGCGATTCCCCTACGCTACGGGTCTGTCCCGGCAGTCATGAATGTCGCATGGGGCTGGCGGCAACCCGTGATCTTGCCGGACAGCTGCAGCAACAGATCGGTATTCAGGGTGAGCGCCGCAGCTGGGCTCTGTCCGGTTGCCCCAACTCCTGTACTCAGCCGCAATTGGCTGAGATCGGCATTGTCACTGCCGTGCTCCATAAGGATGAAGATGGTCAGCGCACCCCGCGGTTTGATCTTTATCTGCGTGATGGGGCCGGTTTCGGCACGCTTACGGCGCAAACTCTTTCTGCGGAAGAATTGTTCAGCAGGGTGGGGGAACTGGGGTAAAAAATCGTTACCGCCGGGTATGAAATGAGAATTGCCACTTCCCGTGATGGAAGTGGCAATTCTGCGTTTTAGCTTTAATCCGCCAGATCGCTCAAGTATGTGCAGTGTCAGCGCCAGATAATTTACGGCCAACTCTCCGGTTAAAATTTAAACCTGACTCCGATCGTGGCATTATGGCTCTCCAGCTTCATGCTGGTGGCGATATCCTTGCTGGAATCAAAATCAGCCTGCTCTGTGGCAAAGTAACGGTAGCCAATATCCAGTGAAACCTGGTGGTTCAGGGCGATACCGACACCAGCGCCGAACTGGTAAGCGAATATGGTTTTGTCAGCCTCACCGTATAGGAGTGTTTTAGTTGACGTGATGGGATTAGTGCCGCGGGTGTCGCTCAGGTACAGGTCGGCAAAGCCGATGCCACCACCAAGATAGGGGGTGACGCTAGAGCTGTTGTGCAGATCGACAAAACTGTTAAACATCACGGAGAAAGCGCCCAGATAGCCGGTTATGGCGCGGTAGTTCAGCCCGCTCTGGTCGGTAATCGATTTGATTTCCGATTGTTTGTAGGAAAGCTCTCCTTCCAGGCGGAGCAGGCCAAAGTCATAGCCACCGCTGCCGCCGATGTTATAACCGGGGTCAAATGCCACCCGGTCGTTAAAGTTCGCTTTGGTGACAAAGTCGGTACCGGGCACCGTAATGTCTGCCGGCAGGGTGATGCCGGTAAAGGCAGATAGATAGGGACCGGGGCGGCTGGGTGCAGCCAGGGCGGCTGCCGGTAGCACCAAGGTTATAAGCGCCGTGAAGAGTGCGAATCTGTTTTTCATTGATCACCTCCGCCAAGCTGAAATTTTGACAAGTATACCATTCTTACTCATGCTTGGCACACAAATCAATGTCCGTGTTTGGTATGGTGAACAGGGGTGGAGCTGTGCATCCGGTGGGTGTGGACACAATAGGCTGTGGTGAGTCGTAGGCGGGGGTGGTGGAGCTGTTTTAATGCCGTGTGCGCCACTCTCTTGGTGATGGCGGAAATTACGTGCAACTTCAGATGAAACTTTTTGGCGCCTATGACAAAAGAATCCTTCAGCTCATTCCAGATCTCGAACCCGCAAAATATGATTATTGCAAGTGCCATCACTACCAGCGGTTCCATAAGCGCCTCCCCCGAACTTCATTGTTGTCAGTAAGAGATATGAAAAGTTGTCTGCCTTCATGGGTCTCTGCAGTGTAGGTAAAACAGTACCGCAGTTATCTTGGTTGTCAACAATGAAAATAAATTATGTTTGTGGTGTGTGGAGAGGTATGCAGTCAGAGGTTGTGCTCAGGCAGGAGGGTGGCGGCTAACGGAAATGATATGGTTATTTATGTCTGTTCAGGGTTTATCGCGATCTATAATTTTATTGTACTTTATTCCCTGGGAAGCAAAATAGGTAACCAAATCAGGTTGTTGTTTGAAATCAAGGGTCTTTTTCATTTTGAGAACTTCTGAATACTCAAGTTCCACAGCCGGATAATACCCGTTTACTGTTATTGGGCTGTTGGAATACAAAATTTGACAGGTAGGATCATAGTGTTTGTTGTCGTGTTTGATCCAGGCATGTTCATAGATTTTGTCCAGTTTCCAAAAGCCGAATACATAGCGGGCGCCTTTGATAACGCTGCAGGCAACATCGGCATTGTGATAACATTTACCCTCTTCCATATACGGCAATATTTTATCTACATAATCTGTCGGAATGGTTGTTATGGAAATTTTAGGTTTGACGGAATGGAAGGAGATTCCTTGCAAAATCAGGTGAGCCTGGATACAGCTCAATACTCCGTCGTCAAGTATCAATACCTGTTGCAGATACTCGGTAATCAGATCTTTATACAATAATATCGAGGCGAAATCGTCTAGCATACGGTGCCCTCAAAGAATTAATCGGCCACGTTTTAATAATTGTATGTATGCCAGTAAAATGTCAACACCAAACACGTGCTGTTTTAATGAATGGTGAAAATCACAAAAAAGTACCTGTGAGAAATCGTAGGCGCATTGTTCTGTTAGTCGTTGCATCGTTTGAAGTAAACAGTAAGACCTCCGGGTATGCGTTTTTGATTTCAATGGGCATTACCATGATACGATCCTTCAGTGATCGGGTGGCTATTGTCTGGCGTCAGTAGGGGCGCAGTTGCTTGCCGCAGCCGATGTGCCAGTGCAGATGCTTGGAGGACTGGTAATCCCCCAGGTTGGTATAGACACGGGCGCCCCCGAAGCGTTCCATAAATTCCCCCGCAATGATTCTGGCCGTCCGCATCAGTTCCAGGAGCAGGTCGTTGTCCCCCTCTTCCATGGTCAGTAGCGATTCTATATGCCGCTTGGGAAGCAGGACGACGTGGTTTTCCCACAGCGGATTGGTGTGGTGAAAGGCGAAGACCTGCTCGTTTTCGAAGTACACCGGCACATCCAGCAGCCCTTTCAAAATCTTTGCGCAGTAAAAATCACAGGTTGGTTCGGTCATTTCAGCTCGCTTCATAGTTCTTGATATGGGGAATCGGGTAGTTGTTACGGGAAACTTGCGATCTTTGGTGGTGGACGTACGGTAACAAAAAAGCACCTGCGATTTCTCGTAGGTGCTTTGTGTTTTTTGGCTCCCCAACCCGGACTCGAACCAGGGACAAGGTGATTAACAGTCACCTGCTCTACCAACTGAGCTATTGGGGAATAGCTTCGTGCTGCGTTGAAGTGTGTCGTTTTTACTACAACTCCCTGACCGGTGTCAATACTATTTTTGACAGATAGTGCGAATTTTACCCGCATGACGCCTGCTTTGGCAGGTGCGGGACAGATAATTCCTTGCGATACAATGGTTTGGTATGCTATTTTTGCTGTTCACTTTTTGCCACACTACTGAGATACGAGGAGTTCCCATAATGTCAGAAATAACCAGTTCACCTGAAAAGAATAAAGCGATTGACCTGGCGCTCAGCCAGATTGAAAAACAGTTTGGCAAGGGCGCTATCATGCGCCTTGGTACCGATGAAGCGTTGCCGGGGGTGGAGGCGATTTCCACCGGCTCGATTTCTCTGGATCTGGCGTTGGGGGTAGGTGGTGTGCCGCGCGGCAGAGTGATCGAGATCTATGGTCCCGAGTCGTCCGGTAAAACCACTCTGGCACTGCATATTATCGCCGAGGCGATGAAGCAGGGGGGGATTGCCGCCTTTGTCGATGCCGAACATGCCCTCGATATCGGTTATGCCCGCAAGCTGGGGGTGAAAACCGATGATCTGCTGGTGTCACAGCCGGATACGGGTGAGCAGGCACTGGAAATTGCGGAAACTCTGGTGCGCAGCGGCGCCATCGACGTACTGGTGGTTGACTCGGTGGCAGCGCTGGTTCCCAAGGCGGAAATCGAAGGGGATATGGGGGATTCCCATATGGGGCTGCAGGCGCGGCTCATGTCCCAGGCCTTGCGCAAACTGACCGGTATCATCAGCAAATCCAACTGTTGCGTGATCTTTATTAACCAGATTCGTATGAAAATCGGGGTCATGTTCGGTAATCCGGAAACAACCACCGGCGGCAATGCCCTCAAGTTCTACGCTTCGGTCCGTCTGGACATTCGCAAGATCGCCACCCTGAAACAGGGGGACCAGATTATCGGCTCCCGCACCAGGGTCAAGGTGGTCAAGAACAAGGTTGCTCCTCCCTTCAAAGAGGTGGAGTTCGATATTCTCTACGGTGAGGGTATTTCCCGGACCGGTGATGTGCTTGATCTGGCGGTCGATAAGAACATTGTTGAAAAAAGCGGGGCATGGTTCTCCTACGGCAAGGAACGGATCGGACAAGGGCGTGAGAACTCACGCAACTGGCTGATCCAGCATCCCGAAACCCTGGCCGAAATTGAAGCCAAATTGATGGATTTGATCAAAAATCCTGCTGGTGTCGGAGCATAATCGGAGGGACCGATGGATCTGAACGAAATTCTTACCATAGCTGTCAAGGCCAAGGGGTCGGATATTCATATCAAGACCGGTCTGCCGCCGATTGTCCGGATTGATGGCAAGCTGCACCCGATTCCCAATGCCCAGCGCTTGTCGCCTGATTTTGTCAGCAGTATGGCGAGTAGCATGATGAATGACCGGCAGAAGCGGATCTTCGAGGAAAATTCGGAGGTCGATCTGGCCTATGCCGTACCCGGTCTCGGACGTTTCAGGGTCAGCGTGTTTCGCCAGCGCGGTACCACCGCCATGGTGTTCCGTTCCATTTCCTTTGTGATTCCTTCGCTGGAGGGGCTTAATCTCCCGCCGGTGCTGCAAAAGATATGCAAGGAAGAACGCGGTCTGATCCTGGTCACCGGCACCACCGGTTCGGGTAAGTCCTCTTCCCTGGCCGCCATGATCGACTACATCAACCAGACCCGTACCTGCAACATCATCACCATCGAGGACCCGGTGGAGTTTCTCCACCGCGATAACAAGAGTATTATCAGCCAGCGCGAAGTCGGCTCCGATACCCCCACCTTTTCGGCTGCGCTCAAAGGGGCGCTGCGCCAGGACCCGGATGTTATCCTGGTGGGTGAGATGCGTGACTACGAAACCATCGAAACCGCGCTGACAGCTGCTGAAACCGGTCACCTGGTCATGTCGACCCTGCACACCATGGATGCCGCTGAAACCATCAACCGTATCATCGGTGTCTTTCCCCCCTATCACCAGCGACAGGTTCGTATCCAGCTGGCGGGAGTGATCAAGGGGGTAATTTCCCAGCGCCTGGTGCCGCGGGCCGATGGCAAGGGACGCGTCCCGGCGGTAGAGGTCCTGCTCAGTACCGCCCGGGTGCGGGAATGCATCGATGACAAGGAAAAAACCAAGCAACTGCACGATGCCATCGCACAAGGGTTTGTCACCTACGGCATGCAGACCTTTGACCAGTCGTTGATGAAGTTATACTCCGCCAAGTTGATTACCTATGATGAGGCGTTGCGCCAGAGTTCCAACCCGGACGATTTTGCCCTCAAGGTTTCCGGTATCTCCGGAACCTCCGATGCTTCCTGGGACGGCTTTGAAAACAAGGATGAAGCGATCGCCGAACCGGAACCGATTGAAATTGAGAAGTACTGACCCTGATTCGTGGCAGGAGGCGTGGAAATACGCCTTGCGGCTGTTGAATGCCCGTGATTATACCAGCCAGCGGCTGCTGGGAAAGCTGACGGACAAGGGGTATGACCCGGCGTCGGCCGGGCAGGCGATCAGGCAGCTTCAGCAGGAAGGATGGCTGAACGATAGCCGCTTTGCACTCCGCTTTGCCGAGGCTGCCGTGGCAGCGGGGCGCTATTTCGGACCGCGCTTGTGCTTGGAAATGAAACGCCGTGGTTTCCCCCCCGATATTATTGCCACCACTTTGGAACAGGTAACAGAGGAGCATGCCGCCACGGACCAGATCCGCTCGCTGCTGGAACGGCGCTACGGCCGGTTTTCGTATCACAGCGCCGACGACCGGGAAAAACGCCGGGTGCTGGGGTATCTGCAACGCAAGGGGTTTGCGCTCTCCGACATTCTGACCTGTCTGAAACAGGACGCCCCATAAGCTACTTCTATTTGACGCATTACCACTATACAAGCAGAGGATAATTATGACTGGAAAAGAAATACGGGCACGATTTTTAAACTACTTTGAAACACGGGGACACGTGGTTGTGCCGAGCTCCGGCATTCTCCCCAAGAACGATCCGACCCTGATGTTTACCAATGCCGGCATGAACCAGTTCAAGGACTGTTTCCTTGGCATGGAGGATCGCGGCTACTATCGGGCCGCCAGTTCCCAGAAATGTGTCCGGGCGGGGGGCAAGCACAATGACCTGGAAAATGTCGGGCGTACGGCTCGTCATCACACCTTCTTTGAGATGCTGGGGAATTTTTCCTTTGGTGATTATTTCAAAAAAGAGGCGATTGCCTTTGCCTGGGAATTTTTGACAGTTGACTTGAAGCTGGATAAAAGCCGACTATACGTGACGGTCTACAACGACGATGATGAAGCCGCCGATATCTGGCATCAGCAGGAAGGGGTTCCCCGGGAGCGGATTTACCGCTTTGGCGAGAAAGACAACTTCTGGTCCATGGGTGACACCGGCCCCTGTGGCCCCTGCACCGAGATCTTCTGGGACAACGGCCCCGAGGTCGGTTGTGGCTCCCCTGATTGTGCCGTCGGATGCGATTGTGACCGTTACATGGAGATCTGGAACAACGTCTTCATGCAGTTCAATCGCTCGGCAGACGGAACCATGACCCCGCTCCCCAAGCCATCGGTTGACACCGGCATGGGGCTGGAACGAATCACCACCGTCATGCAGGGAGTGCGCTCCAATTACGATACCGACCTGTTGCAGGGGATTATCCGCCATATCGAACGCCACAGCGGTAAAAAATACGGCGATAACGAGAAGGATAGTGTCTCCATGCGGGTGATTGCCGACCATTGCCGTGCGGTTACCTTTCTGATTTGTGACGGTGCCCTGCCGAGTAACGAAGGGCGCGGTTACGTGCTGCGGCGCATCATGCGCCGGGCGGCCCGCCATGCCAAGATGCTCGGTGTCAATCAGCCGTTGCTGTACCGGATGGTGGATGCGGTGCGCGAAATGATGGGGGATGCCTACCCGGAGCTGGCCGAGCGGGAAGCGTACATCAAAAAAGTTGTCCTGGCGGAAGAGGAACGCTTTAACGAAACTCTCGACCGTGGTCTCGGTATTCTCAATGAGGAAGTGTCGACACTGCGTGCAGCCGGAAAAACGGTCATTCCGGGTGAGGTGCTGTTCAAGCTGTATGACACCTTCGGCTTCCCGACTGACCTGACTGCCGATATCGTTGAATCGGAAGGTTTTACGGTTGATGAGGCCGGTTTTGAAGCGTGTATGGAGAAACAGCGCGAACTGGGGCGTGAACACTGGAAAGGATCAGGGGCGGCGGGCATTGCCGATATCTACAAGTCGATTCATAACCGCGGGATCCACTCCCGCTTTATCGGCTATGATGCGCTGACCGCCTATTCACCCGTGCTGGCGCTGGTGCGTGATGGTGTGGAAGCCGATTCGGCCAATGCCGGTGATCAGGTTGACCTGATCGTGGAAACCACCCCCTTTTATGGCGAGTCGGGTGGCCAGGCGGGTGATGTGGGAATCATTTCTTCCGGCAGTGCCCACCTGGAAGTGGTTGAATCAAGCCGGCCGTTCACCGATCTGATCGTACACCATTGCCATGTTACGGAAGGGGCACTGCGAGTGGGAGATGCGGTCAACCTGACCGTCACGACCCCGACCCGTACGGCGACTGCCCGTAACCATACCGCCACCCATCTGCTGCAGAGCGCCTTGCGGCAGGTGCTGGGAGATCATGTCAAGCAGGCCGGTTCGCTGGTAACGCCGGATCGGCTGCGCTTTGACTTTACCCACTTTTCCGCCATGACCAGCGATGAGCTCCATCAGGTTGAAATGCTGGTCAACGGTTTCATCATGGAAAATGACGGCGTTACCACCAACCAGATGCCGATTGCCGAGGCGGTCGAAGCAGGAGCAACGGCGCTGTTTGATGAAAAATACGGCGACACGGTGCGCGTGGTGCGGGTCGGTGAAGTCAGCATGGAACTGTGCGGTGGCACCCATGTGCGTGCGTCCGGTGATATCGGCTTGTTCAAGATTGTCAGCGAAGCCGGTATCGCTGCGGGGGTACGCCGGATCGAGGCGGTAACCGGCAGCGGCGCGCTGGAGTATATCCGGCAGAAGGAAGATGAGCAGAGAACCATTGCCTCCCTGTTGAAAGCGGAAGGGGGGAACCCGGTTGAGCGGCTGGAGCGGCTGCTGGCGCGTCAACGCGAGTTGCAGCGGGAAATTGAAGCGCTGCAGGGAAGACTGAATGCCGCCGCCTCCGGTGATCTGCTCTCCCGCGCTGTCGAGGTGGCGGGGATCAAGTTGTTGGCAACCGAGGTGCAGGTCGAAGATATCAAGAAGTTGCGTGATCTTTCCGATACCCTCAAGGATCGCCTTGGCGAAGGGGTAATGGTGCTGGGCGCTGCCATTGACGGCAAGGCCAACCTGTTGGTGGTTGTCAGCAAAGGGTTGACCGGCCGCATCAAGGCGGGTGATCTGGTCAAGCAGCTGGCGCCGCTGGTGGGGGGTAGCGGTGGTGGCAAACCGGAACTGGCCCAGGCCGGTGGCAGCCAGCCGGAAAAATTGGCCGATGCACTGGCTGCTGCAGCAACGTTGATCGCTTCTCTGGCATAAATGATGGTGCATATGCGTACGAGCTGTTTACTGCTGTTGTTACTGATCGTTGCGGTGGCAGCGGCTGCCGACGGGGTGATCCCCCTGGAAACCTTGAAATCGCAGATGAATTCCCGTTTCAAGGCTGCGCTCCCCCAGCAGTGGGGTGAACAGGTGAGCGGTGTCCGCTCCCACCTGGCAACCAAAGAAAAACTGCTGGCGTTGACACTGGATGCCTGTGGCAGCGCCAGGGGAAAAGGGTTTGATGCAGAGTTGATTACGTATCTGGAGCAGGAACAGATCCCTGCCACGCTCTTTATCAATGCCCGCTGGATCGATGCCAACCCGGAAACGTTTCTGAAGTTGTCCCGCAATCCATTGTTCGAAATCGCCAACCACGGTCTGCATCACAAGCCGGCCTCGATCACCGGACGGAGTGTCTATGGCATTGCCGGTACCAGGTCGGTGGTTGAGTTGACCGACGAGATCGAATTGAATGCCCGCAAGATCGAATCACTGACCGGGCGGCGCCCGCTGTTGTACCGCTCCGGTACCGCCTATTATGATGATGTGGCGGTACAGATCAGCAATGCGCTCGGGCATGAGGTGGCAGGATACAGTGTGCTCGGAGATGCCGGCGCCACCTACAGCGCCACCCAGGTAACCCGTGCGTTGCTGGCGTCAAAACCGGGGGATGTGATCCTTTGTCACTTCAATCATCCGGAAAGTGGTACCGCCGTCGGTATTCGGGGAGCCATTCCGGAGCTCAAGCGTCGCGGTTACCGTTTTGTACAAATGTCACCCTATCTGCTTCAGAACAGACCGCGTTAGTACGGTCAACTGGCAACTGACACCTGCCGCCAGCGTTAATCGATGTACCGCAAGGAACCCACATGACCAATTCAGAAAAAGTTCTACACGTCGCAGTCAGCTCTGATTTCATCAAGCTTGACAGTTTCCTCAAGCTTGCCAACCTGGTCGGTTCAGGAGGGGAAGCGAAAATCCTGATTGCCGAGGGTGAAGTGCTGGTGAATGACCAGGTAGAACTTCGACGTGGCCGAAAATTGTTTCCGGGTGACTGTGTCAGCTACGGCGGGCATCAGGCGCAGGTGGTAGCGCAGGGATGAAAAGCGTGGTTAGCTTGTTGATACAGCTGCTGATCGGTCTCGGTCTTAGTCAGTCTGCCTTGGCAGCCTACAATCTGGAAGTGCCGGTTGACCCGTGGGAAGAGTACCGTTTGCAGTTCAAAACCTACTCGCAACTGCTGCTCAAGTCATATGACCGGGCGTTTATCAATGATTATGACGGGGCACTGCGTGAGGTTAACAAGGCGATTGAACTGCTGCCGGATGAAGGACTGGGGTATTCCGAACGGGCGTATTATTATCAAATGATGAACAGAACTGCTGCTGCCGAGGGGGATTTACTGCGGGCACTGGCGCTGTTCGGGCAAACTCTGGAGCGCTACCGTCCCGCCAAGGGTACCAAAAAAAAGATCGTGCTCAAAAAACCTGATCCGGTTTCTGCCGCCCGCCTGGTGGCCACCACCCATTACCAGCGGGGAGAAGCGTATTTCCGTTTTGAAGACTACAAGGCTGCTGCCGATGATTTTGCCTTGGCGTGTCAGGGGGGAGAAACGGTGGCCTGCTCGAAAATGTGGGAAACCAAGATGATTCAAAAGCGCGGCACTAACTGGGTTCCGGTGACGTCGCGTCAGTTCTTCGATAAAAACAGGGTTGAAAACATCTCTCCCGGTATGGTCCGAGTCTGGATACGGCGGGAGGATGCGCCGGTTATGCAGACGGAAGCAGCGCTGCAAGGGGCGTTACAGCAGCATCTGGAATTACGTTGCGGTAGTGGTGACTATCGGATTCTGGAAGGCTTTTCCGCCATGCAACGTGATGATGATGTGGATCTGGCGGTTGTCGAGCGGTATCAGAAGCCGGTTGCCGGCAGTGCTGTCAGCAAGTTGCTCTATCGTTATTGCGACGCCTCCAAACGTAAATGATTTGACTTTTAAATGCAGTCGCTACTACTATTTACCCCTTTGTATACGATATACAATATTACACCATGAGGATTCGTACCACGAACTCTCAGCCAGGAGCCTATGATGAATACCAGCTTTCTTGATGCCTGTTGGGGAAAACCCGTAGATCGCACACCGGTTTGGCTGATGCGCCAGGCAGGACGTTATCTCCCTGAATACATGGCCGTCCGTTCCAAATGTACCTTTCTTGAATTGTGTAAAACACCGGAACTGGCCGCCGAAGTCTCCATCCAGCCGATTGACGCCCTTGATGTTGATGCAGCCATCATGTTTTCCGATATCCTCACGCCGATTGAGCCGATGGGAATGAAACTTGATTTTGTCCCCGGGCCGGTATTTGAAAGCCCGATCCGCAGCATGGCGGATGTGGAAAAACTGCGGATCCCCCAGATGGAACAGGATGTGCCGTATGTTCTTGAAACAATCAAGATTCTGCGCCGTGAACTGGCCGGCCGCGTGCCGTTGATCGGTTTTGGTGGCGCTCCCTTTACCCTGGCGTGCTACATGGTGGAAGGAAAAGGGTCAAAAGAATTCGCCCAGATCAAACGGATGATGTACAGCGCTCCTGATGTGTACGCAGCGTTGATGGACAAGATTACCACCATGGACATGGAATACCTGAATGCCCAGATCAAGGCTGGCGCCCAGGCAATCCAGATCTTTGATACCTGGGGTGGAATCCTCTCTCCGGCAGATTATGAACGCTATGTACTCCCCTACACAACTCGCCTGATCAACGGACTGAACCGGACCGAAACCCCGGTTATCCATTTCGTCAAGGGAGCCGGTGCGATTCTCCCCAGCGTACAGAAGGCTGGTGGTGATGTGATGGGACTTGACTGGCACGTCAATCTCGGCACTGCCCGTGACCAGCTCGGGAGCATGGCAGTTCAGGGAAATCTTGATCCGACCGTGTTGTTTGCATCGCACGATATAATTGAGCGTGAAGTTCAGCGAGTGCTTGATGAAAATGCCGGGCGTCCTGGTCACATCTTCAACCTCGGACATGGTATCCTGCCGACAGTCAACCCGGAAAATGCCAAATTCATGGTTGAATGCGTTCACCGTTTGTCCCAGAAATAAACCTGTAACAGCTATCAGCCACAGAGGTTGCAGGATGTTGATTCCATTGCCGTGTTGCCGCCCAGGTTGCGCCGCAGGAGAGGGTCGAGCATCCCGTTGTTCTCTGTGGCTGTCTGCTTTTGCAGTAAACTAACAAGCTTGTAGAGGTTCTTATGTCCGTTTCATTTAAAAATACCGTAGTATTTGTCACCGACCTTCCCCGTGCAAAAGCATTTTACGCCGGTCTGCTCGGCTTGCCGGTGGCGGGTGAGAGTGAAATGATGGTCGAGTTTTTACCGGGAGCAGTCACCAGCTTCGGGATTGCCCTGGCGCTGACTGATGAAGCGCGCAAACTGGTGGGGCGCCATACCGGCATCACCTTCAAGGATGAAAATATTGTGGAACTGTATGCCGCTCTGACATCTGCCGGGGCCCGGATAGTGGAGCCGCTGGAATCGAGCCCGTGGGGTAAGATGGCGGTGATTGCCGATCCTGACGGTAACCAGCTGGCGCTGACGGATCGCTGATATGAAACCTGTCATGAAGCTGGTTACCGATGATCTGTTGCAGCAGGTTTCCCGCGCCGCGCTCCTCTCACCCCGCCTGCGCAAGAACTACAACCTTCATCCCTGCGACGAGTCACGTTGTCATCGTCTGTTGAACGCCATCGAACCGGCATCCTACATCCGTCCCCATCGGCACCTCGACCCGGAGAAAGATGAAGCCTTTATTCTCATGCAGGGGCGTCTCGGCATTATTCTTTTTTCCGAGAACGGTGAACCGATCGAATGTACGATACTTTCTCGCCAGAATGGAATAGTTGCGGCTGATATCCCTCACGGTGTCTATCACACCGCCGTAAGTCTTGAAACAGGCACGGTGTTTTATGAAGCCAAGGCCGGCCCCTATCTCCCGCTGACTGCTGAAGAAACTGCCTCCTGGGCACCGCTTGATACGGATAGTACGGCGGCGGACTATCTGGAACAACTTCGTACACTCTTTTCCGGCCAGCTTTAAGTATCAATGTTATGAGGTATGTTCCCGCGGTTGCTTTCATCCTGTTCTGTTTCGCTACTGTTTCGCTGGCAGCACCAGCACCCTATCTTCCGCGCCACCGTCCCATGGCAGGTGTGGGCGTACTGCTACTTAAACCACAATCATCCGCCACCAATTTCCCACTTTATTTGTACCATGAACCTGGCCTAAGTCGCCTGTCAGAACTGTCACCTGCTGCGCTCCCCCTCTTTGACGGCTTGTTCGGCAACCTGTCGTCGCTCCCTCCGCTGGTTGTGACCCGCCGTCAGGGGGAGTGGTTCAAGGTCATCTATGACCGTGCCGGACGGGAAGGATGGTTGAAGCCGGAGCGGGACGGCTCGTTTTATCCCTACGATCATTGGCTGCGGCAAAATACGGTCAGGCTGCTGCCGGCGCTGCAAAAAAAGTATTACCAGTTGTATCAGCAGCCGAATCAGCTTCCTGTTGTCACCGTCACTCCGCGCCAGCAGTTCAAGGTGTTGATGTTGCGCGACGTCTGGGCCCAGGTGCTGACTGATCAGGGGGGGCTTGGCTGGTTGCGCTGGAAAGATGACGACGGGCGGCTGGTAATCGGAATCGCACCTTACGCTAAGGATAAGTAACTATGGCACTACATCGTTTTTCACGCACAGAACTGTTGATTGGGGCGGCCGGATTGGAACGTTTGCGTTCCAGTCATGTGGTTGTCTGCGGTATTGGCGGCGTTGGCAGCTACGCTGCCGAGGCGCTGGGGCGGGCCGGAGTCGGTACCATCACGCTGGTCGATTTTGACGACATCTGTCTGACCAACTGCAACCGCCAGATTCATGCCACCAGCAGCAGCGTCGGACGGTCAAAGGTTGCCGTCATGGCCGAACGCCTGCGGGATATCAACCCCCAGGCAACGGTACTGGAGTGCCATAAATTCTTTTCGCAGGCTAGCGCCGAGAACATACTCTCCTGCAAACCGGACTATGTACTGGATGCCATCGATCATTTTACTGCAAAAGCTGCACTGATCATCTACTGCCGTGAAGCGGGGATACCGGTTATCTCCAGCATGGGGGCCGCCAACAAGCTTGACCCAGCCCAAATAAAAGTTGCCGACATTGCCGATACATCAAAGTGTCGCATGGCGCGCAGTATGCGTAAAATTCTGCGGCAAGCCGGGATTGTCAGTGGTGTTCCGGTGGTCTATTCCACGGAGGAGCATCGCCCGCTTGATCCTGCTTCGTCATCGGCCTGCGGTAGCGAGTGCATCTGTCCCAATCGCGGCAGCCAACAATTCAGTTGTGAACACCGGCGCGTTATTCTTGGCAGCATCTCCTATCTCCCTTCCCTGTTCGGGCTGACAATGGCGGGAGTCGTGATCAATAACTTGCTGGAATTTCAGCACCGGTAAGCGATTGCCAAAATTAACAAAGTAGTTGAACATTTTGATTTTATGGCTATACTGTATACACTTTTATTCAAACAGGAGGTGTCTCATGGGAAAAGAATATTCGTTGCAGGAAGCATTGGCACTGGCTATCAAGGCTGAAAAAGACAGCATGGACTTTTATCGTAAAGCTGCATCGATTGCAACTAACGAACGCGCCAAAAAAGCGCTCGATATGCTCGCCAACGAAGAAGTCGGGCATCTCAAATCCTTCTTTGCGCATTACAAAGGGACGGAATTTGGCGATCTCACCAGCTATATCAATGCGCCGGCTGATACAAAAAACCCGACCTATGTCAAGCTGTTGAAGGCAATTGATGAAAATACCGGTGAACAGAAGGCGTTTGAACTGGCGCTGGCAGAAGAAAAAGAGTGCATCGGCCAGTACACCCAGTTGGCTGCCGGTGTGGTAGATCCCGGTGTACGCACCGTTTTCGAAAGAGTTGTCAGGGAAACCCAGGGGCACTATGACCTGATCGAAGCTGAATACTCCCACATCATGGGGATGGTCAACGATTCCGATATGGATACCTACGTGCGCGAATAGGATCTCGCAGGACGGAGAGAATTATTACCAGGCTTGCCCAAATCTGGGGCAAGCCTTTTTTTAAAAGGAGATAGTATGAAAAAAGTAGTGATACTTGTCCTGGCAACAGCCTTGTTGACATCATTGGCGTGGGGTGCTGAAAAAGCGGCGGTCAACGCGAACGTTAAGGGTGGCGATGCAAAGGCTGCCCAGGCAATACTTGATAAAAAATGTACCAAATGCCATAGCGCTAAGATTATCGATGCAGCGCTGAAAAGCAACAAGGATATGGTGAAGATCCAGCAGGAAATGGAGAAAAAAGGGGCCAGGTTGAATGCCAAGGAACGTGAAGTCCTCGGTATATTCTGGAAACAGCAGAACCCGCTCAAACAGGGAAAATAGGCTGCCTGGAGCGATATGAAATTCACCCTGTTGACCCATTTCAAAGAGTTTCCCAAAAAATCAAATACGGGGCGTCTGGTGCTGGATGTTTTGGGAGAGGAAGCCGATCAGGTTCGCTGGGACCGGATCAATCCACCGGAACAATTGCTCAAGGATATCGAGGCGGGTGGGGTGGCGCTGATTTATCCTGGTGCCTCCGGCCAG
>Ga0209798_10000623_pt1 | contig 21565 bp, 19 predicted proteins | sample DOMMetBare3Fresh_FD_187475 | JGI IMG/M metagenome (GOLD analysis project Ga0209798, IMG submission 187475) | Wetland sediment microbial communities from St. Louis River estuary, USA, under dissolved organic matter induced mercury methylation -... | ecosystem: Environmental > Aquatic >... | reverse complement strand
CCGGGCTGAGAGGGTGGACGCAGTGCTCCGCCGACCCGCACTACCTGATCTGGGTAATGCCAGCGGAGGAAGCGCGTGCAGCAGGACACCGTCATCGTCGTCGCAGGAGGAGACCCTCCTCGTAATGGTGCGCCTCGCCAGGCGACCGCGATCGTGGCCGACAGCAGCACGACGGTGATCGCGGCCGACAGCGGCGTCGACCGCGCCATCGCGCTCGGCCTGCACGTCGATCTCGCCGTCGGCGACTTCGACTCGGTCACACCCGGCGGCCTCGCAGCCGCCGAGGCGGGCGGGGCCCGGATCGAGCGGCACCCAGCTGCCAAGGACGCAACCGACCTCGAGCTGGCACTCGACGCCGCGCTCGCGCTCTCCCCCCGGCGCGTGCTCGTCGTCGGCGCATCCGACGGCCGCCTCGACCACCTGCTCGCGGGCCTGCTCCTGCTCGGCTCGGAGCGCTACGCCGGCGTCGAGCTCGACGCGCTGCTCGGCTCCGCCCAGGCGCACCTGATCCGCGGCTCGCGCACCCTCACGGGCGCCGTGGGAGAGCTGGTCTCACTGCTGCCCGTCGGCGGCCCGGCGGAGGGCGTCACCACTACCGGGCTCGCCTACCCCCTCGCCGGGGAGACGCTCGACGCCGGCACGAGCCGTGGTGTCTCCAACGTGTTCGCCGAGCAGGTGGCCCGCATCGACGTCGAGCGAGGCGTCCTGCTCGCCGTCAGGCCGGGGACGAGCTCGTGACACAGTGTCACAAGCTCGGCTGGCTGCCGCTCCTGCTGGCGCTCCTGCTCGGAGCGGCCGGCATCGCCGGCTGCGGCGGGGAGGACGACGTCCCCGCCGACGTCGTGCTCGTCACGCACGACTCGTTTGCCGTCTCGAAGAGCGTCAAGACGGTGTTCGAGCGGGAGAGCGGCCTGAGGCTGAGAATCCTGCAGGGCGGCGACGCGGGGGAGGCGCTCAACCGGGCGCTGCTGACTGCCGGCAACCCACAGGGAGACGTGCTCTTCGGCGTCGACGACAACCTGCTCTCGCGTGCGCTCGCGGGCGGGCTCTTCGACCGGTACCGCTCACCGCAGCTCGCCGCCGTCGACCCGGACTTCACGCCTCCCGACGACCGGGTCACGCCGATCGACCACGGCGAGGTGTGCCTCAACGTCGACCGCGCGTGGTTCCGCGAGCGCGCCGTCGCCCCGCCGCGCTCGATCGACGACCTCTTGCTCGACCGGTATCGCAACCTGCTCGTCGTCGAGAACCCCGCCACCTCGAGCCCCGGGCTCGCCTTCCTGCTCGCGACGATCGCCCGCTACGGCGACGATCGCTGGCAGGTCTTCTGGCGCGGGCTCAGGGCGAACGGCGTCCGGGTCGTCGAGGGCTGGGAGGAGGCGTATACGCAGCAGTTCTCGGGCGCGGCCGGCAGCCCTGGCAAGCGACCCATCGTCGTCTCCTATGCGACGAGCCCCGCGGCTGAGGTGATCTTCGCGACGAAGCCGCTCAGCGAAGCCCCCACCGCCGTGATCGACGACAGCTGTTTCAGGCAGATCGAGTACGCCGGCGTGCTCCGCGGCGCCCGCAACCCGGCAGGCGCGAGGGAGCTGATCGACTTCATGCTCTCCGAGCGCTTCCAGGCGGACGTGCCCGGGTCGATGTTCGTCTACCCGGTACGAGACGGGGTGCCGCTACCCGAGGCCTTCCGCCGGTACGCGGTTCGGCCTGCGCAGCCGCTCACGCTCCCGCCCGACGCGATCGCCGCCGGCCGGGACGACTGGATCGACCGGTGGACGCAGATCGTGCTGCGCTAGCCCGGCGGGCCGGGCTCGTCGCCGCAGGCGTCATCCCTGCCGCCTTCGTCGCGCTCTTCTTCGCGTTTCCCTTCGCGGCCATCCTGGGACGGGGGCTCGGAGAGGACGGCCGGCTCTCGCTCCCCTTCGACGTCTGGCTCTCGAGCGAGACCCTGCGCCTGCTCTGGTTCACCACCTGGCAGGCTGCCGTCTCGACGGTGCTGACGCTCGCGGCGGGGCTCCCGCTCGCCTGGGCCGTGGGCCGGCACGCCTTCCCCGGGAGGTCTCTGGTGCGGGCGCTCGTGCTCGTGCCCTTCGTCCTCCCCACCGTGGTCGTGGCGACGGCGTTCCTCGCGCTCCTGCCCGACAGCCTCGAGCGCGGGCTCCCGGCAATCCTGGCGGCCCATGTCTTCTTCAACGTGGCGATCGTCACCCTCGTCGTCGGCGGCGCCTGGGAAGGGCTGGGGCGGGGGCCGTGGGAGACCGCCGCCACGCTCGGGGCGGGACCATGGCGGCGCCTCCGCGAGGTGACGCTGCCGCTGCTCGCACCCGCTCTCTCCGCGGCGGCGGCCCTGACGTTCCTGTTCTGCTTCACGTCCTTCGGGGTCGTGCTGATCCTGGGCGGCCCGGGGCGCTCCACGCTCGAGACGGAGATCTACCTCCAGGCTGCCAGGGCGTTCGACCTGCGCACGGCGGCGGCGCTGTCGCTGCTGCAGCTCGCGATGGTGGCGCTCGCCCTCGTCGCGATCGGCAGGCTCGAGGCCTCGCGAGGCGGCCGGCCGGCCCCGGCGACGCGGGAGGGGCTGCGGCGCCCGGCGGGCCGGGAGCGGGCCGCCGTCGCCGCCGTCCTCGCCGTTTCCGGCACCGCGCTCGCCCTCCCTCTGGCCCTGCTCGTCGCCCGCTCGCTCGCCACGGGCACCACCGCGTGGCGCCGGCTGTTCGAGGAGACGCCGGCACTGCTCGTCACGCCGTGGCACGCGATCGCCAACTCCGTGCTCTTCGCAGCCGTCGCGGCCGCCCTCTCCGTCACCGTGGGCGGGCTCGCGGCCGCGGTGCTCGCGCGCCTGCGACCGGGCGCGCTCGACGTGCTCGTGCTGCTGCCGCTCGGCGCCTCCGCCGTGATGCTCGGCTTCGGCTTCCTGATCGCCTTCGACGAGCCGCCGCTCGACTTCCGCTCGTCCTGGTGGCTCGTGCCGGTCGCACAATCCCTCGTGGCCGCACCCTTTGTCGTCCGCATCGTCGCACCGGCTCTCCGGTCGATCGACCCGCGCCTGCGCGAGGCGGCGGCGGTGCTCGGCGCCTCGCCCGGGCGTGCCTGGCGCGAGATCGAGCTGCCGCTCGCCGCACGCGCCGTCGGAGTCGCGGCTGGCTTCGCCTTCGCGATCGCGCTCGGCGAGTTCGGTGCCACCGTGTTCGTCGCCCGCGCCGAATGGCCCACGCTTCCCGTCACCATCTTCCGCTTCCTGGGACGACCGGGCGCCGAGAACCAGAGCATCGCGGGCGCACTCGCCGTCTGCCTCGCCGCGCTCACCGTCCTCGCGGCGCTCGCGCTCGACCGGGCCGCGCCCCGAAGCCGGGGGCCGCTCTGATGGTGCGTGCCTCCGCGATCAGCGTGCGCTTCGACGGCGTCACCGCCGTCGACGACGCCACCATCCAGGTGCCCGAGGGCGAAACGCTGGCCGTGCTCGGCCCAAGCGGATGCGGCAAGTCCACGCTCCTGCGGGTGATCGCCGGACTGCAGCGGGCGGAGTCCGGCACGGTCGAGCTGGACGGACGCGACGTCCGCGACGTGCCGGCGCACCGGCGCGGCGTCGGGCTGATGTTCCAGGACGACGTGCTCTTCCCCCACCGCGACGTCGCCGGGAACGTCGCCTTCGGCCTGCGCATGGCCAACCGACCCCGGCCGGAGATCGAGCGCCGGGTCGAAGAGCTGCTCGACCTCGTCGGCCTGTCGGGGTTTCAGCGCCGGGCGGTCACCTCGCTCTCCGGGGGCGAGCGAGAGCGCGTCGCGCTCGCACGCGCGCTCGCTCCCGAGCCGCGCGTGCTGCTGCTCGACGAGCCGCTCGGCTCACTCGACCGTCCGTTGCACGACCGGCTGCTTGCCGAGCTGGAGGAGCTCTTCACGCGCATCCGGATCACCGTGGTGGCGGTCACCCACGACGTCACCGACGCGTTCGCGCTCGGCCACCAGGTCGCGGTCATGCGGGCCGGCCGCGTCGTCCAGGCGGCGACGCCCGACCGTCTTTGGGCGCAGCCCGCCGACGCGTGGGTGGCACGCTTCCTCGGCCACGCAAACGTGGAGGAGCGCGAGGGCGGCGCCGTCGTGACCCGCCCCGAGGCGGTGCGCCTGACGGTCGCGAAAGAGGGCGGGGCAACGGTCGTCAGCGCCGAGCGGCGGGGCCCGCTCGTCCGGCTCCGGGCGCGCCTCGACGGAGGCGGAGAGCTCGAGGCGGTCACCACCGCGATCGATCATCCTGCCGCCGGCGACCGGGTCAGCGTCGAGATCGACCCGTCAGGTGTCGTGACCGTTCCGACCGGGGTGGGAACGGCCGGAGACTGAGCGTCGCTCCCGCCGCGACAGGTCTCTCAGGCCGCGAGCTCTGCGCCGTAGCTCGCGAAGACCTCTGCGAGCACGCCTTTGCCGACAGCGTGGTTGAGGGCGTCTACACACCTGGGGCAGAACTGGGAGCCGCGACCCTGCGCGAGCTCCTCGAGCGCGCGCTCGAGCGGGAGCGCGGGCCGGTAGACGCGTGAGGAGAGCATCGAGTCGAGGGCGTCGGCGACGTGGAGCACGCGGGCGCTGATCGGGATCTCGTCCCCGCGCAGCCGGTCGGGATAGCCGCTTCCGTCGAACCGCTCGTGGTGATGGCGAATCGCCGGTGTCGAGTCGGCGAGGAAGCCGAGGTGCCCGATGATCCTCTCCCCCTCCTCGGGATGACGGCGGATCTCCCACCAATCGGCCTCGTCGAGCGGGCCCTGCTTGAGCAGCACGTCGTCGCGGACACCGAGCTTGCCGACGTCGTGGAACAGCGCCGCGAACGAGACCGCGTCGAGCTCGAAGCCTTCGAGGCCGAGCTCGCGCCCGATCGCGAGTGCGATCCGCTGCACCCTGCGGGAGTGACCGGCCGTGTAGGTGTCGCGGGCGTCGATCGCCGCCGCGAGCGACTCCATCGCGTCCGTCGCGCGGGTGCGGAGGAGCGCGTTCGCCTCGACCAGCGTCTCGTTCTGGTGCTGGATGATCGCCGCCGCCTCGCGCAGCTTCTGGGCGCTGGACTCGGCGTGCTTGATGTAGTCGGCCTGGGCCTTGCGCACGAGGACGAGCGGTGCGGCGAACACGATCAGCCCCAGAGCGCCTTCGAGCCCATAGGCGACGGCGAGCATCGACGCTACGACGCCGTACATGGCGTAGTAGACCAGCAGCCACTCGAATCGCTTCCGCAGGACGTCGAGCCAACGCTCCTGGGTCTCGATTGCGATCACCGTCGTGAGGAGCCCGATGTTGACGGCGTAGTAGGCGACTCCGGCCATCGCTCCCAGCGCCGTGTACAGCCACACAGAGCTCGGCAGCTGCGCGTACACGGCGGCACCGGCGAGAGCGCTGAGCGTCAGGGTGGCGGCGTTGAACACCATCTTCTGAAGCGTCGTTCGATGCACGAGCCACTCCGCCGAGCACACGGCGATTGCGAGCAGAAGCGCGGCGCGCGGCCCGAACAGGGCGGCTCCGGCGAGCGAGCCGACAGCGCTGATCGAGATCGTCCCGCGGTCGAGCACGTCCGCTGCGAGTACCTGGCCGGCGGCGATCAGCGCCACGAGCAGCGCGAGACCCGCAATGTCGTTGCCCGATCCGAACACGAGCCCGGCGACCCCCGCGACAGCGCCGAGCGTCGCGATGATCGCGACGAAGACCCCGATACCCCGGGCGGGGGCAAGGCTGTTGAGCGCCGGCTGGACGATCGCTGCGCGTATTCCCTCGCTGCCGCGCTCCGGAAGGCCCATTACCCGCTCAGCGGGCGCGCTCGGCGGCGAGTACGCCGGCGGGGAAGGCTCGGCCGGCATCCTGCGGTCGCGCAACTCCAGAGCGGCGCCGAAAGCCACGACCCGGTTGCGCCCGTGGGCCTTGGCGCGGTAGGCGGCGACGTCTGCGCTGTGCAGCAGCTCGCGGGCGTCGGCTGCATGTGCGGGGAACGTCGCGACGCCGATCGAGACGGTGACCCGAATCCCTTCGGCGGCCGTGTCGACTGCGATCGGTGTGTCCTCGACACCTTCTCGGATCCGCTCCGCGATCACCACGGCGGCCTCCTCGGGGGTGTCGAGGAGCAGGATGCAGAACTCCTCGCCGCCGAAGCGCGCCGCCACGTCGCCGGGCCGGACGTTCGCCCGGAAGACACGGGCGACGGCCGCGAGGACTGCGTCCCCCGCAAGGTGGCCGTACCGGTTGTTCACCTCCCGCAGCAGGTCGAGGTCCGCGACGAGCAGCGAGAGCGGCTCGTCGAGACGGCGAGCGCGGTCGAGCGCCTCGTCGAGCGCCTCGGTGAAGTGCCGCGCGTTGTACAGCTCCGTCTTCGGATCCTGCCGGGCCTCTGCCTCGAGCTTCGGCAACGCGAGCGTGCGATGGAGCAGGAAGAGCGGGCTCAGCGCGAGGATGGCCAGCATCGGGGTGTCCGCCCACAGGTGCGCGAACACGACGCCGACGGCGGAGAAGGTGAAGTCCATGGAAAGGCTCCGGAACGTGAACAGGCCACTGCGGGCAAACGTGTGGCCCCGTGCGAAGCGCAGCACGATCGCGAGCAGGAAGTGCTGCACGACGACGAACACGAACGCCGCCGAGACGCCTGCCACGAAGAAGCGCGCGTTGCCCCCGTTGAAGTTCGTCGCGGGCACCCTCGAGACGGTCTCGAACGTCAGCGAGGCGAGCAGGCCCGCCACGGCATAGTTGGCGATGTTGAAGGTCTGGATCACCCACGGGTAGCGGACTTTGATCCACTCCGGCACGTGCTGGCACACGACCACGAGGGCGATCAGCTGCGGGGGCAGGAGGATCGCCGCGGCCACGATCAGGCCGGGCGACAGGTGGTAGGAGTGGTTCAGAGGCGTCACGACCACGAAGAGCTGGGCCACAGAGGCAGCAACGGCCAGGAACACGGCGAGCTGCCACTCGGTCCGCGTGACGTTCTCCCCGAGGCTCGAGACGGCGACGCCCGCCACGGCCGCGGCGCAGACCAGGAGGACGAAGAGGGTGGTCCGGGACGCCAAGCGCCCTGGCTTCGGTACCGGTGCGGTGGTCACTCCACTCATTGCCATCCTCGACAGTCGCGTCACTCGATCTCGTTCCCCGGCTGACTGCCAGCCGGTGAGCCCACAGGAAGACATCGGCCTGCGGGGCCACCCGCACGTCCCTCTGAAGGGGTAGCGCTCGACGCGCGCGACCAAGGGCCCGGCGGCCGAGAGCCCTGCCTGCCGAGTGTCCGACGTCGTCGCCGTTCGCCGAGAGCGGGGTGCCTTCGCTCACTCGTCCGAGGGATGCGGAAATCCCCCTTCCGGCCGAAGCGGCGCCGGTCGATCGGACTACGGTCAGATGCGATTCACCAACTCAAAGCGGCGGCCCGAAGGGGTCATGGGAGGATGAGATGGGGCGGTTTCGGAACACGGGCGGGCGTAGCGACGTGGGTGAGCGCTCGAACGCACTCTGGGGCGACGGGCGCAAGAAGCTCGTGACGCTCCTCTCGGTCCTGACGGTCGCGGCGGCCGTCATCGCCGGCACGGCGGTTCCGGCATCCGCTTCCAAGCAGCCGGCGTATGTGACGCCCTCGCTGCTCGCCGATGCGCTGGCACAGCCGAGCAGCCTCTTCGACGTGATCGTCCAGGCGCGCAAGGGTGGCAAGAGCGCGGACGCGGCGAAGGACGTCACGGACACGCAGAAGGAAGACCCGGCGAAGGGCTCGAAGCTGAAGCGGCAGTTCGTCTCGGTGGCGGGCACCTCGGCGACACTGAGCGGACGGCAGATCTTGAGGCTCTCGAAGAAGAGCTGGGTCGCCGCGATCACGAGCGACCCGAAGATCCATCAGGAAGCCTACTCGAGCGGTCAGGTGTGGCCGGACGCAGCGGCAGTCGCGCCCAACTGGAACGCACTGCCGGCAAACGCGAGCTACCCGGCAATCGCGGTCGTCGACTCAGGCATCACGCCCAGCCTGCCGGCCTACGGCAACCGCGTGATCAAGAGCGTCAGCATGGTCTCCTCGTACACGAACTACGCGGCGTTCGGGCACGGCTCCATGGTGGGGAGCATCGCCGCCGGCGGCGAGGACGGCTACACCGGGGCCGAGCCGCACGCGAACATCGTCTCGATCAAGGTCCTCGACGGCGCGGGCGTCGGCAGCAAGAGCGACGTGATCGCCGCGTGCGACTGGATCCTGCAGAACAAGGCGACCTACAACATCCGCGTGGCGAACTTCTCGATCGGCACGGGCGGCGACCGCATCGAGTACGACCCGCTCGACCGGGCCGTCGAGTCGCTGTGGCTGAACGGCGTCACGGTGGTCGTGGCGGCGGGCAACTACGCGGTCAACGGGCAGCGGAGCAACGTCGGCTACGCCCCGTCGAACGACCCCTTCGTGATCACGGTCGGAGCCTCCGACACGAACGGCACGGCGTCGCGCTCGGACGACTTCGCGGCACCCTGGTCGGCCTGGGGCTCCACGCAGGACGGCTTCTTCAAGCCGGAGCTCTCCGCACCGGGCCGCCACATGATCGGTGCCGTCCCGACGGGGGCCAACCTGTTGACGCAGTTCCCGGACCGCGTGGTGGCACCCAACAAGATGTGGATGTCCGGCACATCGTTCTCCGCACCCGTCGTCTCCGGGATCGCCGCGACCCTGCTCGCGAAGAACCCGAGCTGGACGCCCGACCAGGTGAAGGGCGCGCTCATGCAGACCGCGTCCGTTCCCGCCGGCTACGGTTCGAACGGCGCGCTCGGCATCGGTGTCGTCAACGGCAACGCGGCCCTGAGCGCTCCGGGTACGGCGAACCCGAACCTGGGGCTCAACCAGTTCCGCTACCTGGACAGCACCACCGGCCGCTACGCCTTCAATGCCGCCGACTGGCGTGCGGCGGCTGCGGCGAACGCCTCCTGGAACTCGGCCTCCTGGGCGAACGCGTCCTGGGCAAACGCGTCCTGGAGCTCGGCCTCCTGGGCAAACGCGTCCTGGAGCTCCGCCTCCTGGGCCGACGCTTCCTGGGCGAACGCGTCCTGGAGCTCCGCCTCCTGGGCGAACGCATCCTGGGCGGACAACTTCGCCGGAGAGTAGTACCCGAACCCCACCCCTCCCCATCCCGACAGCGAAGCGGGGGCCCAGGCGGCCCCCGCTTCGTCGTCTCCTACTCCCACTCGATCGTGGCGGGCGGCTTGGAGGAGAGGTCGAGGGCGACGCGGTTGACGCCCGGCACCTCGTTGATGATCCGGCTCGAGATCGTCTCCAGCACCTCGTACGGGATCCGGGCCCAGTCGGCCGTCATCGCATCCTCGGACGTGACCGCGCGGATCACGACCGGATAGGCGTAGGTGCGCTCGTCCCCTTGCACGCCGACGGACTTGATCGCGGGCAGCACCGCGAAGCTCTGCCACAGGTCACGGTAGAGACCGGCCCGCCGAATCTCCTCCTGCAGCACGGCGTCGGCGGCGCGCAGGATCTCGAGCCGCTCGACCGTCACGTCGCCGATGATCCGGATGGCGAGACCGGGGCCGGGGAACGGCTGCCGCCACACCATCCGCTCGGGCAGCCCGAGCTCCTCGCCGACCCGGCGCACCTCGTCCTTGAAGAGCAGGCGCAGCGGCTCCACGAGCTCCATCTCCATGTCCTCCGGCAGCCCACCGACGTTGTGGTGTGACTTGATCGTCGCAGCCACCCCGTCCTCCCCGCCGCCCGACTCGATCACGTCCGAGTAGAGCGTGCCCTGCACCAGGAAGGGCACGGTGCCGAGCTTGCGGGCCTCCTCCTCGAAGACGCGGATGAACTCCTCGCCGACGATCTTCCGCTTCGTCTCCGGGTCGCTCACGCCCGCGAGCCGGGAGAGGAAGCGCTCGTGGGCGCGGACGTGCACGAGCGGCACGCGGAAGTGGCCGGCGAACGTCTCCACCACCTGCTCCGCCTCGTTCTGCCGCATCAGGCCGTGGTCGACGAAGACACACGTGAGCTGGTCGCCGACCGCCTTGTAAACGAGGAGCGCGGCAACGGCGGAGTCGACGCCGCCGGAGAGCCCGCAGATCACCTTGGCGGACCCGACCTGGGCGCGAATCCGCTCCACCTGGTCCTCGATCACGGCGGCGGGAGTCCACGCCGGCGGCGCCCCCGCGACGTCGTAGAGGAAGTTCTTGAGCATGTCCTGGCCGTACGGGGTGTGCCTGACCTCGGGATGGAACTGGACGGCATAGAGCGCCCGACCGGTGTCCTCGAAGGCGGCGATGGGCGTCGTGGCCGAGGAGGCCGTGACCCGGGCTCCAGCCGGAGGGGCGGTGACGGAGTCACGGTGGCTCATCCACACCGTCTGCCCGGGCGGCAGGTCGCGGAAAAGGGCCGACTCGCCGAGCTCCGCCGCGGCCTTGCCGTACTCGGACACGTCGTTCGACTCGACGGCGCCGCCGAGCTGCTGCGCCATCAGCTGCATCCCGTAACAGATGCCGAGCGTCGGGATGCCGAGCTCGAGGTTGCGCACGTCCAGCTGCGGTGCGCCGGGCGCATAGACGGAGGCGGGGCCGCCGGAGAGGATCAGGGCCAGCGGGTTGCGCGCCCGGATCTCGTCGGGGCCGATGCGGTGGCTGACGAGCTCCGAGTAGACGCGCGCCTCGCGCACCCGGCGGGCGATCAGCTGGCTGTACTGCCCGCCGAAGTCGATCACGAGGACGGGCCGCTCCTCGGGGCCCGGCTCCGGCATGGGCAGCGGCAGGATGCGGGCCTCGGCCACGTCAGGCACGGCGGTAGTTCGGCGCGTCCTTCGTGATCGTGACGTCGTGCGGGTGGCTCTCGCGCAGGCCGGCGCCGGTGATGCGGACGAAGCGGCTCGACGTCTTCATCGCCTCCACCGTGGGCGCGCCGCAATACCCCATCGCCTGGCGCAGCCCGCCGACGAGCTGGTAGACGATCGGGGCGAGCGGTCCCTTGTACGGAACGCGACCCTCGATGCCCTCGGGCACGAGCTTGTCGACGTCCTCGACGTCGCCCTGGAAGTAGCGATCCTTCGAGAAGGAGCGGGCTTTCATGGCGCCGAGCGAGCCCATGCCCCGGTACTCCTTGAACCGCTCTCCCTGCACGAGGATGACGTCGCCCGGCGCCTCGTCGGTGCCGGCCAGCATCGAGCCGAGCATCACCGTGTCCGCCCCCGAGGCGATCGCCTTGGCGACGTCGCCGGACGAGGTGATGCCGCCGTCGGCGATCACCGGCACACCGTGCCGGATCGCCACTTCCGCCACGTCGAACACGGCGGTGACCTGCGGTACGCCGACGCCGGCGACGACGCGGGTGGTGCAGATCGAGTTGTGCACGATCGCGTTGTTCGCGATGAAGCTGTGGGTCGGGCAGTCTACCTCGAGGTCGTACACCGGAATCCTGACGTCGACGTCGCGGAGTTCGAGCGGCTTCGCGACCTGGTGGCCGTCCGAGAGCCGCTTCTCGTGCGTGACGTTGAGTCGGGAGACGAACGACGGGAGGCAGCGGTCGGTCGCCGTCCCGGTCAGCCCCCCTGCGCTCGGCGCCTCGGTGTGCGCGTTCGGGAACGAGCCGTAGAGGAGGAACGTGAGGACATTGAAGACCTCAACGAGCGCGAGCGACGTGTTCTTGAAGCAGACGCGGCCGTCGGCAGCGACATAGCCGTCACTGGCGACCAGGCCGTCGTGCAGCCCCTTCAGGTAGACGGGGTTGCCGCAGACGTAGCGGTGTGGCAAGTGCTTGTCCGCCCGCTTGCCGAACTCGGCAAGCAGGCGCGCCCACTGCAGCGAGTACAGGTGGATCGTGATCGTCTTGCCGTTCTCCACCACGGACGGCTCGACACCCGTCACGACGCGAACTGCGGCCGTGAGCTTCTCGGTCGCGGCATGCTCCGAGGGCCCGAAGTACCAGGAGACCCGTCCGATCTCGGAGCGGCCGTTCGTGTTGAGGAACGCGTGACCGTCGCCGAGGAACGTCCCGAGCACGAATCCGAGCTCGTAGGAGTCCTCGATCCTCGTCCGGTAGCGTTCCAACCGGGTCTCGCGCACGGCAAAGTCAGCCAGGTCGATTTCGAGGTGGTCGGGCAGGTCGAACGCGATCTGCCGTGGGAGAAGGAGCACGTCGCGCTCGATCTCGCCGATCTCCTTCCAGCGCAGCTTCGACTCGCCCGCGCGCGTCGGACGCTTCAGCATCTGGACATATCCGGCACCGGCGAGCGTCGCGGCGCTGACAGTGTTGAGGTCGCCGACCCAGTACGCATGATCCGGCGTCACGAGCGTCTCGAGAGGCGACGCGGTGTGCCTGATTCCCACGACCTCGCGCACGCCGGTGCACCACGCGTGGAGGACCGTCACCGGCTCGCCGTTCATGTTGATCACCCGATCGCCGGGACGGACGTCCTCGATGTTGCGGTAGCTCGCGTCGGCCATCAGGATCCGCGTTCCGGCTGCGAGACAACCTGGGCCCACGCCGGCCTTGAGGCAATCCGCGCCTGCGTCGATCAGGGCTTCGGCCGCCTCGCCGGTGGCGATGTTCCCCGCGATCACCTCGATGTCGTAGTCCGACTTGATGCGGCGAACCATCTCGACGACGGCGCGCGAGTGCCCGTGCGCCGTGTCGACGACGAGCGCGTCGACCTCCGCCCCGACGAGGGCGGCGGCACGTTCGAGCGCGTCCGTGCCGACACCGACCGCGGCCGCCACCCGCAGGCGGCCCCGCTCGTCCTTCGTCGCGAGCGGGTAGCGCTCGCGCTTCTGGAGGTCCTTGACGGTGATCAGCCCCCTGAGGTGCCCCGCCTCGTCGACGATCGGCAGCTTCTCGATCTTGTGCTCGCCCAGGATGCGCTCCGCCGTCTCCAGCGTCGTCCCGACCGGTGCGGTGACGAGGTTCCGGCTCGTCATCAGCTCGCGGGTGCGCTGTGCCGGCGACGCGCCGAAGCGTAGGTCGCGGTTCGTGAGGATGCCGACGAGCACGCCGTCGGGGTCGGTGATGGGCACCCCGGAAACCCGGTACCGCGCCATCAGCTCGAGCGCGTCCGAGACGAGGTCGTCCGGCCCGAGCGTGACCGGCTCGACGATCATGCCCGCCTCCGAGCGCTTCACCTTGTCGACCTCGGCCACCTGGTCGGGGATGGAGAGGTTGCGGTGGAGGACGCCGATGCCGCCCTCGCGTGCGAGGGCGATCGCCAGGCGGGCCTCGGTGACGGTATCCATCGCCGAGGAGACGATCGGGATCTCGAGGGCGATCGTGCGCGTCAGCCGGCTCGCCGTGGCAACGTCGTTCGGGAGCACCGACGACTCGGCGGGCACGAGCAGCACGTCGTCGAAGGTCAGGCCTTCCTTGCCGAACTTGCCGTCCCGATCGAGCTCGAACTCCAAGAGTGGTTCGACTCTACCAACCGCCGTCGACGGCGACGCCCCTCAGGTACGGGCCACGGGCTCGAGCTCGCGGGTCTCCACGAGGGCGGAGAGGCGTGCCGCCTCACGCGGGTCGAAGCACCCGGCACCCACCTCGAGGACGGAGGCGGAGCCGACGCCGACGGCGAGACGCAGCGCTTCCTCCACCGGACGGTCGTCCAGCACCGCGGCGAGATACTGCGCCAGCAGCGCGTCGCCCGCCCCCAGCAGCGAGACCGGCTCGAGCTGGGGCGCCAGGGCGCGGTAGCGCCGTACCTGGCGCTCCTCGCGCACGAGCGCGAAGCACCCGCTCGCCATCGTGATCTGGACGTTGCGCGCGCCCATCTCGCCGATCGTGTCGAGCGCCATCAGGAAGTCCTCCTCGTCCTCGAGCTCCTGCCCGACGAGCTGCTCGGCCTCGTGCTGGTTGGGCGAGACGAGCCAGGGCTCCGCCTCGATACCGCGCTGCAGCGGCTCCCCTTCCGCGTCCAGCACGACGCGCGCGCCGAGCCGTGTCAGCTCGCGCACCGCCTCGGCGTAGAAGCCCTCGTCCACACCCCGCGGCAGCGAGCCTGCCAGCACGACGATCGGCGCGCCACGGACGAGGTACCGCAGCTTCTCGAGCAGCATCTCGAGCTCGGCCGGCGTCACCTTCGGGCCCCACTCGTTGATCTCCGTGTTCAGCCCCGACGTCGGGTCGACGACCGCGGTCGAGGTGCGCGACTCGTCGCGGATGCGGACGAAGTCGTTGAGGATCGCCTCCTCCGTCAGCTCCTCCACGATCCGCGTGCCCGTGCGCCCGCCGGCGAGCCCCGTCGCCACCACCGGCACGTCCAGCCGCTTCAGCGCGCGCGCGACGTTGATCCCCTTGCCGCCGGCGAGCGTGAGGACGGCGCTCGCGCGATGACGATGGCCGAGCTGGAAGACCGGCACCGTGACGGAGCGGTCGAGCGCGGCGTTGAGCGTGACGGTGACGATCACGAAGACCCCTTCCTACGACACGAATCCGACGAGGTGATGCACCGTCCGCCGGGCGTACCAGGCCATCTTGCCCGACGCGCCCGGCTGGGCGACGGCCCGCGCCGCCACGAGCGGCGCAACGGCCACCAGCCGCGAGCCGTCGTAGACGCGCACCTCGCCCAGGCGCGCTCCGGCGCGGACGGGCAGCGTGACGGACGTGGGAGCCACGATCCGCTCGAGCAGCGGGTGCTCCACGCGTGCCGGCCGGACGATCGTCGTTCGGGCGACGAGCGGAAGGTCGGGTAGCCCGTAGCCGACGCGGACGTGCGCATACGCGCGCGACGCGTCCACGGCCCGAATGGCCCGGTACTGCCCGAGACCGAAGCGCAGCAGTGCCTCCAGGTCGCGGTTGCGCTGCTCCTCGGTGGGCGAGCCCAGCACTGAGGCGATCACGCGGACGCCGCCCTCCTGTGCCGCCGCCACCTGCGACCAGCCGGCGGCACCCGTGTGGCCGGTCTTGCCGCCGAGGAACTGGGGCAGCAGGCCGATCAGGTCGTCGGTCGAGTCGACGGCGCGGCCGCCGGCGATGACGGCGCTCGCCCTCCCGGACCACTCGCGGATGAAGGGGTTGCGCAGCGCGGCGGCGAGGAGGGTGACGACATCTCGCGCGCTGGAGTAGTGCCCCGGCTGATCGAGGCCGTGCGGATTGCGGAACCGGGTGTGGCGAAGGCCGAGGGATCGCGCCTTCGCGTTCATCAGCGCCACGAACCGCGCGACGGAGCCGCCACCCGCGTGCACCGCGAGGGCGGTCGCAGCGTCGTTGGCACTCGGCACGAGCGCCCCGATGGCGAGGTCACGCACGGTGATTCGCTCACCCGGGCGCAGGAAGATCGTCGACTCGCCGACGCCGGCCGCCTCGGGGGTCACGACGACGACGTCGTCGAGCTGCGAACGGTCGAGCGCCACGAGCACCGTCATCAGCTTGGTGATGCTCGCGATCGGCCTGCGCTCGTCCGGTGCGCGCGCCGCCAGCACCGCGCCGTCGACGCTGCTGCGCACGAGATAGGCCTGCGCCTGAATCCCGGACGGGGCACCGGCGGCGGCGGGCGCGAGCACGGCGACGGCGGTCGCGACCGCGAGGAGAGCCCTGCGCATCGGGCAGGAAATCTACTTGACCCGGAGGCGGCGACCGACGCGCAGCTGAACCGGGTCGATGCCCGGGTTCAGCCGCTCGAGCTCGCGGGCCGTCGTGCCGAAGCGGGCTGCGATCGCCTCGAGGGTATCCCCGTTTCGCACCACGTAGACCTGCTCCCCCGTCGTCACGGCCACCACGCCGGCGCCGCCGGGCGAGACCTGCCCCTCGCGCAGGCCGGAGCGAACGAGCAGCACCACGATCGTCACCGCGAGCAGGAACGCGATCGGCGCAGCCACGCGCGCGACTGAGACACGGCTCATCCGGCTACCAGCCCGCCGCGGCCCAGATCTCGGCGGCCAGCCGGGCCGCCTCGCTCCCGGCCGCGGCCCGCCAGTCGTCCGCGTCGTCCCGGTACGCGTAGATGACCGACCGCGAGGCGTTCACGAGCGCGCTCGCCGGGCCGCTCGTAAACGCGCGGGCGACGTCCCCTGGTGAGGCGCCCTGCGCGCCGACCCCGGGCAGCAGCATGATCGCCTGCGGCATGGCCCGGCGCGCCTCCCCGATCGCGCGCGGCATCGTGGCGCCGACCACGGCCCCGGCGCTCGAGATGCCACGTTCACCCACCAGGTCCTCCCCCCACTCGCGCACGAGCGCCGCGACGTGACGCCACAGCGGCGTGCCGTCGGAGAGAATCGCGTCCTGGATGTCGCGGGCGCCGGCGTTCGACGTGCGGACGAGGAAGAAGACTCCGGCGCCGTGGCGGCGGCAAGCGGCGAGGAAAGGATCGACCGAGTCGGTACCGAGATACGGGTTCACGGTCAGCGCGTCCGCAAGCGGCGGCTCGCGATCCCGCGGCTCCAGGAACGCCGCCGCGTACGCGCGGGCCGTCGGGCCGATGTCGCCGCGCTTGGCGTCGGCGATCACGAGCAGCCCCGCCTGGGACGCATACGCACAGACCGCTTCGAGCGCCGCCCAGCCGTCGGCTCCAAGCGCCTCGAAGAACGCCACCTGCGGCTTCACCGCCACGGCGTACGGGGCCACCGCGTCCACGATGCCCTTGCAGAAGCGCTCCACCGCCGCAGCGGCGGGCGCGCGTCCCAGCACGGCCTCGCCGCGCAGCTCGACCGGGAGCAGGTCGACGCGTGGGTCGAGCCCGACGACGAGCTGGCTGCGCTTGCGCTCGACTGCCTCGGCGACACGGTCGGAGAACGGGACGACACGTGTCGGTGTGGCCGTCTCGCCGGATCCGGGGGTCACGCCGCCAAGGCTACTCCGTTCGTCGCCGCGAGAATCGCCCCCGTCTCCAGGGGCACGACGCGGAGCTCCGGCGGCGGGCGCCGGAGAAAGCCGTCGATCACGAGCAGCGCGTCGGCGTCCTCGGCCGCGAGCGACGGCGCGGCTGCCGCCGCCGCACCGAGCCCCGCCTCGATCTCGACGCGCGCACCGCCGCCGCGCGGGATCGAGCGAGTGGCGGCAACGCGGCCGTGGGCGACGAAGACGGCACGCACGAAGCCCGCTTCGCGGGCCGGCACGAGCACGCAGGCTTCGGTGCGGCGCAGCCGCTCCAGGCCGTCCACCGTCTCCACGACCTGCTCCAGCGCGGCGATCCGGTCGCGCAAGCGGGCGGCATCCTCGAAGCGGAGCTCGCGTGCGAGCCGCCGTAGGCGCTCGTGCAGGGGCGGCAGAGCTGCCGCCAGCTCGTCGCCGTCGAAGCCCTCGAGCGCACGGGCCGCCCGCCGCGCCACACCGCGGCTCTTCAAGGGCCCGTGCGGCGTCGGGTCGGAGCCGCACACCCAGCCGGCGCCGCGGCGGCGCAGATACACGTGCCGGTCGGGCCGTGTGCCACGGGCGTTGGCCGGGGGCCGCAGCGTGCGAAGCAGCCGAAGCTCCTCGAGTGCCGCCTCGAGCTCCGACCCGAGCTCAGTCCAGTCGACGCGCTCGAGCGCCGCGAGCGCCGCCTCGACCGCCGGACGCTGGCGATCGCCGGCGAAGTACGAGCGCAGCCTCGCCCGCAGGTCGCGCGCACGGCCGACGTAGAGCGGCTGGCCGTGCCGGCCGCGGAAGACGTAGACACCTGGTCGCGGGGGTGCTCCCGCGACCAGGGCGCGCTTCACGTGCAGCCTGCGCGCCCGCGGCGCCGACAGCTCCACCAGATCGGCGACCGTGGCCGCGCCGCGCTCCTGGGCGAGCCCGATCAGCGCGAGCAGGATCTCCGCCGTGGCCCGGGCATCCGCCAGCGCGCGATGGCACGGATCGACGCTCGTCCCGAAGAAGTGCGCCAGCTGCGCCAGGCCGACGCGGCGCACGCGACCCGCGAGCAGGCGGCGGGCAAGCCACACAGTGTCCACCACCGGCGACGCGACCCGTCTGCCGGTCAGGCGCTCGACGGCCCGGTCGAGGAACGCCATGTCGAACCGCGCGTTGTGGGCGACGAGGACGCCGTCGCCCGCGAATGCGAGAAAGCGGCGCACCGCCAGATCCTGCCCGGGCGCGCCGCGCACGTCCGCGGGCGCGATGCCCGTCAGGGCCGTGATGGCCGGCGGCAGCGCCTGCCCCGGATTCACGAACGTCTCGAACGTCGCGCCCGGCACGAGGCCGTCCACCCGTTGTGCCCCGATCTCCACCATCCGCGACCGTGTGGGCGACAGCCCCGTCGTCTCCAGGTCGAACACCACGAAGCGGGCGTGCTCGAGCTGCACGCCAGCACCGGGCGCGTCCGCCAGGCCGACCGACGGCCCGCGCCAGACGAGCCGGGCATCACCGCGAACGACGTCGTCGAGCAGCGAGCGCGCGATCGCGGTGGGCGCCGACGCCAGCGCGAACAGCGTGCATGCAGCCTCGTCGGCCGGGACAGGCCCCCGTCGTGCCTGCACGAGCTCTACGAGGCGGTCGGCGGCGTCGAAGGACAGCTGCATGGTCGGAGTTGTAATCGAACACGTGTTCGCTTACAACTCTCCCGCCGGAAGCGGCAGGCGCCGAACGGCGCGGGCCGACCGGCCGGTCGGCCCCGGGAACGCGAAGAGGCCCCGGCTGGGGCCTCTCCGGTCACACGGGGGAGGAGGGCCGAGCGGCTAGTTGACGGCCTTCTTCAGGTTGCTGCCGGCCGAGAACTTCGGCACTGTCGCGGCCTTGATCTGCACCTTCTCGCTCGGGTTGCGCGGGTTGACACCCTCGCGGGCCGCCCGATGCGTGGTGTGGAACTTGCCGAAACCGGTGAACGTCACGGTGTCGCCGGCCTTGAGCGCTCCCTCGACGGTGTCGAGGAACGCGTCCACTGCCGCCCCCGCATCCCGCTTCGACAGGCCCGTCCTACCGGCCACTGCGTCCACGAACTCCTGTTTGGTCACTGCCTCTCCTCCTGATCGTCGATCGTTGGCATGGACCCGCCCAGGACCCTAACAGTCCGGCGGATTTGGCTCAACCATGCGGCTTTGCGGCACTTTTCCGGCTGGCGAGCAACTCGCCGGCGCGGTAGAGCGCGCGCAGGCGCACGCCGAGCCGCGCGAGGGCGTCTGCTCCGCCCTCCTCGCGATCGACGACGCACAACGCGTTGCGGACGACGAGACCGGCTTCGCGGAGGGCCGACACCGACTCGCCCAGCGCTCCGCCGGACGTGACGACATCCTCCACGAGGCACACGAGGTCGCCCCGAACGAACGGGCCCTCGATGCGGTTCGCCGTGCCGTATTCCTTGGTTTCACCGCGCACGATGATGAAGGGCAGTCCGGACGCCATCGACGCGGAAGCGGCCAGAGCCACCGCCCCGAGCGCCGGTGCAGCCAGCCGCACCGCCTCCGGCTCCGCCTCGCGCGCCGCCTCCGCGAGGCGCTCTCCGAGCGCGCGCAGGAGGTCGGGCTGCGTCTCGAAGCGGTACTTGTCCAGGTAGAAGCTCGAGCGCTTGCCCGAGCGGAGCAGGAAGTCACCCTCGAGCAGCGCGTGCTCGACCAGCAGGTCGCCGAGAGCGTCGACCGTCACGGCCGCACGGTCCCGCGGGCGAGCTCCAGCATCCGCTCGAGCTCGGGCGTGCCCGCCTCCAATGTCAGCGAGGACCCGTCGCCGTAGCCGACGACCGCCCGCGGCTCCCGGCCGCGGCCGCGGCCGCGCAGCAGCCACCAGGCCGCCGTTGCCAGCGCGGCGAGGACGAGCAGCCTCCTCATCATCGGCTGCCCCGCTCGTCGTCCTCGGCCAGGCGCCGCAAGGCCGTGCGGAGGTCGTAGACGACCAGGCCCGCGGTCGGCTCCGGCACCGTCGTTGCGACCGCCGTGCGGCCGGCCTCCCGGACGACGAACACACTGCCCGCCGCGAGGGACACCTCCAGCCGTGTGACGGGTGGGCCGTCCGGCCGCACGTCCGCCGCTGCAGCGAGCAGCTCGGCCGCCACGCGCGCCAGCTCCTCGCCGCGCTCCGGGGTGCCGGTGCTCACGAGCACGAAGCCGGACTCGCCGAGAATCGCAGCGTCCTCGACCTGAGAGGAGAGCTCGGTCAGCTCCGCGAGTGCCTCGGCAGGACCCATCGGCCGCCGAACCTAGCAAACTGGGGGAGATGCGTCGCCCCCCGATCCGCGCGACGTTCGCCCATTTCTTCGGCGAGCGCGGCACCCACCTCGCGGCGATGGTCGCCTACTTCGCGCTCGCGTCGTTCGTGCCGCTGATCTTCCTGGCACTCGCGATCCTCGGGTTCCTCGATCAGGCGGACGCGTCCAGTGCCCTCGTCACGTACCTGCGGGAGATCTTCCCGGGCCAGTCGGTCGACAGCATCGTCCGGATCGTCAACGCGATCGTCTCGAACGCGACCACCCTCTCGATCGTGGGCGCAGTCGCCCTGCTGTGGAGCTCGGTCTCGCTGTTCTCGGCGCTCGAATCGGCCTTCAACATCATCTACGGCCGGCCCAACAGGCCTTTCCTGCGCGGCAAGGCGCTCGCCGTCAGCTACATGACCGTGTCCCTCGTCGTGCTCTTTGCAGGACTCGTGGCCGGCACGTTCGGGTTCGACCTGCTGCGCCGCTACGCCCCCCACGTCGTCGGCTCGAGCCGCGTTGCGCTGGCGCTCACCGTGCTCTCCTCGGCGCTGGCGCTGTTCCTCTTCCTGCTCTCTGCCTACTACCGCCTCACGAACGCGCGCCTCACCCGGCGCGAGGTGCTGCCGGGCGCCATCGTCGGTGCGATCGTGCTCGAGGTGACCCTGCAGGGGCTGCCGCTGTTCGTCTTCCTCTCGAGCGACGTCGTGGCGCTGAAGGCGCTCGGGACCACGTTCCTCCTCCTCATCTGGCTCTACGTGATGGCCAACGTGATCGTCTTCGGGGCCGCCCTCAACTACCAGTGGGCCTACGGGCAGACGGGCGAGCTGCCACGGCCGAAGCACGCCGGCGACGCGTGACGACCGGGCGGGCGCCGGCGCCTCCTCACAGCGCAGCCGCGAGCGCTGCGGCAGCGCGCGCGCGATGCGAGTTCCGCGTCTTCCAGTCGTCCCCGAGCTCGGCCACGGTGCGTGTCTCGCCGGCGGGGACGAAGATGGGGTCGTAGCCGAAGCCTCCGTGCCCGCGCGGCGGCCCCGAGATCGTGCCCTCGAGGGTGCCCTCGGCGACCGTCTCCTCCCCTTCCGGGCCGATCGCCACGATCGCGCAGACATAGCGAGCGCTCCTGTCCTCGACGTGCTCGAGCTCACGGAGCATGCGGGTCACGCTGTCCGCCGCCCAGCGGGCCGACGCGATGCCGGGCCGGCCGCCCAGGCCGGCCGCCTCGATCCCGGAGTCCTCCCCGAGCGACCACTCGCCGGGCGCGACGTGCGCCCGACCGAAGAGCGCCTTCGCACGCGCGTTGTCCGCGTAGCTCGCGCCGGCCTCCGGCGGAAAGTCGCTCCGCCGGAGCAGCTCGATCGACCAGCCCGGGAGGGCTCGCCGCAGCTCGTCCAGCTTGTGCGGGTTGCCGCTCGCGAGCCGTGCTCTCACGCCCGCGGCGCGATGGCAGCGGCAGCCTGAGCGATCCCGAGCTCGTCGATGCCGACCCCGGCGAGGTCGAGGAGCTCGTCGAGCAACGGGCGCGAGAACGGGTCGCGCTCCGCCGTCGCCTGCACCTCGACGAGGCGGCCGTCACCCGTCATCAC
>Ga0209798_10000622_pt1 | contig 21573 bp, 21 predicted proteins | sample DOMMetBare3Fresh_FD_187475 | JGI IMG/M metagenome (GOLD analysis project Ga0209798, IMG submission 187475) | Wetland sediment microbial communities from St. Louis River estuary, USA, under dissolved organic matter induced mercury methylation -... | ecosystem: Environmental > Aquatic >... | reverse complement strand
GTCGAGCGCGGGTTGCGCGAGGTGGTCTTCTGCTCGATCGAGATCGCGGGCGAGAGGCCGTCGATCTGGTCGACGTCCGGCTTCTGCATCATCTCCAGGAACTGGCGCGCATAGGCCGAGAGCGACTCGACATAGCGGCGCTGGCCCTCGGCATAGATGGTGTCGAAGGCGAGCGAGGATTTGCCGGAACCCGACAGCCCGGTGAACACGACCAACTGGTCGCGCGGGATCTCGACGTCGACATTCTTGAGGTTATGCTCGCGCGCGCCGCGGATCGCGATCACCCGGCGGTCGCTGGCGCGTGGGGCGGGACGGCGGCGGTTCTTGTCGAAGACGTCGTTCATGAGGCTCGCCAATGGGGGGGCTGCCGAAAATAGTCAGAACAGGCCTGTTAAGCCAGCCGGAAATGAATATAGGGCTGGCAATCGTGGCCGGAAGGGCGGCGGATTATTGGCGCAGGGTGCCCGTTAGGCCAGCTTTTGCACAACAAACTGATACATGCGCCCGAATGTATTGGGATTCTGCTGCTCGAAGGCATGCCAATGATCAAGGTTGGTGCACGCGGGATCGTCCGGGAATTGCCCGCGATACCGTTGCAGCACATCGGCGTCGTGCTCGAAGCCGAGCAATGCGAGCCCGTTCTCGGCGAGGAAAGTCTTGATCTGTGGAAGCGTGAAGTGGTGCTCTTGCACATGGAACAGGAGGTCGCGGCAATTGCTGGTGGTGTAGAAATCGGCGCTCCAAACGACGCCTCGGGCCGGAGCATCCAAGTCGAGCGCGAGGATGTCCTGCCGGCAGCGCCTGATGTCTTCAACGGTCGCACGATAGCCGCGCGCCGCAATGAAATCCCGCGCCGCCACGATGTGCGCCCGCGCCATCTTGCTGTAGAGGGCAATGTGCATGAGTCCGTTCGGACGCAGCATCGATAGCAGGACGCGCCAGCCCGCCAGCGGATCGGCGAGATGGTGCAAGACACCGGAACAGGCAATGACATCGAAATCGCGATTGAGCGACGCAAGCCTGAGGATGTCGGCTTGGCCATAGTCAATGTTGTCCAGACCGAGGGCCTCGGTGCGGTATTTTGCATAGCACAGGCTGCTGAGGCTGAGATCGACTGCGAGGACGCGCGCGCCGGTATAGCGCCTGGCCGCCCCGACCGCCTGCTGGCCAGTGCCGCAACCGGCGATCAGCACGTCCAGCCGGTCGACCTTGCCGATCGGAACGTAACGTGCAAGCGGAAAATCGCGGCGCATCCTGTCATCGATGGAGTACGTGATCTCATCCGGAGCGTACTTCACCCAACGCGGGTAGGGGCTTTCCTCGTATTGGCTCTGCACCAGTAGAGAAATGTCATCGTCGATCCGGGTCAGTTGCGGAATACTCTTGCGCAGCTCGCGCTCCGCCAGCGGCTCGCGGACCTGCTGGAGCAACAGGTCGGCGATCTCGCCGGGCCATGACCGGGCCAGCAAGGCTTCGCTTTCGGGGATCGCATACAACGGTTCATAGGATGCAATGAGGGCAAGCGACGACGCCGCGATTGCATCGCCAGTGCGCAGCGCGGCGACCACCTGATCGCGGAGCATCGCAACCTGCGCCTGCTCATCCGCGCTGCAGGCGAAGACGTATTCGTTGATAAAGCAATGTCGTGCCAGCGTGCAGGAAAAAGTCAGTGTCGCATCGTCAACAATAGCGGCGGCAGGTGTCGCAGCGGCAGCATCGAGCAGGGCGGAGCGGGCCATCGTCAGAAACCGCTCCAATGCGACATCATTAACATGATGGGAGTTCTGCAGCAGGGCCCGCAACACCGGATCGGCGCCGGCGGCGCGTAAGCCATCGGGGCCGAACAAGTCCTGGCACGACAATCGCGCCGGCCAGGCCGCCACCGCACGATCAATGCCGTGCTTGATGCGAGGGTCGCATTTGACGAGCGTGATGCACGCATAGGCGATGCTGCCGGGACGTCCCCACGGCTCCGACAGGGCCCGCACGACATAGTGGCGCAACATGCCGCTGTCGGGAATCGTGCTTCCGTAGCGCAGGCAATCGAGAAACAGCGTCTTGAGAAACGGCGTCTCCTTGATCCGCAGACCCTGCATGATGACGTTCAGGGCACGCGGCTTGTCGCCTCCTAGAAAATGGATCATGGCAAGGTTCTGATAAGCGGCGGCAATATCGGGCTTAAGCCGGAGCGCCTCTTCGAAGTGCGGGGCGGCTTCGTCGGGGTGCCCCTGCGTCAGGAGCGCTTCGGCAAGATTGTTGTGCGCTTCGGCGTCGGTGGGATCGAGCGCAAGGCCTTGCCGGTACGCGGCCACGGCTTGATCCAGTTTTTCCAGCTTCAGGCACGAGTCGCCGAGCAGCATATGGGCGGCGGCGTCATCGGGCTTGAGCGCAACGGCCCGCTGGCTGTGGCTCGCCGCCTCTGCGTATCGGCCCAACGCCGTCAACACCACGCTGATATTGTAATGGAGCTCTGCGTTCGCCTCATTCAAGGCGATCGCTCGTCCGATCATGTCGACGGCAACCTCATGACGGCCGATCTTGAAGGCGATCAGGCCAAGATGGTGGAGACTGTCGCAGTGCTGCGGATTAAGGGTCAGCGCCTGGTGATACAGGTCCATCGCCTCGGACAGCCGTCCGGCTTGGAAGTGCTGGAAGGCTTTGGCGAACAGGCCCGCGACCGACGCGTGGCTTGGGGTTGATACTTTGCGTGGGGCTGGTCCGATCCGTGCCAGCTGACGACGCTGCTTTCGATTCATGGACGAATCATCCCGCGTGAACGATCCAGGATGGCAGCACAATACGAACGCGCCAATGGTAAGATGGTAGAGCAGTCATTCCGCGCACAGCCCAGAGGACGGCGCCGGCCGCGCCCGCTACGATGGGGGGCAAGCCGACCACAAGCTGCGGGAGGGGCTCCATGACATTCTGGCACGTACTCGTGCTGAGCACCGCGATGGCGCCGCTCGCCGCCGCGCCGGTGCTTGCGCAAAACGAGGTCACGACCCGCGTCAACATCGAGTATGTCGAGCACGACGGGGTCAAGCTCATGGGCGACCTCTACCTGCCCAAGGGCCTCGCCAAGGCGCCGCTGATCATCGGCATTCACGGCGGCGGCTGGCAGGGCGGGAGCCCGGCGGCCTACCAGCATTGGGGGCCTTATCTCGCCAAGAACGGCTACGGCATGTTCGCGATCAGATATCGGCTCGCCAAGGCCGGCACCTATCCGAAGGCGGTCTATGACGTGAAGGCGGCGATCCAGTTCGTGCGCGCCAAGGCGGCCGAGCTTGGCGTCGATGCAGACCGGCTCGGGTTGTGGGGCGATTCCGCCGGCGGCCATCTGGCCGCGCTGGCGGGCCTTGCGGCCGACCAGTACACGGCCGAGTACCGCAACGACCCACACGCGGGAGCTCCCGTCAACGTCAAGACGGTGGTCGGCTTCTACGGCGTCTACGACCTGCTGGCGCAATGGCATCATGATCAGCTCACCCGGCCGCGCGACCAGATCGCCGAGAAATTCCTCGGCGCCTCGCCGATGCAGAACCGCAAGGTCTATTTCGAGTCATCGCCGGTGAGCTACGCCACCATCGACCGCAACAAGACAGCCTTCATGCTGGTGCACGGCACCGCCGACGACATCGTCGATCCGGCGCAGACCCAGCAGTTCTGGCAGGCGCTCAACCAGGCCGGGACCTACTCACGCCGCATCGTCATGCCGGGCGCCGGGCATTTCTTCGCCTCCGATCCGCACGACGAGCCCGGCAGCTTCAGCGGCATGGCGGCGCCGCGCATCCTGCGGTTCCTGCAGGGGCAGCTCTGAACCAGAAGCCGCCTTACCCGACGAAGGGCAGCAGCAGGGGGATGATGCCGCCCGCCGCGAACACGCCGGCGAGCATCCAGCGGATTACGGCGAGCTCGCGCCGCAGCTTGGCGAGCCGTGCCCCAATGCTCTGTTCGGCCAGCGCAATCCTGGTCCTGACCCGCCGCTCGCCTGGTCGGAACGCGTCGTCACTGTCGGAAATCATCGTCCTACCCCTGCCAAAAGCACCCTTGCTAACGCTGGGGCCACCTGCTAGAACAAAACACGAACAGAGTCAAGATTTGTGGGGGTAAGCGCTGCGCCGGGACCTCCGCGCGGCGGGCGTTGGTTTAGGGTGCGCCGGAATTTGAACAGCAGAGTGACTTTGAACAGGAGAGTGAGATGGCGGGTTCGGTGAACAAGGTGATCCTCATCGGCAATCTGGGCGCGGACCCCGAGATCCGCCGCACCCAGGACGGCCGGCCGATCGCCAATCTGCGCGTCGCCACCAGCGAAACCTGGCGCGACAAGGCGACCGGCGAGCGGCGCGAGAAGACCGAGTGGCACCGGGTGGTGATCTTCAACGAGGGCCTGTGCAAGATCGTCGAGCAGTACCTGAAGAAGGGCTCGAAGGTTTACCTCGAGGGCGCGCTGCAGACCCGCAAATGGCAGGACAAGGACGGCCAGGACCGCTATTCGACAGAAGTTGTGCTGCAGGGCTTCAACTCGCAGCTCACCATGCTCGACAAGATGGGCGGCGGCGATTTCGGCTCCGAGCCGGGCGGCAGCGGCGATTTCGGCTCATCCGGCCCCTCTTCGGGCCCGCAGACGCGCAAGCCCGCAACCGTCGGCGCCGGCGGCAAGCGCGGCGACATGGACGACGAGATTCCGTTCTAGATTTGGTGCTCGGAAGGTCGCATTCTTGGTGATCGGTCCAGGGAGTCCGGGGAATGCTCCAGGCGCGGAGGACGGGAATGAGAGCTTGGCTGATCGCGAGGTCGCTTGGGTTGGCGTTCGGGATGGTGGCGCTCGGGATGGTGACGCTGCCGGCGCAGGCGGCGCCCAATGTCGGCCAGCGGGTCACGTTCTCCGGCTGCATGTTTGCAGGCACGCCGGCGACTTGCCTGATGATCAAGAGCCCGGACGGCACCGTCTACAACATCAACGCGCTCAACCCGCGGCCGCGCGCGCTCGATCGCGTGATCCGGGTGCGCGGGACCGTGACCGACAAGGTCTCGATCTGCAATCAGGGGATCGTGCTCGATCGCATCCGCTGGTCGCGCACCCGGCAACGCTGCCCGAATTGAGCACGCAAGAAGCGCCCATGACGCGCCCGTGGCCCCTGGCTGCGGCTGACGCGCGATGACCACCATCCTGGTGCTCAAGCTTATCCATGTCCTTGGGGCCGCTGTGCTGTTCGGCACCGGGCTCGGCATCGCGTTCTTTATGTATATGGCGCATCGCGGGCGAGACGCGGCAACGATCGCCGCGACCGCGCGCATGGTGGTGATCGCGGACGCGGTGTTCACTTTGAATGCGGTGATCGCGCAGCCGGTCTCGGGCGCGGCGCTGGCGCTCAGCATCGGCTATTCGCTGTGGGAGCCATGGATCGTTGTCTCGATAGTACTCTATGTCGCGGTCGGCCTGTGCTGGCTGCCGGTGGTGGCGATCCAGCTGCGGTTGCGCGAGATTGCGGCTGCGGCCGCGCGTGCGGGGGCGCCGCTGCCGCCCGCCTATGACCGGCTGTTCCGGATCTGGTTTGCGCTCGGCTGGCCGGCTTTCCTGGGCGTGATCGCGATCTTCGCGCTGATGATCATCAAGCCGCAGCTGTGGTAACGCCGCTCACATGTGCCGGTAGAAATATGGCGCGTCATCCTGAACGAGCGCGAGCGCGCTGACCTGCGCCCGATGGGGCGACAGATGGCATACCGGATCGGTCGCCGCAGCGTCGCCCAGCAAGGCAAAAGCCTGGCAGCGGCAGCCGCCAAAATCCTGCTCCCGCCGCGCGCAGCTCGCGCATGGTTCGCTCATCCAGCCGGTGCCGCGGAAGGCATTGAAGGCCGGCGAATGCTCCCAGATGTCGGCAAGCGATCGCTCGCGCACCGACCAGAATTCGAGACCCGGAATGCTCTCCGCCGCGTGGCACGGCAGCACCCTGCCGGACGGCGTGACGTTGAGCGAGCGTCGGCCCCAGCCGCCGACGCAGGGCTTCGGATAACGCGCAAAATAGTCCGGCACGACGGCGTCGATGACGATGCGTGCATGGTAGCGCTGGCGCAGCTCCTCGACCATCGCAAGCGCGCGCTCGACCTGTTCGCGCGCAGGCATGAGCATGGCGCGGTTCCGCAGCCCCCAGCCATAGTATTGGACATGCGCGACCTCGACCCGGCCCGCGCCCAGCAGGATGGCAAGATCGACCATCTCGCCGATGCGCTCGATGTTGGCGCGATGCATGACGGCGTTGACCGTGAGCGGCAGCTTCAGGCGCACGACCTCACGGGCAAGCTCGCACTTGCGGGCAAAGGCGCCTTGATAGCCGGCGATGTGGTCGGCGGACTGCGGATCGCTGTCCTGGATCGAGACCTGGACGTGATCGAGCCCGGCGTCGCGGAGCTCGCCGAGCCGTCGTGCGGTCAACCCGATGCCGGACGTGATCAGGTTGGTGTAGAGCCCGGCGACGCGGGCGGCGGCCGTGATGTCGACGAGATCGCGCCGCGCGGCCGGCTCGCCTCCGGAGAGATGAGTCTGAAGCACTCCGAGCGCGGCCGCCTCGTGAAAGACCCGCGCCCACGTCGCCAGATCGAGCTCCTGCTTGCGCGGCTCGAGCGCGAGCGGGTTTGAGCAGTAGGGACAACCGAGCGGGCAGCGGTGGGTGAGCTCGGCCAGGAGACCCAGCGGCCGCGGGAGGCCAGGTGAACCGTTGGCCGTCACGTGACAGGTCCGGGAGACAGGTCCAGGAGCTGCTTTTCCGCCAAGCCGCGCAACAGCACCGTGACGTCGGCCAGCACGCGCTCGCGCGGCGCCGAGTAGGCCTGCGCCAGATCATCGACGATCGCCGCGAAGCTGCTTTCGCCGGTGCAGCGCTTGACGATCTCGGCGGCGATGGCGTCGGCCTTGAACACGCGCTCGGGCGCGAGTAGGACCCAGCCGCCTTGCGCCTCGCTGTGGACGAGCCGCACGCCGTGCGGCAGGCGCGGGCGCGCATCAGGTGCGATCGGCGTGGCGGCTACGGTCTGCTCGCCCATCGGAGAATCCTCATTCCTTGGGTATGAAAGCGCCCGGCGAGATGTGCCCGGGGGCGACGTAGCAATAATGCAGCGCGTCGAGCATCGACCACAGCACGTCGCACTTGAATTCGAGCGCCCGCAGCGCGGCCGCCTGCTGGTCCGGCGTCTTGGCATTGCGTTTGACGTAGTCGAGCGCAAACTGCGCATCGCGCTCAGCCTGCGGCGGGCGTTTGGCGAAATAGTCGAGCGTATCCGCGCTCACGAAATCGTAGTTCTTGAGCATGCCTTCGATCCGCTCGGTGATGATTCCGGGCGAGAACAGCTCGGTCAGCGAGGAGGCGACGGCCTCGAGCAGCGACTTCTCGCGGACGAAATTGACGTAGGCATCGACCGCAAAGCGCGTCGTCGGCAGAAGTCCGCGCAGCGAGACGACGTAGTCGCGATCGAGGTCGACTCCGTCGGTCAGCTTGAGCCAGCGCGCGATGCCGCCTTCGTTGGCGGCTTCGCCGTCATGATCCCTCAGTCGGCTCCGCCATTCGCGCCGCAGCTCCTGATCGTCGCAGCGCGCAATCAGGCTGGCGTCCTTTTGCGGGATCTTGGCCTGGTAGTAGTAGCGGTTCAGGGCCCAGGCCTGGACCTGCCCCTTGGTGCATCGGCCGCCATGCAGAAGGTGGTGAAAGGGATGGCTGCGATGATAGCGCCGCGCTCCGATGTCGCGCAGGCGCGCTTCCAGTTCAGTGTCACTGAGCAAGTTGGTCATAAGACGATGTCCTGCCCGTCTTCGGCGACTTCCCAGCCTTGGCTGGTCACAAGGGTACGCTCAGGCGATCCCTCCACCAGAATGGGATTGGTGTTGTTGATGTGGATGTAGATGCGACGGGCGCGCAGCTTCGCCAGCGCCGCCAGCGATCCATCCCGACCGTCAATCGAGATGTGGCCCATCCGACGGCCGGTCTTGCTGCCGGTGCAGGTCGCGATCATCTCGTCGTCGCGAAACAGCGTGCCATCAAAGAACACGGCATCGGCGCAGGCCATGCGGTCCCACATCGACGTGGTGACGGCAGCCGCTCCGGGGATAAAGACGAGCCGCGCACCGCCGGCACGGATCTCAAGCCCCGCACTGCCGTCGCTCTCGCTCATGGGGTTCTCGCCTTCGAGGTAGAGCGGGACCTTGCCGGGCACCGCGAACAGCTCCGCCGTCAGGCCGCCGGGAAGGGAGCAGGGCACGTCGAAGGCCTCGATCCGGCGCTCAACCTGATCGCGCGCCAGAACCTCGAACATGCTGTTCTGTTCAATCTGAGCCATGGTCGAGGCCGTGGCGCACAGCATGAAAGGCTCCCGCTCGCGCAGGCTCAGGAGCCCGGCCACCTGATCAATCTCGGCGCCGGTGAGCACGATGGCCTTGATCGGGCTCCCGCGTGGCTGGCCGCGCGGATGCAGCGCGGGCGAGCGGCGCAGCTGCTCGGGCAGATCAGGAGACGCATTGATCAGCACCCAGTCCTCGCCGTTTGCGGAAACGGCAAGGCTGGCTTGGGTGCGTGGCCGGGCCCGGGGATCGCCAGCCCAAGCCAACTGGCAGACCGGGCACCGGCAGTTCCACTGCGGAAAACCTCCACCCGCCGCCGAGCCGAGCACGATCGCGGTGAGACGTCCCATCAAGCGGAACTTGAGCTGAATACCGCTTTAGAACTCGGCCGGGAGGTACCCGTTGATCTCAAGACCAACGCAAATCTCAACGAGAGTCGGTGTGGACCACATGATCTTTCCTCTTCGTTTGCCTGGTTTGCCTGGACGGCTGGCGCCTGGAGAGGCGCGTGACAACGACACGCTACCGGCAGGTGACCTGCACATTCAAGAAATCAGGTCTATAGCTTTTATCTATAGATGAGCTGGAGCGAGATGCGCTGGGGCGGCGCCGTTGCTCAATCCAAAAGTCCCATTCTGAGGTCAAACGCCGATGCCGACGATTGCACGCTATGGCAGCTGGAAGTCGCCCATCACCTCCGAGTTGATTGCGGCGCAATCGATTGCGCTGTCGGAGACCCACCTTGATGGCGACAAGTGCTACTGGCTCGAGGGCAGGCCGCAGGAACAGGGCCGCTTCGTGGTCGTGTGTGGCGATGCTGCGGGTACCAACGACCTGACGCCGAAGCCATTCAATGCCCGCACGCGCGTGCACGAGTATGGGGGCGCGTCGTGGACGGTCGTCGACGGCGTGGTCTATTTCTCGAATTTTGCCGATGGCCGCCTCTACCGCACGCGCGGCGGCGAGGCTGCCCCGCAGGCGCTGACACCGGCCCCGGCCGATAGCGGCCATCAATGGCGATTTGCCGCCGGCATCATCGATCGCGGACGCAATCGTTGGATCGGCGTGCGCGAGGACCACACCGCAGGCGGCGAGGCGGTCAACACCATCGTCGCCGTCGATCTCGCCGAGCCGGGCCGCGATGCCGGGCAGGTCCTGGTTGGCGGCAATGACTTCGTTGCGGCGCCGCGTCTGTCGCCCGATGGGCGCGCGCTGCTCTGGCTGGCCTGGCAGCATCCCAACATGCCGTGGAACGGCACGACGCTGTTCGTCGCCGAGCTCGACGCGGTCGGCAACGTACGGGAGCCGCGGCCGATCGCTGGCGGCGCCACCGAATCGGTGTTCCAGCCCGAGTGGTCGCCGGACGGGCAGGCCATCGTGTTCGTGTCCGATCGCAGCAACTGGTGGAACCTCTACCGCTACGATCTCTCAACGCGGACCACGCAGCCGCTCGCGCCCATGCAGGCGGAGTTCGGTGTCCCGCAGTGGAGCCTTGGAGCGGCGACCTATGCTTGGGTGAGACCGGACCGGGCGGGACCGGACCGCATCGTCGCAAGCTATGTCGCGGATGGGCTCGGCCATCTCGCTGTGCTCGATCTCGAAACCAAGACGCTCACGCCCATCGATCTGCCGTTTACCGAGTTCGGCTCGGTGCGAGCGCTGGGCGAGCGCGTGCTGTTCCGTGCCGCCGCGCCCAATCACCCGCTCAGCATTGTGGTGCTCGATCTTGCGTCGGGCAGCCATCGAATCCTGCAGAAATCGACCCGCATCCTCGATCAGCCGGAGTTAGGCATCGGCGACTATCTGACTACCGTGAAATCGGTGGAGTTTCCCACCACGGGAGGGAAGACGGCGTTTGGCCTGCTTTATCCGCCGCACAATCCCGACTATGCCGGGCCGGCCGACGAAAAGCCGCCGCTCCTGGTCAAGTGTCATGGCGGCCCGACCGGCGCGGCGTCGAGCAGCCTGAGCCTGTCGACGCAGTTCTGGACCAGCCGCGGCATCGCCGTGCTCGACGTCAACTATGGCGGCAGCACCGGGTTCGGGCGTGAGTACCGCGAGCGCCTCTACGGCAATTGGGGGATCGTCGACGTCGACGATTGCGTAAACGGCGCCAGGTTTCTGGCGGAGCAGGGCTTGATCGACGCGCAGCGTGCCGTGATCACGGGCGGCAGCGCGGGCGGCTACACCACGCTCGCCGCGCTGGTGTTCCGTGATGCCTTTGCCGGCGGCGCCAGCTACTATGGCGTGAGCGACGCGATCGCGCTCGCCCGCGACACCCACAAGTTCGAATCGCGTTATCTCGATTGGCTGATCGGGCCTTATCCCGAGATGGCGGAACGCTATCGCGAGCGCTCGCCGCTCTATCACGCCGAGCGGCTGTCGAAGCCGGTGATCTTCTTCCAGGGCGAGGAGGATGCCATCGTTCCGCCGAACCAGTCCGAGGCCATGGTCGAGGTGCTGCGCCGAAAAGGCTGTCCGGTCGGGTATTTCCTGTTCTCCGGCGAGCAGCACGGCTTCCGCAAGGCCGATACCATCAAGCGCTGCCTCGATGCCGAGCTCGCCTTCTACGCCATCGAGGTCTTCAAGATCGGCCTGAGGTTCTAGCGGTCCGCGCATCTCCACCCGGATACGGCGCCTCCTTACCCGAGCGGAAATCGAGCACGCCGATAGTTGCCAATGCCAGCGGCGCAGGCAACATTGAGTAGGGATGATGAGGCCACCGCGCGGGCGCGGGCGTGCTAGTGCCGCTTTTCGATTTGAAGTTCCTAACCGAGTTTGCTTCAAGTGCTGTAGGAACTTCAACGTCAAGGAATCGACATCGTGCTCGACCGGATCAAAAGCGGGACCATCGTAGAGCTTGCCGCCGGCAAGCTCTACGCCCTCCAGAACACAATGCGGCTTGACGGCCGGGTCTCGTCCTATCCGGCAAGCGCCCGCGGCTATTCGGTGACGAACTGCTACCTGCTCAAGCAGCCCGACGCCGCCTGGCTGATCGACACCGGCTTCGGCGGCGACGAGGCGTTGCTGCGCGCCCAGATCGAGTCTCTGATCCCGCGTACGCTGCCGCTGTCGCTGTTGCCGCTGCGGCTCAACGAATTCATGTCGATCCAGAACATCGATCCGTTCACGCTCTACTTCAATGTCAAGGAATGCTTCACCGGCAATCCCGACGCCGCGTTTTGGTTCGATTTCGGCGCCGGCTCCGACTCCGGCCAGAACACTCTCGACCGACTCAACATCACCACCATCAGCCGCGAGGAGACAATCCCGATTGGCGCGCAGGGTCGCCCGGTGGTCGTCTACCAAGCGCCGATCCGCCTGATCGCAACGCGCTGGATTTACGACGCGGCGACGAAGACGCTGTTCACCTCCGACATGTGGACGCACACGTGGCGGGAGGCACCGGACGGTCCCTGGATCATCCAGGACGGCGACGACGATCCAACCGACTTCGACCATGTGCGCTCGTTTCTGCTCAACACGCGCTACTGGTGGCTCGAGGGCGTCGACACCGCGAAGCTGCGCCAGGGCATCGACAAGATCCTGTCAAAGCACGACATCGAAACCATTGCGCCCGGCTACGGCTGCATTTTGCGCGGCAAGAAGACCGTCGCGAAGCACATGCAGCTCGTCGACGATGTGCTCAAGTCGCTCGACAAGTCGGTCGCCATGTCGCGCTATGTCGGCCGCGACGAAGAGAGGTGAGGCAACAATGGCCGCGCGTCATCAGGGTACGCTGAATCGTCCCAACCCACTGCCGCGCGAGGTCGCGCCCGGCATCTTCTGGCTGGGCGAGTGTTTAGAGCAGCGCCAGCAGGGCAAGATCTATCACGGCTGCAACGCCTCGTTCCTGATCGTCGGCGAGACCGCCTCGATGCTGGTCGAGACCGGCCACCCGAAGGATTTTCCGATCACGGAAGCGCAGCTCAACGCGCTCCTGCCCGGCCGGCCGCCGCTGAAATACCTTTTCGTCACGCACCAGGAGACCCCGCATTGCGGCGGGCTCGGCCGTGTGCTGACGCGCTTCCCGGAAGCGCTCCTCGTCGGCGACGTCTCCGACTATCACCTCGCCTTTCCGCAGCACGAGCATCGTATGCGTATGATGAAGGAGGGCGACGAGATCGACCTCGGCGGCCGCGGCTTCCGCGCCGTCGAGCCCATCGTGCGCGACATGCGCACCACCTGGTGGGGCTTCGAGACGCGTGAGCGCGTGCTCTTCCCCGGCGACGGCTTCGCCTATAGCCATTATCACGAGGACGGCCACTGCGGCCTCTTCGCCGAGGAGGCGACGTCGCTTGACCTGCAGGATACCACCGCGGTGTTTGCGGATCTCGCGTTGTGGTGGACCAAGTGGGCCGACATGACGAACTACTGCGACCGGCTCGATAGTCTGATCGAGCGGCTTGACGTGAAGACCGTGTGCCCGACTCACGGCCTCGTCATCACCGACGTTGCCAAGACGATGCCGAAGGTGAAGGAGGGCCTGCTCTATGGGAGCAGCGTTGCCGAGCGCGGCACCAACGATGCCTCCTTCGGCAAGAAGGCTGTTCCGGCGCCTGAAAAGATCGTTGGCTGACATGAGAGTTCTGGTCAGCATCGTCACATGCGCCACCGTCACATGCGCTGCCGTGCTGGCCGAGATGCTTGCCGGCAACGCCACGGCCGCGGCGCAAGCCTATCCGTCGCGACCGGTCACGATGATCGTGCCGTTTCCGCCCGGCGGGGCGACCGATGCCATCGCGCGCATCATCAACGAGCGGCTGCGCGCCGCCCTTGGTCAAACGGTGATCATCGAAAATGTCGGCGGCGCCGGCGGCAGCATCGGGGTCGGCCGCGCCGTGCGCGCGCCGGCGGACGGCTACACGCTCAATCTCGGTCAGCTCGGCTCGCATGTGATGAACGGGGCCGCCTATGATCTGCCGTACGACCTGTTGAACGACCTCGATCCGGTTTCGCTGATTGCCGCCAATCCGCAGGTGATCGTCGCGCGCTCGGGCATGCCGGCGAACAATCTCAGGGAGCTGATCGCCTGGCTCAAGGCCAACCCGGACAAGGCGTCGGTGGCGACGGTCGGCGCCGGCAGCCCCTCGCATGTCAGCGCGGTGTATTTCGCCAACGCGACCGGCGCGCGGCTCAATCTCGTACCCTATCGCGGGGGCGGGCCGGCGATGCAGGACCTCGTCGGCAACCAGGTCGACCTGATGATCGTGCAGGTCGCGGAAGCGGTCGCGCAGGCGCAGGCCGGGCGCCTCAAGGCCTTCGCCGTCACCTCGAAGACGCGCCTTCCTGGCGCGCCTGATATCCCGACCGTCGACGAGGCGGGCATGCCGAACATGTATATCTCGTTCTGGCACGGGCTATGGATGCCGCGCGGCGTTCCGAAGGACGTCCTGGCGAAGGTGAACGCCGCGGTGGTCGAGACGCTTGCCGACGAGACAGTAAGGAAGCGGCTCGCTGGCATCCACCAGGAGATTCCGCCGCGCGAGCAGCAGACGCCGGACGCGCTCGCTGCCTACCAGAAGGCCGAGATCGACAAATGGTGGCCGATCATCAAGGCCGCGGGCATCAAGGCGCAGTGAGGCAGCGGGAGGGATCGTGAGCCCGCTTCAGTCCATCCTTTGCTTCGGCGTGGCGTGGCTTGTGGCCGCTGCCGCGCCCGACCACGCGACCGCGCAGGAAGCCACTGCATTCGTCGCCAAGGCGACCAACATCTGTCGCGGCTGCGTGCTCAGCGGCGCGAGCCTCGATCGGCGCGATCTCACCGGCGCCGACCTCGCCGGCGCCGATCTGCGGGGCGCGAGCTTCTCCCGCACCATCCTGCGGGGAGCAGATCTTTCAGGCGCCAATCTCGCCGGCGCCAATCTGAAGCGGCGCGATCTTACGGGGGCCAACCTGCAGGGCGCAAACCTGCAAGGCGCGAGCTTCCATCGCGCCATTCTTCGCTCAGCCAATCTCTCCGGCGCCGATCTGCGTGGCGCCAATCTCAACCTCGCCGTGCTGACCGCGGCCAACCTGCAGCGCGCCAACCTGGCGCAGGCGTTGCTCTTCCAGATCGACGCCAGCGGCGCGGACTTCAGAGCGGCCAATCTCGGCGCCGCGCTGATGGGGAGCGCGCGCCTGATCAACGCCAAGCTCGACGGCGCTGACCTGACCTTTGCGGACCTGTTCGAGGCGCGGCTGACCAACGCGAGCCTGCGCGACGCGACGCTCACCGAGACCAATCTCTACGGGGCCAATGCGCTGCGTGCCGATTTGAGCGGAGCTTCTGGCGAACGCGCAATGTTCGTGCGCGCGACCATGCGCGGCGCCAACCTGTCGGGTGCGAAGCTCCAGCAAGCTGATTTCTTCCAAGCCGATCTGGTCGAGGCCGATCTCACAGCCGCCGACCTGCAACGCGCGCGGCTGGCGGCGGCGAAGCTGTTCAATGCGATTTTGACGGATACGAAATTGCAGGGGGCGATCATGCCGGACAACAGCGTGCACCCCTGACGAATCCCGCCGCGCCGCATCGACCCAGGGGCGGGGGAATGCTAAGGTTTCGCATAACGATAAACACACAGGGAGGTTCAACATGACCATCGGGCGACTGCTATCCGCGCAGCTCTCTATCCGTCTCCTGGCCGGCTCCGCGCTGTGCGCACTCGTCGGCGCAGGCATTCCGGCTGTCGCCGCCGAGACCACTTATGAGCGTCTCTTGAATGCGTCAGCCGAGCCGCAGAACTGGCTCATGCGCATGGGCAATTACAGCAACTGGAATCACTCGACGCTGAGCGAGATCAATCGCAACAACGTCGCCAATCTCAAGGCCAAGTTCATGTTCTCGCTGGGCGATGCTACCCGCCCGGCCAAGGCGGCGCAGTATTTCACGCCGATCGTCGAGGACGGCTTCATGTATGTGGGCAACCAGTATCACCAGTATTGGAAGCTCGATGTCCGCGACGGCAAGCCCAAGGTGGTGTGGAAGCACGACGCCAAGGTCCAGGGTGGCGGCAAGAGCGGCCACTCCGTCACCCTTCTCGGCAACAATCTCTACTACAACGTCGGCAGCGAGAACGCCAACCCGCGACTGGTCGCGCTCGACAAGAATTCCGGCGAGGTGGTGTTCGAGACCAGCACCAACATTCCGGAAGCGCCCAATCAAGGCAGCGTGTCGGCGCCGCTCGCGGTCAAGGACAAGATCATCATCGGCGCAGCCGGCAAGAACGAGACCGGCCGCGGCTATGTCGCCGCCTATACGGCCGATACCGGCAAGCTTCTCTGGAAGTTCCTGGTGGTGCCGGAGCCGGGCCAGCCCGGCGCCGAGACCTGGGCCGATCCGCGCACCATGGCGTTTGGCGGCGGCGGCGTGTGGACGGAACCGTCCTTCGATCCGGCGACCAACCTCGCCTATTTCGGCACCGGCAACCCCGTGCACATGTTCGATCCGCAGGGGCGGCCCGGCGACAACCTTTACACCAGCTCCATCATCGCGCTCGATGTCGATACCGGCCAGTTGAAGTGGCACTTCCAGACCATCCCCAACGAGGCCTGGGACTATGACGCGGTGGCGATCACGCAGCTCTACGATGCCACCATCAACGGCGAGACCAGGAAGGTCATTTCCCAGACCAACCGCAACGGGTTCTTCTACACCTGGGACCGCGCCAACGGGCAGTTCCTCAAAGGCGAGCCGTTCACCGAAGTGAACTGGACGGCTGGGCTTGATCCCAAGACCGGCCGGCCGAAGGACTACGATCCGAGCAAGACCGTGCAGGACTACGCCGGCAAGTCGGTCCGCTATGGCCGCAAGGCCATGGACGTGCGCCCCGCTCACTACGGGATGCCGACCTTCATGCCGAATACCTATGACCCGCAGCGCGGGCTCACCTACTTCCAAGCCATGATCGGCCAGGCCAACTATTTCAACTCGCGCGCCGCCGATCCCGCCAAGGGAACGGCGGGGGCGGGCTTCCGGGAGATTTTCTGCGGCTCGCATACGGTCGATAACGCGGTCGAGCCGATCGTGCGCAATGTCACCAACCCGAACTGCAAGGTGAGCCACGGGCTGCTCGGCGCGATCGATGTGCGCAACGGCACGACCGTGAAGAAGCTCGAATCCTACTACCCGTCGTATTCCGGCGTGCTGGGCACCGCCAGCGGCCTGTTGTTCATGGGCGACATCATGGGCAAGATATCGGCCTATGACAAAGACACCATGCAGGAGCTGTGGAGCTTCGACACCGGCACGCAGTTCTCGGGCAATCCGATGACCTACTCGGTGAACGGCAAGCAGTACATCGCTTTGACGATCGGCGGCCGGCCGGCGCGTGACGAAGGCTCGTTCCCGGAAGCGATGGCGCTTGGCCAGACCGTGATGCTGGTGGTCTTCGGCCTCTGATGACTTGAGTCCTGCCACGGGGGAGCGACAACGCTCCTCCGTGGGAGTCATTCTGGATGGAGCCGTCACGTGGCCGCAGATGCCAGCCGGCGCAACATTGCGGTTCTTGCGGGAGCACTGGCGTTGCTCCTGCCTGGCGTGAGCGTCGCGGTCGCGCAGGCGCCGCAGAAAATCTGGGATGTGACATTTGGCACGCCCGTTGGCGAGCTACCGGAGGAGGAGTTTGTCGATCCGGCCTGTGGCACCAATGGCGGCCCGCCGGGCCTGCGGATCGCAAGCTTCGAGGAATTCGAAAAGTGCCGCGCCGAGCCGTCGGGGCTGCGCGAAATCTGGTTCAGGTACGACGACGAGGAGGAATATATCGCGCGGGCGGCGCGCAACCCGGACGCCGTCGCGCGCGCCAACACGATGGTGATGCTCGGACAGCCGATCATGTTGTCGCTGCTGGTCGATCGCGCGGGTCGCCTGCAGGGCTACCGGATATTCAACGACCCGCGCGCCGATCCCGACCTGCGCAAGGACGCCTATCTGATCGGCATCGCCTTCAAGGTGCGCTACGGCGGCGACGGCTGGGACTGCAGCGACGAGCAGCCGGCCGCGGGCGAGACGCCGCTCGATGGCATCTTCGTCAAGCAGCGTTGCCAGAAGCGGGCGGACGGCCATCAGGTCACGGTGGAAAGCCGTCATTACTACAAGCCCGGACAGGCGTTGCTCGATCCCAACAGCGGCGTGTCGACGGTGAACCAGTTCGAAAGCTCGGCGCGCATCGAGGTCGTTCAGCTCGAGGCGCTGCAGCGCTGAGCAAGATTGTCGGGACTTCCGGGCTAACCACAAAGTCGCTACCATCCAACGCAAGCGAGGTGTTCATTCGGGAAATCCCGGCTGAAGGCCTTTACGGCCGTCAACGGCCCGTATCACCAGGGAGGACACAGTGAGAACTTTGATCGCCGGACTATTCCTTGCATCGACGATGGCCAGCAGCGCGGCCGTCGCGCAATATGCCCCGTTCAACGAGACCGGCGTGACCATGGGTCACTGGCATCTTGTGTCGCACGACGTGCAGGCCAACAAGAAGCTGTTCGTGGGCATGGGGGGCCGCGACATCTCACGCGGCGCCGCCGCGTCCGTGCAATTCCCGGGCGCCCGGATCAATTTGAACCTGGGAGACGAACCGCCGGGGAAGGGCGGCACGGTCGACTCGGTCATCAACCACGTCGGGTTCATCGTCAACAACGTGCAGGCGCGTGTCGCGGAGTGGAAGGCCGCTGGCGTGCCGGTGCTGCCCGGCAACAACAACCGGCTCGATCAGGCCTTCGTGGTGACGCCGGATGGCGTGCGCATCGAAATCCTGGAGGACAAGACGCAAGCCGCGCCAATCCTGCACGAGCACGTGCACCTCTTCCTGGTCGAGGCTGAGATCCCCAAGGCGGTCGCCTGGTACGCGAAGACTTTCGGCGGCAAGAGTGGCACCCGCAACAACCAGCCGGTCGTGGACATCCCGGGCGGGCAGATCCGCTTCGCCAAGGCCGATACGCCACAGGCCAAGACCCGCGGGCGCGTGCTCGACCACATCGGCTTCGACGTCAAGGACCACCCGGCCTTCGTCAGGAAGATCGAGGCGGAAGGCGTCAAGCTCGATGAGCCGCCGCGCAAGAACGAAGCGACCGGCACCACGATCACCTACATCACCGATCCCTGGGGCACCCGCATTGAGCTGGTGCAGCGCGGCCAGTAGGCCCGCGTCTCGATCGCCATTCCGGGCGCCCGCATTATGCTCGGGCCTCGGAATGGCGTTGACCACCAAAGCCGGATTGAATAGTCACAGGCTACGTTGCTATTTCCCGACGATCTTCGCCATCAGATAGTCGACCAGAGCGTCGATCTCGTCGCCGCTCAGGACGGGCGTCAAATCCAAGCCGGCCGGCGGCGGTCCCTTGGCGAGCCCGTAGCACGAGACCTCGGTGTAGGCGCCATCGAGCCACGCCGGCATTTGCACGCCAGGACGTCCGCATCGGATCGTTTCCGTAAGCATCGCGCGATTGAGCAGCGTCGTGCGCAGGCTCGGGCCGGCCGGGAATTCGCCGCCGAGGCCGCCTTCGCCTGAGCTGCCGTGGCACTGCAGGCAAGCGGCCTTGTTCCACGCGGCTTCTCCCGCCTTCAGGCGGGCGGCGTCTTGCGCAAGTGCGGACGGCGCGAACGCCAAAACGGCGCCCGCGACCAATCCAGCCATGCCTGCCTTTGTCATTGTGCGCCTCACCCAGTGTCGGAGCCAACGTGCAGCGGCTATCCGGCTTGACGCGCCGCGAGGCCTGCCGTTCGGACCCGCAGCGCCGCGCGAGCGGCGGCAGCGAGCGCGAACACAAGCCCGAACGCCAGCACCTGCCATGCCGCCTGGATGCCGAGCTCGGCCGGCGCGAACATGAAATTCATGCGCAGTGTCCCAGCCACCTCATAGCCCCGTCGACCCCACATGAAGCCGGCTTCGAGAAACGCCGTGAACAGGCAGCACGTGATGGCGAGTGCCGCCAGCGCCTTCACGTTGGTGCCATGCCCGTAGCGATTGAGCACCCGCCACAGCATGAGCCAGACGAACAGCCCGCAAAGCAGGTATTGCTCCGCATAGGTGCCGCGCGCCAGCACGACGTGCAGCAGCGCGAGCGCGCTGAAGGTGTAGTTGGTGTTGTGCAGCCGCTGCCAGCCTTTCGCGCCCATGCGGGCGATGGCGGCATCGAGCGAGGTCGCGCCCAGGATCATCAGGCCAATGGTCGAGAGCGTCGCGACCACCAGCGTCAGCCTGGTCGTCATGTCGGTGGCAATCAACGTGAAGTTCCAGGATCGCATGGCAAAGTAGATGACCATGTGAGCCAGCGTGTAGATGAGTGCCATCACGCCGATCATCCGCCGCACGTCGACGAGGGCGGGCCGGCGGAACACCACAATCATGGGCGTGACCGTCAAGGCCATGAGCAGGACGACCGTTGCCCAAACGCCCGACCAGTAGGTCAGGCTGCCCAGCGCCATCGACAGCATGCCGAATTCTCCGGCCGCGGTCTGATAGGCGAGGCGAACGGCCGGCGCCAGCACAAGGGCGAACGCGCCCGCCTTGAGCCAGGAAAATCGGCGTTGCCGGTCTTGCCAAGGCCAGATCAGCCGCATGGCGCTCCCCCGTTGCTTGTCTTCTTGCGGGCAAGCTTATTGCAGGCGAGCCGCCTGATCCAGCCGGGCAGCCGGGCGATCCTCGGGAGCGCTGCAAGGCATCCACCGCCCCGCGCCGGGGCCTTCCGGTCGCCTCCGAAAACGCCTAGGATTCATTCCAACGGGGGACTCATTCGCGGCATCTCGAGTGGGATTACCGAGTGCGAACAATCGCACGCTTTGCGTCTGTGACGGGATCGACATCTAGGGAGGACGTCATGCGCTCTCGCTCGTGCGGCGGAATGGCGATGGTCTTCGGCCTCTGCGCCATGCTTGGTGGCGCGCAGGCCAATGACGACGCCAACAATCTGGACAAGTATCCAAACTGGCGAGGGCAGTGGTATCGCACCCTGGGCGTGCAGTGGGACGCGAGCAAGCCGCCCGGGCGCGGACAGCAGGCGCCGCTCACGCCCGAGTACCAGGCCCGCTACGAGATCAGCCTCGCGGAGCAGCGCCGCGGCGGGCAGGAGTACAAGCCCCAGGTCAAATGCATGCCGGCCGGCATGCCGCAGATGATGATCGCCTACGAGCCGATCGAGATCATCGTCACGCCGCACGCGACTTACATGTGGATGGTCTACATGCACGAGTTCCGGCGCATCTACACCGACGGACGCGCCTTCCCGGCGAAGATCGAGCCGACCTTTGCGGGATACTCGATCGGCAAATGGATCGATACCAAAGGCAGTGGCAAATACGACGCTCTGGAAGTCGAGACCCGCGGCTTCAGGGGGCCGCGCATCTTTGAGCCAACCGGCATCCCGATGCACGATGACAATCAGACCGTGATCAAGGAGCGCATCGCTCTCGACCCGGCCGATGCCGAGGTGATCAATGACGAGATCACGACCATCGACAACGCCTTGACCCGCCCATGGACTGTAACGCGGCAGTTCAGGCGCATCGCCAAGCCGGCCTGGGCCGAGTACTTCTGCCATGAGCACAACACGATCGTCATCCTCCAGAAGGAGACCTATTTCATCCGGGAGGATGGAATACTGATGCCCTCGCGCAAAGACCAGCCGCCGCCCGACCTGCGCAAGTTCACAAAAACCGGGAATTGAGACGGCCTCGTCGCACGAGCTTGCGGCGGACGAATGGGGGGCCTTGCAGCCACGATACGCAGTGGCGCCTGAGCGCGATCGCGTCACAATTAGGTCGCCGGCGGTTGTCAGCTTGCCGCCGCCTTGCGAACAAGGTGGCGACTCGCCGCGCTGCCTTTTCCATGCAAATTTCGAAGAGAATCCGCACCAAGAGCGAATCCGATAGACGAGGGGGATTTCATGTTGAGGACGATCGGTCGGATCGCGGTTGCGCTGGTGGTGGTCCTGGCGATGCATGCGGCCGCCACGGCGCAGACATCGGAGCTGCGGGTCGCGACCCGTGTGCTGCCGCCGGTCGTCGTCGACCAGGGCGGCACGCTGACCGGGTTCAGCATCGACCTCTGGAGCAAGATTGCCGAGCGCCTGCAACTTAAGGCGCGCTACCAGATCGCGCCCGACGTGCGCGCCCTGCTCCAGGAGGTGCGCGACGGCAAGGCCGATCTTGGCGTGGCGGCCATCTCGATCACCGCGGCGCGCGAGGCCGAGTATGACTTCTCGCATCCGATCCTCAATGCCGGCCTGCAGATCATGGTCCGCGGCAAAGGTCAGGACGGCGATGCAAACCC
>Ga0209798_10000621_pt1 | contig 21583 bp, 21 predicted proteins | sample DOMMetBare3Fresh_FD_187475 | JGI IMG/M metagenome (GOLD analysis project Ga0209798, IMG submission 187475) | Wetland sediment microbial communities from St. Louis River estuary, USA, under dissolved organic matter induced mercury methylation -... | ecosystem: Environmental > Aquatic >... | reverse complement strand
GGCCGCAACGATGGCGGTGCGGCGTGAGCCCGCCGCTTGCGCGTCCGCCGAGCGCGCCGTGCTGACCTGCGCCGCGGCGCTGGTGACCGTGACGGCCGAGTGGGCGAGCGCTCCGGTCGCGGCGGGCGCAGGCCGCTCCCGGCACGCGGCGGCCAGCAGCGTGAGGGCGAGCGCCTGCCTACGCATCACGCACCAGCGCGCCATTCTCCGGTGTCATCTGCGCCATCGCCTCGCCCTCCGCTTCAGTCATCATGTAGAGGGCCGGCGGGTACCTCGCGGCCACGAAGTACAGCCCCTCTGGCGGTGCCGGCGGGCTGGTCAGCTGGTTGTCGCCACGCTCGAGCAGCATGTCGATGTCGGCGAGGGGTCTGCGGCCCAGGCCGATGTCCACCATGGTGCCGACGAGCATGCGCACCATGTGGTGGAGAAACCGGTCCGCTTCGACGTGGAAGCTCACGCCCTTGCCCCCCGACCGTTCGGTCCACTCAGCGACGACGAGGTGGCAGCGGTGGTGCGGCTTGGGCTCGCCCTTGGCCGCGAAGGCCCGGAAATCGTGCTCGCCTTGCAGCAGGGCGGCCGCCGCGCGGAGCGCCCCGAGGCCGAGCGGGCGCGCCAGCGCCCACTCGAACGGCCGGCGAAACGGCGAGGCGGAGGCGGCGTCGGTGCCGATGTCGTAGCGATAGCGTCGCGACACCGCGCTCTTGCGCGCGTCGAAGCCGGACCGCATCGGGTGTACGCTCTCGACCCAGCAGTCGCGCGGGAGCAGGGCATTGAGGGCGCGGCGAAGCGTGGGAGCGGTCCAGCTCGCTGGGGCGGCGAAGCTGACGCCGAGGCCGAGCGCGTGTACCCCCGCATCGGTGCGGCCGGCCGCAGTGGCGGGGGCGCGGTGCCCGAACAGGCGCTGGAGCACCCGCTCGAACTCGAGTTGCACCGATCGTCCGGCCGGTTGGCGCTGCCACCCAACAAACCCGGTGCCGTCGAAGTGCAGCGTGGCGAGGAAGGTCCGGCTCATCGGCCCGGAATCTAGCGGGATCCGACCCCCCGGGCAAGCTGCGCAACTGCTTGTCGCAATTGACAAAAGAGCCCTTTCCCGGATACACTTTCCGGCGCTTCCCGCGCTACCCCGACGACGCTTCGACCGCGACTGCTTGTGACCCAGGACGCTGCGCTCCGCCAGGCCATACGGCAGTTGTCGCAAGGCGCTTCGCTCTCCGGCGAGGCCGCCGCTGCGGCCTTCGGCGTCGTGATGCGGGGTGACGCGTCGCCGGTGCTGACCGCGGCTCTGCTGATGGGTCTCCGCAGCAAGGGCGAGACCGCCGAGGAGGTGGCCGGCGCCGCGCACGCGCTCCGATGCGCGATGGTGCGCCTGGAGGCCGACGACCCCGACGCGCTGGTCGATACCTGCGGAACCGGCGGGGGTCGGGTCGGCACGCTCAACCTGTCGACCGCGGCGGCCTTCCTTGTCGCCGGGGCCGGGATCCCGGTGGTGAAGCACGGCAATCGCAGCTACACCTCGCGCTCGGGCTCGGCCGACGTGCTCGAGGCCCTGGGCATCGACATCGGCATCCCATCCGCGCGCGCCGCCGAGGTGCTGCGGCGCGTCGGCCTCGTGTTCCTGTTCGCGCCGATCTACCACCCGGCCATGCGGCATGTGGGTCCGGTCCGGAAGGAGCTGGGGGTATCCACGATCATGAACCTGCTCGGCCCGCTCGCGAACCCGGCCGGTGTCCGGCGCCAGGTCGTCGGCGTCGCGAGCGAGGACCGCGCGCCGCTGGTGGCGGAGGCACTGGCGCGCCTCGGCGCCTCGCACGCGCTCGTACTGCACGCGGCGGTCGGGATGGACGAAGTGAGTCCGGCCGGGACCACGCAGGTCTGGGAGGTGCGCAACGGCCAGGTGACCCACTGGGAGATCGCCCCTGAGACCCACGGGCTCGCCTGCGACGATCTGGATGGTCTCGCCGGCGGCGGACCGGCGGAGAACGCCGAGCGGATCGAGCGGCTGCTTGGGGGTGAGGGAATGGCGGTCGAGCGCTGTGCGCTACTGCTCAACGCCGCGGCGGCGCTCTACGTCTCGGGAAACGGCTGGACGCTGGAAGAGTCGGTGGCCCGCGCACGGCAGGCGCTGGAGAGCGGGGCGGGAGCGGAGGTGTTGGAGCGGCTTCGGGAAGCCGCGCCGGGAGTCACCCTGAGCGAAGCGAGGGAGCCATGACTCAACTCATGGCTCCCTCGCTTCGCTCAGGGTGACTCCCGGCCGGAATGATTCGTGCCGCCACCGAGCGGTCAGTACTTCCGGATCACTCCGACCACCACGCCCTGAATGAGCACGTCCCGCTCCTGGAAGCGCATCGGCTGCATGGTGGCATTGGCAGGTTGGAGGCGGATCCAGCCGCCGGCCTCGCGATAGAACTTTTTCACCGTGGCCTCGCTGCCGTTGACCAGGGCGATCACCATCTCTCCGTTCTCGGCGGTCTGCTTGCCGTGGACCACGACGACGTCGCCGTCCAGGATGTGCTCGTCCACCATCGAGGTGCCTTGCACTCGGAGCGCGTAATTGGGCCCGCGGCGGGGCAGCATCTGGTCGGGTACCGCGATGGTCTCCTGGTGCATCAGGGACTCGATCGGCGTGCCCGCGGCCACCTTGCCCAGCAACGGAATCTCGCTCGCGGCGGAGGTGCCGCGCGGCGGCAGCACCTCGATCGAACGGCTCTCGTTGTAAGCGCGCCGGATGTAGCCCTTCCGCTCGAGATTGGTGAGATGCTCGTGAACCGTGGCGAGCGACTGGAAGCCGAACCGCTCGGCGATCTCCTCGAAGCTGGGCGCGTAGCCCTGTTCCTGGATGTGGCGTTGCAGGAAAGCGAGAATCTCGCTCTGTCGCTTGGTCAGGGGCATGAGGTTTCTCCTCGTCCGCGGTGCGACCGAATAGAGCCCGAACAAGAATACCCGAAGACCGGCCGAAGGACAAGATGCCCCTCACCCTCGACCAGATCCTGACTGCCACGCGCGACGGGCTGCCCCAGCTGCGGGCGCGACGCGCGGCCGTGGAGCGCGAGGCGGCGGCGGTGTCGCCGCCGCCGTCGTTCGCGGCGGTGCTGCGCGGGCCGATGGTTGCCGTGATTGCCGAGGTCAAGCGGCGCTCGCCATCGGCCGGCTCGATCCGGGAGGACCTCGATCCCGCCGATCGGGCCGAGCGCTATGCGCGGCACGGGGCCGCGGCGGTCTCGGTGCTGACCAATGGTCCGTTCTTCGGGGGGTCGGTGGACGATCTGCGTGCGGCTGCAGCGCGCACGGCGGTCCCCGTGCTGCGGAAGGATTTCGTCCTCGATGAGCTGCAGATCGTCGAAGCCCGTGCAGCAGGGGCTGCGGCCATCCTGCTGATCGTGCGCGCGCTGCCGCAGCGTCGGCTCGCCGCGCTACGGGGCTGTGCGGCGGACGCGGGGCTCGACGCACTGGTGGAGGTGCATACCGCGGAGGAGGTGGCGCGTGCGCTCGATGCCGGGGCCACGATCCTGGGCGTCAACAGCCGGGACCTTGACACCTTCTGCCTCGACACCGCCGCCGCCTGGACCATCCTTCGCGCCGTTCCGCCGGGGAGTGTGGCGGTCGCGGAGAGCGGCATGGCGAGCGTCGCGGATGTCGAGGCCGCGGCGGGCGCCGGCGCGGATGCGGTGCTGATCGGCACCGCCCTCTCCGCGGCACCCGATCCCGATGCGTTGCTCGACCGGCTCTGCCAGGTGCCGCGCTGTGGCCGATAGCCCGGGGCCCCCGCGGGTGAAGATCTGCGGCCTCACCCGGGCGGCCGACGCCGCAGCCGCGGCAGCCGCAGGGGCCGCCTATCTGGGCGTCGTTTTTGCTGTAGGACCACGACGGGTGAGCATCGAGGCGGCAGCCGAAGTGAGCGCCGCCGCCGGCCGCCTTCCCGTCTTCGGTGTCTACGTCGATCAATCGGTGGACGAGATCCTCGAGCTGAGTTGCCGGGCCGGGCTGGCAGGTGCACAGCTGCACGGCCCCTACCGGCGCCAGGACGCCGCGCGGCTCCGCGCCGAAGGGCTGCGCGTGTGGCGGGTGGTGCGGATCGCGGCGGCCGACGATCTTGATGCCTTGAGCGAGGCGGTGCGGGATGCCGACGCCGTGCTGGTGGAGCCCCGGGTCGCGCGTGCGGCCGGGGGCACCGGCGTTTCGCTCGACCTCGCCGTAGCTCGCGAGGCCCGGGGCCGGCTGGCCGGCGCCACGATGGTGCTCGCCGGCGGCCTGACCCCGGCAACGGTCGGCGCGGCAGTGGCCCTCGTTCGGCCGGAGGTGGTCGATGTAAGTTCTGGAGTGGAGCGCCTGCCGGGCATCAAGGACCCTGACAAGATGGCACGCTTTCTGGAGGCGGCGTTTGGCCATAGCCCCATCAGCTGAACGGGCCGTTGCGGGACGCTTTGGTCCCTACGGGGGCCGGTACGTCCCCGAGACGCTCGTCGCCGCGCTGGACGATCTCGCGGCGCTGTACGACACGGCGCGCGGTGACCCGTCCTTCTGGGCGGAGTTCGAGGCGCTGCTCGCCGAGTTCGTGGGGCGGCCGACGCCGCTGACCGAGGCGCCGCGGCTGGGCGCCGAGACCGGCGCTATCGTCGTGCTCAAGCGCGAGGACCTGAACCACACCGGTGCGCACAAGATCAACAACACGATCGGGCAGGCACTGCTGGCGCTGCGCATGGGGAAGCGGCGCATCATCGCGGAGACGGGCGCCGGGCAACATGGCGTGGCCACGGCCACGGTCTGCGCCCGCTTCGGGCTGGAGTGCGTCGTCTATATGGGCGCGGAGGATATCGCCCGGCAGCGGCTCAACGTGTACCGGATGCAGCTGCTCGGCGCCACGGTCGTGCCGGTGGAGTCGGGCACCCGCACCCTCAAGGACGCCACCAACGAGGCGCTCCGCGACTGGGTGACCAACGTGCCGACCACCCACTACATCATCGGGTCGGTGGTGGGACCCGATCCGTTTCCGCGCATGGTGCGCGACTTCCAGTCGGTCATCGGTCGGGAGGCGCGGGCGCAGATGCTCTCGCGCTACCGGCGCCTGCCGCACCTCGTGGTGGCCTGCGTCGGCGGCGGCTCGAACGCCATGGGCATCTTCTCGGGCTTCATCGAGGACCCGGAGGTGCGGCTGGTCGGCGTCGAGGCCGCGGGCGAGGGCATCGAGAGCGGCCACCACAGCGCGACGCTCAGCGCGGGGGCGCCGGGAGTGCTCCACGGCAGCCTGAGCTATCTGCTGCAGGACGCCGACGGGCAGGTGGCCCCCGCCCACTCGGTCTCGGCGGGCCTTGACTATCCCGGTGTCGGACCGGAACACAGTTACCTGCGGGACACGGGACGGGTGACCTACGAGTCGGCCACCGATGCGGAGGCGCTGGAGGCCTTCCAGGCGGTGTCTCGGCTGGAAGGCATCATCCCCGCGCTCGAGACCGCGCACGCCTTCGCCTACGTGCGGCGGATGGCGGGACGCTGGCCGGCGGACGGCCTGGTGCTCGTGTGTCTCAGCGGGCGCGGCGATAAGGATGTCGCGCACGTGGCCCAGCTGCTGGGAGCCCCCGCATGACGAGCGGCCCGGTCCCGACGGACATCCTCCTCCCGTCACAGGTCGCCGAGCTGATCAATAGCCTGGTGAAGGCGCTGCGCGCCTATCACATGTACCTGCCGAACAACCCCATCTACCAACGCGCGAGCGATCATCTGCGGATCGCGTTCCAGCCGATCTGGGCCACGCTCGACGAGCTGGTGCTGACGATCGCGGAGACCGATTTCGTCTGGGAGGGGCAGGTGGTCTACCACCAGCTCAACAAGAGCGACAGCGTGGCCTGGGGGCTGTTCAAGGACGGGATGCGGTCGCTGACCATCCGCCGCGGCGCCGAGCTCGACGAGCTGCCGCGCTTCCTCGAGGCTATCAACCGGGCGCGCTTTCTCCCCGCCGACGCCAGCGACGACCTGCTGACCCTGCTCTGGGAGCAGGAGTTCGAGTTTCTCAAGTACGAGTTCGTCGAGTTCTTCGGGGATGCCGGCGGCGGAATGCCCGAGCAGACCGGCAGCTACCCGACGGGCGGCGCCGAGGCCGAGGCGACCGCGAGGGATAGGCGGGCGGCGGCGGCCGAGGAGGCGCCGCCACGTCCCAAGGGCGTGATCGACCTCGACGAGTTCGACTCGACGCTCTACTTCCTGGATGAGAGCGAAATCAACCAGGTGGCGGCTGCCGTGGAGGACGAGTACCGGCGCGACGTGCGCCTGGCCGCGCTGAACATTCTCTTCGACCTGTACGAGCTGCAGGGTGAGGAGTCGGTCCGGTCCGAGATCCTGGCCATCCTGGAATCACTCTTCCCGAATTTCCTCAACGCCCGCGATTTCCGAACGGCGGCCACGGTATTGCGCGAGTGCCGCGTGCTGATCCAGCGGACCCAGGGCCTGCCGTCCGCGCACGCCGCCCGGCTCGACGGATTCGTCGCCAAGCTGAGCGAGCCAGCCATCGTGACCCAGCTGGTCCAATCACTCGATGAGGTGCCGGCCCTGGCCGGCGAAACGACCGTGGCCGAGGTGCTGCAGGAGCTCCGGGCGACCGCGCTCGAGCCCCTCCTCACCTGGCTCCCGGCCCTCTCCTCGCCGGGACTGCGGAAGAAGCTGGAGGAGGTGGCCGACCACCTCGCGGAGACGCACCCGGACGAGGTGCTCCGGATTCTCCGCGCTGCGGACTCCGAGGCGCTGGCCGCGGTGGTGGCGCTCTGCGGCCGCCTACAGCTCACTCAGGCGGTGCCCGGGCTCGGCGAGACCGTCGCCCACCGCGATCCCGCCGTTCGGCTCGCCTCGGTTCAGGCCCTGGCGCAGCTGGGCACGCCGGCGGCACTCGGGTTCGTCGAGCAGCGGCTGGAGGACGGGGACCGCGCGGTGCGCCTGGCCGCGGTTCGGGTGGTCGGTGCCCGCGGCTACAAGGGCGCGCAGCGCCGCATCGAGGCCGTCGTCCTCGGCAATTCGGTCGGCCAGATGGACCTCACCGAGAAGATGGCGTTCTTCGAGGCGTACGGTGCCATCGCGGGGGCCTCCGGCCTCAAGCCGCTGAGTGCGCTGCTGCTGTCGCGCGGGCTGCTGCGCCGGAAGGAGTCGCCGGAGACTCGCGCCTGCGCCGCCATCGCGCTCGGGCGGATCCGGACGCCTGATGCCCGAGAAGTGCTGCAGCGCGCCGCCGAGGACAAGGACCTCGTCGTGCGCAACGCCGTGAGCCGCGCCCTGCGCGAAAGCGGCACGTGACCAGCCCGGGCGAGCAGGCGCCGACCGCCGCGTCCGACGGGCGGCTGCGCCAGGGCGGCCGCGCGCTGCTCCTCGCGCTGTACACGGCGCTTCGGAGCCTGAAACTGTATCCGGTGGAGAACGCCACCGTGCAGAAGGCGCTGGATGACCTCGACGCCGCGTCGCGCGCCCTGGTGGCGCTCGAGGCGGACCTGGAGATTCGGCTCGCCGGCGACTTCATCTTCGTGAACGCCACCCGCCTTCGGCTCGAGCTCGACAACTACGCCTCGTTCAGCCAGATCCTCGCCATGCTGCGTGCGTTCTCGATCGGCGCCCTCCGGGTGCACGCCGCCGCGAGCCGACGGGAGTGGCAGATCTTCCTGAGCCTCCTGCTGAGTCTCTTCGAGCGCGGCGAGCCCGACGAGCGGTTCGATGAGCTGGACGAGCGCCTGGGGTCGGCTGACGTAAAGGGGATCGAGATCGAGCGGGCCGTGCAGCAGGAGCACGATCCGGATGCCGAGCAGGCCAAGGAGCAGGCCAAGCGGATCTACTCCCAGGGCGTGGCGGTCACCAAGGACGTGATCACGGGGGCCCGTCTGGGGCGCGCCACGAGCGTGAAGCGCGTGAAGCGCGCGGTTCAGCTCATTGTGGACCAGGTGCTCAACAACGAAACGTCCCTGGTCGGCCTGACCACCATCCGCGACTACGACGAGTACACCTTCACCCACTCGGTGAACGTGTGCATCTTCTCCGTGGCGCTGGGCAAGAAGCTGGGATTCACCCGCCTGCAGCTCTACGACCTCGGCATGACGGCGCTGCTGCACGACGTGGGGAAGGCGCGCGTGCCGGTGGAGATTCTCAACAAGACCACGGGGCTGGACGAGCAGGAATGGCGGGTGATGCAGGGGCACCCGTGGCTCGGCGCGCTCACTCTGTTCGGCATGCGCGCCCACGACGAGCTGCCGTACCGGACCATTCTGGTGGCGTACGAGCACCACATGAAGACCGACCTCTCCGGCTATCCGAAGCACCTGCGGGACCGCAAGCTGGGGATCTACTCCCGGATCGTCGCGGTGGCCGACGGCTTCGACGCCGCCACCACGCGCCGCAGCTACCAGACGATTCCCATCGAGCCCGACCAGGTGCTACGCGAGATGTGGCAGAACCCCAAGCGCGGCTACGACCAGATCCTGGTCAAGGCGCTCATCAACCTCATCGGCGTCTACCCGGTGGGGACCTGCGTCATTCTCGACACGTTCGAGGTCGGCGTCGTCGGCGCGCCGAACCCCGATGGGCAGCAGCTCAACCGCCCGCTCGTGCGGGTGGCAGTGAACGCGGACGGGGGCGTGGTCATGCCCCCGGGCAACCTGGTAAGCCTCACCGAGCAGGACGAGAGCGGCGCCTACCGGCGGTCCATCGTCAAGGTCACCAACCCGTCGCGCTACGGCCTCACGGTCGGCGACTACTTTGTCTGAGTCGCGGCTCGCGCCGGCCTGGGCCGCGCTCGCGGCCCGAGAGCGGACCGCGCTCATCCCGTACCTGACCGCCGGCTATCCCACGCCGGAGGCGAGTCTCGCCGCGCTCCAGGCGGCGGACGAGGTGGGCGACATCCTGGAGGTGGGAGTCCCGTTCAGCGATCCGCTGGCCGACGGCCCCACCATCCAACGGTCCACCTTCGATGCCCTGCGCCAGGGGATGACGCTCGCGGGCACGCTCGCACTGATCGAACGGGCGCGACTCACGAAGCCGGTCGTGGTGTTCAGCTACGTCAATCCGATCATGCGCTACGGCACTGAGCGATTCCTGCGTGACGCCGACGCCCTCGGGGTGGCCGCGGTGCTGTTGACGGACCTGCCGGCCGGCAGCGACCCGGCGGTCGAGTGCGCCATCCAGGCGAGCCCGCTCGATCTCATCCGCCTCGTTGCGCCCACCACGCGTCCGGAGCGGCTGGCCGTCGCGATGCGGGGGGCCCAGGGCTTCGTCTACCTGGTGGCGCGCCTCGGTGTCACCGGGGCCACCGCGTCCCTCTCCCAGGGGCTGGCGGAGTCCATCGCACAGGTGCGCCGGGCCACGCCCCTCCCGGTGGCGGTGGGTTTCGGGATCTCCACGCCGGCGCAGGTCCGCACGGTGGCGGGTCTAGCCGACGGTGTGGTGGTCGGCAGCGCGCTCGTGGAGGTGCTCGGCACACGCGGCGTCGAGGCCGCGCGCGGCTTCCTCGGCGCGCTTCGCGAGGCGCTGGATGCCCATCCGGTCGCCCGATGAGCGACCGCGTCCAGCAACTCGTCGACCGCTACGCCCGGGCGCTGGCTCTCGGCGGGGCGGGCGTAGCGGTGGTAACGCTGGTGATCGACACCCGCTGGGTCGATCAGCCGCTGGCGACGCTGCTTCTGACCGCCAGCGTGTTCGCCCTCCGCGCCTCTCCGGTCCGGCTGAGCAAGTACTCCTATCTGACCCAGTCGGGCGTCGCGGCGCTGGTCGGCGCCATCAGCGTCGGCCCCTCGCCCGTGGTGCTGGCCCTCTGGCTCGGCGTGTTCGCGTCGGATGTACTCTGGCTGCGGAAGCTGCGGCGGGCGGGCTTCATCAACGCAGGCCGCGAGGTGCTCGGCTTCGTCGGGGCCTACGGGCCGTACGCCGCCGTGCTAGCGATGACCGGCTATCCCGACCTGTCGCTGGATCTCCTGCCCGCGGCAGCGATCCTCATCTGCCTCTACTTCTTCTCCACGCGCGCCCTATTCTACTTCACCCTCCTCCTCCGCGACAAGCTCGAGTACGCCGAAAAGGTCCTCATCCTGAGGTGGGAGATCATCTCCTACCTGCTCACCCTCACCGCGACAGTGCTCGTGATCGCGGCGCTCCGGGTGATTTCGCCGGTCGGCTGGCTCCCGGTGGCGCTCGTGCTGGGCGTGCTGGGGGCGCTGACCCGCCGCATTCTGGAGGAGGCGATCGGCGCCGAGGATCTGAACAAAGTGCACCTGATGGAGTCGGCGATCGCCAGCAACGCCACGTTGCAGGGCTCGTTCGACCAGATCGAGCGGCTCGCCCACCGGCTGCTCGACTGGGGCGACTTCCGGATCTACCGAGTGGTGGACGGGACGCCGGCGCTCGCCTACCGGGGCACGCTCGGGCGCCCCAATCGCGGCGCACCGCCGGACGGGGCGGCGCCCTTCCGGGCCGAGGCGCTCGCCGGGAACCGCGTCGTCGTGGTGAAGGACGTGCGGGCCGATCCGCGCGTGCCGGTGCCGATGCCGGGGGTCGGCAATCTGATCGTGCATCCCATCCGCTTTGGCGAGGAGCTGCTCGGCACCCTCGAGGTCGACCATCCCAAGCGGCATGCCTACGGCACCAAGGACCTTACGGCGCTCAACACGCTCGCCAACCAGATCGCCACCTCCATCCACATCGCGGAGCTGCGGCGCCCACTGCTCGGTACGGTAGACCAGATCGGCCAGCAAGTGACCGCGCTCGCGCGCGTCACCGAGTCGCTCCGCGCCTCCGCGCTCGCGCTGGCCGACGCGTCGCAGGGCATGCGCCAGGGGGCCGGCGAGCTCGAGAGCTTCGTCGCTGGCGGACTCCAGGCCACCGACTCGCTCGCCGCCGCCTCGCGCGCCATGGCCGAGCAGGGCGCCCGGGCCGCGGAGGCGAGCGGCACCGCCGCCGAGGTGGCGGCACAGAAGCGGGCGGTGATCGGCGAGGCGATCAACCGGCTCGTCGGCCTCCACGGTTTCGTCTCCACGAGCGGCGCGCAGGTGGCGCAGCTGGGCACCGTGACCAGCCGCATCCAGGGGTTCATCGGCACGATCCGCGAGATCGCCGACCTGACCAACCTCATCGCGCTCAACGCCGCCATCGAGGCTGCGCGGGCCGGCGCCGACGGCCGAGGGTTCGCCGTCGTCGCGGACGAGGTGCGTGACCTGGCTGCCCAGAGCCTCCACGCGGCCGGCGAGGCGCGCGGGCTGCTGGAGGAGATCACCGAACAAGTCCGGGCGGTGTCGGGGCAGATGGAACGGGGGCGGGAGGCGGTGGCCGGGGTCGAGGTGTTGAGCGCCGATGCCGCGAGGGCGCTGGACGCCATCGTGGGCACCACCGGGGAAGCCGGCCGCCACGCACGTGCCATCGCCGCGACCGCGGCCGAACAGCTCCGTGCCGTGGACGGCCTCACCGGTCAGATCCGTCGGGTCGCCGTAGGCTCGGCGCGCACGCTGAGCGAGACCGAGGCCCTGGCCCGCCGGGCGACCGACGCCGCATCGGGACAGGCGGACCTCGAGCGCGCCATCCGGGAGCTCAGCGAGGTCGCCGCCGACCTGCAACGCATCGCCCGCCACTTCGTCGTGGAGACGTGACGTGTCGGCCGCCGGCGCCGAGCGGGCCTACATCGCGCTCGGGAGCAACCTCGGGGACCGTGCCGCACACCTGCAGGCGGCCCGCGTAGCGCTGGCCCGACTCCCCGACACGGTGCTGGTGGCTGCCTCCCAGGTGGAGGAGACCGCGCCGCTTGCCGGAATGCCCCAGCCGCCGTACCTCAACCAGATGGTGATGCTGGAGACCCGGCTGAGTCCGCGCGAGCTGCTCGTCGCCTGCCAGGCGATCGAGCACGCGGCGGGGCGCGTCCGCGGCGCGCGGTGGGAGGCCCGGACGCTGGATCTGGACATCGTCCGATACGGGCCGCGGCGCGTGGCCGAGCCCGACCTTATCATTCCCCATCCCGAGCTGCCCAACCGCGATTTCTGGCTGCGAGAGCTGGCGGAGCTGCAAGCCCATGAGCGCTGACGCACGGCCCCTCACGGTGCCCGACCTGGTGGCCATGAAGGCGGCGGGACGCCGGATCGTGATGCTCACCTGCTACGATGCCGCCTTCGCCCGGTTGCTCGAGCAGGCCGAGGTGGACGTCCTGCTCGTGGGGGATTCGCTCAACCAAGTGCTGGCCGGCCAGGAAACCACACTCAGCGCCACGCTGGACCAGATGATTTACCATGCCGCGTCGGTCCACCGGGGCGCGCGGCGGTCGCTCGTCTTCGTGGACCTCCCGTTCCTCACCTATCAGGTCTCGGTGGTCGAGGCCATTCGGAACGCGGGCCGGGTGCTGCAGGAAAGCGGCGCGCACGGCGTCAAGCTCGAGGGTGGGCGGCCGATGGCGGAGACCATTCGCGCGCTGGTGGACCGGGGAATCCCGGTCCTCGGCCACCTGGGGCTCACCCCCCAGTCGGTGCACGCGCTCGGGGGGTATCGGGTGCAGGGCCGGGACCAGGCGACCGCCGACCGACTACTGGCGGACGCGCGGGCGCTGGAGGAGGCGGGCGCCTGCGGCATCGTCCTCGAGCTGCTGCCCGCCGACCTCGCCCGCCGGATCTCGGCCGCGCTCACGATCCCGACCATCGGCATCGGTGCCGGGGCCGGCTGCGACGGGCAGGTCCTGGTGCTGCACGACATGCTCGGCCTCAACGAGGGCTTCAATCCCAAGTTCCTCAAGCGGTATGCCGAGCTGGGCGAGGCCGTGCGCGCCGCCGTCCGCTCGTACGCCTCGGACGTTCGGAACGGGCGCTATCCCGGCCCCGAGCACAGCTTCGATTGATCTCCCTTCGCCGGTCCAGATGATCGAGCTCACGACCATTCCCGACCTGCGCCGGTGGGTGCACGGCGAGCGAGCGGCCGGCCGCCGCCTCGCCCTCGTGCCGACGATGGGCTACCTGCACGAAGGGCATCTGCGGCTGGTCGACGAGGCTCGGCGGCGGGCCGAGGCCGTCCTGCTGAGCATCTTCGTCAACCCGCTGCAGTTCGGCCCCAATGAAGATCTGGCCCGCTACCCGCGCGACCTGCAGCGCGACCGCGGCCTCGCCCTGGCCCGGGGCGTGGATGCGCTGTTCGTGCCGACGGAGGCGACGATGTACCCGCCCGGCTCCGAGATCCGCGTGGTGCCGGGTCCTACTGCGGACCGCTGGGAGGGCGCGGCACGCCCCGGCCACTTCGCCGGTGTGCTCACGGTGGTCGCCAAGCTGTTCCACCTGGTCGAGCCGGACCTCGCGTGCTTCGGGCGGAAGGACATCCAGCAGGCAGTGCTGGTGCGGCAGATGGTTCGCGACCTGGACTGGCGGCTCGAGATCGTCGTCGTGCCGACGGTGCGCGAGGCGGACGGCCTCGCGCTCAGCAGCCGCAACGCCTACCTGGATCCGGCCGACCGGCGCCGCGCCGTCGTCCTGAGCACGGCGCTCCGCGCGGCGCACGAGGCGTTCCGCGGCGGAGAACGGCAGGCGGCCGCGTTGCTGGCCGCGATGCGGCGGGCGTTTGTCGCCGAGCCGGGCGTGATGGTCGAGTATCTCGCCATCGCGGAGCCGGGTGCGCTCGCACCGGTGGAGACGGTGGAGGCGGACACCGTCGTGGCGCTGGCGGCCCGGCTCGGGCGCACCCGGCTCATCGACAACATCATCCTGGGTGAAGGGCTCGACCGATGACGGGTCGGTTGCCCGCCTGGGCGGAGGTATCTCCCGAGCGCGTCGCGCACGTCGAGCGGGTGGCGGCGCTCGCGGCGGGATGGGCGGAGCGAATGGGAGTCTCCCCAGCGGAACGGGAACGCTGGCTGAGGGCCGTCTGGCTGCACGACGCCCTGCGGGACGCGGGGCCGGCCACGCTGGACCGGTGGGCCCCCGACATTCCCGGTCCGGACGAGCTCCGGCATGGCCCGGCGAGCGCGGCGCGCGCGGCGGCCGAGGGCGAGGCCGACCGCGGCGTGCTGGACGCCGTGCGGTACCATTCGATCGGATGCGCGGGCTGGGACGCGGTGGGACGAGTGCTCTACTGCGCTGATTTCCTCGAGCCGGAGCGTGCGTTCGACCGGGAGGGGCGCGCGCAGCTCGCGAGCCGCTTCCCTGACGATCCGTCGGGCGTCCTCCGGGCGGTCGCCGCCGAGCGGCTGGCCCACGTGATCCGCTCCGGCTGGCCGCTGCCCGAACCCACGGTGCGCTTCTGGAACAGCCTCGTCGAGCCATCCGTCTCGGCCTGATTGCGCTGGCGGTGGCCGCCGTCGCAGGCGCGCTGGTGTACATGCTTCCGCCGCGGCGCGAGCAGGTCGCTGGCCATGCCTATGCGATCCCCACCGTCGGCCGGCGGATCCGGGTCGAGGTGCTGAACGGCACGGCGCGGCCCGGGCTTGCGCGCACCGCGACGCGAGTGCTTCGACAGCAGGGTCTGGACGTGGTGTTCTTCGCAACGGGCCCGGCGGCCGAGTCCACCCGCGTCCTCGTTCGGCGGGGGGATCCGGGGCAGGGGCGGGACGTGGCCGAGGCGTTGGGTGTGGGGCGGGTACTGGTCGAGCCGGATACGCTGCGTCGGGTGGACGTGACCGTGCTGCTCGGCAACGACTGGCGGCCGCGGCTGCCACTGCATCCCTAGGGAGCGGATGACCGCCTACACCACCCCGATCACCACATCCATCACGTTCGTACCCGTAAGCCCCACCTTGAGCAGGGCCCCCGCCGCGTCGAGCGCCCGATAGGCGTCGTGCCCCGCGAGGTCGCGTGCCGGGTTCCGCCCAGACTCCGTCACGGCCCGCCAGGTCCGCCCGTCCACGATCGCCCCCGCCGCATCGGTCGGACCATCCCGCCCGTCGGTCCCCGCCGCGAGCAGCGCCACACCGGGTCGCGCCCCGTCCAGGACGCGGGCCGCCGCCAGGGCCAACTCCTGACAGCGGCCGCCGAGCCCCGGTGGGGTCTCCCCTAGCGTGACCGTCGTCTCGCCTCCCCAGATGAAGCACTGGCGCGCTCCGGCCGGTTGCGTGTTGCCTCCGGGGCCGCAATTTTGTACCAGAGTAGCGGCTACACTCGCCCCGGTTGCCGACGCCTCCCCGGCGAGCGGCGTCTCCGCCACTACGGGAGCGAGGCCTAATGCTGCCGCCCGCTTGGCCGCAGCTTCGAGGGCCAATCTGTTACTGGCGATCAGCTCGAGGGTCACGCGCGCGAAGGCCTCGTCTCCGGGCTTTGGCGTTTCCGCCATTTCCCCGGACTCCGACGCCAGGACGATCCTCCGAGCGGCGGCGGGGACGCGATCCCAGAGCCGGGCGCCTTCGAGCATTCGTCGCACGTCGGCGGCCGTCGCGGCATCGGGAACGCAGGGCCCTGAGCCGATCGAGGCGAGGTCGTCGCCGATGACATCGGAGACAATGAACACACGGACGCGGGCAGGGGCGAGGGCACGCGCGAGCCTGCCGGCGCCCCAGCGGGAGAAGCGCTTCCGAATCCGGTTCATCGCGGTGATATCGAGGCCGGAGCCGAGCAGGAGGCTGTAAAGGGTAGTAAGCTCCCCGGGCGTGACCCCGTTCACCGGGGCGGCGAGGAGGCTGCTGGCGCCCCCGGAGAGCAGGACCCAGACCTCGTCGTCGTCGCCCACCTCCGCGGCGACGTCGCCCAGGGCCATCGCCGCGGCCAGCGATCCCGGTCCTGGCTCGGGATGGTCGCCGGCCACCACGCGGATCCTCGGGTGCGGGGCCGCATGAAGAGCCGGGGAAACTACCAGGCCCCCTGCGGGCTCGAGTCCCCAGCGGGCGAGCGTTTCGACCGCGGCCCGGACCATGGGGGTGGCCGCCTTGCCGAGGGCGAGCAGCCAGCGCCGGCGGCCAGGCCCGCGATCCTGCGGTCCCAAGTTCTCGAGTCGGACGGCCAGCGCTGGAGCTGGGTCAACCGCTGCAGTGGCAACAGAATAGAGCTCGGTGAGGAGCTCCCGGCTGCGGGCGGCGGAATGGGGATCAGTGGGGGACAGGGTCAAGACACGAGCCTTGTGAAAAAAAGCACAAAGTGGTATACATGGGCTGACGCATAACTATTCAGCAGGCGGCGCCTGCTAATGTAGTCAGATCCGGCGGAGGCGTCTCGCCTCGGCCCACGTTCTTTCTTTCACCCCAGAGGGTCCGCGCATGGCCGGCCGCAACTTTCTCTTCGTTCCGGGTCCCACGAACACGCCCGACCGTATCCTCCGCGCCATGCACGTCGCGATGGAGGACCATCGGTCGTCGAGCTTCCCCTCGCTGGCGGCCCCGGTGCTCGAGGACCTGAAGCAGATCTTCAAGACGACCACGGGTCAACCCTATGTCTTCCCGGCGAGCGGGACCGGCGCCTGGGAGGCCTCGCTCGCGAACACGCTGAGCCCCGGTGACCGGGTCCTCGCCGCGCGCTTCGGCATGTTCAGTCATCTCTGGATCGACATGGCCCAGCGGCTCGGCCTCCGGGTGGACATCCTCGACGCCGAGTGGGGCGAGGGCGCCCCGATCGAGCGCTACCACGAGGCGCTCGCGGCCGACAAGGGGCACGAGATCAAGGCGGTGCTGTTCACCCACAACGAGACCGCCACGGGGGTCACGAGCGACGTGGCAGGGATGCGGAAGGCGCTCAACGACACCAAGCATCCGGCGCTGCTCATGGTGGACGGCGTGAGCTCCATCGGCAGCATCGATTTCCGCATGGACGAGTGGGGCGTGGACTGCGCCGTGACGGGCTCGCAGAAGGGACTCATGCTCCCGGCCGGCCTCGGCATCGTGGCGGTGAGCCCCAAGGCCGCGGCGCAGTACGACAAGGCCAAGCTGCCCCGCGTGTTCTTCGACTTCGGCGACATGAAGAAGGCCAATGCGACGGGCTACTTTCCGTACACGCCCGCGCTGCCGATGCTGTACGGCCTGCGCGAGTCGCTGGCGATGCTGTTCGAAGAGGGCTTGGAGAACGTCTTCGCGCGCCATCACCGCCTAGCCGAAGGAACCCGTGCCGCGATCAAGGCGTGGGGGCTCGAGCTCTGCGCGCGAGAGCCGCGCTGGCATTCCGACACCGTGAGCGCCATCATGGTGCCGTCGGGCTTCAACGGCGCCGAGGTGATCGACGTCGCGTACCGCCGCTACAACCTGGCGCTCGGCGCCGGGCTGGCGCGGATGGCTGGACGGCTGTTCCGGATCGGCCACCTCGGCGACCTGAACGAGTGCATGCTGCTGGGTGGCATTGCCGGGGCCGAAATGGCCATGCGCGACGTGGGGATCAAGATCACCCCCGGCAGTGGCGTCGGCGCCGCCGAGGAGTACTGGCGCGGCACGGCCAAGCCGCTCGAGAAACGCGAGCTGCCGCCGCGCGCGCCGGACGCGCAGCCCGCCGCCCCGGCGGCCAAGGCGAAGGCGACCGCCGGCGCCGGCCGATGAGCCATACGCGTTACGAGCCCGCCCGCCAGCGGCTGCAGCGCAGCGAGCTGGCGGTGCCGGGCTCCAATCCCGGCATGTTCGGCAAGGCGCTCGAGGGCGAGGCCGACTACATCTTCCTCGACCTCGAGGACGCCGTCGCTCCCGGCGACAAGGAGCAGGCGCGGAAGAACGTGATTCAGGCGTTGCTCGAGCACGACTGGCGCGAGCGCGGCAAGACGATCTGCGTGCGAATCAACGGCATCGACACCCACTACATGTACCGGGATGTGGTGGACGTGGTGGAGCAGGCGGGCCACCGTCTCGACACGATCCTCATCCCCAAGGTGGGCGTGCCGGCGGATGTGTACCTGGTCGATGCGCTGGTCACCCAGATGGAGCAGGCAAAGGGAATCCCGCATCGCATCGGGATCGATGTCTTGATCGAGACAGCGCTCGGCATGGCCAACGTGGAGGCCATCGCGCAATCGAGCCGGCGGCTCGAGGCAATGCATTTCGGGGTGGCGGACTACGCGGCGAGCTGCCGGGCCCGCACCGTGGTGATCGGCGGGCTTAACCCCGACTACCCGGGCGACCAGTGGCACGCGGCGCTCTCGCGGATGATCGTCGCCTGCCGGGCCTACGGGCTCCGGCCGATCGACGGGCCGTTCGGCGACTTCAAGGATCCGGACGGGTACCGGCTCGCCGCCAAGCGCGGCGCCGCGCTTGGCATCGAGGGCAAGTGGGCAATCCACCCATCGCAGATCGCCCTCGCCAACGAGGTATTCAGCCCGCCGCCGGCCGAGGTGGACCGGGCCCGGCGGATCCTCGTGGCGCTCGACGAGGCGGCCCGCGAGGGGCGCGGCGCGGCCCAGCTCGACGGGCGCATGATCGACGCGGCCTCGGCGCGCATGGCCCAGAACGTGGTGGACATGGCGAAGGCGATCGAGGCGCAGGGTGGGCGGAAGACAGTGGCCGCGCGGTAATGAGTCGGAGTCGCCCTGAGCGGAGCGAAGGGGGCATGCTTCCGGGCAGGACGCCCTCGCTCCGCGCCGGCTGACTCGAGCGGAGTTTTCACGAGGTCCAGGGAGGACGAGCGTGGACATCCACGAATACCAGGCGAAGGAATTACTGGCCGGCTTTGGCGTCGCGATTCCGCGGGGCGGGGTGGCGTACAGTCCCGAGCAGGCCGTCTATCGTGCATCGGAGATCGGCGGGGCCCGCTGGGCCGTGAAGGCGCAGATCCACTCGGGCGCGCGTGGCAAGGCGGGCGGGATCAAGCTCTGCTCCAACGAGGACGAAGTGCGCCAGGCGGCCAAGGCGCTGCTGGGCAAGCGCCTGGTCACCCATCAGACCGGGCCCGAGGGCCGCACGGTGCACCGGCTCTACATCGAGGCGGCGGTGCCGATCGAGCGGGAGATCTATCTCGGCTTCGTGCTGGACCGGAAGAGCGAGCGCGTCATGATCGTGGCATCGGCTCAGGGCGGCATGGAGATCGAGGAGATCGCCGAACGCTCGCCCGAGGCCATCATTCGCTCCGTGGTCGAGCCCGCAGTGGGGCTCACGTCGTTCCAGGCCCGGGAGATCGCCTTCGCGCTCGGGCTGGACGCGGCGCAGGTGACCCGCGCCGTCACCGCGCTGCTCGGCTGCTACCGCGCCTTCCGCGACCTCGACGCGACCATGGTGGAGATCAACCCCCTGGTGGCCACCTCGGACGGCCAGCTGCTGGCGCTCGACTGCAAGATGACCTTCGACGACAACGCCCTCTTCCGGCGGCCCAACGTCAGCGAGCTCCGGGACTACGCCGAGGAGGACCCGCGCGAGTCGCAGGCGGCAGAGTACGGGATCAACTACGTGGCGCTGGACGGCGAGATCGGCTGCATCGTGAACGGCGCCGGGCTCGCGATGGGCACCATGGACCTCATCCAGCACGCCGGCAGCTCGCCGGCCAACTTCCTCGACGTGGGCGGCGGCGCCTCGCCCGAGAAGGTGTGCAACGCCTTCCGCCTCGTGCTCGCCGATCCCAAGGTCAGGGCGATCCTGGTCAACATCTTCGCCGGCATCAACCGGTGCGACTGGGTGGCCCAGGGCGTGGTGACCGCGGTGCGCGAGCTCAAGCCCACCGTGCCGCTGGTGGTGCGGCTCGCCGGCACGAACGTGGAGGAAGGCCGGAAGATCCTGCAGGAGAGCGGGCTCGAGCTCGTGACCGCTGACACCCTCACCGAGGCGGCCGAAAAGGTCGTGGCCGTCCTCAAGGCCTCGGGCAGCAAGGGGAATGGAAAGCCATGAGCATCATGATTGACGAACGGACGCGCGTCATCATCCAGGGCTTCACCGGGGACAAGGGCACGTTCCATGGCAAGGAGATGATCGCCTATGGCACCAACCTCGTGGGCGGGGTCACGCCCGGGAAGGGCGGCAAGCGGCATCTCGACCGGCCGGTGTTCAACACGGTCAAGGAGGCGGTGAAGCAGGCGGGTGCGGAAGCGAGCATCATCTTCGTGCCGGCCGCGTTCTGCGCCGACTCGATCATGGAGGCGGCCGATGCCGGCATCCGGCTCATCTGCGCCATCACCGACGGGATCCCCGCACAGGACATGATGATGGTCAAGCGCTACCTGTGGCGGTATCCCAAGGAGAGGCGCTCGACACTCGTAGGGCCGAACTGCGCCGGCATCATCAGCCCCGGCAAGGCGATGCTCGGCATCATGCCGGGACACATCTACCAGCGGGGGACGGTAGGGCTGGTGACCCGCTCGGGGACGCTCGGCTACGAGGCCGCATCGCAAATGAAGGCGCTCGGCATCGGGATCACGACCAGCGTCGGGATCGGCGGCGACCCGATCAACGGCAGCTCCTTCGTGGACGTCCTCAAGCTCTTCGAAGAAGACCCCGAGACCGAGGCCGTCATGATGATCGGCGAGATCGGGGGCCCGCAGGAGGCCGAGGCGGCGCTCTTCGCCAAGAAGAACATGAAGAAGCCGGTGATCGGGTACGTCGCGGGCCTCACGGCGCCGAAGGGGCGTCGGATGGGCCACGCCGGCGCCATCATCCGCGCCTTCGGCGAGAGCGCGGCCGAGAAGGTCGAGATCATGAAGGAGGCGGGACTCACCGTCGTGCCGAGTCCGGCCGATCTGGGCGCCACGGCGGCGAGGGTGCTTGGCGGACTGTCGAAGCGCGTGGCGGTCGCGACGTGAGCGGGCGGCCCGTCGTGGTTGTCACCCGCCGGCTCCCCGAGCCGGTACACGAGGCGCTCGTGCGGGAGTTCGACGCCCGGCTCAACCCGGACGACCGGCCGCTCACGGCGGACGGCCTGCGCCTGGCGCTGCAGTCGGCCGACGCGCTGCTCACCACCGTGACCGACAAGGTGACGGCCGACGTGCTCTCGGTCGAGCCGAGGCGGGCCCGGCTGGTCGCGAACTTCGGCGTGGGCTTCAACAACATCGACATCGAGACGGCAAAGGCGCGCGGGATCGCCGTCTCCAACACGCCGGACGTGCTCACCGACGCGACGGCCGATCTTGCGATCACGCTGCTCCTCATGCTGGCCCGCCGGGCGGGCGAGGGCGAGCGCCAGCTCCGCGCCGGTGAGTGGACCGGCTGGCGGCCGACGCACATGCTCGGCACCCACGTCACCGGCAAGACCCTCGGCCTGATCGGGATGGGGCGGATCGCGCGGGCGGTGGCGCAGCGGGCGCACCGCGGGTTCGGGATGAAGGTCATCTTCCACGATCCGTATCCGCCGCCGCCCGAGGTGGCCGCGGCGCTCGGTGCCGAGCAGCGCGGGAGCCTCGAGGCGGTTCTGCGCGAGGCGGACTTCGTGTCCCTCCACTGTCCCGCGATGCCGGAAACGCGGCACCTGATGAACCGGGACCGGTTTGCCCTCATGCGCCCGGACGCCTTTCTCGTCAATACCGCGCGCGGCGATGTGGTGGATGAGGCGGCGCTGGTGGAGGCGCTGCAGACCCAGCGGATCGCGGGCGCGGGGCTGGACGTGTTCGAGAAGGAGCCCCAGGTGACGCCCGTCCTGCTCACCATGGAGAACGTCGTGTTGCTGCCGCACCTCGGCAGCGCGACGCGGGAGACCCGCGTGGCGATGGGAATGCGCGCGTTCGAGAATCTCACCCTCTTCTTCAGCGACAAGCCGCTGCGGGACCCCGTGGTGTGAGCCATGTGGCGCTGGAGCCGTTC
>Ga0209798_10000620_pt1 | contig 21597 bp, 17 predicted proteins | sample DOMMetBare3Fresh_FD_187475 | JGI IMG/M metagenome (GOLD analysis project Ga0209798, IMG submission 187475) | Wetland sediment microbial communities from St. Louis River estuary, USA, under dissolved organic matter induced mercury methylation -... | ecosystem: Environmental > Aquatic >... | reverse complement strand
GTAGAGGAACTTGATGCGCTTGCCGGAGGCCAACAGCTCGTTGATCCGCTCCTCGAGGGCGTGTGGCACGAGGCCGTCGTTGTCGGAGGCCACGTGGGCAACATAAGCCTGATAGGACGCGAAGACCCCCAGGGCACCGACATAGCTGGGCGCTTCGGCGAGCACGACATCGCCGGGGTCGATGAAGATGCGGGTGACCAGGTCCAGCGCCTGTTGGGACCCGGTGGTCACCACGACATCATCGGCGTGGGCGGAGATCCCCTCCAGCGCCATGACCTCCAGGATCTGCTCGCGCAGCGTCGGGTCGCCCTGCCCGGAGCCATACTGCAACGCCGTCAGACCCTGGGTCGCGAGCATCTGAGCAACGGTGGTGGCGACCGTGTCCATGGGAAGCGCCGAGAGGTACGGCATACCGCCGGCCAGCGAGACGACCTCGGGACGCGAGGCGACGGCAAACAACGCGCGGATCTCCGAGGTGGTCATGCCCGCGGTCCGCTGTGCGTAGGACTGCATCCACGGGTCGAGTCGCGAGCCGTGCGACGCCTCGCGGATGGTGTCCTCGGGGCGCTCGATGGCGGAAGCTGGCTGTCCTGCCGTGTTGGTCATGACCTTCCTCCTCTCGCTGTCGGCTGGGGTAACTGCAACCAAGGGGTATGCCGCGCCGTGCGGCACGTGGTAGGAGTCTCCCATGCAGGTTCCTGCTGATGGTGGTTCGACTCCTGACAGCGACGTGTTTCACATGAAACGTCGCCGGGCAGTCGAGCCTGTTCGGGGGGGTGCCTCGTCATGAGCGGCGCCGGACGTCAGATCTCCTCACTGACCCTGGATCGAGTACCGGACCTGCCGGAACCGTGCGCTTCGTGCATCTTCTGGGAGCTCGATCCCGCGTTGGCGGCCGCATCCATCGCGCGAGGGGACCCGGGTCTGGACAAGGAGTCCTGGTTGTCAGCCGCGATGTTGGAATGGGGCAGTGTCGGCCAGATCGCTTATGTCGACGAGGTTCCCGCGGGGTACGTGACCTATGCGCCGCCGTATCTGGTGCCGAGGTCGGCCGCCTTCCCGACGTCACCCGTGTCTGCCGATGCCGTGATCCTGATGGCCGCACGGGTTGTCCCCGACTTTGCCGGTCAGGGACTCGGGCGGGTGCTCATCCAGAGTGCGGCCAAGGACGTGATGCGTCGCGGGGTGCGGGCAATCGAGGCCTTCGGGTACCGAGGCGACCCCGACTCACCCAAGGGGAGGTGCGTGATCCCCGTCGGCTTCCTGACAGCGGTGGGTTTCAAGACCGTTCGCGAGCACCGGACCTACCCCCGCCTGCGCTTGGACCTGCGCACCACCCTGACCTGGCGAGAAGACATGGAAGCCGCAGTGGAGCGATTGCTGGCCTCGGTCAGGGCGCCCAGCCTGAGCCAGGGGCGTCGCGCCTGACGCATCGGAGGCGCATCAGGCGCGACCTCAGGCCGGCTTGTCCTGGGCGGCTCGCTGTGAGTCGAGGAAGGCGCGCAGGTCATGGAGACGCAGGACGCCTGTTGCGACGGTGTCATCCTCGCCGAGGTACATCCGTTGAAGGGCAATGACAATGGCCTCCGCCAAGGTGTCCCGGAACGCTGGGTCGGCCAGCCGTGCCGCATCCTCCTCATGGCTGAGATAACCCGCCTCAATCCTCACGGCGGGCATCCGGGTGCGCTGGAGCACGGCCCACGCGCGGGGGTGTGACCGACAGTCGGCCAATCCGGTGCGAGCCACGACCTCGCGCTGGATCAGGTCGGCGAGGTGCTCGCCCACGGCTGACCACGCACCGAAACGCTCCTGGCCGTAGAAGAACGTGGCGACGCCACTGGCTCGTGACTGATCCGTGGAGTCGCAGTGCAGGGACAGCATGATGTCGGCGCCGGACTCGTTGGCCATCGCCGCGCGCGTGAGCTCGTCGGGGCAGGTTGTCGCGGATCGGGTGAACAGTACGGTCACACCGATGGCGCTGAGGCGGCCTTCGACGCGCCTGGCCAGGTCGAGCGTGACCTCGGACTCCGTCAGGCCGTGGGCGACGGTCCCGGTCTCATCGCCGCCGTGACCGGGATCCAGCACGACGGTCCGCCCTGTCAGGCTGTGTCCCGAACGCCGGACGAGCTCTTGTTCACGCAGCGTGTGCGGTGACCCACCGGACACCGCACGAGCCAGGTCGGCGAAGGCTCGCAGCGTCTCGGGACCGACGCGGCCGTCGACGGCCAGCCCCACTCCGCGCTGGAAGCGTCGGACCGCCTTCTCGGTGTTGGCACCGAACACGCCATCGACCCGGTCGGGGCTGAAACCCAGGGCCAGCAGGCGCTCCTGGAGCTGGGCGACATCGTCACCCTGCACCAGATGGCCGGGGGTGTGGGAGAGGATGCGATCGCCCAGCGTCCAGCGGGCGCCGTCGAGGGCAATGTAGGTCTGTGGTCCGACGACTCCATCAACGATCAGCCCCCGCCGCTGCTGGAACGCCCGCACCGCGCGGGCCAGATCCTCGTCGTAGACATCGGAGAGCTGACTCCCTGGCTGCGTCGGCTCCGCAGCTTCAGCCGCCCCGGGCGCCCCCGGCGCCGCTGGGGCCAGGTCGCAGGTGGCCTGCAACAGGGCGCGGATGGAACGCACCACGTCCCCCTCGTCACCAAGGCGGTAGAGCGCAACGGGCTGGTCCGACATACCTGCCCCTCCGGCATGGAGCCGTCACGATTGACGGCAGGAGCCGAGCCTAATGGCAATCCTGAGGTGACGTGCCGTCCCCATCAGGGTTGTGCGTCACCCGCGCGGGCGGTCCGCACTCAGCCGAGGTACTCAGACAGCTCGCGGATCAGCTTGGGCTTGGGCAGGGCACCCACGAGGGTCTTGACCACCTTGCCCTTGACGTAGACGTTCATCGTCGGGATGCCCGTGATGCCGTACCGCGAGGTGACCTCGGGGTTCTCGTCAGTGTTGAGCTTGACGACCGACACCTTGCCGGCGTGCTCGGTGGCCAGCTCCTCGAGGATGGGGGCCACCGCCTTGCAGGGGCCACACCACGGCGCCCAGAAATCGACGATGACCGGCACGTCGCTCATCAGGACGTCGGTGTCGAACGTCGCGTCGGTGGTCTCCTTGGTAGCTCCCACGGTGGGGGCTCCTTTCCTGGGTTGATGCTGGGATCTGAAAACGATCGGTGTGCTGGTCAAGAGTCGCTAGCTGACGACAACGGGGTGGGCAGGGAGCGCAGCGGTGCTTCCAAGAGCCGGCTCCGCGTCGTGATCAAGGTCGGCGAGGAAGCGCTCGGCGTCAAGTGCTGCCGCGCAGCCCGAGCCGGCGGCCGTGATCGCTTGGCGGTAGGTGTGGTCGACGAGGTCGCCCGAGGCGAAGACGCCAGGGATATTGGTTGCCGTGGTGCCACTCTGGACCAGCACGTAGCCCTGGGGGTCGAGGGCGACGACACCCTTGATCAGCTCGTTGCGGGGGTCATGGCCGATCGCGACGAACACGCCCGTGACGGGCAGCAGGCGCGTCTCGCCGGTGACCGTGTCACGCAAGGTCACGCCGGTCACCTTGTCCTCACCGTGGATGGCGTCCACGGCCGAGTTCCAGGCGAAGTGGATCTTGTCGTTGGTCATGGCGCGCTCGACCATGATCTTGGAGGCGCGCAGCTGGTCGCGTCGGTGCACGATCGTCACGGATCGGGCGAACCTGGTCAGGAAGGTGGCTTCCTCGATGGCGGAGTCGCCGCCGCCGACGACCACGATGTCCTGGTCGCGGAAGAAGAAACCGTCGCAGGTTGCGCACCAGGAGACGCCGTGTCCGGACAGGCGTTTTTCGTCCGGCAGCCCGAGCTGCCGGTAGGCCGAGCCCATCGCCAGGATCACCGCGTGGGCCGACCAGGTGTTCCCTTCGCCGTCCGTGACCGTCTTGACGGGGCCTTCGAGGGACACCGCGGTGACGTCGTCCCGGATGAGCTCGGCGCCGAAACGCTCGGCTTGTGCGCGCATGGCATCCATCAGGTCAGGACCCATGATGCCGGTCGGGAAGCCGGGGAAGTTCTCGACCTCGGTCGTGTTCATCAGGGCGCCACCTGCGGTGACCGAGCCCTCGAAGATGACCGGACTGAGGTTGGCGCGGGCGGCATAGACCGCAGCGGTGTATCCGGCCGGGCCTGAGCCGATGATGATGACGTTACGAACGTCTGTGTTGCTCACGCTGCTCACGCTTGACTGTCCTTCGTGGGTCGGGGATCTCGTCTGCTGTCAACCGATCCTATGGCGAGGTTGTTCCACCGCCGCCACTGGCCACGCGGCTCGGAGCAGCAGCCCGGACCACTCAGGGCAGCACGATGCCTTGATGCAGCAAGGACGCGTCGGCTTGTGAGCACCCTCGCCCAACGGCATAGGCAGTCGGCACGCCGTCGGTCGTGGCCACGATGATCACCGCAGGTTGTCCCTCGTAGAACGCGAGATCGGCCTGGACCAGCTGAGCGCCACCGGCGCCGATCGCACTGAGGCAGCTGGTGAGACCACGGGTCGTGCCGATCGGGCCGACATCCGAGGTGTCGGTGGCCATCGGTTGGGGCGAGTCGAACGCGACGTCGCGCAGTTTTCGGGCTTGCGCCTCGAAGGTGGCCAGGGTGTATCGGACAGTGGACACGCGGATCTGGATCGACGCGGCCGTCAAGGCGTTGCCGCGCACTGCCTTGTCGGCGCTGCTCGGCGGGGCCAGGCCACTGGACTCCCGGGCAGCGGAGGCGAGGCCGGACGAGGCAGCGCTGGTCACACCGCTGGACGAGTTGTCGCGGACCAGGTTGTTGCCGAGAACTCCGATCAGGACGACCGCAGCCGCGGCGCCGGCGAGCGAGAACAGGAGTCGGCGGGGGCGGCGTCGCGTGGCGAGGAGTGGGCTGACCGAAGCGCCCGAGGCGAGGACTGCTCGTTGGGCCTGCTCGGCGGCGAGGCTCGCGCTGATCCGCTCGACCACATAGGCCGGCATCGGATCGGGCTCAGGCAGCCCGGACAGAAGGGCGCGAACCCCGGTCTGGTCGTCGTCCGGCGACGATCCGATGGGTTTGCGGGGGGCGATCAGGGTGCTCACCTCGATGTCGGTAACGAGTTGTTCAGCGGGTGGCGCTGCGGTCTGGTCGGGCGGCTCGGACGGCACGTGCGTCGAACTGCTCCGCCTGGGTATGACGTCAGGAGGGTGCCATTGGTTCCTTCAGCGGGTGGCTCTCGGGTAGGTCGGGTGGTGCAGGCAAGCCCAACAAGGGCACCATTGCTGCCCGTCCTCGCGCGCATCGGGACTTGATGGTGCCCTCCGCGACATCAAGGATGCTGGCCGCCTCGGTGATGCTGAGCCCGTGCATGTCGACCAGCACCAAGGCCATCCGCTGGCCTTCAGGCAGCTGCTCGAGCGCCCGTTGGACGTCAAGGCGGACATCAACGCTGTGAAGGTGGTCGTGCCTGTCGGCCAGGTCGTGGTGGTCGGCATCCGGCAGACCGACGACAGGCTTGATCCGCCGCAGCCGGTCCAGGCATGAGTTGACCACGATGCGATGCAGCCAGGTCGTGACCGCCGCGTCGCCCCGGAAGGAGTCGGCACGCCGAAAGGCCGCGATGAACGCTTCCTGGACAGCATCGGCGGCCATCTCAGGATCGCGAGTGGTTCGCAGTGCGACGGCCCACATCCGGTCGCGGTGGCGACGGAAGATCTCGCCGAACGCGTCAGGGTCGCCCGCGCAATGGGCCGAAAGCAGCTCACGGTCGGACATCTCAAGAAGGTCGTCCAGGCGTGACATCAGGGCGCACTCAACTGAGCGCGATCTCCGAGACCGAGGCGCGATAGCGGGCACCGTCCTGAGCCAGCTTGGTGAACCAGACGATGACGTACTGCGCGCGCGGCATGGTGTCGACGGCCTTGACCTGGATCTGTCCGGTGGCCGCGGTGGCGGTACCGATGACGGTGGCCCCATCGAGGCTGTTGCCTTCCGCGGCGTAGACCGTGAGGTCGACGGGTCCGATGCCGAGATCGATGGTGACCTGGTGCACCGACGTCGGCTGGCCGAGGTCCAGGAGCACCCCGACGCCCTTCTTCGGCAGTCCGCCGAACTCTGCCGATCCGTAGCCCTCGGAGCTCCACGCGGTGGCGGGGTTGCCGTCGTATACCCGGGGCGCCTGGGTGTTCTTCTCGTTCCTGTCGCCTTGAGGGTCGAATCCGGTGGCCGACAGGATCGCGATGGGCTGGCCAGCAGATGGCCCCTCCGGCACGACAGGTGAAGATGTGGGAGCCGCGGAGGAGGGTGGCGCAGTCGCGGTCGGCGCGCCCTTGGGCGATGAGCTCACAGGGCCGGTGCTCTCTCCGATGGACTGCACACCGCAGTAGCCGACGAGCAACGACAAGCTCACGAACGCCGCAACGATGATCACGACGATCTTGGACTGATCCTGGCTGGGAGCCTGGGCTGTCGAGGCTGGGAGCATCGGCAGCGGCGGTTCCATCTCGTCGTAGTGGGCCGACAGGGCCTCGGGCAGCGTCATCCGCTCACCACCGAGGTCGGTGTCCCCCAGAGCGGCGGCCGCCTTGTCGGTGGCAGCTCTGCCGAACGAACCGACCTTGCCTCCGACGGCGCCGGCCGCTGCGCCTGCGCCCGCAAGCGCACTTCCGACGACCTTGGCCGCGGCTGGACCGGGTGCCGCGGCATGGGCGCCGGCCACCGGGGCGCCGGCCACCGGGGCGCCGGTGGGCCCCGAGTCTGGCCGTGGCAGCTCCAGGACGACGGTCGGGTCGACCTCGACGCGATCGACCGCTTCACGCGACCACGGTGCGATCTGGCTGGCGAAGTCGCCGGGCGTCAATGGGCCGGTGTCCTCGTTGAACGTCATGCGGCAGAGGGCATCGAGATCTCCCGGGACCCCTGCGGCGATCTCGGACGGCGCCGCGACCCCACCGACGACGCGCGGTGCAGGCTCGACACCGACGACCGGTTCGGTCAAGGGCCATCGACTGGTCAGGGCGGCATAGGCAACCGCAACCACGGCGACGGCATCCCGGCGTGATGCGGCGGCAGCATCCGGCTCTTCAGTCCCATTGATCGCGGCGTCGACGGCCAGGCCGCTGACCTTGATCGCACCGTCCGTGGTGCGCAGGACGCAGTGGGGAGTCAGACACAGGTGGTGCAAGCCTCGCTGGCGGGCGGTCTCCAGGGAGCTCGCGGTCTCGCCGGCGATGCGTCGGGCCTCCTCGGCGGGCAGGGAACCCTGGAGCAGCAACGCAGCGAGGGACTCGGCTCCAGTCATCGTCTCCTCGACGATGTAGGAGTTGTCGACCTGGGTGCTGACGTCGAGGATGCGGATCAGCCGGGTGTCCTCGACTCCCGCGGCGCGCCGGGCAGCGTCCAGGATGCCGGCGCGGTTGGGGTGATCGGACTCGACGATGGTCAGAGCGACCTCGCGCTCGAGCGTGGTGTCGTGGGCGGACCAGCGCTCGATGTGACTTCCCCGCGAGATTCGGCGACGCAGGGCATAACGACCCTCAACGATCGTTCCTGGTCCGACGCCGTGCACACCTGCTCCTTAATCTGCTCCACACAGGACTCGCGTTTGAGACCTCATCCTAGGGTGGCTCAGCGCTTGGGGTGGCTCAGCGCTTGGGGTGGCTCAGCGCTTGGGGTGGCTCAGCGCCGGGGCGACCGGGACACCGCCCGGCGCACCCGTTCCAGGACCGGTCCGACCAGGTCGTCGATCTCACGAACGCGCAACCTGCGAGCGGCCACGACGTAGATCACGACGAACACCAGTCCACCGGTCGCCAGGGCAACAGGGTCGTACAGCTTCCCGTCGAGAACCTGTCCCAGGCCAAGCTGCACGAGGTATGCCGCGGCGGCGGCAAGGAGCGACGCGACACCAAGTCGGACATAGGTGCGGCTGACTTCACGCAGGGGCAGAGCCTCGAGCCGGCGTCGCGCCAGAACCAGACCGACCGCCATACCGGCGAGGTTGCTGATGGTCTGACCGGCGCCGACTCCGACCGCGATCCACCTCAACGGCAGCAGCAGGCTGGCCAGGTTGGCGATCGTTGCGACCGCGGTGACCACGAGCTGCAACCGGAACGGTGTCCTGGCGTCCTCGAACGCGTAGAAGACCCGCTGCAGCAGATACAGCACGCCGAATGGCACGAGCCCCACCATCATGGCCATCATCACCGTGGCAATGCCCCGAGTCTCGGCCTCGGTGTTGCCCTGAAAGAGGGTGGCGGTCGCGGCGAAGCCGAGAACGAGGGCACCCACCGTGGCCGGGACGGTGGCGACGGCTGTCAGTCGCATGCCTTTGTCGACGTCGGCACGGACCTCGTCGAGGTCGCCGGCGTGGGCCGACCTGGACATGCGGGTGAACAGTGCGGTGACCAGAGAGACGGTCACCAGCCCGTGCGGGAGCATGAAGATCAGGAGTGCGTTGGTGTACGAGATCTTGCCCGGCACCTCGATGTCGGCCAGCTTCCCGGCTTGTCCGGCGTAGGTCAGGACCCGTGAGGTGATGATGAAACCCGTCGCCGCGACAGCCGTGGCGGCAAAGGTCCAGAGGGCCACGGTGGACGCCGTTCGCAGGCCAACCCCTCGAACGCCCCACCGAGGCCGGAACCGGAAGCCGGATCGCCACAGTGGGATGACGAGCACGAGGGCCTGGGCAGCCACCCCGGCCGTGGCGCTTCCCGCGAGCACCCAGACCATCGGCGAGGTCCAGCTGGTGGCCTCAGCCTGATGTGGGTAGGCCACGAGGAAGAAGGCCATCCCGCCGATGGCCACGACGTTCGCCAGGGCGGGGGCCCACATGTAGGCCGCGAAGTGGTTGCGGGCGTTGAGCACCTGGCCGAGGAGTGTGTAGAGCCCGTAGAAGAAGATCTGTGGCAGGCAGATCAGCGCGAAGGCGATACTCAGCGAACGCACGTCCGCGTTCCATTTCGCCGTGCTGTAGAGCTCGACCAGCAGCCCGGCGGCGAGGGTGAACACGATCGCGACGACCGCGACGCCGGTGATCGCGATCGTGAGCAGACGGTCGACATACTCGCGGCCGCCGTCGGCATGGCTGGCAGCCTTGGTGATCTGCGGAACCAGGACCGCATTGAGGACTCCACCGGCGAGCAGCATGTAGATGATGTTGGGCAGCGTGTTGGCGACATCCCAGGCGTCCCCCGTCAGCCCGGCCCCCACGACGGCCAGCACCATGGCGGCTCGCACCACGCCCAGAACCCGTGAGGCGATGGTGCCGGCCGCCATGCCGGCGGTGGAGCGAGCCAGACTGGCGCCCTGTGAGTCGGGCGGGAGGTCGCTGACCGATTCACTCATCGGGCAAGGTCTCCTGTTCCAAGGGACGTGACGCGCGGGTGCTCCCGCGGCGCAGGGACCGATAGACACCGAGCACGAGGATGACGCTGGCCAGCCCCACCAGCACCCAGTAGATCCAGGTGCTTGTGGGCTGGACGCGCACGCTGACCCTGGCGTTCTGCCCCAGCGGGGTGCCGTTGGACGTGGTGAGGACCGCGTCGACAGGGACCAGTCCGGCGGCGATTGCGGTGACGTTCAGCTTGACGTTGGTGCGACTGTTCGCGCCGATCCGCAGCGGTCCGGCTTGGTGGTCGATCCGCAGCCTCGGCTGGCCCGGGTTCAAGGTCAGGTGGACATCGTGCACGGGGACCGCGAGATCGTTGACCACGGTGATCTGCAGGACCCCCCGGTCCGCGAAGAAGTTCACCGAGCTCGGCACCACACGCACCCCACTGCTGACGGACTGTATCGCCGCCTTCGTGGCCGCGTTGATGACGGTGACCCCGCGACCGTGACCTCGCCAACGACTCGACAGCACCTGTTCCTGGGCGTCCGTCCAGCGCACCCGGAAGGACTGCGTGTCGTCACGGATGCTGGCGACGCCGTCGATGGCCAGAGTCGTTCGCGCGATGGCCTGGAGCCGGGCCTGGTTCAGCGGAGAGGTGCCGGGGCTGAGCGGGTCGCGAGTCGGCGGCGAGGTCGTCGGGGATGGCGTGGGAGGGCTCCCCGTCACGCTCGTTCCGACGGGAGGCACGTCCGGAGATGCTGTCCCGGCAGCGGCGAGCAGCTGGTCGGTCGTGCTGGGCGTCAGCCACGGAGCCTTCGCGATGGCCGCGAAGAAGGTGCCGAGCACGCTGGGGTCGCCGGCGAACGTGCGGGGTGCTGCCACCAGCACCGACCGACTCCGGGTTCCCGGCCGCTCACCGAGCAGGGCCAGGGAGTCGGCGAGGAACAGCTGGGTGGTGATGACGCCGGAGGAGATGGCCGAGGTCTGCGCGAAGGTCCTGCTGAGCCCCTGGTCGTAGGCCAGCAGGGGGAGGCCCCCGGTGGACTTGTGGCTCGCGTCGTCGGTGTATCCGCTGCGGGTCGTCAGGGCCGACGCGGAGATCACCGCGGCATCGAGCCCCGACGAGGAGAACGCGCGTCTGAGCCTGTTCTCTCGGTCGGTGGTCAGCGTGCCATCGACCGGCCACGCGATGCCGGTGCGTGCGCTGCCGACAACGGCATCCAGCACAGAGGGGCGGCTGATCAGAGCCTCCAGAGCGCGATTGCCCGAGGCGAGGGGGAGCAGGGCGGCGAGGTCGGGATCGGCATACGGCAGGGACCAGAGGGTATGCCGCGACGCGGCTGTCCGGAGCCTGTTCGCCAGGGCAGTGGTCGCCTCAGTCACGGGATCTGTGTTTGCGTCGCTGCCCTGGGTGGGGACGGGTGTGGCGGTGGGTGTGGTGCCGGGCGTGGGTGTGGTGCCGGGCGTGATGGAGGTCTCCGTCGTGGCAGGCCCTCGTGGCGGGCCCAGGATCGCTGGGTCGATCGCCCAGGTGACCTTGGCGCTGTCGGTTCCCGTGATCACCCCATCCAGGCGTGAACCGGGGCCGATGGCCTTGGTCCACGCCGCAGCCCTGGCGGCGCTGTCCGCGCCGAACAGCGCTGGGTCTGGGTCCAGCGTGAGCGGCACCAGCCACGCGATGGACAACGGCTCGTACGCCTTGATCGCGGACAGGGTCGGGAGGAACGTGTGCTGTCTGCCCAAGACCACCGCCTGGCTGGCCGTGTCGGGCGTTGTGCCGACCACGTCGATGCTGACCGGCAGGACGGCGAACGACTCACGGTGACTGATCGCCGTTGCCGGGACGACGAGGGTGAAGGCCGCGACGGCGTCCGGTGCCAGGCTCAGGCCCAGTGGGATCCTGGCCACCTCGGCGACAAACTGTTGCCCCGCTGGGGTGGACCAGTCGGACACGGATGCGCGGCTGGTCAGACCTTGGTCCCCGATGAGGGCGCGCGCGATCGGTGCCTCGATCGGGACCGAGCCGACGTTGCGAACGGTTCCGGAGATGGTGATCGGAGCCCTGGGGGCCGCGACCTCCGGGCTGACGCTCGCCAAGGTCACGGTCGCTGGATCGGTGACGGGCGGAGCCGTCGCGAGAACGGTCACCGCGCCGACTGCCATGGCCGGTGACCAGGATGCGACTGTCGGCGACACGGAGACGGCGACCAGGGCAGCGCAGGCGGCCAGTCGGCCCAGTCGCTTCCGGCTCTGTGTCCCGGTCATGTGGCGCCTGCCAAGCGCTCCCAGGCGACCTGGGCAAGCCGCTGCTCATTGGCGAACGTGAGGTGCTCATGGAGGTCAGGCAGGGGGAACCACGCGACGTCGATGGCCTCGGCATCCGGGTCACCCTCGATGCTGAGGTCACCGCCGGTAGCTTCCAGCAGGAAGTGGTGGACGATCTTGTGGACACGCGTGTCCGAGGTGGTGAACCAGTAGTCGATGGTGCCCAGTGAGGCCAGCACGCGCCCGATGATGCCGGTCTCCTCGGCTACTTCACGCACCGCCGTCTGTTCCAGGGTCTCGTCATTCTCACTGTGCCCCTTGGGCAGGCACCACTCCACCCGCCCGGCCCGGTTGCGGCGTGCGATGACCGCGACTCGGGCGACCCCCTCGTGAACGTCGACCACCAGACCGCCGGCCGAGATCTCCTCCACCGCCGGAGGCCGGCGTGTCAGCCGGGCCGGCACCGGGGCAGAGGAATCCATTTCGTCACTGTAACGAGAGCGCGCAGCTGTCCTGACCGGGCTCGCGGATACACGGGCGGGCAGGAGCATGCATCCCGTCACCTACTCTTGGCTCTCGTGGCTACCTCCGATCCGACCAGTGCCCTCCTGCGTGAGGCCGTGCGTCGGCTGGCTCCGGTTCTGCCGCTGCTGACTCAGGTCGGCGCCCGCTTCGTCGAGGCTGGTCACGAGATCGCGCTGGTGGGTGGACCGGTTCGAGACGCCTTTCTGGGGCGTGTGTCGCCGGACCTGGACTTCACCACGTCGGCCAGCCCGGAGCAGACGCAGGCGCTTCTGGCCGGCTGGGCGGACGCCAACTGGGACGTGGGCCGGCTCTTCGGCACGATCGGCGCGCGCAAGGGGAAGCATCAGATCGAGGTGACGACCTATCGCGCTGACGCGTACGACCGCGTCACCCGCAAGCCCGTGGTCGCTTTCGGCGACAACCTCCTCGACGATCTGGTCCGCCGCGACTTCACGGTCAACTCCATGGCACTCACGCTCCCCTCGCTGGAGTTCGTGGACCCCCACCACGGACTGGTCGACCTGGCGGCGCGGGTGCTGCGCACTCCCGGCCCACCCGAGGTCTCCTTCGCCGACGACCCGCTGCGGATGATGCGTGCCGCCCGGTTCGTGTCCCAGCTGGGTTTCACCGCGGCGCCTGAGGTGGTCGTTGCGATGACCGAGATGGCCGCCTCCCTCGACATCGTCTCGGCCGAACGGATCCACGACGAGTTCGTCAAGCTGATCATGGGCTCTGCCCCGCGTCAGGGCCTCGTACTGTTCGTCGAGACGGGCCTTGCCGAGCAGGTGCTGCCTGAGCTCCCGGCACTCAAGCTCGAGGTCGACGAGCACCATCGGCACAAGGACGTCTTTGAGCACTCTCTGATCGTGCTCGAGCAGGCCATCGCCATGGAGGGCCCGCGCGACGCACCGCCCTCGGCCGTGCCCGGTCCGGACCTCATACTGCGTCTCGCTGCGCTGCTGCACGACATCGGCAAGCCCGCGACGCGTCGCTTCGAAGCTGACGGCGGTGTGAGCTTCCATCACCACGAGGTTGTCGGCGCCAAGCTGACAGCGCGCCGGTTGAAGGCGATGCGCTTCGACAAGGACACCGTCAAGGCCGTGTCCCGACTGGTCGAGCTGCACCTTCGCTTCCACGGCTATGGGGGTGGTGAATGGACCGACTCGGCCGTGCGCCGCTACATCACCGATGCTGGACCCCTGTTGCCCCGGCTGCATCGCCTGACCCGCTCGGACTGCACCACCCGCAACCTGCGCAAGGCCCAGAGCCTGTCGCGGATATATGACGACCTCGAGATGCGCATAGCCCGCCTGCTGGAGCAGGAACAGCTGGATGCCGTGCGGCCAGAGCTGGACGGTACCGAGATCGCCGACGTGTTGGGGATCGCTCCGGGACCGCTGCTGGGCCGCGCATACAAGCACCTGCTCGCCGTCCGCATGGACCAGGGGCCCATCGGTCGAGAGGCTGCGATCGCGGCTCTGAAGGCTTGGTGGGCGGACCAACCCGAGTCGGATACGGCGACCTGACCCGCTCGTGATGGGGAGTGCTCCCCATGTCGCATTCCCTGACTGCCCAATACCGTGCTTGTCGTGAGCCGGGAGGGTGTGGCATGAGTCAGATGATGGGGGCGGACACTCGACGCATCGACCTCATTTCCGATGGGCTGCAACGGTATTCGCAGGATGTTCTGAACCTGCGCGGCATGGCGGCGCGTGCGGTGATCGAGATGCACGACGCCTGGGTCGGCGGGGACTTCGAGCACATTGCCCAGCGCTGGGAGCAGGAGGCCGGGCCACTCCTGGCGGATGCGGCGGCGTCGCTGAGCGCGATGGTTGCCGTCCTGAGGGTCCAGGCCGCCGAACAGCGTCGGGTCAGCGGTGATGCAGGGAGCGCAGGGGCCCAGGCGGTCACCGGCCGAACACACGTGGATGCCGTTGGACCGCCTGGCATTCCGGGGCCCGGGGGCAGCCTGGCTTCGGTCGGCGTCGACCTGGCGGGGATCGACGATGTCCACGCCGAGGCGAGTCTCGCGTCCATGGCTGGAGGAAATGACGCCCTGCAGTACGAGCTGGCGGCGGGCGCGGTGCGGGCCAGCGCCGGCGCCTCCGTCGTTGCCGACACCCACGGCAACGTCATCGCCTCGGCTGGTGCGTCGGCCGCGGCCTATCTCGGGTATGCCACGGGCAGTGCGCACGCAGGCAATGACACCGCACATGCCGGGGCTCGCGCCACTGCGTACGTGGGTGCCGAGGCGGTGGCCGGCGCCTCGGGCTCGATCGGCTCGGGTGGGGCGAAAGGCCATCTGGGCGCCGAGGCGTTCGCCGGTGGCACGGCGGCGGTCGACATCGACGCCACGATTGCCGGTGCGACGGCCGTTGCCGGCGCTGAGATCTCCTACGGGATCGGTGCTCGTGCCAACCTGGATGCAGAGCTGTCCACGACCAAGGTCGGGGTCGCGCTGGACGTGGGCGCGGCGCTTGGTGTCGGCTTCGGCGTGACGTTCGACGTGAGCGTCAACCCCCAGGAGGTCATGGAGGCCCTCGCCACCCTTGAGCATGCTCTTGCCAACGAACCAGACTGACCCGTGAACGACCGAGAGGAACCACATGACCACCCTGGCCTTCCCGAGCGAGGAGTTTCCTGCTCAGCCGGCCGTCACCCTGCGCATTCCGCAGGACTGGAAGCCGGTGCACGCGCCTGGCGCCGTGATGGCGGCCCGGTCTGCCTCAGACGACGGCGCCTTCGTCCCCAACGTGGTCGTCAGGATCGAGCGCCGACCGGCCGATTTCGAGGTCGCCGACGCGCTCGCCGAGCTGACACAGCTTGCCGCTGAACGTCCTCAGGGAACGACCTCCGCGCCGTCCGAGGTTGAGATCGACGGACGGCCGTTCGTGGGCTGCGACCTGTCATGGGTCGACGATCGGGTCGGCACCGTGTTGCAGACGCATCTGTTCGGCGTTGTCCCCTCGGGTCCGTTTCTCCAGCTGGTCCAGGTCACTGGGTCCGTCGGGGGGGCACAGGCACTTCGGGACCATCCCATCGTCACCGCGATCATGAGGAGCCTCACGGTCGAAGCGCCCTGAACGGGCTGGTCAGCCTCCTGGCCGGCCTGTGCATAAGTCGCCGGGCGTTCCGTGTCCGCGTGCCAGCATGCGGGCATGGTCGATGCAGGGGTGAAGGTCCTTTTCTGCGGTGAGGAGTTCCCGGCGGCGGCCGGTCGGGCGCTGACGATCGGGCGTTCGGGTGACGTGGAGATCGATGACAACCCGTACCTGCACCGCAGCTTCCTGGTGATCGTCGAAGAGGGCGGCCTGTGGTGGCTGTCCAACGTCGGCTCAACGTTGACCGTGACGGTTGCGGACGACAAGGGGCTGTTCCACGCGTGGCTTTCGCCGGGTGCCCGGATCCCCCTGGCGTTCAACCGGGTCCTCGTCTGGTTCACCGCCGGGCCGACCACCTACGACTTCGAGATCGTCGTCGACAACCCGGCCTTCGTATCGGTGGCACCGGACCCCGCCGAGACGGACCACTCCGGCGGGATGACCGTCGGCCGCGTGTCCTTCACGGCGGACCAGAAGCTGCTCATCGTTGCGTTGTGCGAAAGCTTCTTGTCGCGCGGGTATCCGGGCACCACCGAGATCCCGTCCTCGGCGGCGGCCGCCGCCCGCATCGGCTGGACCATCACCAGGTTCAACCGCAAGCTCGACAACGTCTGCCAGAAGCTGACCGACGCCGGCACCCGCGGGCTGCACGGAGGCATCGGCAATCTGGCCTCCAACCGGAAGTCCAGGCTCGTCGAGCACGCGCTGTCGACCCGTCTGGTGACCGAGCAGGACCTGGCCTTGTTGGGTGGCAGGCCGAACCGGTGAAGCTGAAGCTCACGCTGCGGTCATCCGGGCTGTCGTCGGTCGGTGAGGGGAGTCGAGACCTGGTTGCCACCATGGACTCCTCGACGACCATCGGGAACCTGGCGACCTACCTCGTGCGCGCCGACCCCCAACCATGCGCTGTCGGGGGCGCGGGTGACCTCACCCTGACTGTCGTCGACCAACGCGACCAGCTCGACCGCGCGGTCGACCCACGCTCGACCGTCCCCGAGAGTGGGCTCCGCTCGGGCGTCACTGTCGCCGTCACCCGCTGCAGCCCCTCTATCGTCGACGCCGGGCCCGCCGTCGTGGTGGTTGCCATCGTCGCCGGCCCAGACTCGGGCAAGGAGTTCCCGTTGCGGCGCGGCACGGCATACATCGGTCGTGGGCACGGGTGTGAGGTCCAGGTCAGTGACTCCTCGGTCTCACGCCGTCACGCCAAGCTGTTGGTCGCGGACGGTGCCGAGGTGGTGGACCTTGGCTCGGCCAACGGGGTCTCCATCGGTGGCGCCGACGTGGCCCGCACAGCTCTTACGGCAGGTGATCGCCTCCGGCTCGGCGATACCGAGCTCGAGGTGCGCCTGCTCGGGGCCGCTGCCGGCGCTGCCGCCGCCGACTCGGCCTCAGCGGTCTTCGTGCGATCACCGCGCATCGCGCCGATGTTTAAGGGCTGCGAGGTCGAGCTGCCCGAGCTGCCCGAGCGCCCCAAGCCTTCCCGGGCTCCCTGGCTGGCCATGATGGTCCCCGCGCTGATGGGCATGGGGTTGTTCGCGTTCACCCGGAGTCCTTACTCCCTGATGTTCGTCCTCATGTCGCCGATGATGATGCTCGGCAACCACGTCGAGCAAAGCCGAGGCGGCAAGAAAGACTTCGCGAGGCAGATGCGGGACTTCCGCGAGGATCTCGGTGTCCTGGCGACGAGGATCCGCGCGTCACTGCAGGTCGAGGCCGATCTGCGCCGAGGAGAGAATCCCTCCAGCATCGATTGTGCTGAAGCGTGCCGCACGTTCAGCCCGCTCCTGTGGACACGGCGGGGCGACGTGGCGGGGTTCCTGCAGCTTCGGCTCGGCCAGGGAACCCTGCCGTCGCGCAGCTCGATGAAGATGCCGGCGGTCGGCCGGTCCAAGGCGGAGGCGTGGGTCGAGATGGCCACGTCGATCGAGGGCCTGTCGGTCGTCTCCGACGTGCCCATAGTCGTCGACCCACTGATCACCGGCGCGATTGGCGTGTCAGGCCCTCGCAGCACGGCGCTCCCGGTCGCCAGATCCCTTGTGCTGCAAGCGGTTTCGCTGCATTCGCCCGCCGAGCTGATCGTCGCCGCCTTCGCGTCATCCACCACCGCGCCTGACTGGGACTGGCTCAAGTGGGTGCCGCACACGACGTCACCGCACAGTCCGATCACGGCCACCCACCTGACCAGCTCGGCCCCCGCCTGTTCCGAGCTGCTGTCCGAGCTTGAAGACCTGGCGTGTGTGGCCTCCGCAGGCGAGCCCAACATGGACCAAGCACGCCCGCGGCCGCGAGTGCTCGTCCTGGTCGAGAACGATGCACCGGTGGAGCGCAGTCGGTTGGTCCAGCTCGCTGAAAGAGGCTGGCATCGGGGGATCTGTGTGGTGTGGCTCGCGCCCGAGACGATCTTGCTGCCGGCTGCCTGCCGGGTCTTCATCGAGGTGACAAGAGATCACAGCGGCGTCGGTCACGTCGGCTATGTGAACGAGGGAAAGCTCATCACCCCGGTCGCGGTTGACGCCATCAGCCTGGAGCAGACGCTGGCCGCCGCTCGGTGCCTCGCGCCCCTTGAGGACTCGGGCACGCCGGTGGATGACGACAGCGACCTGCCGCGCACCGTGTCGTTGTTGACGCTCACCGGCACCGACCTGGCCCGTTCCCCCCAAGCCGTGATCGAGCGCTGGGGTGAGAGCCGGTCCATCATCACCGGCCCTTTCGCTCCCGCGATTCCCCACCGCAAGCCCGGCAACCTGCGGGCGATCGTCGGCCAGTCGGCACAGGGAACGTTCTCGCTCGACCTGCGTTCGGATGGTCCGCACGCCCTGGTTGGCGGAACCACCGGGGCGGGCAAGTCTGAGCTCCTTCAAGCGTGGATCCTTGGTATGGCGGCGGCGCACTCCCCGCAGCGAGTCACCTTCCTGCTCGTGGACTACAAGGGCGGTTCAGCGTTTCGCGACTGCGTGGAGCTGCCGCACACGGTTGGGCTGGTCACCGACCTTTCTCCCCACCTGGTCCGGAGGGCGCTGGCCTCCCTGTCTGCCGAGCTTCGCTACCGCGAGCACCTGTTGGCGCAGCACAGGGCCAAGGACCTCGCCGAGCTCGAGCGGCGCGGTGAGGCCGACGTCCCTCCGAGTCTGGTCATCGTCGTCGACGAGTTCGCCGCACTGGTCCAGGAGGTCCCGGGTTTCGTCGAGGGCGTCGTCAATGTCGCCCAGCGAGGTCGATCCCTGGGCCTGCACCTGATCTTGGCGACACAGCGCCCGGCCGGGGTCATCAAGGACAACCTGCGCGCCAACACCAACCTGCGACTGGCGCTCCGGGTGGCCGACGAGAACGACAGCTCGGACGTGCTCGGCTCGACGGCGGCTGCGTATTTCGACCCGGCTGTCCCCGGTCGCGCCGTGTCCAAGAGCGGGCCGAGGGGACTCACCCCCTTCCAGACGGGGTATGCCGGTGGGTGGACCTCCGACACTCCGTCACCGCCGGAGATGCGGGTCGAGATGCTGAGCTACGGCACCGGCCGGCTCTGGGAGCCGCCGGTTGTCGGGGCAGAGCTCGATCACGACACAGAGGACCTCGGGCCGACGGATATCCAGCGCCTCGTGGCGACCATCGGTCTCGCGGCCGGGGCCGCCGAGCTGCCACGTCCCCGGGTGCCGTGGCTGCCTGAGCTGTGCCCGGTCTATGACCTTGCCCGCATGCTCACGGACGGGCGCGACGACGCGCTGGTCTTCGGTGTGGCCGACGACCCGGACAACCAAGCCCAACCGGTGGTGGCGTTCAACCCCGACAAGGAGGGCAACCTCGCCGTCTTTGGTGCCAGCGGTTCGGGAAAGAGCGTGCTCCTGCGGACCATCGCGCTTGCCGCCGGGCTCAGCGTGCGCGCTGGGCCGTGCCACGTCTACGGCATCGACTTCGGCAACCACGCGCTGTCCATGCTCGAGTCCTTGCCGCACGTGGGCAGTATCGTGTCCGGCGCTGATCACGAGCGCCTCACCCGTCTGCTGACCTTCCTGCGCGAGACGATCGACGAGCGGGCGGTGCGATACTCCCGGGCCAGCGCGGCGACGATCACCGACTATCGTCGCATCGCCGACGCTCCTGACGAGCCGAGGATCGTCGTGCTCGTCGACGGGCTCATGGCCTTTCGTCAGGCTTACGAAACAGGCAGTAAGGCCCGGTGGCTGGACCTGTTCACCTCGTCGGCCGCCGACGGCCGTCCGGTGGGCGTCCACTTCGTGATCTCGGTGGACCAACGCACCGGTATGCCGAGCTCGCTGGCGTCCGCTGTCCAGCGCCGAGTCGTGCTGCGCATGGCTCACCCCGACGACTACGCGTTCCTCGGTGTGGCAGGTGACGTCCTGGGCATGTCCTCGTCACCTGGCCGAGGACTGCTCAACAACGCAGAGATACAGTGCGCCGTTCTGGGGGGCACGTCGGAGGTCGCGACGCAAGCCCGTGCGGTGTCGGCGTTCGGGGATGCCTTGCGCGAAGCGGGCGTGAGCGACGCGCCTCCGATCGGCAGCCTGACCGAACGCGTTCTGATGGAGACTCTCCCGTGCGAGGTCGATGGGCGCCCCGTGCTGGGTGTCGGATCCACGAGGCTGTTGCCGCTGACGTTTGAGGCCCGCGGATCGTTCGTGGTCACCGGTCCCTCCGGGAGTGGGCGCACGACGAGCCTGGCGTCGCTGGCCCGGTCGCTGCAGCGGTGGAATGCGGCAGTGGCGCTGTATCTCGTCACACCGAAGGTCTCCTCTGAGCTTGCCGCGCTGTCGGACTGGGCCGAGGTTGCCGCCGGAGCTGACGCCGCCATCGGCCTGGCCATTCGCCTGCAGGCGGAGATGCGCGAGGGCCGTCACCAGGGACCGATCGCCGTCGTGATCGAACGGGTGGATGACCTCGCCGGCACGTCAGCGGAGTCGTCGCTCTTGGGTCTGGTCAAGGCCTGTATCGACAACGATCAGTTCGTCGTGACTGAGGGCGAGACCACGTTCTTCGGCTCCAGCTTCGGGTTGCCGGGCTTGTTGAAGACCTCGCGGTCGGGGTTGGCGCTGCAGCCGGACGGGATCGAGGGTCAGGTTGTCTTCCGCTCAGGGTTCCCGCCCTTCACCCGGGCAGACATCCCCCAAGGTCGCGGGTTCCTCGTGGAGCGCGGCCGCCCGGAGATGCTCCAGGTGGCGATGCCGGGATGACCCTGTCGGGATGACCCTGTCGGGATGACCCTGTCGGGATGACCCTGTCGGACGCGGGGAGTGCTCCCCATCGACAGCGCACGACCACACGCATAGTTTTCGCTGTGTCCGGTGCGAGCGTCCGGTGTGGGCGCGTCCTTCGAAGGGAAAGCAAAGATATGAACAACAACGGTGGGGGCAGCTCATGGGAGGGCATGGACCCCGATGTGGTGGAGGCACAGGCCCGCATCCTGCGGGGGCTGTCCGAGGAGGTCGTCGCCCTGATGAACAAGATCGAGGGCGAGGCCTCGCAGCTCGCCGAAGCGTGGCACGGCGACGACTCCAACAAGTTCGCCGCCGACTGGGCTGGGACCCACAAGCCGGTGTTCACCATGGCGGCCACGCTTCTTGCGACCATGAGCGACGTCAGCCTCGGGAGTGCCGGTCAGCAGCGGGCTACATCGTCGAACTGACCTTCGTCCATCTTGACCAGGTGTTGTGAAAGGGGATTGTGATGGCTGTTAGCCAAGGTATGAATCGTCCGGCAGTGATGATGATCGCGGGTCAGCTTGACTCCGATCAGCAGACGGTGGCAGATCTGATGCAGCGCACCTCGTCGGTCGTTGGCACGCTCGCCGCGAACTGGTTCGGCCACGACTCGAGCCAGTTCGCGGCGGACTGGGCCACTCAATGCAAGCAGCTACAGATGGCAGCCGACACCCTGGCGGCGATGTCCAGGCACGCTCGCGTCCAGGCCACGGACCAGCAGACCACGTCGACGCGCTAGGCAAGCCGGCCGAGCAGCTCGCACGGCTGTCGACTGCAGAAACGAAAAGGCCCGGTTCCAACGGAACCGGGCCTTTTCGTCGTGACGGACCCAGCCGAGGTGGGCACCCGTCATACCGTATGGAAGGTCAGCGCTCTTCCGTACCTGCAATGAACGCCTCGAGCTTGGCGCGACCGATGTCGTCGGGGCGCTGCACGGGCGGGGACTTCATCAGGTAGGACGAAGCGGAGATCAGGGCGCCGCCGATGCCACGGTCCTTGGCGATCTTCGCCGCACGGATGCAGTCGATGATGATGCCGGCCGAGTTGGGCGAGTCCCAGACCTCGAGCTTGTACTCCAGGTTGAGCGGCACGTTGCCGAACGCGCGACCCTCGAGGCGGACGTAGGCCCACTTGCGGTCGTCGAGCCACTGGATGTAGTCGCTCGGGCCGATGTGGACGTTG